>TARA_R110000851_G_scaffold73373_1_pt1 | contig 32171 bp, 44 predicted proteins | sample TARA_R110000851 | Tara Oceans TARA_R110000851 (sample SAMEA4397627) | marine metagenome | biome: Polar Biome; feature: [DCM] deep chlorophyll maximum layer (ENVO:01000326); material: water (ENVO:00002006), including particulate matter (ENVO:01000060) such as... | depth 17 m
CGAGTGCGATGACTGCGAACGTCTTGATGGTCGCGGGTGGTGGTGGGGGTGGTGGTCATGTAGGTGGCGGTGGTGGTGCGGGTGGTCTTTTGTTTATTCAAGGTGAAACGCTGAGTGGAGCGAAAACAATCGTGATTGGTGCTGGTGGGATTGGTGGTGCAGGCTACGATTTTACTAATCCGTCTGGAGTAAGTGGAAGTGATACAACTTTAACAGGTCTTGTTAGTGTAGTCGGCGGGGGCGGTGGCGGTGGTTACGGAATAACTGGGAATTCAGGTGGTTCGGGTGGTGGTGGTGGTGGTGGTGGTGGTACTGGTGGTGTAGGGGAAACGGGTCAGGGGAACAGTGGTGGAACATCAGGGGGGGGTGGGGGAGCTGGAAGCTCTGGATCAAATGCCAGTGATAACACGTATGGTACGAATGGTAAAGGTGGTCAGGGTGTAGATAAATCATCTACTTTCGGTTCTTTATACGGTGATGGTGGGTACTTTGCATCTGGTGGTGGTGGTGGTGCAAGGGATACTTATTCTCTAGGAATTATTTATCAGGGTGGTGGTTCTATAGGGGTAAATGTAACTAACGCATTTGCTGATGCTGCACAACAACATACAGGTGGCGGCGGTGGTGGTGCTTATGGACGTACATCAGCAAACCATGGCGGCACCGGTGGCTCCGGCGTCGTCATCGTCAAGCAAGTCAGTTAGTTACCTCTTAGAAGCCACGTTCAGCGATTCATGGACCTCTGGGACTACCACGATGACTTTAGGATATAGCTTCACTCTCCCCACGGTCACGAACATCACGGGGCTTTTAATAATGCATATGAGTATAAGTATTTTTCAACTGACACTTCAACAGGAAGATACGTGTATGGTTTAGTAGAAACAGGTGTAAATACCAGATTCAACACCGCTACAGATTGGGATATTTCATACGACACGACTGATGGTAAATTCTATGATATTGGTTCTAGCAACCCATCTAAATGGAGCACAAGCGCAAGCGAAACGGGCACTATGTCTGACTTTCCAACACCGTCAAACCTTGAAACACATTACCATTTTGGTAGTGATTCGACTTTTATGTATACATTTACAAACCCTTATTACATGGCCTAACACCACCTACGGCGTGAGCGGGGGATTTGTAGGTTTTATATGGGTTAGGTAATTTGACTATGGAATCGTCCTCATAAAACAATCTCAGTAATATATAAACAATGAACTCCCCCACGAACTACATGAACTCCAAGAAGCGCGTCATCTTCAGGACGGTCAAGGGCACCTTCTACGCCACGACGAACGGTAAAAAGACTATGAACCCCAAGGCGGTCTACATGAAAAACACTGGTAAGAAGGTGGCCAACCTCCCCAGTGTCCCCTCGCCCATTCGCCCCGCGCGCGTCGCCAAGAAGCCCCCGACCAAGGGTTCTAAGATGATGGCGAGCATCAGGAAGAACGTCACCAAGATGTACAAGACGACCAACGGCATGTCGAGGCCTACGATGGTCGCGCGCTCTTCCCCTCCCAAGAAAAACAAACCCAACCTGTCCAACGCGGTGGCTCGGATGAAAGCCAGCGCGGCGAAGTTGAAGGTGAACAGGGTCTCCACAAAATATATTTAAAACTCCTCCCACCCCAAAACACTATTCTCACTACAATCGCACCAGGGGTACAGGGCACCCCGGGACCCCGCGAAGTGGATGGCCGTCATACCCCCGTAGGCGCACGAGAGGCAGTTGAGTTCACTGTCATCTATGATGGTATCGAGGTCTAGACCGCGGCACACGTCCACCTTGGCCACCTCATGTTCAGTGAAACTGTTGGTGAGGACCAGGTCGTCGAACACCCCCGGGAAGTGGAGGGCCAGCCAGTCTTCAGTCTTTTCGCGGACAGGTTGTTGCCTTCCCGTGACGGCGTACACTTTGGTCGCACTGTTCCTGATGCGCGCCACAGCTTCTTGGGCCCCCTCGGTGGGCTCGATCATCTCAAAAGCCCGAGACTCGTAGAAATCACGAACCATCTTCTGTGATTCAAACTCTGAAATTTTAAACATATCCCTATAGACATAGGCATAGCCCCTCCGCCGGGGCATCTTCAGACCCTTCCACTGGGCCATTGGTTCCACGAAGGCCATGAGGACTTCATCAATGTCTATGGCGATTCTGTTCATGTTAATATATATTCTTATCATTCATAATCTCTAATTGCTATTCCTATTGGAAACCGTGGGACACCCGCCACTGTCATATTTTGATATCTAACGGTGAGTTTCTTGCCCACGAGTGCCTCTCTACGCTCGAATGCATCCCTTCTCTTCTCTACGGTTCCCTCGGGGCGGACAGAAAACCTGTCACCAGCGGTCGTCACGCATTCCCATACGGGGGTACCCACATCCCTCCCAGCCCCCTCGTGGACCCCAACAATTTTAAATTCTTCCGTCTCGAAGGTTTTAAACTTGAGAAGATTATTAGACCTTTTACCAGGTTCGTAGGCCCCGTGGGCGTTACGAATCATGATACCCTCGTACCCCTGATTGACAAAAGTGTTGTGTACAGTCATAACATCCTCCTTACTGGACACCTTCTCGGTCTTCACCGTCACCCACTGCATCCTCTCTTCGAAAGACAAGTGAGGTCGGTTGACGTCATAATAATCAAACACGTGGAACTCGAGGGTCCCTGGACAGGTTTTAAAGGCACTCGTGGTTTCCTCAAAGGACAGGCCGTGTAGGTAGCACTCCCCATCGAAGTACTCCCCATCTTTGAGATCCTTCCCCCAGTCTTCAGTCCCCTTGACGACTTTACCAGTCCTCGAGATACCACCTTTATTGGACACGAGAATACGAACACCGTCGAGTTTGGGTTGAACGTAGAATGGTTCTTGAATATATCGCTTCCGGTCCTCCCACTTGTGTGCGAGCATCGGTAGAACCCCAGACTCTTGTTTATTTTTCCATATGGTCATGGCTCGTTTACTGGCGCTGTTGAAGCCTAGTGGTACGTGTATGGTACTCGTAATTTTTTTACCATCTACGAGCCCTGTCGTTTTTACGATATTTGCAGTCCCGTCTCTGAGTCGGTCGACTCGAATGTTAAATATGCGTTCGCGGCCGTGCGCGTCTGTTTTAATAATAGTATCCATTATAGTAAATGGTGCAAGTTGTCAATTACGAAAGGATGGCCCGACTTAGGACTGAACCATACACAGCCATTCCTTTTAACCTCAATACTTTTAGTGTTGTTATCATATTTTTAACCGCCCTCGGCCTCTACAAGCGTCACATTAACATTAAGCAATCCCGTGAACAATCCCGTACTTGATGCACTCGTCTGCATCGAGGTAGATATCCTTCTGCATGAATTCTTTGAGTTTGTCTTTGGGTATGGAGGTCTCAGCCCTGTACACGCGCTTGAGCATTTTCATAATTTTCTTACATGTTTTCATTTCATCCCTGAGTTCTTGAAACTTCCCAAAAAACCCAGTACTTATTTGGTGAATGAGAACGTGGGCGTTTCTTCCCATGCGCCTATCCTTCCCACCCAGGAGCAAGAAGGTTCCGGCGCTGCAACAGGATCCCTCAGCTATCGTGGTGATATGAACTCTCGAATCTTTCATGATATTCATAGCACTCATACCAGCGAACACATCACCACCGTCACTTTGGATATGCACACGGATACTTGGGGTGTAACCGGGGAGGTCGATAGCTTTTTTGAGAAGGTCAACCTCGAGTTTCTTCAGATTGTCGATGAAATCAAGAATATTTTTACGATTGATATCACTGTAATAATAAATATCACATCCGATCGTGCGAATCATGCACGTATCCTCTTCAACGTCTTCGTCAGAACTCATTTTATTAGACTACGCATCTTCTTTTTAACACGCATGACTTCGTTAGGTTTCATCTTGTTTCCGAGAGCCAAATGATTCATGACATCAAAGTCACTCGGGGCGAGTTTATAGTCCGTGAGGGGTTCGAGATTCCCAGAGGCGGCATACTGTCTTATGACTGATAGTTCATCTATACTCAATTGGGTACTATGATTACACTGAATATTTTTCAGTTTTTGTTGTCGCATTTTATAATTCCCGTATTTTGTCCACGAACTTCCAGCTTTTAGACTATCGGGTTGTAATTCAGAACCCATGTAATACTTTGGTGTGGCTATACCAGAACATATATAGTACGGCATATACCCCCACTCTCCCTTGTACATCAAGGTATCGTAGGTGTCTGCGATAGACAAGGATTCCATGATGTTCGGGGCGTCGCACCCTTTCGTGGAAAGATAATTCCCGTGAATGACATCGCATATGTGACCATGTTCGTGAATCGTCTGTGAAAAGTCGAAAGGTCCGGGTGTACATAAAATATCCGCGACGATTTCTTTTGATGATTTAAAAACATCTTTGGTATCCGAGTATGCAAGGTAATCGAAAAAGTTCTGGATATTTCCTTGGCACTTCAGGGCTGCTTGGTGTGCCCCAGGGTTCTCGGGTGTGAGGGAGGCTATAGCGTCTGGGGTTCTTCGGGGTACCACGATGAGTTCAAAGTTTGGGAGCATGTGAACATCTGTGGACGTCACGACGAGCGAACCTCGACCTCCATCGGAAATCTTATCGACCAATTGTTTAAACGCATGTATAGAGTTTTCATACCCATCGATGAGCATGTGTGCTCGGGTCTCTGTGAAGAGTATATTCTTTTTTGAAAACATTTCCAAGTGTAACTCAATACTATTAGAATTATTCAACACATTGTCGACTATAAAAGTTTTCCCAGACCCAGAGGGTCCACATATAAAAACATTTTTACCTTCGTCGATATATTCACGCAATCGACGAGTCTCAGGTTCGTGGAGCGTCGCGCGAGTATCTTTTTTTTGTGGGGTACTTTTAACGAAAGCGTCCATGGATGATGATCTCACTGAACAAGCTTTAGAATATTTTTTGGAAAATAATACACTACAAAAAAAAGTTTTAGAACCAATCAAAAGGAAGGTGTTTCCCTACATAGTAGGTGTCGCATTCTTTAATGTTGTGATGTTTATCATGGTCGGTTACTTGATATATCTTTTACGATTACCTGCTCCAGTTCCTTAACACGTTCAGGAACCGTGTGGACCTCCAGGGGCTCGCGGGTCTCACGGGTCTCGGGGTCCCCAGAGTTTCTACGTATAGCCAATAAATCTTTTTTCAATTCATCTTTCATGTATTCATCCTTGATGAAAGTTTCTATGGGGTGTATGTGCATGATTTCAGGTTTGAATAACACTGAATCATCGGGGAATTCTTTATCAAATGCAATGATAATACTGTATGGGATCGAAGGGGATTGTTCGATGAGGCGGTCGTATTCAGCGCGGCAATATTCAACCATCTCCGTCCCGTGTTGAGAGCGTTCCTCGAGAGGCAGGGAGAGTTCGAGGCGTATCGTGCGAGACAATTTACCATACTGAATAGATGCCGCCCTGTGACCTTCCATGAGCTCATTGATTTTTAAAAACTGCATCACGGTCGTCATGATGGCGGTGATGATGTTCATACTTCCTATCGCCAGAGGTACCAGGGGCCTAATACTCAAGGGAAATGTAGATTGTGCAAAGTTCGCCGTACCTGTGACTGTACTTATGACGATGATGGGAAGCGTATAACGCATACTCGATTTTTTGTACATGAGAAACGCTTGGTTATTCATGTACCGGTAGCACGCCGCAGCCTCGCCCCATGTTTTAAGAATCTTTTCCTGTTGTGGGTGCCAGAGTTTCTTTTCTTTTTCTTTCTCCATAGTAGTAGTAGTAGTAATGAATATAATATTTTTCATTCATGTATTATTATTTGTCGGATCGTTGGTTATCCCCTTCGTGAATAATAAGGACCTGTTAGAGTTTTACTCATTGGTCATCCCATTTTTAATGTTTCACTGGGTGATGAACGATGATACGTGCGCCCTGACACAAATGGAAATGTACATGACAGGAAAAGAAAAAGAGCAAACATTTTTCGGACGGTTAGTGGGTCCAGTATACAGTATGAGTGATAGTGATGCTGATAAATGCGTAAAGGGTATATTGTTTACGTTATGGTTGGTTGTACAATTTAGATTAAATCGTGTCCCTGGGATAAATAAAATACGTGAGTTATATAAATGAAGCAGAAGACTAGGACAACACTGGCTATCACTGCGATTATTGTACTCGTATGTATCGTTGGGTACCTAATGACGAACCCCATCAAGAAGTTCGTGGAAGTTCCCAAAGAGATCCAAGTTCCTTACCCCGTGGAAGTGTTTGTTCAGAGGGAGCCAGAGTTTCGCAAGCCTCCAATAAAAGAGTACAAACCTGGGCACGTGCAACAGATGGGTGTTTTGTTGGGTGAAGATGGTGACACCCTCCCTTTATACGGAAAAGAGGTGCGTGGTCGGAGGGACCGGTATCATTATTATACATCCACACCTGGGGAACAAATATACTCCATCCCCGTGACACACGACAACAGGGACTGTATGGACGATTTAGGGTGCCAGGAGTTATACGGTCAGGAATCAATCAGTGTCTTAGGTAAGACTGTTCCTTACCAAGCAAAATTGTACAGGACTGATAATTTTTTTTAATATTTGTATATATAAATGATTAATAAAGCACTCCGCGTTGAAGCGAGGAGTAAAGGTATCCGGCTAACCGTTGACAGAAACGGTAAACGTGTGCAGAAACGTGAACCAGTTTTACGAAAGGAGATTCGGGACCACGAGAATGGTATCATTCGCACACGTGCGCGGCAGACGAAAGACATGTTATACATGTGCAAATCGGTACTATCCATTTTGAACAAGAACAAGAACAAGAACAAGAACAAGGTAAACTCTCCTCCCCGTGTCTCCACACCTATCGCAGCTCCTAAAGGCGCGGCCCCGCCGATTCCAGCTCCTAAAGGCGCGCCCCCGCCTCCGCCTCCTCCTCCCCCTCCTCCGCCACCGCCGCCCATTATGAAGAAGGCAGTTCCACTAAAACTAAAGGGGGTCGCGGCACCTCCCCCTCCACCCCCGCCGAAACAGTTGTCGGTTGTGAACGAACTCAAAATGGCGTTGAAAAAAAAGAATCTTAAGCAAAAGTCAAACCAATACGCGATGTCAACAACCGCTTAGATTCGGCCATTGACGGTTTACTCCATAGCAACCATCTCGACCAGAACCCAGCGGTCCTGATACCCTTCTTGGACCACGTTTCCCCCATCCGTCCATGGCGCGCGAGGTACCTCTTCATGCGTGCAGGATCCTTATGAATAGTGTAATCAGAGTACCCTCTCCCCCCGAAATCTACAAACTTCCCATCTGGGAATGTGACTCTAAACTTTTTAGTGGGCTTAGGACTCTTACGGAGAATGACTTTCATTTTATAATATATGTCAGTAATATATTTTCCACCAATCATCATAGGATGCTATACCATGGAACACACCGCCTAAAAGTAATCCTCTCACGAACGCATCCTTGATGTAGAATAAAAGTATGAGGCTCGTGAGCCAGTGATGTAGGTGTAACGTATTTCCACTTGTTTTTATTTTATTAAAAGTATAAGGACAATTCGGTGAACACGCAGAATAATAAATCATAAGTGATAGTATAAACCCTACAATCGATGGGTTCATGTAATATACTTAAAGAAAAGAAACTATATACAAGTAGGAAGAGTCCAGTTAGCTCAGTGGATAGAGCGTGTGACTTCTAATCACGAGGTCATGGGTTCGATACCCATACTAGACACCTTGCTCCTATAGCTCAGTTGGGAGAGTGTTAGACTGAAGATCTAAAGGTCACTGGTTCGAACCCAGTTGGGGGCACTTCGTCCAGTTAGCTCAGTGGTAGAGCGCCAGGCTTTTAACCTGGTGGTCATGGGTTCAATACCCATACTGGACACGCTGGGATGCCCGAGTGGTTTAAGGGGGCGGTCTTAAGAACCGCTGCACTATGTGCTCGTGGGTTCGAACCCCACTCTCAGCAAAGGGAGTACCTCCCGTCGCGACTAAAAGTCGCTCTGCTCCTATAGCTCAGTTGGTAGAGCGACAGGCTGTTAACCTGTAGGTCACTGGTTCGAACCCAGTTGGGAGCGTAGTAATAAAAAAACAATTGTAAACAGAATAAGTACAGATATACCATCTGCCCATCTTTTTATGTTATCGTAACCAGGTTGGACCCGATAAGATAAATTGTTTGGTTTAAATATCATGAAGTTTAATAGAGGATACACACCACCTCCCCAACCCTCCCGAGCGTTTTCAGTTTCAGTAACTTTCTGATACGCCAATGGAAACGTGTATGTATATTTAGACATGTGTCTATTAGTCTCAAAATCTATGTGGCCGCGGAGGCAATCATTTTTAGAAATCCATTCCATGTATTTTTTATTATATACCGTCGCGTGGGTACTTGAATTGTAAAGGAGTAATTGATGCTTAGAACCTCTTAATACATCTATGGGGTTTGGTAACATAAGAAATGACCCCAAATTGTACACGGATGGGTTAGTATGTACGAGAAACGTATGTAAATCGTTAAGTACTTCAGGGGTTTTAATCCTTTCATCAAATTCACAGTCATCTTCGAGAACTAAAATACGTTCATATTCTCTCTTCAACGCGTGTGTGCACACGTTTTTAAACGCGTGTTCCAAATCATAATTTGGTTTTTTTATACGTAAGTTCTTTTCACACTTCTTGTATCCACGATTGTATTGAAATATAACCTTGGACGTAATACCAGCGGTCGCAACCTGTTCTTTAATCTGTGATTCTCTCTTAGAACCCTCCATGATGAGAACATATGTACAGTCGATACAGGAATCTAAACTCCCTGATGATTTTGTTACATGTTCTCTGAAAGTATAACAGTCTGCCATATAATAATATATAAATTAATATACTACCCGTGATTATCATAGTTTTTTGTCTGTTACTACTGGTGTTGTACGTAAGTACTCGTGGGTTCGAACCCCACTCCCAGCAAAGGGAGGCTCCTATAACTCAGTTGGTAGAGCGACAGGCTGTTAACCCGTAGGTCACCGGTTCAAACCCAGTTGGGAGCGTAGTACGAGTAAAACAAATAAAACAAATAAAACGATACTACATATATCACATATCCTCTTACCATTATCGAAACCTGGTTGTACCTTGGTGTCTAGCTGTAACGGTTTAAATATTAAAACATTCAACACGTGATACATGCACCCCCAACCGAAGAGTGCGTTATCTGTCGCGTAATATTTCTGGTACGCTATAGGCTTTTTATATGTATATTTTGAAAGATGCGCATTCGTTTCAAAATCTATATGCCCTAACATCGGTACATTTTTTAAATTGTACTTCATGAAATTTTCACTGTATATCACGGCGTGCGCGGAAGTATTGAATAATAATAACTGGTGGTTGGCACCTCGTATAACATCTAGGGGTGAAGGTATACATATAGGTGTTCCAAGAGTGTAAATGTCTGGTTGTCTTTCGAGTATAAAAGTATTTATATCCTCCGTTATGGTCGTGTCATGGATTCTTTCGTCAAATTCACAATCATCTTCCAACACGAGTATTCTTTTGTACCCCCTATCGAGCGCGTGTTTAAAAGCTGTTTTATAGGCGTGTGAGAGGTCATAATTTGGTGCATTTTTGACGAGTTTTTTATCACATTTTTTGTATCCATAATTATATTGTAACACAACTGTAGATGTTGTGTGTGTACGTTCGAGTGTTTTTATGATACTTTCTTCTCTCGGTGATTCGTGCATGATAAGAACGTACGTACAGTCCACACTTTTATTAAACACACCGCTACCGTCACGACTTAATTCCTTGTAATAATAACAGTCAGTCATATACTTTACATTAAGAAAAGTTTTTCGACCATACACCCCATCTGTTCAGATACAGACACATGAGACTCAACGCGACTATTTTAACATCTTTTCTATAGAGGTACGCGACGTATAAAAAGCTCACCGTCATCATCGTATGCTGAAACTTTTTTTGTTTGATCACGGGGACGTGAGTAAACGTTTCCACGTAGTCGTATACTCTCGTGTCATCGTTCGCCTTTTTATCATCCGCGACTGTGTTTTCAAATATAGATAAAATGCATTTATTATCGAAGAATATCCAGTGGATACTCACGATCGCGCACAGGAGGGGGTACAGGTAATACTTATCCCTGGGTAGCAAGACGAGTCCAAACGTTTGAAATCCGATTATCCATATCGCGTGTAATAGCAGTGAAATATATAATAATATATTCATATAATAGGATGGATATTAAAATTTTACGTACAGTCTCCGAACCCTGTAACATCGTGTACACCAAAGACTGGAAACATGAGATTGAAAATATCGTGGGTACCGTGGTACTTTTCATGGACCGTCGTGTGAGAGAGATATACGGTACACCTAAAATAGAAGGACTCGTATTCGATGTCGAAGCTAAAGATGAGTGTAAAAATATCGAGCATTACACACGATTCGTGCATGAAATGAACACACATAGGATAGATTCATACGCCACAGTCGTGTCTATCGGCGGGGGGTCCGTGAGTAACCTTGCTGGTTTCATAGCTGGAACCTATAAAAGGGGTATACGTTTCGTGACGGTGCCAACCACGTTATTATCCATGACAGATGCGTGTATTTCGTATAAACAAGCCATCAACACCGCGTGTGGTAAAAACCAAATTGGCTGTTACAAGGTTCCTTTGTACATTTATATTTTCCAACCATTCTTGGAAACTCTGGAGAAGCGTTTTATTTCAGACGGTTACGCAGAAGTTATCAAACACGGTATATGTGAAAACTTTGACATCGAAAGTGATGACTGCATAAGTAAAACTATCCTTGTAAAATCTGAACATCTCAAAAATGACCCATTCGAATTACATCCTATACTCATGTACGGTCACCAATATGGACATGCGATTGAATACCTTTCAAAGGATAGATATTATCACGGTGAGAGTGTGAACATCGGGATGATAGCAACTTCACACGTGGGTTACGCACTGGGTATACACGGGGTTGGACTTATTAAAAAGCACAAGACCGTCTCGGACACGTTTAATCTCCCGAAGATGTTTTCGTGTGGTACCGATTTTACACTCAACGATGTTATGCGTTGCATGTATAACGATAAAAGTGTAAAAGGTGGGCACGTTTATTTTTCATTCGGGGAAGGACTGGTAAACGATGTACAGTGCGTACACGATGAAAGTATACATCATGGACTGAACAAGGTGTGCCTGGACCGTATGATTTTTCGCAACGGATATGAGATGCATAAAATAGCGTTTGGTACGTGCGACATCCCAGCTGGAGGGGTATACAGGGCTATAAAAACTGGTTATAGAACCATCGACTGTGCATCTTTTTACGGCAACGAGCGCATGATAGGGCGGGAAATTTCCCTGTGTATCGAAGAGGGTATATGCGAGAGAAAAGATTTATTCATCATAGGTAAACTATGGAATGACCAACACGAAAGAGTGGAGGAGGCGTGTAGGGAGAGTATTCACAACATGGGTATAGGCTATTTTGACATGTACCTCATGCATTGGCCTGTGACGTACATCGAAGGCGCCCGTGTGGGTGAAGCGGATGTCGTCGACGTGTTTACAAAGATGAAACTATTAGAAGGAACCTTATGCAATAACGTGGGTGTATCCAATTTTGAAATTGAACATTTAGAAAAGATAGTACACCTAAAACCAGCCATGAATCAGATCGAATTACATCCACATTTTCAACAACGAGATTTGGTTGACTATTGTGATACACATTTTATTAACGTGATGGCGTACAGCCCCATGTCTCTGACGGCCATCGCAGATGAAACTATCATTTCCATCGCGGGGAAATACAACACGACTCCCCATGCTATCATCTTGAGTTGGGTGTTACACACCGCCGCCCTGACCGTGAAGAGTATGCATCACCAGGAAGAAAATTTGACATCCATGCACATCATGACTGAAGATGATTTCGATGCTATAGAAGAAAAAAATATACGAACTATACAAAAGAGATGATAGTCCTCATAGCCATCTTGGGTATTATATTTTTCATGTTGGATAAATATCACTTTCCTTGTAAAAAGAAAGTGTCACTCGCGCAGAACTGTATTCATATTATTCACAATATGACGGGCATTCTCGTGTACATAGGACCTTTTATACTCACGAACTTTTACGCGACAGCGGCACTTTTATGTGGCACATTAGGATTATTAGTCCAAGGTGTCGTCAACCCTAACAAGGAACAGTCATGTTTTTTGATGCCCATATATAACAGGGAGTGTGGTTTATACGAAAATAGACAATTGTATGACATATTCTCTCTCTTTAACATAAAGAACAGACTCAAAGTTGATGATTTCAACAAATTATATTATAGTGTGCACCTATTCTTATTATTTGTTACCATGTATAAGCTCAGTGTGTTGAAGCGTTAGAGGTGTTTCCTGCACACCGCCTTGTACATGTCATCACCACCCACGAGTTCCAATTTTTTACTCTTGACGATTCGTTTCGTAAAGGGTCCTTGGGTTCCATCCATACAGTCCATACACATGGCACTCAATTTAGTGACCTCGTCGGCCAGTGGTATACAGTCCACGAGTTCACCAAACTTTCTCTGTTTGTAATCCCCATCGAGTCCCGCGAGGAGTACAGTCTTACCCGTCACCATGGCTTTTTCGACAAAGGGTTTGAGACCTAAGAAGAACTGCGCTTCATCCACGGCCACCACATCACAGTCATCTATGTCCATGGTGGACAAATCGTTCGTCTTGATACATCTGAACGTCACGTTATCGTGGGTCCGCAGTACCTCCTCCGAAGACCTAGTATCCTTCTGAGAGTTGATGACGACTATTTTCTTACCGATGACCCTGTACCTTTTAAGACGCCTTATCATCTCAGACGTCTTCCCAGAGAACATATTACCCATGATGATATGAAGACCCATTAGTAGTAATAAGATACTATTTTTTAACTTAAACACATAAGGACCTATACAGGTATATGACGAAACCCTTCCTCAAATGGGTCGGTGGAAAAACCCAAATTATTGAGGATGTCATGGGACTCTTCCCAAAATGTATCGAAAATTACCATGAACCTTTCGTGGGTGGGGGGAGTGTACTCTTCGCGTATCTTTCCCGAGGTACGAAGACTTCTGGTAAGGTTTACGCGAGTGATGTAAACCCCACCCTCATCGGGGTATACAAAAATATTCAAAAGGACCCCGAAACGTTCATCGTAGAGACACACAAACTCATAGAAGAGTTCAACTCTTGTACAGGCACCGAAGTGAATCGTAAACCCATGAATATAGAGGAGGCCAAAACGTCAAGGGAATCCTATTACTATTGGACGAGAGTACAATTCAACGCTATCCCCAAGGAGGAGCGGGGTTCCATTAAGGCTTCGTGTCTCTTCATTTTTATGAACAAGACGTGTTTCAGGGGGGTGTACCGAGAAGGTCCTAACGGTTTTAATGTTCCCTACGGTAATTATAAAAATCCAGCCATCATCGATGATGCACATATCAGAAACGTTTCAATTTTGATTCAGAATGTTATATTTACAGTGGAATCTTTCACAACATCAATGATTAGGGTAAAAAGGGGGGACTTCATATACTTGGACCCCCCTTACGCACCCACGAACACCACATCATTCGTGAAATATAATGTGGGGGGGTTTGGACTCGAAGACCACCAAAAACTTTTCAAACTGTGTCAGGGACTCGAGTGCAGCATGCTCATGAGCAATGCGAATGTTGAGTTAGTGAGGGATGCATTCGCGGGTTCTCATTACAACTCTAAAACTATTTTATGTAAAAGGGCTATTCATTCGAAAGATCCAAACTCGAAGGCTGAAGAGCTTTTAATAAGTCACTCAGTCCAACAAACTCCACTTGATTCTCCTTAAAAAACGTGACGTAATTTTGTTTTTGAAATGTCTGCGCGGGCCCGGGTAATAGACCACACTTTTTCGACTGTTCTTCAGCCCCCGCGATACATATGATTTGTAACGTTTTACCAGTTAAACGTGGTACATCGGCATATTTGAAAGAAACCGCTGGAATCTTTTCAGCCGCTGTACCACTCGTGAGGTACGTCTGGGTCTTCACCTCAATCATATGTGTATCCGTTTCGAGGTCCAATTGGAAACGCTGAATACGTTCAGGAATCTTGACATTATCGTAAAGAAGAATGCACACCTCCTTTCCTATCGCTTCACCCAGCTGACCTGACCACTGTTTAACAGGTCTATTGAGAACCTTCCGCCCCCATGCATCTTCATGCTCCTTCTTGCGGGCGGTGAGGAAAGACAAATCACCATAAATCCATTTGACGACGTTTCGGTCTCTGAGCACCGAGATTCTGGGGTCAACGATAGTATCTATGAATACAGAAAATCTAGAAGCCATAGGTGAGATACATAAAAGCTTCCCACTTAGGACATATATGTACGAGTACGTGTCTTTTGATGGTATACCCATTCGGGTCGGTAAGAATGCCAAAGAGAATGATACCATGCCCAGGGACCCAAAAAATTGGTGGATGCACACCGTGGATACCCCTGGTGCCCACGTGGTCATAGTATCTGAATTGAACACCTTACCAAAGGAGACCAAGACGGACGCTGCGGTTCTGGCAGCCTATCACAGTAAAGCACCACCTAAAAAAAAGACGAGTATTCACTTGGTTCGCGCGGAACAGGTGGTATCCCAGAAACACGCGGGTCAAGTGATACTCGGGGGTACCGTGATGCATCTGACTATTTTTATGAACAAAGAAGTGAATAGACTCGAGCGGTTAGTTAAAGAGCGTAGATGAATATATATAAATGAAAATAATCGGAATCGATATAGGGTATTACAACATTGGTGTAGTTTTGGCAGAGTGTACGGGGGCGGAGGTCACCCCTCTTTATGTTCAGAAGGTGAACCTCACAGATTTCAAAACGAACGAAGCCCCCGAGCTCTCCGATATGATTCACCGTTTCGTGATGGAGTACACCGACGTATTCTCTCAGGCGGACCAGGTGCTCATCGAGCGACAACCACCCGGGGGTATCAGTAGTGTAGAGGTTCTTCTTCATTACATGTTTAGGGAAAGGGCTATTCTCATCAGTCCCGTCTCTATGCACAAACACTTCGGTATAGGATACCTGGACTACGAGCAGCGCAAGGAGCGCACGGAGAACATAGCTGGTAAATATTTAAAGGATTTCAAGTACTATGAGAGATTGGAAAGAAAGCATGACGTGGCGGATGCCCTGTGTATGATTCTTTTCCAAAATTATAAAAATGGGTTGCAGTTCAAAAAAAAGACCATTGAACAGAGTGGTCTTTTTAGCGAGTTTGCTTTCGGTACGTCAGGGCATTTTTAAACACTTCGTGGATTTGTAAAAGTTTATTTTGGAAAATCTGGTTCTTCAAGAGAGCCGTCTCCTTCTCTTGAAGTGTGGCGTTGAGGATCTTGTTTTCATATTCCAGGTTGACGAGGCGGAGCTTGAGCTGGTTGATTTCTATTCGGAGTTTTTCGGACATTTTGAGTGAGAAGATACAACACACTCACTTAGGTTCACTTTCGAAGGTCAGAATCCGCTGTGTAGTACGTCTTCCCCTTTGTGGCGAAGCTGTGCACCCTCGCATACCCCCACGCCTGTGGAGAAGCACCAGGACGATGCCCGGTTCTCCACGCGGCGAGCCCCCTATTGTATACGGTCTTCACGGTCCTCATGGGAATCGTAGTAGCCTTAGCAATTTCAGGGAGGGATTTGGCTCCCGGATACATTTTCCTAAATTTCTGTGTGTAGGAGGAGGTTTTTGTCTTCTGTCCTTCGTCTGTCTTGAACCCCTCGTAGTCTCGCTTGAGCATCTTCTTGTAGCGGGTCTCGACCCCCTTTAGAGTTGTGAGTCCCCTGAAATATTTGAGCGGGGCGTAAATCTTACCTTGTGTTTTACGCAACGCATTAACCTTCCTGGTAATATGAGCATCAGTGAGAGGCATTCTACTTTTTAGGGACATTTTAATCACTCGATAAAAATTTCTCCGTTAACATAAATGCCCATCCCGAAGTGTGGGCCCACGGAGGTGTACCACAAGAAATCTAAAGGTTGTATTGAAATTGGTGGTGAAAAATACAAGAATAGTGTGAATAAGAATCCAGCGGCGTTTTCTCACTATAGCAAGAAAATTCAAAAGGTTATGAAAAACAAAAAGACTACGTGCGACAGACCTGACCAAGCGTACAACAAGCTCACGAAACGCTGTTTGACTATAGGGGGTCAGGGGTTCAAGGTTGCGTTAAAGAAGGACCCGAGCGTCTTTAATGACCAGTTAAATAAAATAACCGCGTGGAAATTTTCGAAAAGTATGAAGCCTCCCAAAACAGCTATAAAACTGAAGCCCCCCAAACCCCTACCTGTGTGTGCTCCCGACGAGGTATTCAATAAACACACGAGGCGATGTGTGAAGATAGGGGGTCAATCGTATAAACTCGCGCTCAAGAAGGACCCCACTGTATTTGACAACCAAAAGGGGAAGATAGATAATTTTAAAACTATGAAAAAAAAACTACTCGAACCAATCGTAGAGAAAAAGGTACTTCTACCCCGGCTTAAGTTATCTTCTCAATTAAAACAAGTTTTTACTAAAAAAATTAAAAATGTATTGAAAAAAAGTGAATACAAAACCAGAAATGTCATGAAGTACACGGATCGTAAAAAATTACCACCCTACGCGTTTATCGAAAAACCTATTAATATTTCACTTTATCATTTCAACTATTACGAAGACGAAGACGATGTGGGTGACGACGAATTATATAAACTTTTTCAGACACCTAGAAATATTGAACGACGTGAAGTGAAAAAACTTAGTTTCGGGTATGATAACATTTCATCGAACTTTTACAAACACGTTTTAAAACGAGATACAAACCCTGATATAATTGATATAACATGGTTCATTAAAATGCAGGAGTATATTTCAAAGTTATCAAATAGGGAGCGTTACGCTCTGTATTCCTATACTAAAAATGGTGATGTATATATCAATATTAAAGAACGTGGTATGATTTTTAATTATGACCGATTTAACGTGAAACCATTTTTTTATGAATTCCTCGAATATATAACGACGAATAAGAGTGTTGATTTCGATGTGAAGTTCTTCGGTATGACTTTGGGTGAAATAAAAAAAGCAAAAAAAGATACATCGGGTCGGGGAATTGCCACTTTGTACATGAAATTTCTAAGACTACCACCAAAACAATTAAAACATAAAGTTGTTGATACATTAATAAAAATGTTAAGCGATACTATAAGCCGTGTTATAAAGAAATCCCCTCCTACAACTAAACCCATGGTTGTTTTTCGGGGTGTGAAGGATTGTTTTTTCGCGGCGGATGATTTTACATCTAAATATACAAGTAATGAAGTGTACTACAATAAGGGCTTCGTATCTTCCACTTTAGATTATTCAGTTGCTATCAATACGTTCACTAATAGTTCAAGTTCTTGTTGTTTCAAGGTTATCACTATTCTCCCCGGGACTAGATGTATCCCTCTTATTGGATTGTCACATTTTGAAGGGGAGGTTGAAATACTACTTGACCGTAACACAAAATATATAATCCGTGACAAATACACCGCCCCTGTTATTTATAGAGGGCGCGCCCATCTTTTAAATTCGCCCGCTTCGAGAGATATGAAAATCAGTGATATTATAATCGGTTAAAGAATACTTATTATATATAACAAGATGGCACCCAAGAAGGTTGTTCTCAAACAAACACCAGTTCGCAAGACCGATGCTGAAAAGAAAAAAATTAAGCAAGCAAACAAGGCTGCGGCTAACCCAGGTAAAGCTGAAGAGAAGAAAGTGAAGAATTTGGAGCGACAGTATGGTAGAGGGCAATTGAAGCGACCCACGGAACTCGGTGTAGTAGAAAATGTTGATGAAGAAGGTGAATGTTTTAAAGAGGTTAAAAAAGAGAAAACTGCCACCGCGTCGGGTAGTGAAAGATCTCGTATCATGGCATTGAAACTAGCGTCTTTTCGGAAGAACGATCCACCACCCACGAATACTGCTACTGATAACGATATTAGAGAATAGGATTATAAATATATAAATGAAACTCCTCATTAAGAAGTTATCACCCGATGCTATCGTCCCTACCCGCGCTTCACCCGGTTCGGTTGGGTATGACCTATACAGTACGGAGACGATGAGCATTGGTGCCCATGAGAGGGGTATTGTGAGTACTGGTATCGCCACGACTATCCCCATGGGAGTCTACGGACGCATCGCCCCTCGTTCAGGTCTCGCTGTGAAGCATGGTATCCAGACTGGTGCAGGGGTCATCGACCCTGATTATACGGGGGAACTCAAAGTTATTCTGTTTAATCACGGGACTGAAAAGTTCGATATTAAACAGGGGGATAGAATCGCCCAACTTATTTTAGAAAAGTGTGAGACACCCCTCATCGAGGAGGTGCAAGAAATCAAGGATACTCAAAGGGGTACCAAGGGTTTTGGTTCTTCTGGTTAGTTTAATTATGTCATGCGTCTTTCCCGCTCCTCGTTAAAATTAAACGATTAATTTCCAAATGCAACACCAGCCATACCATTCTTGACTCTCAGAATGTTATAGTTGACTGCGTAGACCCTAGTGATGTTAGAACCCCCACCACCACTGGGGGACTTGAGGGACAGCTTGGCGTTATCGATACGCGAAAAGTTGAGGGTACCGGAGGGTTGCGACTTGTTCATGTTCAAGCACAGGGGCCACGTGTACAGGGGGGCAGAATCGAGCGTCGACGCGGGCAGATTGGATGCGTGCATCTCGGGAACCACGTTATGGTGGAAAGTACTGGACATGTCCTCGAAGAGGGGGTTACCGTTGATGTACATGGTGGCGGTGTCGAACGTGTACAGGTCGGCCCACGAGGTACCGTTGACAGCGGAAGACACGAGGTGGATAGCTTTGACGGGGTGGTTAAAGTACGTGAGGTCGATGTCCACGTCAGTGTTATTCATGGGTTGATATTGGACCTGTGTGATGAGAAGTTCGTGTTCAGACTCGACGAAGTGGCTGCGTTCCTCTGTGTCGAGGTACACGTAGGTCCCGTACACCTTGGGGGTCGCGTCGGGTGTGAAGCCCGCGCGGCACTTGATTCGAATCTCGACGGCGTGGTACTGGAGACCGACGAGGGGTAAAGACTTTGTCCAATCTTCGCTGAAGAAGAAGGGGATCATATAATAGTTTGAACCGGCCCCATCCACCGCACTCGCCTTGGCGTTGTCACTAATCTCTCCGGTCGTAACGGTGCACGTCGTCTTCGCAGAGTTATCTTTATAAAGGATGTTATGAACACCTTGAATGAAAAAGGCGTCGAGCTTACACACCTCCTGACCACCGATGCACAGGCTAAACTCAGTGGTATCAGTCTGCCCCGAAGAGAAGAGACCGTTCGTGTTCTCGAGAACGTTTGAAATGTTGGGGGCCTCGATCCACATATAGCTGAGAAGGTCACCCTTGGAGCGGACGGGAATCATGACTTCATTGCCGGCACCGAAAGTACCGATATAGTCCATACGTTCGGGCTTAATGGCAAAGTTCGTGTGACGCTTATAGTTTTGACGGAAGAAAGAAACTTGGGGGTCACCCGTGATGTAGGCATCCTGGGCACCCTTGGCAACGAGATCAATCAACGCTGCAGACATTTACTAATAAAAGATATTAAAAATTGGCCGCTATGACGAAGTAAGTGAAGATGGTACAGTTTCAAGTACTCACCTGGGATTCTTGTGACGAAGATGAGGAACATATTATCAGAATTTTCGGGAAGACCCTCACCGGTAAATCCGTATGTGTGATGACCTCATTCACACCTTATTTTTTCGTCAAGATACCAAGGGGTACCCTCAAAGATGCTATGGTCACCTGTATCGAAAATGCTTGTCCAGATGTTATTGTTAGGTGCGATGTTGTCAAAGCCAAAGATGTTTGGGGTTTTCAAAACGGTGAAGAATGTTTGTTTCTTCAGATATTCTGCTACAATCTCACTATGCGGCGACGATTGGGTTACAGGCTTCGTAAGCCAATCCGGGGCCTGGATAAAAAATTAAAAATATACGAATCGAATGTTGACCCAGTCCTCCGTCTCATGCATCGCACAGGTATCCAGTCCACTGGGTGGGTAGATACATCGGGTGCTGAATGTTCTCGCACCTTTCATACCACCACGGATATTGAATTATACTGTAAAGAGTGGAAAGACCTAAAACCTATGGAGACTACTGATATCGCACCGTTCGTGGTTGCCTCTGTGGATATCGAGTGTTACAGCTCCACTGGGAAGTTCCCCGACCCTGTTGTTCCTGGGGATGCGTGTTTTCAGATTGCTATTTCCCTTGTACATTTCGGAACCGATGAACCCTATGATAAAACCTGTCTATGTTTCAAGAAAACTGATACCAACCTCGATGGATGCACCATCAAAAGTTTTGATACTGAGCGTGAGATGCTCATGGCATACACTGAGTATTTACATGCAAATGATGTAGATATTATCACGGGGTGGAATATCTTTGGGTTTGATTTAGAATATATGATGGAACGTGCGTTATTGAATAAGTGCCCCCTAGAATTTTTCGATATGAGTAAAATCAAGGGACATACATGCAACCTGTTGCGTAAAAAGTTATCATCGAACGCTCTCGGTGATAATCAACTAAAAATTATCCCCACCCCTGGTCGTTTTATTTTTGATATGTTCCATGAAGTCAAAAGGGAGTATAAACTTGACTCTTATAAACTTGATAATGTTTCAAAACTCTATCTCGGTGACCAAAAAATCGACATGTCCCCCAAAGAAATGTTCGCTCGATTCATCGAAGGAGACCCAGTGAAACTTCGACAGGTGGCTGAGTACTGTATCAAAGATACCCTCTTGCCCCACAGACTCTTGACAAAATTGAGTACGCTCATGAACCTCTTAGAGATGGCAAAGGCCACGTGGGTCCCACTGAATTATCTTGTAGAGCGCGGTCAACAGATTAAGGTGTTCAGTCAGCTCACGAAAAAAGCGCGGGAGATGGGATACAAAGTGCCTACTTTCGACTATGGATATACGGATACTACGGGCTATGAAGGGGCGACGGTGCTCGATGCACAAGCGGGTGCCTATTATACACCAATCACAGCCCTAGATTTCGAGGGGTTATACCCATCCATCATGATGGCCCATAACCTGTGTTATTCTTCACTCGTGATGGATCCTAAGTATGACAATCTTCCTGGGGTGACCTATGAAAGGTTTGGTAATCATACGTTCGCCCAAGGTGTCCCAAGTCTTTTGCCCAGTATTCTGTCTGAGCTTAAACAATTTCGTAAGCAGGCCAAAAAGGATATGGCCATGTCGACTGGAGCGACCAAACAGATGTTCAACGGTAAGCAATTGGCGTACAAGATTTCTATGAACTCTGTGTACGGTTTCACTGGTGCCTCCAGAGGTATGCTACCGTGTGTTGCTATAGCATCCACTGTAACCATGAAGGGTCGAGGTATGATTGATGATACAAAAACATACGTGGAGAAGAACTTCCCGGGTGCAAAGGTAAGATACGGTGACACGGATTCAGTCATGGTAGAGTTTGATGTTGGTGACCGCAAGGGGCAAGAGGCGATCGAGTACAGTTGGGAACTCGGTGAGCGCGCGGCCGCGGAGTGCAGCAAACTTTTCAAGGCGCCCAATAACCTGGAGTTGGAAAAGGTCTATTGTCCGTATTTCCTATACTCCAAAAAACGGTACGCTGCCAAGTTGTGGACCAAGGGTAAGGATGGAAACATGAACATGGACTACATTGACGTGAAGGGTCTGCAACTCGTGAGGCGTGACAACACCCCACATGTTCGCGAGGTCTGCAAAGAACTCTTGGACGTTGTGTTGGAAAGTAACGACACGGTGGCTCCCAAGGCGCTCGCGAGGAAGCGGGCCGTAGAACTATTGGAGGGTGAGGTCTCCAACGAGAAGCTTGTTCTTTCTCAGCAGTTGGGGGATTCTTACAAGTCTTCAAACTTGGCACACGTGAGGGTCCGTGACAAGATGAAGCTGAGACAACCTGGTTCAGAACCACAGTCTGGGGACCGAGTTCCCTATATCCTCCTCGACACAGGTGACCATAGGGCGAAGGCTTTTGAAAAGTCTGAGGACCCCGTGTACACGAAGGAGAAGAAACTCAAGGTGGATTATGTGTATTATTTCAAGAATAAGTTTTTAAATCCCGTGTGTGACCTTCTAGAACCCCTGTTCACCAACCCAAAAGAGGAAATATTCGGCGATCTCATCCAGAGTACGAAACCACAGAAGAAGCCAAGGGCACCTAAGACGCCGAAGGGGCCAAAGAAAAAACAATTGTTGGTCAGTGATATATTTAAACAAGAGACGCCATAGTAATACATGGGTATACCTGAAAAGGTGACACTTCTGATTGAATCAGAAGTTGATAAACAGACACATGAAAGGCTGTGTGCAATGGTAGAAAAGGTTTCAAAGTTGTATTCGGTACCATTGAAAATAGCTCGTAGAGACTTATTGGGGGATGGGTATTGTATGGGGGTGAAAAGAAGTGGGAAGTTATGTACGAATAAAATAGCCAAGGATGGATACTGTCTGCATCACATTAATGATTCCCGACCCCATAAACCTATAGTGATAAAAGACACGGTGAGACATAACCACGTGTATCCCTCACCTCTACGAGAGGGTTGTCCAGCGTGCGCGTTACTTACGAAAAATAGAGATAATAATGAGTTTAGAGATTTGTCTACTATAATGTAATAATGAACAAATCAGATATTCTACTATCCTCCATAAATACCTTTTACACTACACCCGAGAATAGAACTACGCTTATGGAACTCCTCAACAAAAGTGGTGGTATATCTCTCCGCAACCTCGAGTGGTTCATTACAAATTATTCAAAGAAGAACAACCTTGTGTACAAAACAAGTGATGGAAAAACATTCAGTGTACATTGTGCATACAAGTCGAGTCTAGATGGGTATAGTAAAAAACTATTCGACCCCTTTTGTCGTTCAGAAAAAATTGTATATACAGTCCCCGGGACAGATGATGAAATACACACGACCGTGGCTCAGTTGAATTTCATAAGGTGGTGTATTAAAAATAATATAGTTGAATATATTCGTAAAAATCATGATGCATTATTTAGTAAGCGAGTGACATAAATCCCTGGTCGAATACAAACGTTTGATACCCAACATAGTAAATGTGTAAAGTGTATACTTTTGTAAGACCACTCTTTAATTTAATATCCAACAGTGTCTTATTTGATTGTAATTGTCCGAAATCTAAACTTCCCGATGGTTCCACATTAATCGGATTCATCGAGAAAGTATACGTGTATATATTTCGTGTAGGTCTTGATAGACGACTGTTAAACGGTACTATATATTTAAAGAACGTGTGGTCGGCTATAGGTATATTTGGTAATTGTTGACCTTTTACAAATATTTTTGCACTCTCTAGCACTGGTTCGAAGAATGAATTTATGGTTGAAAATTGAGTGTTTGATGAAAAGTTAAATCTATTGGCGAAAGCGTTGCTTATAAGTTCAGTGCCCCCGGTGAACGCGGTCTCATCTTCAAAATCTGCATCCCTAAGAAACCAGTTGAGTGTTTTAACTGGGATATCTGGGACGAGCCCCAATTTAACCGTGTCATCACCCACGATGGTCTGTGTACTTGGATGTTTTTTCACTACATCAGTCACAAATATTTGTCTTTGTGTCATGAGATATGTTCGCTCTTCATGTGAGACTGTCATCTCTTCGGTGATGATATCAAAAAAATCTAAAGAAAGAGTATCAGGGGTATTAGTGAAGAATGTTTTGGGTCGAAACACTATATCAAACTCAATCTTTTGTTTATGAACGGCGCACACGGGGAAGTACGGCCTGTTAGGATTATTCGTGGAGTATTCGTCACCTTCATATTTCCTCGAAAAGAAAAGGGGTATAGGAATCATTAATTCAGAGTCAAACTGTGCGAGAACCTGGTTACCTGTGAGAAGAGATGTATCCTCAGCGAGATTCCTGTTGATGGTGTAGCGTTTCGTGCGCTTTTCCGAAGCGTCGAGGTACAGTTCGTCGTATATAATCCCCCAATCGTCATGATATTCTTCGACGACCAATTCATCTACCCGCATCGTCACAGATTTTATGAGGTGTCTCCCCAGCTGGTCTGCGAGGTGTGAATCGGCACTCAACCCCGGAAACTTGATGTACACGTACATATTACTCAACAGGTCACCCATGTTTCGGGGGTTGAGTGTCACTTTAACAGTCTGCCCAAATGGCCATGTAGGACCGAATGGGTTTGTCACTTGGGTACTCCTATGAAACTTTGTAAAGTTTGCGTGTTGTTTCGCTTCATATTTAAAGAATGAATGTTCAGGATCAGACCTTGTGAGATACGTATCCTGTTGTCCAATAGCATTCAAGGCTATAACAGCAGCTGTGTCTGGTCCAGTGACAATCATACTATCTTACTGTATGCATTTTTTTAAATCCATTTTCCACATGTCCGTGTGAGTCGTTCCCCGCATCTCCTCGAGTTCCTTCGACATTTGAGAAGTATCTTCATTGAGTGCCATCACAGCCTCGTGAGTGTATTGATACGTCTTGATATGCAAGAGGTAGTCGAAAGAATCTCCAATTTTGTCAAAGAGTGGTTCCATCTCCACTTCGAGGTCATTTTTCTTCTTCTTGAACACCACCAACTTTTCATTGATGACCATATCCACAAACTTCGACATGTTTTTGTTTTTATTCATCTTCTGTTCAAGCACTTCAATCATATGCGCCTTTCTCTTCTTGTATGTTTCCACCCTGATATCGACAAAATCCTTGAGAATTTCTTCCGGTGAGTCGTACTTGTGGATACCCCGGGTAGGATGGAAGAGGTGCATGTTTGTTGTATGAAACGTCTTCTGAAGTTTGAAATCCTTGACGGGGTTAGAACCCGAGTACCCCATGATATCAAAGTCAACACTGTCAGTTGTACTATTATTGGTGTAGTTATGAATAGTCTTCTTCTCGATGAGAGTGTCAAGGTGCTCTTTGAAATCTTGTGTCCACCGACCTGGGGGGAGTTCGGTAACTTTGAGGATATCCCCCTTGTATGACCAGACCCCCTCAGCCACCCAAGGAGACCAAGACGAATCTGTAAAGACCCGCCCCTTGAAACCCCTAAACCACGGTTTCATGGGTACCACATCCTTCTTTGCGAGCATACGTTCGATATTATCACAGATATCAGAGGGGTTGAAGGGTGGCACGTAGCAGCTGAACCCCGTACCAATACCCTCTGTACCATTAACAAGGACAGTGGGTATGATAGGTACAAAGTGGTCAGGTTCGATACTCTTACCATCATCATCCAGGTATTCGAGAACGGCGTCATCTTTCTGGTCGTACAGGTGCCTCGCTTGTTTAGTCAACTTTGTAAAGATATACCTCGGTTGACTCGCATCCTTCCCACCCATGAGCCTCGTCCCAAACTGACCACAGGGTTCTAAGAGGTGAATGTTGTTGGACCCCACGAAACTGTGTGCCAACTTCACGATCGTGTCAGCCAGTGACACCTCACCGTGATGGTAGGATGTCTTCTCTGAAACATAGGCAGCCAACTGTGCCACCTTCATCTCACCGGTGAGGTTCCTCGTGAAGCACGCGTAGAGCACCTTGCGTTGAGAAGGTTTGAGACCGTCACACACGTGAGCGATGGACCTCTTGAGGTCGGCGAGACTGAAGTTGACCAGGTCCTTGTGCACAAAGTCTGTGATACCCAACTTATCTACAGACCCATAGGCCACCTCGAGTTCCGACGGCTTCTTCTCCGTAGATTCCAGTAGCCACGTCTTCCTATCATCCGCTTTGGATTTATCAAATGCGAGTACGACAGACTTCTCTGTGTCTTCATCGGTATCGAAGCGCACAGTGAGGTCCTTAATCATTTTGAAGTATTCTCGCGCCTCCGCAGATGTGGAGGTACCCAAACCCTTGTAGTACTTGATTTTCCACCCGGGCTTACCATCTCCGTACCACTCGCGGAACGTTGAGTCAGTGTAAAAGGGTTTCACAGTCGCACCCTTGCTCGCCTTGATGATGGGTGTCACCATACTCACGAGAAACCCAAGTTCCAAAAGACTGGGCCAGAAGAAGTGAATCATGTTGAGGATGAGACCCTTGATATGACTCCCATCTGCATCAGCGTCCGTCATGATCATAAGGCGACCGTAACGAAGTTCAGATAGTGTGGTATACACCTTATCCTGTTGAAGTCCCAAAATCTTCTTGAGGTCGTTAAACTCCTTGTTGTCTGTGAGTTGTTTGATACTCGCGTCACGAACATTCTTACACTTACCCCTGAGTGGGAAGACCCCGTAGTGGTCGCGACCCACGACTGACAGTCCAGCGACAGCGAGTGTCTTGGCTGAGTCACCCTCTGTGATGATGAGCGTACACTTACCAGAGTCAGCTGTACCAGCCTTATTGGCGTCATCCAATTTAGGGATACCGGTGATTTTAGAACGCATCGCCCCATCAGACTTTTTCAACTCCTTCATCTCCTTAAACTTTGACAGCGCCATGAGTTCATTTTGAATACTCGTCTTGAGAATATTTTTAATGAATGTTTTAGGGGGGTCAAACTTACTCCCAAACTCCTGCGGTTTGAGAGTACAATCTGACTTGACTTGACTCCCGAAACTTGGGTTGACAAGGGTAGCCTTGACAAACACCATGAATGCATTCTTCACCTGGTGGGGTCGGAGTTGAAGTTTCTTCTTCATCTCTTCAATGATACCGTTGGAAATGGTATTAGCGACATGGTCCACGTGGGTACCACCCTTGGTGGTGCAAATACCGTTTACAAACGACACCTGCTCAAAACCGTCGTCACTCGGGGCGACACAGACGGTCCAATGTTCACTGGAGAACATGATGATATCTTCACTATCGGTGTACATCTTGGCATAAACATTGAGGGGACACTTGTGGAGGACTTCACCTTGAAACTTCACCTTGCAGTTTGTAGAGGTACAAACATTCGCATCGTACACACGCTTTTCAAAAATCTTAAAAATATCATCATCCATAGCAGTCATACCAAACAGGCGCCATTCGGGGGTGAAAGAAATGCAGACAGAGGATGTAGCAGAAGCATGAGACTTGATAACAGGGGGGTCACAGGTGCGCATATTATTGGTCCATTGTTGGGTATATTTTTTTTTGTTTTCTCCATCTTTAATCGTCACCACAAACTTTGTGGAATATACATTGGTAAGTTTTGCACCATAACCATTCCTACCACCCACCACTCTCTTTTGGTTGTCATCATAGTTGGTGCTCGTGAGAAGATGACCAAAAGTGAGTTCAGGGTTCCACAGGTTTTCCTTTTCATGCATCTTAATATCGATACCACCGAGGGGACCGTTGTTCTCGACACTAATCATACCAGTCTCACGGTCGATAGACACAGAGATGGACGATGTGTTCTTGGGGTGCATAGAATTTCTGTCGATGGCATTCACAAGAATCTCATCAAAGATTTTCAAAAGTGCGGGTGAATACGCGGTCATCTTCTTTTCAAAGCCATCCCCATTACGGACCCAGTAGGGTTCGTGAACCCTTGATACAGGTCCAACATAGGAATCCGGGCGCTTGAGAATATGCTCCACGTGCGTGAGTTTCTGAATACTCTCCGTCATACTGACTTTGTGTGTGTCGTGTTTAAGCTGTTTACGTATGCACGTCTCAGAAGTCCCTCGAACCACTGAACAATTTCTGCTTCGGTCTTTGCTTTACTCCGAGGAGCAAAGTTTCTGATATGACCAATTTCACGGGACCTCAACGACTTAGGTCCTATTTTTACTTTATTTATGAAACATGCATAACATACTTTCTCGAGTTTTAAACCGACGAATGAATAACACAACATGTTATTAGCCAGGAAAAGTGGACGAATGTTTGTATATTCCAGGAAGAAGGATTTATTTATACGCCCACGAACCACGACTCGGGGTTTTATGGGCGCTTCGCATTTGTAACACACTGAGGTCCATTTGAGGTACATGTAGTTATAAAGTGTGTACTTTTTAAACCTAAGTGGGAAGCAAACCTCAAACATTCCAAAACTATAAAGTCAACAATGTCTTACGAAGATTGCCTCCGCGATGCCATGCGCCTCCAAAAAGTTTCTACACCAGATGAGAGGTGCGCTCATCTGGCTAGGAGTATGCTCAAGATGAAAAGCAAATACAGTCAGCACGAGGAGAAGAAACGCGCGCGGTCAGTCATGGTCATATCAGAGGCACCCAAGCACGTGGCGGAACAAAAACATACGACGAATATTTGTCAGTCTACAACACTCAAGGGGAAGAAGTGTACATTCAAGGCAAAATATGGGTGCTTTTGCAAAAAACATAGTATTTCTACTAAAGAAATAGTCACATTAGGTAAAAAGATTTAATATGAAAATCTCATGAAAATAAATAGTGTAGTATATAAATGTTCGACCAAGATTCGCTCAAACCTGTGATACTTTCTATGGTCATCTATCTTATCATAGCCAAGTTCCTCCCCGAAATTCTCAAGAAGCCCACGGGTATCACTATCATCGATGACCTCACTATGATGCTCATCGCCCAGAAGGGGTCACTCTCTTCAGGGGCTATTCTCACTGGTATCGTCGCTTTTGTGTCTCATTACGTTATTGAGCAGGAGCTCGTGTAACACGTTTTCGGCACTGGTTATATTTTTAGTATGTGTATGGTTCATATATTTCATTCGTTTATTGAACGCGTCGCGCATGAACTCCAAGAGTTGGTTCGGGTCAGGGTTTCCCCAAAGCATACCCTTTTTGAAGAGGAAGTCATCCTTCTCCAACTCTTGAAGTGTACATTCGATGGTGTACGGTGTTTTTATATATTCCACCGCCCCCCCATAGTCCGTGATGATGACTGGTTTATCTTGCAGCGCCGCCTCCACTGCACCCATACCCACTCCCTCAGAGTGTGAAAAGCTCACGTAGCAGTCACACCTTTTATGTAAGTCGTGCATATCATCATCGGACACAAGTCCATTCAAAACCTGAACGTTAGGAAGGTTTATATTCACAGGTGAGTTACAGGTTGCCTTGACGACCAGACGAGCGTTGGGTTCATTCAAACGTACGAAGGCTTCTAGGATGGATCTAAAGTTTTTGCGAGGGTCCATGATATTTCCGATGTGATAAAATGTATATCTTTCGTCGCGGGGTATATGAGCATGTACGATGTAGAATGTGGTATCTGGAAATTGTCGAGTGAACACCCTCTGACAAAAACTACTCGGCACCGCGATACGGTCAAAGTGCTCGAAGAGTTTTCCATAGTCTTCATGGACCGTCTCTGTTTCACAAACTGTCATACACGTCAGGTGTTTAATTTTTCGCTTCATCTCTGGTATCCTCGTGAGCCAATAAGGTACAGGGAGTGCAAATATGAATGCTTCTTCACACTCGGGTATGTTATCCTCCATGATTTCCATATAGGTACTTCCAGGAAACAGAGTGCTATACTTTTTCAGGTGTTGCCCGATTCCACTCATCAAGGTTGGGCCGATGAATAACATTTGTTATAAAGATAATCTCCCTTTTATATATATATACAATGGAATCCATCAAAGAAGATATTAAACTTGAACTTCAACGCCTTCGTCTCGACAAAAAGCACCTGTACACCACTCTCCTCAGGGTCATAGACGTACTCGACCCGGATACCCCAGGGGTCATCGTGGTTCCAGAGGAGACCCCCGTGGTTCCCGGGGTTGTTGAGGAGACCCCCGTGGTTCCCGTGGTTCCCGTGGTTCCCGTGGTTGTTGAGGAGACCCCCGAGGTTGTTGAGGTTGTCGTAGAGACCCCCGAGGTTGTTGAGGAGACCCCCGAGGTTCCCACAATTACTGAAAATAACAATATGGTTCTTGATTTCCCTGAGGTGGCCCAGACCCCTAAGAAGTCTACGAAGAAGAAGAAGGTTACGATGTCAGTGTAAACTTATTAATGTAATACATGTAGCCCCCAATGGCTGCGAAGAGTGTGAGTAGAATATAATTGAAGGACAATTTTTTCTTTTTTGGTTCTTCTTTATCAGGAAGTTTCTGGACATTTTGGTTCAGGGTCTCAATCTTCCTGATGAGGGTATGCAGGGCTTCGAGTATCTGTACGTCTTTATTGATTGGTTTTTCTTTTACATCTATCGTGGTCACTTCGAGAACCATGTAGAATGACACAGAGGGTTGGAGAAGTTCATAGTCCCCATCACCTTGAGATTCGAATAAATTAAAATGTAATTTTTGTATGGATATAGGATTGAAAAAATTCGTCTGTCTATTGAAAGACTTCCATTGTTTATCTCTCATGATGAATGCCGTACTTCCAGTGAAACTTCTTTCCAGGGGGACCCGAGCGAGTATCTGACCCTTCCTCTCATCTAACATCTGTGCCACTTTGGGTACATCTGGACACACCACATCTATATACTTCGCGACGTTCGTATTCCCTGTGGCATCACTTTGACCTATTTGGGTCACGTAGAAGTCTACCATTTTTATACCTATAACTTTGTTCATATCTTCGATATGGATGTTCGACTCCAGTGATATATCGACCGTGAATGTATTGTTGGACCCCGTGACATATTGTGAATCTATCGTGATGTATTGCACTTTCTTAGGGACGTCTTGTAATGAAACGACCATCTTACATTTACGTAGATAAAAAAAAGGCACGAAAAGAAATAAATGTGGATTGAAGCCATCTACAACGTCGTCAAGGAAAATACTTCCGATTTTTCAGTATGGGGATTATTTCCAGACTGGTTGAAACGTTTTCTCTTGGATGTCGATCTCGAACACTTTCGCTTGAAGAAGATAAGAACTGTTACGACGGCCACCGGCGCTCAGTGATACCAGTGTCTCAGGAGGTTGGGGAAGAAGATACGAACTGTTACGACGGCCACCGGCGCTCAGTGATACCAGTGTCTCTGGAGGTTATCGTGGCCGTCAACGAGGTTGGAGAAGAAGTTATAATTGAAATTGTAAGTAAACCTAAGTGAGAACTAGAAATGTAATATTCATATCAAAATGTCTACCGACTACATCCCTCTCGTGACATATGACTACAAGCTCGCCTTTTGTCAGGCGACGAATACACTGTGCCCCGATATGCAACGACTCATTTGGCAACAAGTGAATGTTGTAGAACCCACGTGCCCCCCAGCTCCTCGCAAACCCTCCGCAGCCCTAAGGCACTTGCTTAAAAAAGTAAACCCCGAATAAGGTACTATGCAGGTCTTTGTAAAAACGCTCACCGGTAAGACGATCACCCTCGAGGTGGAATCGTCGGACACGATAGATAACATCAAGGCGAAGATTCAGGATAAAGAGGGTATCCCACCAGACCAGCAACGTCTCATCTTCGCGGGGAAACAGTTGGAGGATGGGCGGACCCTCGCGGACTATAACATCCAAAAGGAGAGTACACTCCACTTGGTCCTACGACTTCGTGGGGGTGTGTAGGACTGACTGTCGTATTATTTTATGAATATATGTCAGGATGACGGTGATACTTTTCACACTCGCCATAGTATTACTACTTTTAATTATACATGTTATCTATTTTGATTTTTTCTTTAAATTAAAAAATACTAAAAATAGGTATGATGTAATACCGCGTATATCGGATATGGATATTAATTTATAGCTTTACTATATAATGGAATACATTGTAAAATGGAGGAACCAGGGTGGTGTGGTTGAAAGTCGTATGATAAAATGGGTGTTAGCCTTGTATAATGATGGTGGTACTCTAATAAAGTCAGTTGAAAATAACGACCCCACGAATTTACGTAATTTTTCACAAGTCGAAATAAAATTGCCGCTGACAACCGCTGAAGCACAAAGACAGACCGGCGAAAACAAGATTAAAGTGTATTTTGATTCTATAGACTCAAGTACTAATATTGGTGAGATGACTGTACTGTTTGATAGAACTC
>TARA_R110000851_G_scaffold138854_1_pt1 | contig 32045 bp, 56 predicted proteins | sample TARA_R110000851 | Tara Oceans TARA_R110000851 (sample SAMEA4397627) | marine metagenome | biome: Polar Biome; feature: [DCM] deep chlorophyll maximum layer (ENVO:01000326); material: water (ENVO:00002006), including particulate matter (ENVO:01000060) such as... | depth 17 m
TCTAATTCACTAGCTAAAACCTTAAATGGTTTTTCAACTTTTTCAGATATAACATTCATATTTTAAGTTTTTGATTTATTATAAATACTAACATACTCCCGCTTCTTGCACTGTTTCACAAAATAAGTAATGTGTTTGGTCTTTTAAAACATGATCACAAGCTAATAATGAATCTTTATATTTTTTTACTTGTTCTATATTGGGGAAATTGTGGTGATATATTTTTTTCAATATTTTATAAATGTTGTTTTGATGGTGGTAAAGGGGATAATTCATTTTATTAATTTTAAAATTTCAAGAATTAAAAAATAAAGGAAAAATATTATAGCTAAGGGCCATATAAAGGATAATATTACCTTTTCTTTTCCTTCAAAGCTTTTGATATTGGGTGAGGCCCATTTTCCCAAATGTTCAAACATCCACACAAATAATAATCCAAACCCCAAATATGCCGTTAAAAATCCCATTCTTTGTCTTTATATTTAGATTTTCTATTATAAGCCTTTTTAGATTTCTCTGATTTTTCTACAAACCTTCCATCAAAATAACCTTCTTTTTTTTGTTTTTCTCTTGTAACTCCAATTCTTTCCTTTTGGGGATTTCTTTCTTTATTTTTCATAGATTATAAATAAAATACTTTTATTATAAATACTATTAATCCCCAGCAGCTAAAGTTAATAACCCTGTTATCGTTATCCCTACCCCAACTATTATCATAGGTGTTTTATGGTGTTGTTTATGCCATGGTTTTTTTATCCAATTATTTATTGAGGGGTTAACATTATTTGGTCCACCATAATGTAAAGGCCTTATAGTTAAACCCATTGTAACAAAACTAGCACCCCCTATAGTTAATAATAAACCATTTGATACTTCACCTTTTTCTCTATATTTTTTTCTATTATATTGACTATAAGATAATATAGGTAACAATAATAGAATTAGTATGATTAATTTATTTTTCATCTTCCTTCCAAATAATTTGCATAAAACGTTCAGACATTTCTATCTGAAAACAATGTTGAATCATCAAAGTGTGTTCATCATGAGGCTCTGATAGGAGTGAATTGTTAATACTTTCATATTCCTTTAGAATGTCATTATTGTTTAGATCCCTTAAGACTTTATTAACTTCTTCTATTTTCATTTTTTTAATTTTTTAATTTTTCCAAAAAGCTTGAATTAATATTAAAATAATAGCTAATAATAAAGATATGGTTGTTTTAGGAGTAAACCCTTCATTAAAGTAATAACTAACTAATATTGTATAAACTACCATCCCAATTCCAAATCCAATAAATCTAGTAGGCCATAACAACCCATCTAATCCTTGAACTGTGTACTTAGTTCCCCAAATATAAAGAAATGAAATAGGTATTCCCATAAGAGCCATTACCCATTCATGTTCCCTAAACCATTCCCACTTAAATTGTCCATTTAATTGGAACCAAGTTATAATGTGAGCGCCTAGGAAAAATGAAACCCCATATAATATAGAAGTTAAATTCATTATTTTTTATATTTTTCTTTTAAATATACTTCCCATTCTTCTCTTTTAAAACCATTAATAAAGAACCAACCCAGGTTTAATTCAAACCATTTATAAAACCTTTTCATAATTTGTTAAATATTTTTTTCAATTTGATAATATAATGAGGATCAGTTGCGTATCCAATTTCACTTAAAAAATGGTAATAATCTTTATATTCTTTTTTAAGGTATCTATATTGTATTCCTCTTTTATAACCCCCAATTGACTCTTTCCAGTTAGTGTAGTAAAAGTATTCATGTTTTTTACTATTCCATAAACCAAACAAGTTGTTTTTATCTAGGGAACAATCTTTACAATCATACCAACCTGTTTCTAGTATTGATTGAGCCAATACTATTTTTGGAAATTTAACATCTTGTTTTTTTAATTCTTTTAGAACTTCGTCTGTTGTCTGTCCTATAGAAAATAAAGGAATTAAACATAATCCTATTAATATTTTTTTCATATTATCTATATAAGGTTACAAAGGATCCAAAATATTTTTCAAATACCTCCAGTAAGTGTTCATAATCACCTGATGTCATTTCATCCGCTATTGGTCCGTATTGCATTCTTAACTGTTTGCATAAGTTTTTTGCATAACCTAATAATGCAAATGAATTTCCATCTGGGCCTGTTAAATCAATTGTGATTCCATTAGGCATTTCATCTTTACTTTTTATTGCCATTTTTATTTGTTTTTATTTCATAAATGTTACTTTGTGTGCTAATTCTTCCAATAAGCTTTTTGCCATATGAGGAGCTCCATCTTCAATTAATATGATTGCTTCCATTATTTTTTGGTACAGTACTTCTTTACTCATCTTCTTTTAGTTTTCCATTTTAGAATGGGTATTTGATTTTATTATTTTAAGTAATTTATGTTTTAAATAAGATTTTAATAAATGTAGTGGAATTTTATTGAATTTTGTATTTTGTTGGATATTATATATTGTTATTTTCATAGCTTATTTTATATAATTTAGTAATTGTTTTTTTTCTTCTAGAAATACTTTTGCAAATTTTGGATCGTGTTCCAATATTGATTCCGAATTATGTTCTATATCTACTAATTTAATCTTTTTTGCATCATCACTAACATAAGCTAACCTTAATGCTTCAAGGTGTTTTCTTTCCTTCCTGTTATAATCAGGAAAACTTTCTTTAGTATAAACATCAGTTAATTCAACAACTAATGATAAAACTTCTTCAGCAAATTCTACACTAAAAACATTATGAAGAAATACTCTTAATTCTGAATGGGTAACTTTAGTGTCTTCTAGAACATCATGTAATAAAGCAGCTGCTGTCATCGCATTATTATGGAATTTATCTTCAATTCTAATTGCAACCTCAATTGGGTGAGTAATATAAGCTTTATTGATATATTTTCTCTTTTGACCCTTATGGGCATCAACTGCAAATGATTCTACTTTTCTTAATGACTTATTTTCAAATAATCTCATAACCTTTATTATTTTTTATTTACGTCGTAAATATACGAACTCCTCTTCAGGTATCCAAGCATTTTTATGGAAGTCTATAACAATAATCCATTATTCTCCAATCCCACTTTCCAAAACCTCATCAACCAAACTTTTCTTTCTTTTTTCTCAATAATTAAATTATCACTGGCATCCCCTGTGAGTTGGGTATGTGAAGCTACCATACAAATTCCTTGGTCGAAATAATCTCTAGCATCATTCATTCTACCTTCTTTAACGGCTTTTTGGCCCTTTTCCCAAGCTTTAGTAATTGGGAAGTTTGTAACTGTTGTGTTTACTTTTAAATTTTCTTTCATTTTTAGTTTAAATTTGAAATTAATAATTCTATTGCTTTCCATCCTAGATATAACATTCCTACTACTGCTAAACTTTCTAGAATAATTTTTTTAATGATTTTTTTATTACTCATAACTTTTATTTTTTTAATGCTACGTATGATTCTTTTATAATTGTAACATCTTCATATTTAATTTTTGATGTTGTTTTATTCTTTAACATATCATATGTATAAAGTGTAACACAAGTAGGACCAAATTTTTTAACATTCATCCCTGAATGCCAATTATCATATATTGAACTTGTGATTTCATCCTCACAACTTGTTGTAAATTTTGTCAAAACATCCCCATATTCTCCATCTTCTTTTTTACCCCATCCCTTTATTCCATTAATAGTGAATTCAACTTTTTTTGTTTCTAATAATTTTTTAATTAATTTAATGTCTTTTAATAATCTTTTCATAACCTTTATTTTTTAAATTTAACTCGCTCGAACCATTCGAACACGTAAATATACGAACTCTTTTTGGCTCCTCCAAGCATTTGCGCGGAAGCCTTTCATTTATTTTTATTGACCTATTTCCATTTGTAAAACTGCTTCATGATGATCTGCTTCACTATAAACATTTAAGTTTAAATAATCTCCATTAGAATCACCAATATAACTAAAATTAATTCTTTCAGTTTCATCGTAAGCAACAATAAAATCAAACTCATCTTTAGTAATATACTCTTTGGTATTTACTAACATTTCAAACTTTTGAAATTTTTGATTCTCTAAATATTCATATTCTGTCATAACCTTTATTTTTTAATTGCTCGAACCATTCGAACACGTAAATATACGAACAATTTCTGTGGTAGCCAAGCATTTCAGCATAAGTCGTTTTATTTCTTTTGTTTCTTTAGGTATTTTATGGCTATGGCTATCTTACTACAATCCTCATACAATTCTTCCCTTTCAAATGTGGGTAAAGTAGTCTCTAAGGTATATTGGAAGTCCCTTTTATCAATTGTAACATCATAAATATCCCCTTCACCAGTACAAACCACACTTAAGGCGTGGTGGTGATTTTTTTTACTTTTTAAATTTTTTAATACTGTTTTTACTAAGGCTTTACTTATTCTGATATCTTTGTTTGTTATCATTCTTTCAAAATCCTCTGGTGTTTCAACTTCAAATTCTACGGCCATAATTAAAATAAATTTAAAAAGTTAGTACCTATATTTTTCTCCTTTAATTTGGTAAATTTTTCATCCTTTTTTAGGATTTTTGTTGCTAGCTTTTCAAGATGTTTTCCTTTACTATTTTTATAATCTTTAACAATCTTATCGTGTTTACCATTTTTCATCGGTGATAAATATAAGAAAAATATAGGAAAGAGCCAAACTGTAATTTATTTATAGTTTACAAGACTGTAAGGGTCATCCTCATCACTTTTATCTCCATCAAGTCCTAATTCTTTTAATCGTTGTAAGTGGTAATCATCCAATTGAAATTCAATAGCTTTTGATGTATTATATAAGGGAACGTGGTCTTCTAATTGCTCAATATCCTTTTCAGTAAACACATTATCAACGAATAAAAAGTAACAATTGTAACATAGGAAATGGATATTGGTTTTACGGTAGTTTTGTTTATTTTTGTCTTTAAAATGCAGAATTAGCGGTACTTTATAGTCAGTAACACGATGCTCACTAAATTTACAACGGCTACATTCTTCATCTAAATGGCCCTCTGCTACAAGTCTATATTTAATTTTTTCTGGGGAGAAGGATGAGGGGTCTATTCTACCTTCAATTATCTCTAAAAGAGCAGGTTCTTTACCTTGTCCTTTTAGAAATTTAGGGATTCCTTTCCCACATTGGTTTTTATGTAAATCAAAGAGGGTTTTACCTGTTTCTTCATCCTTATAAAGTTTCATATAACGTTTTAGGTGATGATAGGAACAGTTTAAATATCTAGCAGCTGCTTTAACTGATTTAGTTTTAGCCATTGCTGCTAATACTTGGATCTTTGAATATGGTTTTGCTCGTGGCATCAGTCAGGTGTATTATCTAACTTTGATGATTTACCTTTTAATTTTTCAAGTTGTTCAAATTGGTCTTGTTCCATTATATCTAATTCAACCCAAGTATGGTCACCTGATCCTCTCATCACAGTAACCCCTCTTTTAGGGGAGGTTGTAGAGCAATTAACGCAATTTTTAGTTCCTGGGAGGATTTCTAGTCTTTTGGGAGGTATTTTATCTCCACATTTTATGCAATCCATTGTTTTTGTGTTTGTATGATACATATTATATTGGTTTAAATAATTTAAATTTTTTAAGGGTATTATATAATTGGGTGGGTGATTTAATTGGTACTTTTTCTCCTGTTTTTTGTTGGAATAAATGATACTGTTCATTTTTTGGATCCACTACATCATAAACCCACCAAAAAATAACCTCAGATATTATATCCCCCCAATGTTCCACAATTAATTTTTCAATTATCCGGAAGTAAGCATCATCATATCTTAAAAGATTTATACCAAATTCTCTATCAACGGTGTCACTTCTATTTATGATAAATTCAAAATCTTCTATTGTAGAAAGGAATAGTTTTTTCCTTTTATTTTCAAGAGATTTATTACTTTCATTAACTTGGAGATTTGAACCACCTAAGTTTAATAATGATTTTTTAATTCTTTCTTTCATCTATCTCTTCTACATTAAAAAGTTTATCAAAATATATGGGATCAAGTTGTTTTTTATCTATCGCTTTAGCAATTGCCTCATCGATTGATGTCGCTTTAACTACTCCAACAGTTTCTTTATTTGAATCTGATTTGTAATAGTATTTGTATTTCTTCATAACTTTTATTTGGGGTAAATATACATAAAATTTGTTGGGGGGTCAAATTTTAATTAATTTATTTTGGTATTCTTTTAATTCACTAATTGTGATTTTTAAATTTTCTAATTCAAATGAACCTATCTCCCCACTATCTTGTAATATTTCTGGGAGTTTGGAAATTATTTGGAAATCTTGTTGGTTAAATGTTTTCCCATTTATTTCAACTACTATGTCATCATAATCATATCTGTCTTTAGCTTCATTAACATATTCATTCCCATGTAATCTTTTATTTAGATCAAATGAAGTATTAGGTTGTTCCTTTTCTTGATATAAAACAAAATTTTCTAAATCAACATATATTCTGTCACACCAAGGTTCAAGTACCTCTAGTAATTGAGGAGTACAGTTTTTAACTCTAATTCCTATATTATATTTTGGGTGTACAATTGGCTTCATTAAAGGTGTGTGAGTAACGTTTTGACCCCATTTACGAATAAAATCTTTTGTGGAGTTATTCATTTGTTGTTTCCAAAAATTATGTCTTTCTTCATCACCATCAAAACTACCTGCTCCTCTACCCGTAAAATGGTATACAAATCCTTCCCAAGTTTGAACAAATTTAAACCCTGTAAGTAACATTCTATTAAATACATCTGAATCCTCTCTACAAGAATGTAAAATTGGGTCATGTCCTCCCAATATTTCTAAGTATTCTTTCTTATACATCATCCAGGGTGCAAATACCCCTTCTGTAGTTTTTTTATCTATTCGGGCATTAATAATAAATTGATTAAATTCTTCTTCTTTAAAATCTTCAGGGTACATTCCAAAATCTTGTAATATTTTTTCTCCCCCATTAGGGTGAAGTGGTGGTTCTATCCTTGTGGCACATACCACAGATTTGGGTTTTAATTGTTTATATGCGTTTAAATCTGCGTTTTTACCCAATATCATATCGGCATGGAATATCATAAAAATATCTGAGGTTGATTTTTCAATACAATAATCATATGCTCTACCAATCCCATATAGTTCTTCTCCAATTTTGGGATTTACATAGTACTGTAGGTTATATTTGTCTTTTACTTCTTCTAACCAGTTAACAGTTCCATCTTCATCTGAATCAACGAATATGATAATTTCGTGGTCATTTCGGGAGGCATTTCCCCTAATTGAAGAAATACATGTTTTTAAGTAACGCAAGTTTGATTTACTTGGTATACAAAATGTTATTTTTTTCATTATGTTTTTATTTTATACAGTTCTTCTGCTAATTTAAATTCCCATTCATAATCTATATCAACATATTCATTGTTAGGATATACCCATAAATTAGGATCAATAGTGGAAAAATTATGAGAGTATATATTTTCACCTATATCTTTCAATATACCCCCTTTTAGGGGTCCATTTGAATAAAGAGTTTCAACATATTTACTATTAAAGGTAATTTTTGCATCTTCGTTTCCATAATTTTCCTGTACAAAACTACCATTTTTTTTATAAAACCAATGTTTATGTTCCTTAACCGATAACAAACCTCCTTCAATTTTTTGGAATTCTTTAATAAAATTATTTATAGTTTGAGTGGTAATCAAAGGATTACAGGCATTCATTATTATATAGTATTTAAAAGGCAATTTATCCCACCATTCAAATACCTCGGTTAATGAAAAGGGAATACTATCATCATTTCTTATTGATTGGGTACCCCTATTATAGATATTAATATTATTAGATTTAGCTAAATGTATTAGTTTGTCTTCGTTTATAGAAAGATAAAAGTTGGGGTTAGGTATTATGCTTTCTTTTATTCTGTCAATAGCTATTTGTGTCAAGTTAGTTCCCGCAAAGGGTTTTATCATTTTTTCAGGTAGCCTACTAGAACTTAATCTAGCTTGGACTAAAAATAATATATCAGATAATTGTTTCATCTAGGGGTTCGTTATATTTATAATTTCTATTTGCTACTTTTCCTATCACTAAATTGTATTTTTCTGAGGGGATTCCATTTATGTTAGGTCTTTTACATGCAATGTGTTCAGATGTAATAATTTCACCTTGTTTAATTTCTTTATTAGCTACTACTTTTTTAAAATATTTTTTTCTCTCTTCTAAGTCTTTTTTAGTTGGTTGAATTTTTAATTCTCCCAAGGCAGATTCAGCCTGTCTAACTTCTTTTACCCATTGAATAAACTCTTTTGGCTCTTTACCTAAAATATGGTGGTGTCCTTCTGTATCTCTGCTTAAAGTAACTCTTTTTTCCAGTGCTACTGCCCCCAGTGAAATTGACATAAAGTCATTAACATCATACCTATCGGGTGAAGAAAATCCTACTAAAGTATTAAATTTTTCTTCTATGTATGGAAGTGATTTAATATTCATTTCTTCAAAGTTATGTGAATGATATTCATGAAGTAATATAGTGGGGGTGGTTTTAAGGATTTCCATAAATTGAGACATCTCTGATTCATATACTGTTCCTATATCTATTACCAAAGGAATATTTGATTGGGTTAGTCTTTTAAATTGGTTTAAATCTAATAAATCCCAAGCCCCTATTTTATGCATAGGTAGGTTTAATTTTTCTGCCCACTCAATTCCCTTAAACCCCCCTGCTACAGAACAAAACATTAATATATTTTTTAAATCACAATAATTTTTTAATTCTTCCCATTCTTTAAAAGAAAAAGTTAAATAATTAAACATATCAAACATGTTTTCTTCTTTTTCTCCTCTAACTGTGGGGTATTTATATGTTACTGATTTATCACTTAATAAATCTTCAGCAAAGTGAAAAGCTAATTTTACGGCATCAGCCCCCGCTTCTGCTGCTAAATCTACTAAAGATTTAGCTCTATCCATTTCATAATTACAAGTTACCCCTATTTCTGCTGCTATAAAAACAGGATGAGTTTTTCCTATTACTCTTATATTTCCATTGGGTAATGTTAATTTTATATCTTTCATTTGTTTTAGTTTGTTTTTTATTTATTATTAGCTAGTTGTTTGGATAATTCATTTATAAGGTTATCATCGTTTGTAATTCTTTTAAACACTCCTCTTGTTTCCTTAGGGGCATAGGTAAAAGCAATCCTTAAAATGTCCATCCAGTTTACATTATTTTTACCCCTTATCTTTTGAATTTCATCTATAATTTCTAAATCTGTCATATTATTGTTGTTTAACATATTTTGTTTCATTTAAATATTTGAATCCATTATTCTTAGCCATTTTAATAGAAGGAATGTTTTCTGGTTTAATTTTGGCAATGAATTCTCCCTTTTTGTTTTTCAAGTACATTTCCAATATTTTTGTTCCATATCCCTTTCCTCTTTGGGTTGGGGAAATGCTCCAAGAAAGTAGATATTTATCTTTGATTAAAATATCAGCTCTAATGGTTCCAACAGGTATTTTATTTTCCTCTAAAATATAAATCTTTCTCCTAGGATTCATTAGACTATCATTAAACCATAATTTGTGGGTTTCTATAGTAACCTTATCTTCTGTGAACGAGTTATTTCTTGTTGAAGGATCGTTTCTCCAATTTAGGAGTAACTCCCAGTCATCAAATGTTGTTTTTCTTAGTTTCATATAAAGTTATCAAATTTATAGTTTTTACTTGCCTTATTTCCTAACACCCATTCAAAATCACTAGCAGGTGTGTTTCCATCTAAATAGGGTCTTTTTGTTGTGATGTTATCTGTTGTTAATAATTCTCCTCTTTTAATTGATTTTTTAGCTACAACGGAACGCATTGCCTTTTTGAATTTTTGTTCAGAGAGGGAAATTTCAGAAGATGTTCTTTTGATAATAGACTTCTCAGCAAATCTAATATGTTTTACCATCTCATTTAGTTCATTAGGTTCTAATGCGAAATGGTGGTCTGGTCCCGGTAATTGTTTATCTAGCGTAAAATGCTTTTCAATTATTTGGGCACCTGCTACTACTGCTAAGGCGGGGGTGAAAGGACTTTCAGTATGGTCAGACAACCCCCATTTATAACGGTGATCTTGAGAGAGTTGTCTTACTATATCTATACCTACATCTTCTATAGGGGTGGGATAGGCATTGTTGCAGTGTAAAAAACTTAACTCATTTCCATGTTTTTCTGCTATTTCAAATAACTTACCAATATATCTCATATTGAACCCAATCCCTAATGAAATAATTAGAGGTAATTTTGAAGAAGCTACCATATCAACAAATCTAAAATCTGTAGATTCAAATCCTGATATTTTTAGTCGTTTAACTCCTAGATCAACTAACTCATCTACTGCTCTTTCATCAAAAGGGGTTGACATAAATTCTATTCCTTTTTCATTACAATATTGTTTTAAATCTTTTTGCCATTCACGAGGTAATTCAATGTCTTTAATTAGTTTGTTTATGTTTTTATAACCTGCGAAATTAGGGGTGGATTTTGAGTATAGAGTCTCTGATGAATATGTTTGGAATTTACAAGCATCTGCTCCTGATTCTACGGCAACATCAATTAGGGATAATGCTTGGTTAAAGTCCCTATTATGGTTGGCTCCCGCTTCAGCTATTATAAAAGTTTCCATAAAGGTAAATTAATTATATGTGAATGTAATAATTCTGTATTGGGGAGACAAATTCCTGTGCTGAAGTATTTAGTTTTATGTAATAAAGGGTAATGTCTTGCTAATTGATTATTTTTATTAAATTTGTTAGCATTATTATTTAACCTAGTGGCAAAGTAATAAGATGAATTATTATCGTGTGGTAATACATCTACTAATTTAATGTAGTTTTCTTTTCTAATTTTTAAGTCTTTCTTATATTTTTTTAAACTTATTAAAGCAATAGTAGCGTTTAGATTATTCATATAAAACTTAAAGCCTTCTTGAGTGATATCGTAAGACCCATTAATATTTTGCCTACCAAAATTCCTATAATTTTTAAAGTATTCAGCAGCATCTAAATTATTAGTTGATATCATTCCTCCGTCACTTGAACATATAGGTTTATAAGGGTGAAATGAAAAAAATGTAAAATCTGATTTTATTGTGGGTGTTACACAATGTGCTGAGTCAACTACTATTATTTCATTATAATTTCCTTTAATATTATCAAACCCTGGAATATTGCTAACTCCACCATATAATATGGGCATTAATACTGGGGTTATACCTTCATCACTATACTTTTCGCATCTTATTTTTCTTTTCTTATAGTAATCCTTAATGTCAAATAATAAATTATCATTAATGTCAACCCATATTATATTGTGGCCAAAATGTTTAGCTGCCCATGCAGGGGAAGTAAATCCTAATGAGGGGGTATATACATCACATTTTCCATATTTTTCTTTTAAATATGCAAACAACATAAATGCAGAAGCACTTGCTGAGTTTGTTGTGATGTTGTAATTTTTGTTTGAGAAGGGTTGGAATTGGTTTTCAAATTCTAGTACATTGGGTCCAAACCCTAATTCTCCTTTTCCTATGAGATTATTTATAGACTTTAATTCTTTTTTTGAAAATTTTGAAGTAAATATTTTCATATCAACATTTTAACCCTTTATTAATTAATTTTACTAATTGGGAAAGAATCCAAATTCGAATTAGAGGAGGTGTATGGGTTTGAGTGGAGGTCTACTATGAGATAATTGGTGAAACCTATACGTTGGAATTCTTGTGGTACGTCATTCCCATAATAAAAACTACATCCTTTATCTTTGTAAATTTTTACTAAATCATTTTTCCATAAAAACTGTTTACTTTCTCTCCATTGAGGATTCTGATCTTTTTCTCCTGAGATTAATTCTCCTTCTCCTATATCTTCAAAATGAATAATATATTTTTTACTTATTTTTATTAAATCATCCACTAAGGTAGGAATGCTATTTGGGGATTGGTGAATCATGACTCCAGATGTATACACAACATCATAAGTGTTTTCTTTAAAGTGTTTTTTAATATTGCTAAATTTATCCCTTACTATCTGAGATTTGGGGAGATTGGATTGTACAAAATCAATAGCATCAGGGCTTATATCTATTCCTCCTAGTTTAAGGTGGGGGGTTATTTGATTAATTTTATATAAAAAAGCCCCATACCCACATCCTATGTCTAATAAAGATTCTACACTTTCAGTTTGATTTAAAATTTTCTCTATTCTAAAATCTAAAGATTTTTGGTTTTCTTTATCTTCAAAATAACTATCAAAATAACTCTTTTTTCTTCTACTAGGGTCTATTGTGTTAGACCAATAATTTTCACTTTTTTCTTGTAAACTCATAATTTATTTTTTTATTAACATTTTAATCCTTTGTTTATTAATTCAACTAATTGGTTTATATCTTCTTTTACCCATAAACCCGAATTAAACTGGGGGCCCTCATATTTATCCCAATCTTGGTAAGTGTTGTTTGTATATTGAGGTCTAATTTGGAGAAGATTTATATTTGGTACTTGGTATGTAAAGGGTAATTCAGTTTTAGCTAGCATGTCTTCATGTAGTTTTTCACCTGGTCTTAACCCTATGATTGTTGTTTTTGCTTCTTTCCCCGTTATCTGTTCTAAAGCTTTAACACAGGTAGGTAAGGTGTAAGAATTGATTTGGGGAACAAACACTTCCCCCCCTATAGTATTCTCTAAAGCACCTAATACAGTATCAACGGCATCCTCTAAAGTAAATAAAAACCTAGTCATTTCTTCAGATGTTACTTTTATAATTTGTTCTCTTTTAATTTCATCTACCCATAGTGGGATAAAAGATCCCCTGGATGCTATAACATTTCCGTATCTGACTGAAGAAAATATTGTAGTAGTAGAATTGTAGTCATAGTTTGTAAAAATTCTTTCAGCAATGAATTTACTAGAGCCGTATACATTTACGGGTTGGCAAGCCTTATCGGTGGAAATTAAAATACATTTTTTAACCCCATTTTCCAAAGCTGCTCTAGCTACATTTTCTGACCCGTTGATATTGGTTTTGACACATTCATCAGGGTGGAATTCCATATCGTCAATGCGTTTTAAAGCTGCTGTATGGATTATATAATCAGGTTTATGGCGTTTGAGGGTAATATTTAACTTATCAAAATCTCTAATGTCACCTATTACTCTAATAATAGAAGGATCATGTCCAAATTCTAATGCTTGTTTACCTTCATCTCTACTATAAACTATAATTTTATTATTTTGTTTAAGTTGTTTAATGAGTGCCTTACCTAGAGATCCTGTTCCTCCTGTAATTAATATTGTTTTGTTTTTCATATGTCTAAATGTATATAGAAAGAATTAAGAATCCAAATTGTTTTTTAAATAATCTACAATTCTAGATGACGCCTTATTATCATTATAATCATTAAAATATCCCATTAGTTTTAAAGTATTTTTTGGAGGGGAGTTGAGAAAATCTAAAGTATAATCAAAAGTATGAGTATTATTTTTTAAAACTTTTGCCCAATTCTTATTAGTTTCTTCAAATACTTCCAAATTATGTGGGTTCACCAAATCTATAAATTCTTGTTGAGACTTTAAATTATGGATTTTTAACCAAAAATCAGATGTCCAATTTTCTCTTACATTTTTAAAATTAGAAAGGAAAAAATCTAAATTATTAAAATTTTCATATAGTTTAGTAGCTTTATGTAAACTTACTAATTGTTTTTTATATAAAACCCCCCCATAATTTACAGAACTTATATTACCTATATGATAATCACATATATAATTCATATAGGTCAAATCTTCTTGCTCGAATATTATACCATCGATCCCATTAATAATAAATTGGGGAATATAATCATTTTTATATAGGGGGTGATTTATTTCCCCGGGGGTAGGTTTAAAATATATTTGATATTTATCTCGGTCTATATTATCTGATATATAATTAAAACATTTAAAAGTTTCTTTTCTTGTAAAATTTCCAGTGCTAAAAAATAAAAGTTGGGTTTTACTTTTATCGATTTTATATTTAGTATAAACCCTTTCAATATTATTTATATTTAAATTATCCCAGTAGGGGTTGCCTACTACTATATTGGTTTCTTGGGTTTTTAATTTTAAGGCTTCATCTTTATTTTTTAAACTATACTTACTGTGATTAAAGACTATATCAATTAAATTTTGAGGGGGTTTAGATTGGGAAATTCTTTCCATTCGTATTTCAATTGAATTATGTAAATAACAATTCATTTCTATATACACTATTTTAGTCTTAGGGTAATATGTTTTGAATTCTTGAATTACATTTTGTTCAGGGAACCACCTATCTTTAGATATTATAAGATAATCAGGAATGAAAGGAAGGTTAACATTTAAAGAATTAACGGGGTTTGGAGAAGTAAAATCTACGGGGTGGGTTGAATCATAATTAAGATCATGGGAAGAATCCATGTATAGAAAACAAGATTTATAGTTTTGGTGTTTTAATTCTTTATATACATTTCTTAAATACCCAAAAGTATGATTATCAGAAGCAAATAGTATCACATCCATGTTATATTGTATTATCTAAGTCGTTTAAATTGTTGGGTCTAAAAGCTAATTGAGGGTGGGATTTACCATGTGTTGGAATGTGGATTTCCCATTCTTTAAATTCAATTCCCTTATCTTCTAGATATTTATATACTTTTTTGGATGTTTTTAGTGTTTTTTTATCAGATATCTTCATATCATGCCACTCCCCCCAAAATTCGTTTATTAGATTTATAGACCCATCTTCAATCATCTTGTTTAAAACTTCATACTCAGCGCCCTCTATATCTAATTTAAGAATCAAATAATCATCTTCATCAAATGTTTCTGAGAGCCAAGTTGAAAAATCAAAGCATGGGATTTTTATACTATGTTCTTCTCTTAAATTGTTTAAGCTATTTAATAAAGAGGAACCATCTGTGTACTCTTCGGACAGGTGGAAGGTTTTAACTTCATCGTTAACCCATACTGCGGAATTTTGGATGTTTACTGTAGGGTTATCTTGGTGGATTTCTTGTAGCTGTTTTGCTAAACCTGGAATAGGTTCAAATGAAATTGTTATTATATCATCTCCAAATCTTTGTTTAGCTGCTAAAATGGATTCCCCACAATGGGCTCCACAATCTATAAAATATCTATTTCTCATCTTTAATACAAATTAAATTATGACCCGAACCTGGTTTTATATCACTTACTGATTTTATCTCCTTCCCAAGGTTATCTAAATTCAGGTTGTTAATTTCTTCATCATATGCCTTGTATCCTAAGGAGTGGATTGTATTAAGTAAATCTGTTGTTTCAGACGGAGATAAACCATCATATATTTCAGTGATTAGAGTAGGGGTGTGTTTATTGATAATGTTGGTTAGAGTTTTTAAAATATCTTTATCGTGACCTTCCGCGTCTATTTTAATTAAGGAGACATCCCCTACTTCCTTATCTGCTAAAAATTTTTCTAAATTAACAGCATAAACGTCAATAGGAACCTTATGTCCTGTTACACCAATTCCAAAATCAGTTCTAGTAGCAAAACCTCCATTACAAAACCCCAAATCCGAATAATGGAATTCTAAAGGTCCTTCTTCATCAGAAATAGCGTAGTTAAAGGGTTGAATATTTGGGTTTAGTTTAGAATTTTTTTCTAATACCTCAAATGTTGAGGGGTTAGGTTCAAATGAAAATACTTTACCCGCAAATAAAGAATAGGCAGTAGACATATTTCCTGTATGCGCTCCTATATCAATTACAGTACTATTAGGTTTTATAATTTTAGATAAATTAGATAATATTTCTTCTGTAAATAAAGAGGTTGTTTCCCAATCACCTTGCCAAGGATGAAGCCATCTGTGGTATTTAAATTTTATGTTTAAAACTTCTAATTCTATAATTTGAGTATTGTAATGATTATTAGATTGTTTTAAAACTTCTAACACTTGTTCCCTATAAGATTTCATATCCCCCATTTATAATTTACTATATAATTCGTTTTGTTTAACTTGTCTATCTATTGTTTTTTCATGGAGTAAACAATATTCTCCTTCAGGTGGTAAAACAGACATAACTTCAAATTCAGTTAACACTTCATGTACTTTATTTTTCCATTTTATTCTGCCATCATTTCTATAGATTCTATACTGATAATCTGGGAAATTGACCCATCCACTTTTATTTACATTCCAACCCCATTTATTAATATGATCTTGGGTTAATCCTTCTACAGTATTAATTCTAGGTACTCCATAAACATCTATTGTAGGATTCATTTCTAACATAGCCCATAAATTTTCAACTAAATATTCATTAGGTATTTCATCAGCATCAATGTTAAAAATATAATCTCCTGTACACATATCAGTTAAACGATTTTTCATTTTAGCAAAATTACCATCAAAAGAATAATTAAACCAATTAAGCTTTCTTCCTATAGATTTTGCTCTTAAAAATTCTTCAATTGTAGGAATACCATTTATAGAATCAAATAATACTACTATTTCATCCTGTTTTTGTTTATGTTTAAAAAGGAAATTTATTAGTCTTTGAATTTCCTGGAATTCATTACAGACTGTAATTGCGTAACTTATCTTCATCTTAACAATATGAAACGTAAATCATTTCTTTACCATTTTGGAAGGTATGTTGTTTTTTATCTTTGAATTTAGCTATTTTATAGTTTGACCTAACTTGGGTCAATTTATCAAGAACATCCTTTTCTGTTTTTAGATTTCTAAATGAAAGTGTGTTTACTATGCATTTTGATTTTTTGGGTTTAAAGATGGTGTTACCTTGTAGGTCTTTACCTAGTGATTGTCTTTCCCTTTCAACAAATAGTGCGTCTTCTAAATGTACTGTTAGTCTCATCATAACTTTTTATTTTAATTTGGTATAATATACGAACCATTTTTTGAGGAGACAAATTATTCTGGGAGTACTCCTATATAACTTAAAGCATCCATAAAATCTCTTTCATTGAACATTTTCATAGTAGTCATATCCATTCGATGTTCATAATATTTATCTTTCTTATTTGGAATTGGATATTTTTCCTTCTCTTCTTCTTTTACTTCAATAGCCTTTACTGCAGCCCACTTCCAATTACTAGATTTGGAACCATTAGCAAATACCATCCCCTGTTTGGGAAGGTTAATGGTTGATGGTAACCAGGATTGTCCCTTTTTATCCTCGTATATTAAATCCTTATAAAGTTCAGGTAAATCATCTAAAGTTTCATTTAAAAATTCCTCACTTGACTTCATTAGTGAGTTACTTTGAAATCCACACCCATAACACATATAATTTGTTATTTTTGTTCCTTTAATTTTTTGTGTGTAACAACAATCTGAATCACATCTTGGGCATTCCCCTAATTTGTCATTTTTCATACTTCAATTTTTTTTAATTTTGGTAATTCTAATCTAGGGAGTTCATTTCCCCCTATTTTCTTTAATTTTGGTAGTTTTAAGGGAACTTGTTTAGGAGATTTTTTAACATTTTTATCTAGTATTTCTCCTAGTAAATCTTTCATTTTATTATATGAAAAATTTTCTTTACAATAATGAGCTTGACGTTTAGCATTTGGAATAAAACCCTTATATTTTTTATAAGTATCCTTTAATACTCTTCCTAATTGCATTACATCAACATCAAACCATTTTGATCCCTCTATAAGCCATTTATTTCTAGCACTAGGATGTACCTCATTTAAAGTACCAGGCAATAAAATACTCATATCAGGTTTTAGAAAATCAATGTGGCCTGACCATCCTGTAGTTATAATTGGCTTTTGTGTTTGTGTAAACTCAAGTAATGGTCTCCCAAATCCTTCACCTTTGGTTAAGCTAACCATTGCTTTTACTTTTGGATGATTGTATAATTCGTTTACTTCACTATCTGTAAAATCACCATGAAGTAAATAAACACTAGGGCATTTCCCCCTTACTGTTTTCTTAATTTCTTTTATTTTCTTTAAAATTAAATCCCTATCCATGTAAGAAGACCCTGCATGAGCTGTTTTTAATATTAAAGCGGGTTGTTTTGGTTTGTTTTTAAAGGTTTCACAAAATGATTTAATTAATAGACCAATGTTTTTCCTATCATGCCCAAAATCCCCCTGAATCCAATGGCCTACAAACAAATAACAAAATTCTTCTTTTACTTTTAATTTCATCCCCGTTTTAATTGCTTTAAAAGGTACGTTTTTCTTATAAATGTCTTGATTAAATCCTTCAAATAATATTTCTATTGGTTTAGTTAATTCTATATTTCCTACTATTTGATTTGTTTGTTTATCTTGTTTTTGGAATTTACTATTCTTTAAAATATCAACAGTATGTTTAGAAGAACCTAATATCAAATCCATTCTGTTACAACCCTCAACCCAATCAGCAGGCGCAAGTGTTGATTCAATTCCTGCTGTAATTCCTATATTATAATGTCCTTGGGATTGGAATTCACTTGGAATTGTTATTTGCATCCAAATATCAGGTTTTTGATATTGTTTATTAGGTTCAGGTTGGAATAGGTGTTTATTTAAAAAATCCCATTCTGGGTGTTCTTTAATAAACCCCCAAGGTGTACTCCCCCATCTTTGGGCTAATATTTTAACATCGTATTTATCCAATTCTATTATTGCTTTGACGACATCCCTTGAACGACTTCCATATCCTGAGTATGTGTCTATTGGACAGCTTATTATAAATTCTGGTTTATTCATATTTAATATATTAAGGCGTGTGTTTGTGTTTTTTTAGTGTTAATATCAGTATCTATTAATTCAAATTTTTCTCTTGGTTCCCAAGTGTCAAATAACTCATCTACAGCTTCAATTATTCTGTTACTCATCTTTATAGCAGTAAATCCTGCTTCATCACTTAAAGCCCAATCTCTTCCTTTTTTACCTCTTTCATCTCTTTCTTCAGGAGATAAATTGTATACCTTTCTAATTTGTTTTGCAGCATCTTCAGCTGTGCATCTATCATCCCAAATATATGGGGTTACAGGTGAACCTTGTAAAGAACGACTTGCAGGGAAAACGGGAAATGCCCACTCACCATGTTGTTTATATGTTCCTAAATGGTTGGAAGGGAAATCTTCATCAAAATCAATCCATTCTCCTTTATTAACTCCAGGTCCTTCATCCATACCATATTCAAATCTCATTTGGTCTTGCATTCCACCTGTAACATTAGCTATAAATGGTGTTCCTGATAGCATTGCTTCAGTTAGTGTTAAACCCCAACCTTCATTTGAAGTTAATAGAATTTGAACATCTGATAAATTATATAACAAGTTTAGTTCTTGACTACTTATCTTAGAGGTTGAAAATAGAATAGCATTTGGGTACTTTTCCTCAAACAGCAATTCCCTAACAGCTTCTAAATCCGTTCCATGCTCACTTACTACTTCAGTATGCAGCAAGAAGGCACATTTATCCGCTTTTTCTTTAGGTAAAGTATCTAAAAATATCCTGAAAGCCATCATAGCATCTGGAATTTGTTTTCTTCTAATATTTCTAGAATTAAAGAACATTAAAAAATCAACTTCTTTATCTCCAAATATCTTCTTCCTCAATTTAATCACCTCCTCAGAATTTCTATCTATAGGGAAGTATATTTTGGTATTCAACCCATGAGGAACATATTTTATAGTTTTGTCTTTAGCTTTATCACCTAATACAATTTTATTTATATTTACAGTTTGTTTAGAGATACCTAATAAAGCATCACATGATTCATAATAAGCTTTGTTGTATAAAGGTGCTGGATAATCATCCCAAATATTAAGGTAAATTATAGGCATTGTTTTCCTAATCTCATTTTCCATTTGGAATAACCAAGTAAAATATCTTGGATCCGTTATAATAAAAAGGGCATCAGGTTTTTCTAATTTAATAATTTCTCTTAATAAATCAGGGCTTCCATATCCATCTACTGGGTATAACATAACACTTGAATCTTCCAACCCTGATTGTTTATTAGTATCAGGACTTAAATCAAATTTTTTCCCCTTATCAGGATGTTTTATAGCTCCTGCTATTTGTACCCAATTGAAATGTTGGGAGGTGTGTAAAACCATTTCTTTTGCAACTGTAGCTACCCCACTATGTACACGGATATCATCACATATTAGGAGTATTTTCTTCCTTTTATTTGGGGGGAGGTATTTGAAATCTTTATTCATAAACTATTTTAATTTTAAATCGTGGTTAGTAATTGTTCTTCTAAATTCTTCATTCTTCATGTAAAGGTCAACTGCTCGCTCAGATAGTTTTTGGAAGGAAAACTTACGTTTAATACATTCAATCCTAAAACTATCCCACAATTCATTGTCAATCTTTACACTTGTTAATTTTTTTTCAGCCATTTTATTTTGTTTTTTTATATAAATATATTAGTATTATGGAATGTTAACACCTAATCCACATAATTTTGTGTTATCTTTAAAGGGGCAAAAAGTACAATTCCATTTTGAAGCATTGGGTTCCATTATACTCTCAGTGTAATTATTCCCATCAAAGCAGGTTTCAATGAATTCATTAACCGCTTTTGTTGCCCTTGATATTTTTGTTTTACCTGATGGGGGTCTAAATTCTTGCACTCGTTTTTGAGGATAATCTCCCTCAGTATAAACTTTTCTTCTTACAATCATAAACTCAATACTAATATTTTTTTCTGGAATCCCAAATTGCTCAGCAAAGTATTTTTTATATAAAATAAGTTGGAATTGTTTTTCCTCATCTTTCTTAGCATAGTCTTTCCACCCATTAGTAGAGGTTTTAATATCGATAATTTTAAATGTGTTAGTGGGTTCATGATACATAACAATATCTAAATAACCTAAGTAAAATATGTTAGGGTATTTTGGGTTAGGGGCTATAGTTATTTTTGTTTCTATTCCTGCTAGATACCATCCCTTTTTAGAAAAATATTTACCTCTATGTTTTTTTAAATAAGATAATATTTCAACCCCATCATTATAAAACTCTTGTAATTCACCTGGTTGGGAAAAATGTTGTTTATTATTTTTCTTATACTCATCAGTGTAATGCTCCCTAATTTTATCCTTAAGCATAGAATCCAAATCTTCTTCATTAGCTTTTACCCCACTTTTATCATACATTACAGTTAAATAATGCTGAAAAGTTTCATGAAATGCCTTTCCAAAAACTGTATGGACGCTTGGTTTATAAAGTTTATGACCCTCCCTATATTGGAGTGACCATTGTTTAGGGCATTTTTTCCACATTGAATATTGTGAGTATGAAATGTTCTTCTGAAAGGCATAATTAACCTCATGAGGTTTATAATGCTTCATTTCCCTTAATATGGGGGGTGTTTTTCTTGCCATAACTTATTTACACCATTTATCTCTACCAACTAGTAAACCAATTATACCGTAATTAGCTACATCTAAAAATGTATCTTCCATTCCTTCACCTTTAACAAAACTTCTACCATTATTAAGTAAATTTCTTAATCTGGAGATTTTGTCTGTTAATCTAATTGCTAAACCTGTTAGGGAGAATTTCTTATCTTCTTCCTTGGTTAAATCACCCCCTAAAGATATATTTTGTAATCCATAATCCATATGCTTAGCAGCAAATGTATAATACATTTCTTCTTGAATTGCCTTAAATTCTTGTGATAATTCAGGGTATTCTTCTTCAAAGATTGTTATTGTTTGATTTACTTCATCAATAACATGCTCTTGTAATTTTACTTTATTTCTTTGCATTTCAATAACTTTTTAATTTCCTTTTTATCTAAACCCATTTCAGTTAGGATTGTTACCATCCCCTCCTTGCCTAGAATATTAATATACGCATCTGCTTCTGCCTCCCCAACTTTAAAATAAAAAGCAATTTTATTTAATAAATCATTATTAGTTGTTTTGTTTTTTGATTTAATATATCTAAAATATGCCTTTCTTTTAGGAAGCATTTCTTTGTAAAAATTATATATATCCCTTTTGTTATTTGGCATTAAACTTTGCGCTATATTAGCGAGTTCAGTGTAGAATAAATTCATACTTATGAATCTGTGTACCATATATGAGTTGAATTTATCCCAGTCTTTATCCGTAAACTCCTTAGTGGGTGTTTTTAACTCAGTTATTTCATTAAGCCAACAAAATATATTATTTATACGATTTTCCAATTAAATTCCAATTTCTTTGTATTCATCTCTTAATTCCTTTGGAATTGAATCTAATATAATCTTCTTTGTGCCCATGTCATAAAATACGGGAATAGGTAGTAGAGCATCTTCCTCTCCTCCTGTTACAAATTTGGATACTTTTCTTATTATAAAAGCTTGCCCAAATAAAACTTCCCCATCAAAACCCTCTACTGGGGTTGTTGCTTCAAAGTCAATGTTCATTTGTGGTTGTGGTCCATTTTTCATATTACTTGTGGTTTTTTTATTTCTATTATTTTACTTAATGCGCTTGCTATGTTTATTTCTTTATCTATACGAAAGTTGGAATGATATTGATGTTCATTTAAGATTACTGCTACTGAGCCTTCTCTACCTTGAGCATATACCTCTGCATTATCAAATAAGGATCTATAAAGTCCTTCGAAGTCCTTAACTCCCGAATCTGCTATTATTTGTCTTAGTACTCTAAAGTTGGTTTTCTTCTTCTTTAGCTCCTTAAGTATTTCACCTATGTAATTATTAGCTACTAAAACTGATGGGTCTACTTGCAATTTACCATCTTTAGTTGATAGCTGAATGGTATTTAACATCTTTCGTATATCCGGATAATGGGTATTGATTATGTTAGCAAGAGATTTTAATTCGTATTTTATGTTTTCCTTCTCTATTATTTTGTTTAGGTGTTTTGCTACCTCTTGTTTACTTGGTGGTATTATTTTTAATACTTGGCATCTTGATTGTAATGGATCTATTATTCTTTCTATGTAATTACAAGTCATAATGAAACGTGTTGTTCTAGAAAATGTTTCTATTACGTTTCTTAAAGATGCTTGAGCTTGAATTGTTAAAAAATCAGCTTCATCTAATATTACTACTTTTAAGGGACTAAAGGACATTGTTGAGGCAAAGCTTGATACTTTGTCTCTTATTGTTTCAATTCCTCTTTCATCACTTGCATTTATGTAAAGATGGGAACAATCTAAATTATTAACTAATAGTTTAGCAAGAGTAGTTTTTCCTGTTCCACTTGGACCATAAAAGATAAAATTTTGGATGTCATTTTGGTTTAAGTACAAGTTAAGTTTATTTTTTAACTCTTCATTTCCAACGTACTCATCTAATGTTTTTGAGCGGTATCTCTCTACAAGGAGACTATGATCTTTCATAACTTATTATTTGATGTAATATACGAAATCTTTTTGCGTTCTCCTAATTAATATTCATCTCCATAGATGTTATATTTTTTAATTAATTCGGGTTTGATTTCTTCCTCAGAGGTTTTAATAGCATATAATTTGCTATCAAGGGGAGCCAATCTATACTCCCCTTTAAAGCCTGTTGTTGTTAAGTATGCCTCCAGAGTATCAGTTAAAGATTTGTGAATGATCTTTTTAGGGTCATCTACAAGAGAATATCTATCACCTGGAGGAATTCTTGTTGCTATTAATTCATTATGTTCAACTACTTTAGTTTCCATTACATACCAAACATTGATGGGTCAATTCCTTCTTCTTTTTTATCTCCTGGTTTATCTACAACTACTGCTTCTGTAAGTAGAATTGTACCTGCAACTGAAGCGGCATTGAGAAGAGCATGTCTTGTAACTTTTAAAGGATCAATTATTCCTGCTTTCTTCATGTTGGTTTTTTCATTTGTTTTAATGTTGTAACCACTCCATGAGTCAGAAGTTCCTTCAAATTCATGTGACAGTATTTGAGCTTCTGTTTCTGTCTTTCCAGCATTAGTTAAAATTTGCTCAAATGGTTTTTTACATGCTTGATAAACTATCTTTAATCCAAAATTATAATCAGGATTTCCATTTTCTAAACCCTTAAGTACATCCTTTGAATAAAGTAAAGCCATTCCTCCTCCAGAAACGATTCCTTCTTCAAGTGCTGCTTTTGTAGCGTGTAATGCATCATCAACACGATCCTTTTTCTCTCTCATCTCCAATTCAGTATTTCCACCTACATGAACTATGGCTACTCCACCAACAAATTTAGATAGTCTATCCTGTAGTCTTTCTATTTCGAATGGAGTTTCTGCTTTTTCAATTTGTTGAGATAATTCATCTACTCTTTGGTTAATTGCTTCTTCATCTCCTTTACCATCCACTATAGTAGTTTTTTCTTTTCCTATGGTTGCTACCCTAGCTTGACCAAACCAATTAGTATCAAACCTATCAAGTTTCATTCCCTTTTCTTTAGTAAATACTTGCCCACCTGTTAATGTAGCTATATCCTCTAAGATTAGTTTTTTTCTATCTCCAAATTCTGGTGATTTAACGGCACATACTTTTAGTGTACCTCTCATTTTGTTTACAATAAGAGTAGCTAATGCCTCATTATCAATATCCTCGGCAATAATCAAAAGTGATTTGTTTTCACTTGAACATTGGTTTAAGATTGGTAATAATTCTTTTACTTGAGTAAATTTATGATCTGCAATTAAAACATTAACATCAGTTAAAGTACAGGTCATTGTATTGTTGTTAGTAACAAAATAAGGAGATTTAAAACCTCTATCAAATTGCATTCCTTCAACTGTTTCTAAATATGTTTCCCAGTTTTTAGATTCTTCAATGTGTATAACTCCATCTTTACCTACTTTTTCCATTGCTCTGGATATAAGTTTTCCTACAGTTTCATCATTATTTGCTGAGGTAGTAGCAATTTGTTCCAATTGGTCCTGAGAAGCAATTTCCTCTGAGTTTTTTCTTAATTGTTCTACTACTGCTTTAACTCCAACATCTATTCCCTTTTTAATATCTACGGCATTTGCACCGTCATTAAGTTTTTTGAGGCCCATATTAACCATATCTCGTGCTAATAAGGTTGATGTTGTTGTACCATCTCCAGCATTGTCAGCCGTTTTAATAGCGGCTTGTTTTACCATTTGAACTCCTAATTCTTCAATTGGGTCCTCTAATTGGATACTCCTTGCTACTGTTACTCCATCTTTGGTGGAGTGTGGATATTCACCTGGTTTTGAGATGACTACATTTCTACCATTTGGTCCTAGGGTTGCAACAACAGCATCTGCCATTGTATTAATTCCTTGGGTTAGTTTTTTTCGGGCTTCAGGGCCAGTTTCTATTATTTTACTCATTTTACTTATTTTATTTAAAACGTTTTTATTTAGGAATTAGTGTTGAAGTTAAATCTTTTTTTTCTTCTTTTGTAACTTCGGTTGTTTTTAAAATCTCCTCAATTGGAGTTTGTTCTTTTAATCGAGCTAGTATTTGTTGTTCTTGTCCTATATAATATTCATCACCTTTATGTTGTAATTTAGTGAATCCCATTGTAGGGAGAATGACAATGTCCCCAATTTTAATTTCAGTTTCAATATAACCTACTCCAGCAACATGCCTTCCGGGTCCAACTGCTACTACTGTTCCATGTTCATTTCTATCTTTTCCCAAATCTGGTACTATAATAGAACCATAAGTTGATTCCTCTTCTTCTAGGGGTTTTACAATAACCGCATCGAATAATGCTTCTAAATCGATTTTACTTTCCATTTATTTGTTTTTTATGTTTGGATTAATATAATAACTCTTTTTCAATAAGCAAAACTTAGGTGCAGAAGTTTTTATTTTATTGTTATTGTTTTTGGTTTTGTAACTACGTGTGGTGAATAAGGGACAGTAATATTTAATAATCCATTCTCCATTTTAGCTTCAATTTCAGATAACCTGAATATACTATTTACTTTATATCCAAAATTAAATGCTCTTTTAGCTATTCCTTGATAATGATAATCCCTATTGGTTTGGGTATTGTCTGCTTTTTCATAACTAACTCTTAATATATCTCCTTCAACGTTGATGGAGACATCTTCTTTAGTCAATCCGGTACAAGCAACTTCTAAATGAAGACCATCTTTATCTTCATAAACATCCACAGGATGTTTTAGTTTAATTGATTGTAAGGGTTGGAAAGGTGCTTCTGTGTCGAGAAAATTCCTAAAGAATAAATCGAGGGGGGTTGTGATTCTTGGCACTAGGCCGTTTTCTATTTCTTTTAAATAAGTCATAATTCTTAAATTTATGTTGTTAAATACTTAGCTCCCATTTTGGTAAGCTGCTTTTTGCACCTAAGTTTGCAAGTATAAATATGTGGGTTTTTAAAAAGGTAAATCCTCTTTTCTAACCATAAAATAATTACTTTTAATTGTTTCTTTTTCAAAACTAAGATTTAATAATCCTCCAGAGAAGAGTTTAATATACCCTACATCAGCATCCTTATTTGCATTTAAGATATTTTTAAAGGAATTTGAGTCAAATGGTATTCCGGTTAATAGCTCTTCCTTTATTTCTCCTGATTTTTGATATACTATCTTATCACTATAACTATCTCCTTCCCCAAATATAAAATTAACAATTTGATTATTATCTAAATCCCTATTAGTTTCAATCCTTAAAAGGGATGAATCTGATAATGCTGATCTTGCTTTTATTAAATGGGTAATTTCTTCAGGGTCTAAAGTTAAAATAATTTCATAATCATAATCCTTAACGTTTTTTGGTGTTTGGATAAGTAATGGATCTGATAATGCAAATTCTAAATTAAAACTAGCATCAGATATTTTGAGTTTTGTTGCTAATTTATTTTCTTTTATTAATTCTAATAATAGTTCTCCACTAGTAACTGCTGTAAGATTTTTTAATTTATGTGTGTTAAATATAGCTAATTCAACGTCTTCAAGTTGAAAATCAGTGCAAATAACCTCCCCAATAATATCTTCACCTGGTGACATAAATCCAATTGATAGCGTGTTGTCTTTGATTACCCATTTAACGGATTCATTTACCCCTAAATAGTATTTTGATATAAGTGATTGTAGTAGTAATTTTTGTATCATATGAAAAATTTTTCTTTAAAAGTATTGAGTTTGAGAGACCAACCAATGTCGTTGAAGAATCCCTCTAATTTGTTAAGTAATATACTGTCAAATATCTTCTGTCTATCAGCATACTCTTCTATAAATTCAAGTATTTTATCTGGGACATCAGATGGTAAAAAGGCAATGGCTTCAATTCTGTATCTATTGGGTTTTAAATAAATCCATTTAATCTTGTCACTTTGGGTTATGTAGCTGTATTTACCATTTAACCTCCAAAACCTAATTAAGTCATTATATACAATTGTTGCCCTAACTGGTGCAGGTGCTCCCTTTATTATTTTAGAAAACATTTCACCTGCCATTGGTTTTCTTCCTGTGTATTTAGTTAATGTTTTTACTGCAGAAGGGTTACCTAATTCAGTTAATGGTATAGTTCCATCTAGTATTTTATCTCTATATTTTTTAATTCTTATATTAATGTCTTCTTGGGTTGCTCCTTTTAGGACATCAATTAATGCCTCCTTAAAAAATTTACCTAATACCGGTGGGAAATTTGATTTTTTAAATTCTAATCCCTTTATGTCTAGGGTTTCGTTTTCAATACCCTCTTGTTTAGTAATCCACTGTGCGTATCTTCTAGTAGCCCTAAAGTAGGCGGATCTAATTACACACTCAGTTTTCATTTCTAACCAATGATCTTTTTCTCTATCTTTAAACCAAGGAAACTTAGAAATATTAAATGCTTCTTTAGCTAAGACATCATAATGGTCTGTTATAATATGTTGATAGGATAAAGCTACTTTTTCTAAGGATGCATCCTTTTCCCCCTCAGACATTTCATCAAAATTAGGGTGTAAATGTCTTAATATAGGTTCAGCATGAAAATAATTACTATCAGTATCAACATAAGCACAATAGTTTTCATTCCCTTTATCGCATATCCACCAAGGTGTGTCTTCTAAATGTTTCATTCCCAATCTTCTGGTTTTTTAAGTATGAGTGGTTTTTCATATTCTCCCTTACTATTTCTTATTTGGGCACCCGATTTTTTTATTTCATAATAGTTGCCTTGAATTTTAATTTTGCCTCCTTGTTGAAGCATTTTTCTAAAGCGTTGTTCTTCATTTTCATTAAATTCTTTAGATATTTCTAACATTTCATCTTTCTCAAGTAATTTACCATTTAAGGAAATTGAATGTTCTTTTCTGATTGATTGTTTACTTAACATAACTTTTCATTTGTGTATAATATACGATTTTTATTTTAAAGAACCAAATCTATTTCATTTTTTATAACTTTATTCATATGACGATTTGCACATAAAGCACTCTCCTGAATTATACGCTGACCACTCAAAGTTATAGATTTTGATAATGTTCTATTCCCATATCTAAAACTTGCTAAGGCAGTTGCACCATATAAACTATTTAATAAAATCTTCATGGTGTATTGTTTCATGTGAAGTTTAGCTCCTAATTCATTATCTTTAGTTTTATAAGCTTTTTTCATTTCACCCTTATAATATACTCTCTCACCAAACCATTTAGCTAAAATAGTAGACAATACTGATTGTCTATCAGTGGAGTACATAGTACCATTAGCTGAAATAGTCCACTTATTATCCTCTATAAATTTTATTAATTGACCTACTGTTATTTCTGTTCTTTGGTTTTTGGAATTTCTAATTATAAGTGATTTTTTGGAATCCATCTCTTTCAAATCATTTAATCCTAAACGATTATTTCTATCATCAGAATCTATTATATACCCCATTAATGTTTCTTTACCAATGTTTAAAGACATTATAATACAAGGATATAGTGATGTTAAATCTTCATCAAACACATAATTGTAAATTCCTGCTTTAGGGCAAAATAAATAACCACCCGCATAACTATCAGCATAGTTAATGTGTGGGTCTTTATTAGGGGGAACTATTCCTTTACCTAATAAATAAGCTGAAATTGCCCCATCTTGGGTAACTGTGTTAGCATAAATTTCATGGTATAAATGTTTTCCTTTATGGGCTAAATTTTTGGTTAAAGATAAATATTCTAGTTTTTTATCTAATTCAACTAATATCTTAACATCCATAAAGTTATATTGAATAAACTTTTGTATATCAGTTTCAAATAATGTATCTAAATTCCCTTCGTATTCAATTTTATTTATACCAGCATACTTTTCTCCAATAGCGTCTAATTTCCAACTTGGCTCATCAGCCCAACTATATTTTTTATGCATTCTCATATAATCCAGAGATGATATTCCCTTTAAATCAATTTCTTGGAAGTTTTTCCCTTTAATATTATTATTGTGTCTAGTAAAACTTGATGTTACTTTTTGAATTGGAGACATCCTATCGGCGAATTCTTTTCCTAATACATTACAAGTTCTATAATAAAGATAAGGTATATCAAAGTAGTCTGAGTTGTAGCCTATTAAAATATCAGGTTGAATTTCTTCTAATTTTTCAATCCATTTATATAAAAGGTCTGCTTCATGTTGTACAGGTATAATTTCTCTATTTTTTGCTTTAGTATGTTTTAATTGGTTTTTAGTATCTAAAATTAAAATACCCCATTGGTCTGCTTGTTTGTCATACCAAGCGATGGAGGTTACCTTTTTAGGTGCTGCTTTAATACCTTCTTCAGTTAGAGAATCTAACATTTCAGTTTCAATATCAAAAAATACTTCGTTGTGAGTGACTGAAGGTTCATCGTTAGTTCCATATTTGTCAATTAGGAACTTTTGATGAACTTTCATATCCGCAAAATGAATTCCCTTATCATTATCTGAAGCAGGACCATAAGGATTATGATAATATTTTGTTGTTTTTATTAAAGGTTGTCCATTTAGACCTACATGAGTTGAATCTGCTTCATGGCATTCTTTATAAGCTGGGTTAACCCATTTTATTATTGAATATCCTGAATCTTCCCATAGATGGACAGTATGGGTATTCTTTTCTCCTTTAAATTTTTCTACATAGATGTTTTTATACATTCGCTGCTTTAACTGTGTTTAATGTAGTTTATTTCTGTTCTAGAGAAAAATTTCCTAAGATTTGGTCTAAAATAATTAATTGACTTCATCACTTTCGAATCATGGCTTCTGTATACTACAAATTTACCATTAACTTCTTCATAATGGCAATCTGTGTGTTGTTCTTTGCTTCGAACAGCTACTGTTAACATAGCTTCTTCTTCTGTTGAGCATATTTTAGATAGATTAGATGCTTGAACTTCAGCATATCCTGCTTCAATTTTGTCTTTTAACCCAAAAACCATAGCCCCATTTCCTAATCCTACATAAGTAATATCTAGGATAGCATCTAAAACTTCAACAATGTCTCTGTTTTCAATTGCTTCTTTTAATTCATCTAATTCTTCCTGGATGAAATTAACTACAAAATCAGCATCTTCCCTGTTGATAGTAGGTTTAGTTTGGTTTTGGTATGATTTGCCCATTACATTGTTAAATTCTTCAACTTCGCTTATAAAGGGGACAATTCTTTCTTCTTCTTCAAAGGGTATTTCTAATTGCATGTATTTTTTATTTTTATCTGTAAGCATCTAATCCAAATCCAATCATATGCATTACTTCTTGTTTAGCTGTTTTTTCATGATCTGCAAATACTCCACTTACTTCTGAAGTAATCATACTTGCTCCCATATGTTTAATTCCTCTACATGATACACAATTATGAGTTGCGTTTATCATAACCATAACTCCTTGATTGTTTTCAACTACTTTATTTACCGCATTATGGATAGCCATAGTTAGTTGTTCTTGAATTGCTCCTCTTCTACCAAAATGGTCTACTATTCTGTTTAATTTACTTAAACCAATTACTCTACCATCTTCTCCTGGTATGTAAGCAATGTGACATTTTCCTAAAATAGTTTGGTGGTGATGTGAACATTGTGATACTACTGGGATATCTTTTTCTAAAACAATTCCTTGATAACCATCTGAGGGGAATGATGTTACACCTGATAGTTCATTATATCTACCGGCCCATAAGTCATTTACATATGCTTTGGCTACACGTTGAGGAGTTTCCATTGAATTTGGATCATTCTGCCAATCGCATTTTAATGCTGTTAAGAATTTACCGTAATGTTCAGCGGCTTCTTCTATCATACATTCCTTTTCAAAATCATCTAAAGGACCTCCAGGAGCTACTCCATTAGCAAATCCTTCTTTTACACATTCTATGTCTGTGTGGTATTTTCTTCTGTTATTTTCTTTATTCATTTATTTTGTTTTTTAAATTGAAGATATAAGTAATAGTAAAAATATAATACGTTAATACCGATTACTAGCACTTTTATAAATGCGGGTAGGTATTTTATGAATTTGATTGTAAATAATAATAATGCTATTCCGAGTGTTATTGAGATGATTTTTTTAATTGTTTTATTCATTAACCTTAATTTAATTATGTCCTAAATATACGAAAAATATGTGCATCCTCCAAATTATACCTCATAAATAGTATTATAATTTCTACAATAACCATTATCATCATCCATTCCGTAACCCACAACCCATTCATCATTAATGTCTAAAATATTGTAACAAGGGCAATCTATATCTAAGGTAGGTGAAAGTTCTCTTTTTAGTAAAGTGACAATATTTAGGGATTTTGGTTTTTTAACCCTTAAATAATCAACTACTGCTTTCATTGTATTACCTGTATCAAAGATATCATCAATTATGTAAACGTGTTTTCCTTTTATGGGTGTTTCTAAATCTTTTGTTATTTGAATATCTCCCTGTTTTTTCTTTCCTACATATGATTTTACTCTCATAAACCCACACTCTAAATCTATAGGCATTGCTTTTACAAAATCTGAGAAAAACATAAAACCCCCATTTAATATACAAACGGCTACAACTGGAGTTTTATCATCAACATGGTCATCTGAGAGTTG
>TARA_R110000851_G_scaffold236991_6_pt1 | contig 31662 bp, 32 predicted proteins | sample TARA_R110000851 | Tara Oceans TARA_R110000851 (sample SAMEA4397627) | marine metagenome | biome: Polar Biome; feature: [DCM] deep chlorophyll maximum layer (ENVO:01000326); material: water (ENVO:00002006), including particulate matter (ENVO:01000060) such as... | depth 17 m
TTGGTTGGCTTGGTGGTTTAAAGCTTGCAGCTTGGAAATCGTCTGTTAACATACGATAAAAATCATCTCTATACTTTTCTGGATCTCCAATTGCGGCCATTGCCATAACTGTCCCGGCTTGGTGACCACGAGGCCAACCAGATTGTAATCCAAAAACATATCTAGTTACTCGCGTCCATACTCCACCAATATTTAATTTTCCAAGTGGATATGTGTGAGAGTGTTTAATTTTATTTTCTTTACCAGTCCAAACGGTAAACGAAGTTGCATGTCCTTGTTCTGATTCAAAGCCTCCTCCATCAACTGTAAAAATTAAAGCTTCATCATAATTGCTAGAAAAGAATGCATTGGCAGCGTGGGCTTGATGGTGACCAATAATAAACATACTACCATTATTTTTGTCAATTATACTTTGTAACTTTGAAAGAGATTCAGGATACTGATGTAATTTACTAATAGAGTGAGTTGTCGCAAAATGTTTAATATCATCAACATCTTTGTAATGTTCAAACATAAATTTTAAACTGTCACCGGCTGGTTCTTTTTCTCTAATGTATCGCTCGTATTCTGCATGAACAACAGGGTGGCCGTCTTCTAAGACACAAAATGAGCAATCGTGTCCTGACCATGCTCCAATTACTTTCATTTAATCACCTCTCGTGAAATCATTGACCATACAACACATATAGTCAATATCTTTATCGGTTAAACCTGGATTGTTGGGTAAATACATTCCATACTTATCTACTATTGATACATTCGGTAAACTTAATTTACCAAACTTTTTTACATAAAACGGTTGCGTTCCCATAGAGCCACAAATCAATGGTCTAACTTCAACATTGTTTGCTCTTAGTTCTGTGGCTAAAACATTTCGATGTGGATGTATAATTGGAAAAGCAAAATTTGATACATAATCTTCTTTATTAGTTTCTACACTCCAGTAGTTATTATTAATTTTACTTTTAAATTTTTTAAAGTTTTCATTTCTTTGCTCACATATATTATCTAATTTATCAATTTGTCCTAAACCAATATATGCCTGCAAATCAGTAGATCTTAGATTGTAACCAAAATTATAAAATGTATACAAAGCATCAAATTCACTAATGTTCCAATAATCTTGTAGAGCAACTTGTTCATCGCGATCTAGATCTCTATCCCACCCATGACTTCTTAGGCTCTTTAACATGTTGTAAGTTTTTTTGTTATTCGTTGTGACAAAGCCGCCTTCGATTGTGGACATGTGGTGGCCAAAGTATGTAGAAAAACAAGACATCAAACCAAATGTGCCTAGCTTTCTTCCTTTGTGTTTTGAACCAATTGATTCACACACGTCTTCGAGAAGAATAACTCCATATCTATCACACAATTCTACAATACTGGTCATATCTGGGACCAATCCCAACACCGATACCAGTATCAAAGCTTTTGGTTGTTCGTATCTAAATATTTTTTCCAGATGTTCTAGATCAACCGACAAGTCTTTCAAATTGATATCACATAGAATAGGCGTCAATCCAAGTTGTACGACAGGTGATAGATCTGTTGCCCAAGCAAGTGAGGGTACAACAACTTTGTTATATTTTGAAATTTGCTTTTCTTCTAGTAAAGTAGAAAGCATCAAAAGAATTCCTGATGAGCCCGAATTTACAAAAACTGTATGTTTCCGTCCAAGCCAGTTTGACCACTTTTCTTCTAGTTCAATAGTCACAGGCCCTTTAGTTAATCTTGGGTATTTTTTCAACCAATCAATTAATGAGTCTATATCTTCTTTACTTATTGTGTCGTTTACTAAAGATATCATAAACTTTTTCAATCCCTTGTCCCAATGGGGTAAAATTAAAACTGCCGCCGAGGACATCAAACAATTTTTTCGAGCTTACATCTTTTCTATATTGTCCATCCGGCTTAGAACTGTCAAAAGTAATTTCAATGTTTTCTTTGTTGCAAGCCTTGCGTCCAATTTCTGCTATTTCTTTAATACTATACACTTCTTTTGGAGCAACATTAAAATTTTCTACAATATTGTTCTCTAGCATCCACTTTATTATTTTTGCTAAATCTCCGCCGTACATAAATTGTCTTAAGGGTCTTCCTGTCCCATAAAGAGATATCTCGTCAGAAGCCTCATATAGCTTCCTAATCAACGCAGCTACAAAGTGACTATGGTGCTGTGAAAACTTATCGTATTCACTGTACAGGTTACATGGGGTCAAGTAACACCACTCTTTACCATATTGTTTAACATAGGAATCAATATGTGTTGCCATGCATCTTTTTGCCAAAGCATAAGAAAAATTTGACTCAGCAGGAGGGCCGCTGAACAGATCTTGCTCTCGCATTGGATATCTTTCTGATTTGTCGGGATAGATACAAGTGCTTAAAATTCCTATAACTTTTTTTACACTAAAGTCGTGAGAACTTTTTAAAATATTTGTATTCATTGCAACATTTTGTTCTAGATACTGTACCGGATATTTAATATTATCCATGATGCCACCAACTCGGGCTGCCAAATGTACAACAATCTCTGGGTTGAAGTGCTCCATCATTCGATTAACTTGATTAATTTGTGTTAAATCATAATCCCTAGAAGATATATAAACAGCATTTGGTAAGATATCTTGTAAGTGTTTTCCTACTAAGCCCGACCCACCGGTAACTAAAATTGTATTTTCATTGAGTTCCATTTTTTGATTTATACCTTTCAACATCTGCTTTTACCATAATCTTAACAAGTTCTTGGAAAGAAGTTTTTGGTTCCCAGTTTAATTCAAGCTTTGCTTTTGTAGAATCTCCTCTAAGAACATCGACCTCTGCTGGACGCATAAATCTAACATCTTGCTTAACATAGCTTTCCCAGTCACTAATGTCAACTGCTTTAAACGCTGCATCTAAAAAATCTCGAATAGAATGTGATTCTCCTGTTGAGATAACATAATCCTCCGGGCTATCTTGTTGTAACATCATCCACATGGCTTGAACATAATCTGGAGCATATCCCCAATCTCGTTTTGCATCTAAATTACCAAGAACGATGTCATCTGCTAATCCACAAACTATTTGTGCAACACCGTCAGAAATCTTTCGAGTAACAAATTCAATGCCCCTTCGTTCTGATTCGTGATTAAATAAAATACCGCTACATGCATACATGTTGTAAGATTCTCTATAATTTTTTGTAATCCAGTGGCCATACAACTTAGCGACACCATATGGACTTCTTGGATAAAAAGCTGTCTCTTCGTTAGCAAGTGGTGTTGTCATTTTACCAAACATTTCAGAAGAACTTGCTTGATAAAATTTAACTTTTTTGTCCGACTCCCTAATTGCTTCCAACATCCTTAGTACGCCTAGTCCAGTAATATTAGAAGTTTGTTCCGGCGTGTTCCAACTTTCTTTTACAAAAGATTGTCCGGCCAAATTGTAGACTTCATGTGGGTTACATTCTTTTAAACATCTAGTTAAAGAATTTTGATCATTGAGATCTCCCATTAGAAATTCAATTTTTCCAACTAGGTGACCTACGTTTGTTCTATTTTTCACGGAAGCTCTTCGTTCTAAACCAAAAACCTCATAATCTTTTTTTAATAGGAGGTCTGCCAAGTGACTGCCGTCCATACCAGTGATTCCAGTAATTAGGGCTCTTTTTTTCATGCTAATTTTCCTCTTTTATAAACTCTTAAAAATCTTTTTGTATTCTTCAAAATGAAATGGGATTGTAAATTTCTGTACCTTGTCGTGGGCTACTTTTATATCGGGAGCAACAACAACTGAACTTTTTTCGTAAAGACTTTCTTCACTCAAAACATCTTTAGCCATACCACAGTCTGTTGAAATGATCGGTGTTTTAGTAATTGCACATTCCAATAAAGCTTGGGGGCCACCTTCATAGCGGGCACCGACGATATATAGATCCAGTGCATTATACAATTTATTAATTACTTCAAGATCTGGCATTTCAAAGTAATGATATTTTATACCTGCGTCATCTAATCTTTTCATAACATATTGTCGTCGCCAACCGGCCAATACAACTTCTATTTTTTCGGGTGGATAAAAAGTATTTTTATATCTTTCTACCATGTCACAAAAAATGTCAGGCCCTTTTTCTAGTTTAGGGCTTATTAAATCGTGACCTTCGGTATCTCTTTGGAATGAGCCAATTAAAATTGCTTCTTGTGGCAAGTTCATTTCTTTTCTACACTGCTCTTTATCTATCTCTGACCAAAGTTTTGGATTGCACCAATATCCGGCTACGTGAATTGGCTTTGAAGTGTGATGTTTAATGATTTCGGCTGTTTGGTCACAGGGTGTGTGATAGCAATCAACAAATTGATCTCGAAACCTAAACTCTTGTGAGTTAAATTTATCTGGGACAACGTGATGCATGGTAACAATAACTTTTTTACTTTGCAAAAGATTCTGTGGAACCGTAGCCCAACGCCACTGAGCTAATATCCAAATTATATCAGCTTCTTCTGGGGTTTCTACTGTGATATCAGGGTTACCTTGTTCCCACTCACTCGCAATTCGATCAACAATCCAGTTCTCTTGTGCTTTTACTACGTATATTTTCATTTCTTTTCCACAGTGTTCAAATAATTTTCGTATTTTGATGCACAATGTTTCATATTATAATCAATATCCCAGTCATTGTTAATTTTATTATCAAAATTTAGTTTGGGTGGCTCATATAAATTCAAAGGCTTAAAGTCCCATTCTGATTCTTCTATGACGACTGCGTTCTTCCCGGCTATTTCTTTTGTGCCTCCCGTTGATGAACAAATTATTTCACAACCGGCTGCTCGGGCGTCCACAACAACATTGGGACAATGATCTAACCAAGCCAAATGAACAAAATACTTAGATCTTTTGTATAAAGAAATAAGATTGTTGTTGGACAAGTTTCCAACATAAATAATTTTCTCATCATGTATAACTTCTCGATTTTCATACCCAAGGCCAGCTACGACCATCAGGTCTAATGGGCCAGAGTGTTCTAGAAAGTATTCTATATTTTCATTTAATCTTTTGTGAGGTCGCCATGATGAAGCACAACACCAAACATCTTCTATCGCATTTAGGTTGCAAGCATATAATTCGTTTGTTAGATCAACGTCAGCACCATTGTGAATAACTTGACTATTTGGATGTTCACCAAAGTATCTAGTAATCAATTCTTTGTTAAAATTAGATTGAAATATCACACCATCCGAATGCTCATATGTTCTTTTAATATTTTCATTTTGACTTTTATGATCTTGCAAGGTATTAAAATATATTCCATCGAACCTTGTGATTAATTTGTTTGTGGTTGGTAATTTTTGATGTGATTCTATAAAGCACAGTTGTGCATCAGCAGAAGAAGTCCCACCCAATTCAAAGGTGTGCCCTCTCATAGACATATACTTTGTCAATTTTTGTGCAAAAGAATTTGGTCCTGAAGAGCTGTCTAAATTTACGTTATCTAATAATATGTGCATCTGGTAGCCTGTTATATTTTTTCTTTTTTCGTATCGTCAACATGGTGTTGTGCTGTTCTTTAGTTTTAATCTTATCCACGTTCAATGGATTAGAGCGATTATATGTATAGAGTATATCATCTAAGTACACAGAACGTTCAGATGATAATTCTAATAATGGAAGCATAAAAGCCTGATCATAAGCTGTTTTATAAAAGTCATCATTAGTATCTTTCAGATCCTGGGTATCAAAGTTTTTCCAAAGAATATATTTAAAACTCTTTAAGTGAGATGCTCTCCACTTATCCTCTCTAAACATATTGTTTTTAATTACTTCTTCTGGGTACCTTGAAGGTTCAATTCCTATTTTACCACTTGGATATTGAATGTATGTGCCGTATGTCAACAAACAGTCTTCTTGTTCATAAACCTCATTTAACCTAGAAAGGACATTTGTTGACGACAACCAATCATCACCATCTAAGATTATTATAACGTCTTCATTTTCTGGATTAGCTTTGTTAATAGCTTCGACAACATTTTCAAGAGCATACTTTTTGCTAGTATTCTTAACCAATATAAAACGATTGTCACCGCCTACCTCTCTCTCAATTATTTCTCTGGTATTATCGTCGGACATATCATCCATTAAAATACATTGAAAGTCTTCATGGTCTTGAAATTTTAAACTTCTTATACATTTTGAAATCCAAGATTCTACATTGTAGAACGGAACAATTATTTTATAATGTTGTTTTTTAGAATCTTTTTTATTTAATTGTGGGGTATCTCCATCAACTTGAGAATTTGATACTATACTCCAAAATGTTTTCGTTCTCTTGTCCAAATATTTTAATGCTGTTTTCCTGTCTTTAAACCAAGATTCATTTTTGTGCTGTACATTATCATTTAAAATTAATTCACAACCAGATAGAAATGCCTCAATAACAATTCTAGGACAAGTATCACCTGCCAGTGGTCTAAATATTAATCCTTTTGATTCTGCTAATTTATTTAACATCTTATCATAGGACAAACCACTGACCAGTTCATAATCTAAATTATTCTTTTTGGCGTACTTAATAGAATCTTGAGTACCTTTAATCCAAGAAGAAGATTGAAGAATAAGCCATTTATTATTCTTTTCAGGAATTTTTAAATTTTTAAAGTAATTCATGGTTGGAACATCAAACACAGAACTTAAAACAATATTCTTAGACTTACTAAGGAAACCAAACTTATCAAAATATACTTGTCTTTGTTCTGATGACATCCAAAACACTTTTCTTGCATTACTCATAAATATTGCTATAATTTTTCCGTGTCGTGTTTTTTCACAACTACAAGAACCTTCTAATTCAATATGTTTGGGTATTGATCTATACTTGCAATACTTGTAATCGTATTCTATTACGTAGTAATTAAGATTTTTGGCAGCATAAACTAACAACTCTTCTTTAACAGAAAAGAAGTTTCCGAAAACCCAACAAGAATCTTTGTACTGATTCATTAAATTTAATGTTACTTCGTGAGATCTATACTTGATAACCGGAAGTAAACTGTCTTCAATGATTGCTTCTGTTGTTAATTCTGCGCCGCCAATGTAATCTTCTTTATACGCATCGGATACGAATATTATCATTCACTAGGTGCCTCTGCTAAGTCAGTGAACATGTTTTGGATCTCATCGTCTGTGACTGATAGTCCATTAGACATAATAGCATCGTGCATCTTCTTGTGCATATCATCACTATTATATTTTTTCTTAATGTGTTTACTTAATTGTTTCGCTCTTTTTTTGTAAACACCGTGGTTATCATGCATTTTTCTAATTGCATATTTAAAGCTATATTCTCTAGGCCAACACCATGTGCTACCTTCTTCAATAACACCTTTCCAGAGAGATTCTTTGCCTACTGCTGCTACATCATACTCCACTTTAAGTGCCATGTATTTATCTTTCTCTTTACCATTCTTTGTTTGTGGCATTGTCATAAAATCTGTGTAGGCAGACCATTCGGCTGCAACAACTGGTACTTCTGCAATTGCAGCATCAAACATAGGTAGGCAAAAGCCCTCGCCGTGAGTTGTTGTACAGAAAGCTTTAATCTTTTTATCGTTAATAAGAGCGGCCACTTCTGGTTCTTTTAAATAACCATGTAGAACATATACTTTGCATTTTTTATCTGGAAAGTTACTTGTGACAAAATTACTAATCTTGTCTTGTACTGCCATTCGGTCTAACTTTGAATTGTTTTTTTCGCTTGTTTTTAATACTAGTCCAACATTTTCATCCTCATGAAATTCTTCTACAAACCATTTAACAAGTGCTTCAATGTTTTTTCTGTGGCCCCATTGTGCCATTGCCAAAAAGTTAAAGTCTGTAGAAACATTTAAATTAAAATCTTTTGACTTCTTAATATTTTTAACAGGGTATGGAACAACTTCAACCGGTGTATGGTTTCTCCAATCTTCAATAACCTGACCAGTGTCGTTTCTGGTAACCTGGAATGTGGTATTATCAAAACCTGACTTTGAAAAAGTTGATGGTACAATAATTTTATCCATCAATTGGCACTTCTCGATCCAAACTGGTGAAATCTTTTCTACTTCAATGCCAGCAGTGACGCCAATGTTAACTGCGGCCATTTTTTCAAATTCATTCGGAATAGTTACTTGGACAGCTACGTCGTAACTTGGATTTTCTGTTTGTGATAGATATTGGTGGGTTCTTTGAAGAGTTTGATCAATCCATTTTCGCTCCTCTGAATCTTCCCAGAGCCAACTTGTCTTACCCCAATTAATATTTATGATGTGTATATCTAAATCTTTGCCAAATTGTCTCAACGAACGAAGAACAAAACGTGCATGTTCTCCATAACCAGATTGTGACAATACTGGTGCTCTAATAACAACTTTTTTCATATTTCTAGTAACTCCCAACGGTTATAATTTTTTCTAGTATCCCAAGAACCGCATTCTTCGTGAACCTTGGTTAATAATTTATCCCAAGCCTCCATGTTTTTTTCTAAATCGTAGTTCTTTTCGAGATGAAGTCTTCCTAAGCGGCCCATTTCTTCACGTTCATTATCTTCCATGCCCACCATTTCGGTTAGTGCATCAATGAAAGCATTCTTATTAATTCTATCTTCATAGATGTATGGAACAGCCTGTGAGCCAATCACAGACTTTGACGATGGCATGATACCAAATCCAAACATGTTCTCTTCTTTATCCATCACTTGTTCCTGTAGGCCACCGGTCATAGTTACAATGATCGGGGTTTCACAAGACAGTGATTCTAAAGTCGCAAGACCGAATCCTTCAGCATCTGAAATATTGATGGTGCAATCACAAGCATTGTATAACATCGCCATTTGCTCAGGAGGATATTTACTTGGTGAAATAAGAACTTTACCCTGTGGAACATTGGCAGCCTTCATTACCGCTTCTAAGTCTGTTCCATATGGATCTTTTGGATCAGTGTGCATGACCAGTCTAATGTCTTTATCTTTTGGTTGTGTTGATAAAAATTCACTAAACCAGTATATCAGTGTGCCTGATTGTTTTCGTCTAGCATTTCTGTTGTTCCAGAAAAACAAAAAAGCATCTTCATTGCCAAAGTGTTCTTTCTTAAAACGACTTACCTCAAGCTTTGAAAACTTTCGATATATTTGTGGGTCAACTGCATGAGGGATGTATTGTTCAAGAACATTTGGTGCAACAGTTTGAACAATATCACTGGAGACTTTTGAAATTGTAGCGATCGCATCATTTGATTCATAATAACGTTTGTTGAACATTGGATAAGGATAGTTATCCCACACATGATAATATACAATCGGACAAACTGGTCGAATTTCATCTTCAATGGCCCAAAGCCAGTCCCAGAAACGTGGATCGGTCATAACCCATAACATATCTGGTTTTTCGTTTCTAATTACGCCCCTAACAATATCAACGGTTCCATAATCATTAACAGGAATGATCTTCCAATCTTCACCGAACTCTTCTGTGATTACTGGATCCATAGATGCGTGTTTTGTTGCGCCAGCCAAAGATATAAACTGGTACTTACCTGTCTTTAGCATTCCTTCAATAAAATATCTTGTTTGTATACCAACTCCAGACATTACCAATGGATGGTCACCCATCGTTACAATTTTTATTTTTTTCATTTGTGTGATTGTTCCTTATGTGCAATGTTCCGTTCTGTAAAACTTACACCTGTTACACGATAGTCGATTTTTGATGAATCGATTTTTATTGATATTATACAAGGCTCTTGTTAATAAGTTAAGAGCATTAGAAGTTTTTTTTGGTCCACTAGTAACTCTGACGAATTCAACTTTATCTTTTTTGGCTGTTCTTTTTAAAAGTACAAAATGAGTTTCTATTAATTTTGGATCAATTTTGTGTTTTTTAGCAAAAAAATGTTTGTATAAAGTTAGTTGATATGTGACCATTGGATCTTGTTTCTTTTTAGAATCCCAACCCCAAGAACATGTTTTCCAATCAATTACGTGATACTTGCCATCTGTGGTTTTAATTACTAAGTCAATAAAGCCTTTAAACTTATAATCGTTATCTTGGAATTCATCAATTGGTAAATATATTCGCTCTTCTGCTGAAATTAACTCAAAGTCACCAAATTGTCCCTTAAGCGAAGGAAGAATAAGTGGAGCAAGTTCCTTACCTTGCTCTCTCATATCCGTCAAATCTTTTACTTTCATTTCGTTACGAATTTCTTTTGGAAGACCTTCTAGTGTAACAAGAAATGATAAATCAAAATGAGTTTTTTCATCTAACTCATGATTTTCTACTTTTTCCTTACAAGTGTCATGCAAAGCATTACCAAATGCAGTGAATATGTTCCCTTGGAAACCTTCTATTTTTTCTAGTTGAACGAGTTTATAATAATAGGCACACGTAGCCCAATCTTTTAAGCCCGAATAAGAGATATGTACTGGCTGCATTTACAGTTCCGTTTCTGGTTCCACTAAATACTTTATTTTGTCATATAATTCAGGACTAATTACTTTTAAGTACGCTGGATCATGCAAAAGGTAATGTTCAAAGCCCTCACTAAAATATTCTGACAATGAAGTTGCTGAATACGGGGTTACGAACAATCCTCTAATAAAGCTATCTAATTTTTTAAACCCTAATTCAAAATATAAAAACTCATCAAATTCTTTGACATAATCAGGAACATGATCTAAGTCATATCCTATAGTATACCCGTTTGAACGTAATGTGTCAAGTAGCCTTTGTCTTTTTCCTAAATACTCTAATTCTAATTTATCATCCCCATAGAGCATGAGGCCATAGGGTTTTTCAAGTGAATGAGCAATTTCATGAACAATATCATCATATAAGTCTTGTTCTGACTTTTGTTCGTTTGAAGCGTAGATAGCTCCATCCATATAAACAGATTTTACATCTCTTTGTTTTAATTCAGGAAATTGACCTACAATTACCATATCTATTTCATAAAATAGGTGTTCTGGTATTGTTTGTTCTAATCTATTAATTATATTTTTAAATTGAACATTATCGGGTAAAGGATCTTTTATCAAAGCTGTTATTCTGTTGAATAACATAAACTCTCTTTTGTTAGAGTTTGACTTTGAGATATATTCAATTATTCCTTGTTCAACTGCCATCTCCGACACCTTGATGTGATTCTAGATCTACAAACGCTTGTTTATATCCTCGAATAAAGTTTTCCTCTGCTAAAGCAAGCAATAACTCTGGGAACTCATCAGCTAATACTTCAACAGCCATTTCTACAGTAATATCATCTGTATCAGGATCCAATTTGTTTCCAATATAGTTAACAAGAATTTCTTTTAGTTCTGAATCTTTTGAATTTAATGTTTTATCCAATTCTGGACTTTTTTCTTCTGTCATATTATAGGTTCTTAGCTGCTATGGATGCAAGCTTAGACCTTTCTCCTTTTTTGAGTGTTACGTGACCAGTAATATCATACTTCTTAAGTTCTTCAACAGCATATGTAAGTCCATTTGAAGTTTCATCAACATATACATTGTCGATTTGTTCTACATCACCAGTTAAAATAATTTTAGTTCCTTCTCCAACTCTAGTTAAAATAGTTTTTAATTCGTGTCTTGTTAAGTTCTGAGCTTCATCAATAATAATAAATGCATTAGAAATTGAACGTCCTCTAATATAAGTTAAAGCTTCGAGTTCAATTGTTCCATCTTGCATATATGCAGCCAAAGTAGCTTTATCATTACCCATCAATGCTCTTAAATTATCCTGAATAGGGGCAAGCCATGGGCTCATCTTTTCTTCCATTGATCCAGGTAAGTATCCAAGGTCTTTGCCCATTGGCTGAATTGGTCTAGAAACAATAAGGCGAGTGTATAAAGGATTTTGTGCATCCATAACTTGGCCTAGCCCAGCAGCAATTGCGCATAAAGTTTTTCCAGAGCCAGCTTTACCAACCAGCGAAACAAGTGCAACAGAAGGATCATGTAAAAGATCCATAGCAAAACTTTGTTCTTTATTTCTAGCAGAAACACCCCATACGTTTTTGTGTTCTGTTATATGCCTTAATGGAAAATTATGATCTACAAATCTTGCTAATGCAGTTTTTTTATCATTTGCGTTCGAGACTAATAAAATAAATTGATTAGGATAAAACTTTTTACTTTCATTCTCATCTAAGTGAATCTCTTCTGACTCGTAAAATTGATCTATTACTTGATCATCAACAAGGTGTTGAGTAAATCCAGTGTATACATGTTCTGCTGATTCAACAACTTGATTTAAAATATAATCTTCTGTTACTAATCCAAGAGAATCACATTTAACTCTCATATTAATGTCACGAGTTACAACAATTGTTTTTCTAGTTGGATTATCTCTTGCAACAGTCATCGCAGTTGCAATAATTTGATTATCAGGATCAGCTAAATCCCAAGAAGGAGGCCAAGAAGGTTTAAATGACTCAACATCGTGATATCGACCAACAGTGGCAATACCTTTACCACGATCAATACGAACACCTTTGTTCAAACTACCTTTTGATCGTAACTCATCAAAAACTTTAATAATCTGTCTTGAGTTATATCCTACTGTGTCTTGTCTCTTCTTATGTTTATCTATTTCTTCTAATACTTTAAAAGGAACAACTATATCGTTATTCTTAAAAGAGTAGATTGATCTAAAATCAGTTAAATAAACATTAGTGTCAAGTATGTAAGTCTTTTTAGCCATGTATCTTAGTAGTATACCTATCTGTACTTAATTAGTTAATTACTTAATTTATTTTTTTTAGTTATAGTTACTAGCAGAGTATCCAATAGAGAGGTAATTATGAATGAAGCTGTTCAATACTATACTAGCAACTATATTAGTAAACACTATACTCCTTAGTTGTACGACTGTCAATACCCAAAGTCCAAAACTTTTAGCAGAATCTTTTACTTATTTAACGATGCACGTTGTTGTAGAGGTATGTGGACCTACAAAAGAGCACGGATTCCGGTGCCTTAAGTTGGAACCTAGAAAATATAGTGCGTCTGGATCTGTTATAAAACACATAAAAGAAAATTCATACGTCTTGACGGCAGCTCATTTTTGCGATATTGATAGAGACAAGGTAATGAAGGATGTAGTTGACCCGACTCTTATACAGTCGTTGTTTGTTGATGTAAAGGAAGTAAAAGTAAATGTTTTAATTGAAGTATTAGATGGCACGGGATTTACTCGTATTGGTAAAGTTATAAATACAAGTCCATTATTGGATACATGCATTCTTGAAACAGATAGAATAAATGTAAAAGCTTTAAAACTTGCCTCTGCCCCACCAAATATTGGTGATACTGTGTGGAACCTAGCTTCTCCTCTGGGCATCATTGTGCCTAATGGAGTTCCTATCTTAAGAGGAATTTATTCTGGTGATGTTCCACTTAATGCTGGGAGAATTGTTTCTGTTATCACTGACTTACCTGCTGTACCTGGGTGTTCTGGTTCACCTGTAATCGACGTGCATGGAGATTTAGTTGGAATGATTTATTCTACAAATATGCATTTTAGAGAATTATCATATGCTGTTAGTTTGGGACAAGTTAGAAAATACTTAGAAAAAGTATTTATGTATAAAAATAAAATTCCGGAAACTTCCGGTAATACTACCCTAGAAGTCGAAGAACCTAAATATTAAGATCCTTTTCTTGATCGTGGCTTTCGTGTTGCTCTCTTGGGCTCTGTAACTTCAACTTTAATTGCTTCTTTTACTTCTTCAACAACTGGTGCGGGTTCAACCTTTTCAACTGACTTTGGTGCTAGACCAGCCATTCTTTTTCTTCTTTTTGGATTCGACATTATAGTTCCTCTGGTTCAAATTGTGTTTGTTTTTCTCGTTCATAGTCGGGAGTTGTTGGCTCATTGACATTTGAACTTAACTCATCTTCAAATTTATCAAAATAAAGTTTTAAATTAGTTATAAGATAATCATAAAATATTGATCTATCTTTTGCATTACCCAAAAGGTTATATGCTTTTAAGATTTGAGTTTCAACTTTTTCATAAGCTGTATATGCAATATTTCTTCCTGAGATATCTGCACCCTCAATACCAAATTCTTCTTCGGGCTTGACTTCTTCTGGTGCCATTGGTATATAGGCTGGATCTTCTTCGGGTCGAGTTCTTCCACCGCTTCCAACATCAATATCCACTTCTTGAATTTGTCTAGGTTCAGCTCTTCTTGATGTAGTACCAGATCTTCTATCTGATGCGTCCTGATCTCTTTCTTTATCAGATTTTTTCTGAGGCCCTGAGACTTCGGGTGCGTCATCATAAATGGAAACCCATTTGTTATTAAGATTTTGTCCAATTCTTAAAGCTGTTTCAAGGTCTGCGTCTGGTTCGGGAATCCTTTTGTCTACAATTCTATGTTCAATTTGCCAATTACCATTGGATAATTTTCTAAATACAAATACATCAAATGGTTGTTCTGTTCTTTTAATAGCAAGTGTCTTAAGTCCTGGTCGCTGTAAAGCAAATTTCAATGAATCAGCTTGTTGTGATTTTCCAAGAAATGGAGACATTGGAATATTAGAAGCTTCAGAGATCATAGCATCATCGTCAATTTCAGGAATATTGACATCACTATCAAGTTCTTGATCCATAGCTCGATCGGGTGCTAAAGAATTTTGTACTGCGTTAATAATATGTGCTCGAAAGGAAGCTCTCTGTTCCGGGTCAGTTGTCAACATTTTATAATCTTGTTCTAATGTTGATAAAATATTTCCTATTACACGATCTAGTACATTTAAACCAGTAGAATCATGTGGTGCTGAGTGTAGCTTTTTTGCTTCTTGGATTAGTTTCCGAATAATTTTGCGAAGCTTTTGTTCTTCATTTAAAGAACCGTTTTTTCTTTCTTTAACGATTCCGATTGCTTTACGAATGTGTTTTCTTAAAAACTGTTCTTCAATAAATTCTTGTCTTTTCACAGGGTTTCTCCGAGTTATCAATAATTAGTTTTCCGTTTTTTATTTTTCTTTTTCTCAAAGCCACCGGGATAACCAGCGACGGCTCCGCCTGCCATAGTTGAAGTTTCACTAACAACTTCTTCGACTGCCGAGATAAGCATATCTCTTAAGGACTCTTGCATCCCCATACCATCCTGTAAGCTCTTAAACAGTCTTGTGGCGAGTTCTTCGGGTGTGTCAAGGGGTAAGCCTGCCTGGAACGCTTTGAACATGTTAGAGGCCGCCGCTTGCCTCATCTTGGTTGCACTTATTCCTTCTACACCATCAGCATCGGGATCTCTCTGTCCAGCAGATAAAACTTTTATGTTTTTAAAATTATACTCTACGCCGTTATACTTTGTTAACAAAGATTGAAAAGAATCTACTCTATCATCTCCAACAACCATAATAATATTTGTTATTCCTTCTGCATCAAGTTCTTCAAGAATATCAAAAATTGTCCTAAAATGAGTATTGTAAACAATACTGTTTTTGTGTTTTGGAAACAATTCTTTCATATATTCTATTTTTTCTTTATATTCAAGAGGATTCTTTTTTGGATTTTGACTTTGGCTCGCATATATTCGGTAAGGAGCACCATATTCAGATGCAACCACTTCTACTTGTTCAATTAATTTTAGGTGTCCGGTTGTAGGAGGGTTATATCTACCAAAAGTAAAAACAAGAGTCTTTTCATTCTCTTCTAAAATCATGTGGTCTAAAATACTCATTTATTATTTTGCCTTGGGTAACGAAAATGTCCTAAATTGCCCTGATTGATCAATTTCACCACCTTTTTTAACAAGATATTTTTGGAGAGTAACATCATCAAATGGAACTCCTGATCTCTTCAAAGCATTGGCAACTAGATCCATCTTGTTTGGATTTTGCTCATCTACTGTAACAAGATAAGCATTAGGTGTTTCTTCTACATTTGATGGTCCCTGTCTATTTGTTTTACCAGAACTCTGTTGCATTGGATCTTTCTCTCCACCAAACTGGAAGCTTTTCTTATTACCCGGATCATATGCTTGTGCTTGTGCCCCTTGCGATTGTTGGGCTTTCGCAAATTGAGCCGCCGCCATATCGGCAACTTCAGCAGCTTTAGCATCACCAGCTCCTCCAAGTGCAGCTATCAGTCCTGCCGCAGCGAGTGCTTGTTTGATTGCATCTTTAAGAACATCTTTTGTTCCTTCTTGAACAAGTTCTGTATTTTCTGCAAGAAGGTTATTCACAAATTCATTTATTTGCTCTTCACTCAACTGTTTATTTTCTTTCATTTGACGAGCAACATAGTTATTTACAGCATTGAGTAATGTAGATAAAAGATTTTTCTTTTTATTATCTGGGACTTGTCCAATCTCGGCACTTAAAAGCTTCATCAATGTTTCTTCATCAGTTGCCATATCAAGTTCAGAATGAACTGGTGCTTCTTCTAATCCTATATTACCATTAGAAATAACCTCATCCATATAAGAATTAATCTCTTCTTTAATCATTGCTTTTAAATTATCTTTTCGTGTTTTAATTAAAGAGTTTTCTACTTTCAATGAAGAAACTTTTTTGTTTTCTTTGGGTTCATAATTTTTAATTTCTTGCTTAATTATTTTTTCAATGTAGTTTTCTTTCATACCCATTTTTTTCTCCACCATGGTAATATTTAGTTGACCTCCTCCCGGCCACGTTTCCCAAATACTGTATTCTTGTTTCGTATTTTTGTTTGAGAGCTTAACTGTTAGATCGTCAGGTAGTTCCTCAATTAATCTTTTTAATTCTCCGACTGTATATGCCATTTTAGATTCCTCTAGTTCACCGTAATATTTTCTTTTTGCTCGCATACCAGCTCTCTTTGCATCAACAGGCATTCCTCTTGCACGCTTTGCGAGTTCTGGTGGTATTTTGTTCAAACCCTCATTAGCAATATAACTTTTTAGATCAGCAGCAGCTTTTTTCTTGGCCGCTCGGATTGCTTGAAATTGTTTGCCACGCTTTCCTTTAATTTCTACAACTTTCTCTGATAAATCTCGCAAGTTATCCAACAAAGAAACAAATTTTGGATCACTAACAAGTCCTTCTGCAATTGTTTCTTGGATTTCGTTACTTAAGGAGGCAGCTTGTCTTCTAGCTCTACGAGCTAACTTTTCCCCTGCTAAACCCAAAATGTATCTTGATGCTAAACCAACAGATGCACCGTATGCAGCAATAAGTTCATATCGTTGAGCACTGCCCACCGGAAAGTTAGATAGCACTCCTGTGGACTCTAATGCTTTACCTGCTAAAATAGCTAAAACAGTGCCTAGAGCAAGTTGTCCCATTACACCTTCTTCTAGTGTACCAAAAAGAATTTCTTCCCACTCTTGTTCGTCATCTATTTCTAAATTAGTATTTGCTTCAATCATTTTTCGGGTCTCTCGCTCGGTTTGATGGGCGACTATTTGCGTCATCAGTATCGGACCAATAAATTTTATGGTCAGGATTATTCCTAGCAACATTAACTAGCTTATTAAGCCTATTGCCGCTATCATAATATACAACTGTCTCAAGGAAATCACGCCATAGATTTCTGTAAAGACCTTTTTCTTTTTTGCTCCTCTGGAGTTTTCTGATTGAGGGAGCCCAGTCTTGAATATAATCACTCATTCCAGCTAATTTTAAATCTTGATTAAGTGTTTCTAGGGCACGATTTGAATCGAATTGCCTTTCGATGGAAGAATATTTATTAAACAAGACATTAGATATTGGGTATGAAGCTTCTAATACACTTTTTACCTCTTCATTAACAATTTGTTTTAATTTTTTCTTAGTAATTTTCATTTTAATCTTTTGTAAGCTCAAGCCATACAGCTTCTTGCCAATCGGGCCATTCGTCATCCAGTACAGAAGACTGTAAAAGATATTTATCGACAATTTTTGTAAAATCTCCAGGGTCTAAACTGTTTAAATTGTTTTTATCCATGTCTTTTCTTATAGCATCCGCAACATCACTTGGTGTTTCGCCTGATATAGAAAACATTGAATATTTCGATTCTCTAAGTTTTTTATGTTTTGTGGTTTCTTCTTCCAACATTTGAACTTGTTCTTGGAGCATATCTATTTTTTCTTCCATTCTCCGAACATGTTTTTTGACTTCTTTCATATGTTGTTGGGCAATTTCTATTCTTCTCTGATCAGACTTTGAAGAAAGCCGAACATTAGATAGAGATTCTGATACAGACTGGAGATAGCTTTTTAAACTTGGCTCTTTTGCTTCATCAATGTTTTTTTCTTTTAAATTACGTGCAATTTTTTGATAATCAATCATAATGCGCTCCATTTCTACTATAAATAGTATTAATCATCCGAAGTATCTATTTTTCCTGTTGAAACAGAGTAAGGTTTAGATCTTTGTCTCAAAGTTCTGCCACCGGGCTCTCTTAAGCTAAATGGAACTTGATCCACACCTGCTTTTTTCGTAAATTGTTCTTGAACTTCATAAGCTCCGCCTGCAATGTGTTGTTTCTCAGTACCATCTGGCAAATCCAAATCATCACACCCAATTACAGTAATTGTTACAGTCGCATCAGCAGAAGTTTTATTACCAGAAGTAACAGAATAATCAAATTGATAATTACCTTCACTTTGACCAGCGGTGTTAAAATTAAAATTACCATCTGCCGAGAAATGAAGATCATCTAATACATGAGCTGCACCAGAAAAAGAAGAAGACTCAGGAATATGGTTATGAACAAAATTTTGAAGACTGCCGCTTAAAGCTTCACCCCTACATATTTTAAAAGATACATTTCTTGCAATTGGTGTATTCGACGCAGCTTTTATTCCCGCCTCATCTGTCTCGCCACCCCAACTATTGTTTGGATCTCCATTTTCACCGTCATCTGTAATAGCAGTAATTCTGTATTTTGCTGTATAGTCTACATTCCCATGATATCTTCCCGAAGGCTTAGGCAAATCTTTATCTATATAAATATATGTGTCTTTGCCTCTATTTCTAACTGTAGCGATTTTCTTATATTTATGTCCTGAAATTATCTGTCGATAAATGTTATAATATTGGGCTTCTCTTGTTGCAGAGGAAAGTGCTCCGCCGACAGAACCGGTCACATTATCCCAAGATAACTGAACTCGTGGGTGATACGCATCTGAGGCATTTGATGAGGAAAGAGTTACCGATGGAAAACTACCTGTTGATTTAGCAGGTATAGTTATATGATGATCATTTGTTTCAACTGTAACAATTCTGTTTTCAGAAATAGCTTTTTCTGCATCACCTTGAAAACCAAAAGCTTTAATTTTATACTTATACTTTACTTCGGATGCACCATGTCCAAATTCTGGTGTAATCTTATCTTTAAATTTAACAAATTGTTCCGATACCGGAAGTTTACCAGAAATAGTTTTTAAAGGTGTTGCACTGTAAGTAGAACCAGATAATGCTCTATATACTTCATATTTTAAAATCTTTCCACGAATGTCTTCTCTGTTCCACTCTATTGGTATATCAACAGGTTTATTAGTTCGACGTAATGGCTTAGTTAATTTAGTTTTAATACCAAATTTAGCTGGTGATACTTCAATACGCACCTGAGCCTGTGATGAACATCCTGCTTTGTTAGTAACTTCATACTCAATTGTTGTTTTACCAATAAAATCTTTATTAGGAGAAAAAGTAAAAATACCATCATTGTTTGTTAATTGATTTAATTTTCCATTTGCATAATCACTAATCTTAAAAGTTAGTGTATCAACATCATCCACATCTGCACTTGCTGTACCAAATGGCGGCGGCGCGTTGTTATCTGTAACACCCATTGTGAATGTAATTGGAGTATTAATTGAAGAAGTTAAACTAACGTTGTTAGCCACTGGAACTTCATTACGACATACCAGTTGTACAATACCTGAAGCTCCTGGTGATTCACCACCTTCATTAAAAGCTACAACAATATAATCTATTTTAGGGTTATCTTCATTTTCACAACAATTTTCGTTATATGGAGCTTGTTTATCTGTATATGAAACGTGGCCAGAACCACTGAATACTTTAATCAACTCATATGATTGAACAGTTTTGTCAAAAAGTTTTTCTCGATTACCAGTAAATAAAAATAAATTACTTCTCTTATTCTTTTTCTGATTATCAGAACTTCCTCGTCTCCATATTTGAATGCCCGATTCATCACCGCCAAGTGACGCTAGGGTCCACGAAATGTCCACCGCAGAACCAGATTCGGGAGAAACAGCAGCAGCAGTAACAGAAGGGGTTCCTGGTGGTTTAATTTTTATAGTTTCAATGTCTTGTGCCAAAACTTGAGCGAAACTGGCTCTTTCGGTACCTTCTCCTCTATCTACCATATGGTTATATACGGCTAAAACATCTACAATATCGATATATTCGCCACTACCAGAAGCATCAAATCTTGTTGATTGCATTGCGATTTCAGGAATGTTACTACCTGTTTGTGCAAAACCAAGTTGTGCTAATTTAATTACTTCGTTAAGGTCTTCACGAGTAATAAGAGTACCGTTGGCAGTTCCAGTGGTACTAGAGCCGGAATTTCCTTTCCATGTACCTGCCGCAGCTTTTGAATCTTTCGTTGTTACTAATCTCCAGCTAGCAATAGTTGGAATTCCTTTGAAAGAACTTGGATCGACTTTTAATTTTGTTAAAACCTGATCTTCTCCTCGTGGAGTTTCTGGTAAATACCAAGAACCAGATAATCGATAATCATCTTTATCTTTACCTTTTGTTTTACCAATTCTTCCTTGAGAAAAACCAAAAGCAATTTGTTTTAAAACTCTTTTCTTTAGTGGGTCTTTATTAAATATATCTTGTGCGTTCTTCCCGTAACCAATATGTTGCGACCACCCTTTTTCAACACACTGAGAGTTTTTATCTTTTGGATCAAGGCCAATAATACCAACTTGTTTAGATGTGAGCCCACCGGAGCCAGAAAAAGTATTTCCTAATTCTAACCAATAACCATCGACTTTCTTTTCAGCTTTATAACCTAACTCTAAGATACCAGTATTTTTATCGTAAGACTTGACAAAAACTTCCGTGTCTGATTGTTGACTTGCGGTTATACTAACTTCAGCAGGTAATTCTCTAAGAACATCATAGTCAGGATTTATTAAAGTTTTTGAATCACCATCAAATCCACCGGAAGCAATCGTTACTTCCGAAACACCTACTAGTTTGGAGGTTGCTAAAGCACTAGCTCTGTCGCTTGCAGAACCACTACCAACAAAATAGTCGTCAGATTTTTGTAAAGCAAATTTAGAAGCAATGTTATTTATTACTGCATTAGCAACAGTAGGCTTTATAAAACGATGTGGGTGGTTTGCATTAAAACTTCCGGTTAATCCCCACTTATGACCCAAATATCCTTCAATCGCTTCAATTTCATTAGAAGTTAAAATGGTGTTGTACAATAATACTTCACCAATATCACCTTGGAAACTTTTTGCTTTCATTTCATCGACAACAAATGAGCCGGAACCTCCAAGACTATAATGAACCTTGCTTGTTCCCAGATTACCCATTGAAGAATAAGATGCGGTTGCTTCTGCACCATTATCTCTTACTTGTGTACCTCGCGGATTTACAACCGCTCCATCCGTTGTTATAGAAATAAGGTGAGCGGCGGCTGCCCTAGCAGACGAACCAAAATCATAATTAATTTCATATCTTTGATCTTGGTTATTACTCCCTTTCATATCTCCATTACTACCAGATGTTATAATTCTAACTGTACCAAATGCACCACCAGTATGACCAGGGTTGGTTGCCCCAACCACTCGTACTTCAAAACTCGAATGACTAGATGATGCAGCAAATATTGTTCTTTCAAATTCTTGTCCAGCAGTTCCATTATCTAATTTAAAAACAGCAAAAAATGTAAGTTTTTTCAAATCGTGTGAATCTAAATCTGAGATAGGCAAGCTACTAGTCAGTACTTGACCTCCCGTTTCATTACCAAATTCTAAATATTTTGTGCTGCCTTCAAAAGAACTACTGTTGTTAGTCCACATAGGCATGTTACCAGATGCTTGTGTTGCAAGGTTTGTTACTCCATAGGGATTGGCAATTTCCTTAACAACAAGTTCACCCCTTTTGCTTAAGTTAGCAAGGTTCAGAACCGAGCTACTAATTTGAGTAGAAACATAAGTCTCAGTACTAGGATCGACATGGAAAATTAAATTTTTTGTTACTGGAAAAACTTCACTTTTATCTATATTTGGAATTATCAGATCACCATCTGCTCCGATGGGTGGAGAAACAAGTTCTTTACCAGATTGTAGTAATTCATAATCGAATAATTGGCGGGTAGTTTTTAATCGACAAAGAGTACCGTGACCTGTTATGTGTTCACCACAATGTTCTGGTCCATTTATTGTAACTAATGTTAAACCATCTTCAGTGAAGCCACTGCTGGATATAGACGCAGTATATCCTGTCTGCGACGGCAAATATAAAGTTGAATCAATACTTTCTATATCAATATTATTTGCTGTTCTAATCGTAAATGAGGCAGTGTTGAAAGGTATCGCTGTGGTATATTCAACATCTATTTCTGATGGACCTACTGCTCTGACATGTAATAGAGTATCTCCAAAAACTTTAGGAGAGCTACTGTTTTCTTCGTAATAATTGCTTAGAAAAGAAGATCTAGGACCAAATACTAATCTATCACCAGTTGTATATTCAAGAAAAGTAGCTGAACCTGTTCTTTCTAATGGTTTACCTACTGAACGGAAGGAAGCACTACTCGGTGTTAAAGCAAAATCAACATGACTACCAGTAATATAGTTTGGTAAAGGACTAAGAAAAACTTTTACAAGATTTAATGAACCACCATCAAAAGTAATCGGAGTAGCTAATGTTTCCGATCCAGTAATTTCTAATTTTACAAAAAGTTGTCCACCATGATTATCCTCATTACTTATAGAAATAGCTCGTGCTTCTGTCTTTCCAGGAAATCCTTGGCTCGGAACGTTAGTTTTGCTCAACACTGAGCCCGATGAAGATGATAGTCTTACTGTTAAGTTATATGAGCCTGTCGCAAAACCATCCCCAGGATAAATCCATGCTTTTGCTCCACTGTTAGTAGAAAATGCCTCAGAAAAATCTAATGTAAATTCAGCAGTAGTAATAAAACTTACTTTAGGTGTATTGGTTGCTAAGTTTACTTTAAAAAATGAATAAGAATTTGCTTCTGGTAATTGATGATAGTCTACGTTGTGAATATCTTTAAAATACTCGGCCCAGTGTCTAAATTCTTTAGGTTGATTACTTCCACTAGCATCAACTCTTTGTTTAAAAAATAAAACAGCGCCATCAGTATTTTGATCCCTAATAGATGGCTCTATGTGTGGAAAAGTGGTATTAGTAAAATTATTTAAAACATAAGTTGGTACAACCTTACTTAAACTTTTAAGATTATACTTTGCTTCGTCATCACCTTGTATTTCTGATATGGTGGCTGGGTTAGATGAATCAACAACATTGCTTTCTGCTAGTTTAGATTCGTTTCTGCTAATATCTTTTAAGATTGATACGATATCTGGTTTTACTGTTGATAATTTTTGTGTTGCAATATTTCTAAGAGCAATTGTGTCGGAAATATCTTGTATACCATCTAAATTAGCATCAGAAATATAACCATCGTGTCCATCAGCAATAGATCTAGACGGTTCATAGTTATAATAACTTAATGGAGGTGAATCTAAACCTTTTCTTAACGGTATATATAAATAATTGACAAGATATTTAAAATAAACATCAAGTTCATCGTTAAAAAATGATGATAAAATTTCTTGATTAACGTTATATGCTAAATCAAATCCTGAATATCTTAACCCGCTATCTGTGTGTTCAAAATAATTAAGAAAGTCATTTGTTACCACTCTTTCATTAAGTAAATCGAATAAATCGTATTTTATTTGCAATCTTCTTGATTTTCTAGGGTTATATACTTTACCAGTATAAGGAGTATTTTTAAGAAGATTAACTTCTCCAAAATATCTCTCTCCTTTTTTCTTAGAAGTTTTTATTTCTTGTTTATCTTGAATGTTTGAGCTAATTTCATCAGCATAAAAATATCTTGGCTGCGGCATTACTCCACCAGCCAAATCACACCCTTTGTTACTATATTTTATAATTGGAGTGAGTTCTTTCATAGGATCTAATGAATTAACTACAAGAGCTTGGCCAGCAGATTCAAAATCATAGGTTAACTGAGCATCATTAGCATCTACGGGCAACTGATAAATCATAAATCTGGTAATTTTATCTTTATTAAATCTATTGCGAATGCTTTCAAATTTAAATGCCCATGCATTTTCTAATTTCTTAAGAGGCCCTAAAAGAACTACTTCTTCTTTACCAACTGATGACCCAAAAATATCTTGTCCAAAATCAAACTGTATACCAGCGGTAGTGTTAGACGAACGTAGTCCAAATGTTGCAGTTAAATCAAAAAGAGAACTGTCTTCATTATTTTTGACTACACTAACTCCCATTATTTCTAGCTCGGCAGTTAAATCAGATTTTGTTATAAATTGTGTATGATCTTCACAAACATAAATCGGCCTCACCCTTGTTTCGGACGGTTCCCATCTTAAATTGTGTTTTTTATTTGCTAATGTGGTAACATCAAGAATATCGATCATCCCATCATTATCGGCGTCTAATTCTATTTTATAAGTTTTGGTAGCCAATAATTTTGAGGCTAAATACATATCTGACAGGCCAGTTTTAGATGCGACCTTACCAGTCCAATTGCTTTTAGGTAATTCGAGAAGTCGATCTGAAAAATCGGAACTGTCAATGTTTTTAACAGCTTTAATTTTAGTTACTCGAATTTGATCGGGACATAAAGACTTGTTTGTAAAAGTTTTACTCTTTTCAAGTAAAATAAAACATAACAATGTATCTTCTGTCGCTGCACTTAAATTATTATCTTCATGATAGGCAGAACCTGATACATCTGGGTTGATTACACCAAGAACAGTATTTTTTGCATTAAATACTAAAAAGTTTTTTGCATGAGTTTCACTTCTTTCAACTGAAGTGGCTCTTTCAACTCCTGCGGGACCAATTCTAGTTCCGACTGCCGCAATCCTTGTGTGGTGTGCGGGCATTCCAATTTCAAATGAAAATCCCGATATCTTATCTGGTGATGTATACTTTACATAACATAAGGTATAATTCCCCTTCGCAAACTTAGCTTTATCAAATGTGCTGTTCTCTGCACTTAATTGTTTAGCTAGTTTTGAGGAAGGGGAACAATCTACTTCACTTACAAAAATATTGAGAGTACAAGTGTCTACTTTAGACGGTATTATACCAGTTGATGTTGACATACAATCTCACTTCTCTTACTCTTTGTTTTCAAACCACCGACTCATTAATCTTTGATTTATGTTGCCTTTTCTTCGCACAAGTGCTTCTTTAAGACTTTCGGATTCATTAAGATGCTTTTTAATACGACGTGTCGTTTTTTTATCATGTTGTCGTCGTGCTTTCTTAAGTTTATGCTTCAAAGACTTTTTAGATTCATTCATCTTGTCATCATCTTCGTCATCATATCCTTCATCGAGGTCGAAGTCTTTTTCATCATCAGCTTCTTCAAGTTCAAAGTTACCTCTGTACTCTGGATCACTAACATCCGTTCCACTCATAGCATCTGCTTTGACTTTACCAAATACCTCGGCGAACTCCGGGTCACCTGCCATTTGTTCAATTCTAGCTTGAATATCTGGAGGAACGTCAACGCCCATTTGTTTGAGAACCTCAACTGCTTTTAAAATCTCTGCTGCCGCATCTCCAGGAGTTGCATCATGACCCTCTTCCATTTTCTTTTTAACGTGCTTGCGAAGTTGTGGTGGTATCTTGCTGTCGTCTTTATCATCTTTTTTACTATCATCTTTATCGTCTGATTTATCAGCAGCCGCAGATTTCATTGGCTCCTTTTTATCACCGTCTTTGTCGAGATCTAAGAAATCGGGCTTAGATTCTTCCAACGCCATACGCTTGAGAATGTTTCTAACTACGTCTTCCATGAGTTTTTCATCCATGATATTTTTTTCTCCATTTTCTTCCAATGCACTCCCCGCTGATGGAGGCGCACTTTTTGCTCTTTTAGAACTTGAGCCTTTATCAAAAGGTGATGCTTTAGTTTTGTTCGCTCCGCTTTTATTTATCCTGGTTTTCATAGCAGCATGTTTGGATCTTACAGATCTTTGATATTTTGTATTTGATTCCTTTAACATACCATAACCCCAGTCTTTTACTAGTCTTTTATAAATAGTTTCGTTCGTATTATTTTTTGCCTTGACCCCATCTTCCCAATCACGAAAAATCATATTTCCTTTTTCGTAAGCTTCTCTTTCCATCTCTCTTAAGTGAGAATCTTTCTGTGCATACCCTTGCTCACCGGCCATAGAAAGGTTTGAGAGGTCTCCCCGACAATTCTGAGCATGATGTACCAGTTCATGAGAAATCGAGCGTAGAATGTCCTTGGGGTGCCTCTTATCAACATATATAGTAACACTGTGCTCGTTTGGATCATAGTAAGCGGTCTTTCCAAGCATTTTTTCACCATTTTTTGGATCTGAGACAAAATTAAACGATGCTTCCGCATCAAAACCAAGTTTTTCTTTAGAATACGGATAAAATTGATTTAAACTGTCCATAAGAGAGTCTAACTTCATTCCTGACCGGTTGTTAACCACTAAATTATTCATTATCTTTTTCATCGTCCAAAGTTTTCTTACTTTTCTTATCATCTGGTAAACTTTTTTCTATTCTAACACTTAAAATAGGTTTGCCATTGACAGTAGGTTGTCCAAGTTCATCTTCACCGATTTCTTTTACAACAATTCTTTTATTTTTATACTTACCACCCAACAAAACATCACCGACCTTTATATCAAGATCAATATTTTCTTTTATATACTTTCGCCAGTTTTCAAGTATTAATTTCATTGCTTATCCCAACCATTTAATTTAACCAACACCATGTTTGGGGAACCGGCCCAGGCTGCATCGCTGATATCAGCAATTTGATTTTTTAATTCACTATCTGCACGAATAATTCTTTCAACAAATTTAGTAAACACTCTGGTTCTTTTTGTTTGTGAGGAAGCCCCACTCCCTAGAGTGTCCTCGGCTCCAGTAAATGCAAAGACCTTTTCATTTGGATTTTCTTTAATAAACTCTTTCATTATTCCCACAATAGAGTTTAAAATTAAAAAAACTTCTTGTCTACCACTCATTTTAAATTGTGAACTTGGGTCGTCTCGCTTGGAGGACACATTAAAAGAAATGTCTATGGGAGAGTTAGATGTTTTTTTCTTAAACACCACATCATAGTTTTGTTCCCCTATTCTCAACTCATACACAGTGTTGTTTGGGGCTTGTGACAAAACGTTCCACTGGCCGATTGGAGAATTTTCTAACAAAACATCGATGGCCTTTATATCAAGATCAATATTTTCTTTTAGATACATTCGCCAGTTTTCAAGTACTTGTTTCACGCACCTCTCCTGATAGCACGAGTTGTTGCTCTAGTAATTAGTATAGATGTAGGTTATATGCTCAAAAAAGTGGCCGAGACAGCAGGACTCGAACCTGCAACCCCCGGCTTAGAAGGCCGGTGCTCTATCCATTTGAGCTATGCCTCGGAATAGGTAGGACAAGAGTCTTTATCCTCTTGCGATTACTTCAATATCTCCCAAGTGAATCAATCTTGCATCGCCTGTCTGTAACAAAACTTTTGCATATTCATCTTTGGTCCATAATACTATTCCAACGTATATATGAGTGTGATATTGAGGACTGGTGCCGGTTATTCTATACCTACATCTAACTAGGTCGCTTCTTGTGGGTATAGAGTGTCCGTACAAATCCATTATTTTATAAAGTAATAGTCACCAAGTCTCTCGGGTAAATGACTGGAGGGGTATGGTCGCCCCATCGGCATTGAACTACAGGGTTGCCAATATATTTCAAAGGTAGTAGTATCAACATACATGCTGTGACTTCTTATATCTACCACTAGTCCAACTCTTTGCATCAACGGGTCTTTTGACATTGTTTGTACAATGGTTGAACCAATATATTTATCTGCGTCTTCGATTGTATGGTTTTTCGAGTGTGTAAATTTCATATTCATCACCTATGTCGTTTATTAGTCTATCCCAGACCTTAATTGTTCTTTCACAGTCAACTAGTGCGGTATGTGCCCTTCCATTGGATTCAATTTTATAGTGTTCACAAAGATAGTCCATACTGCTTCTTTCTAGCCAGCCTTCTTTAACTAGTCTATCTGCAACGGCTTTAGAATCTAAATACGGAGGAAACTTCGGCACCGGTAGATTGTCTCTTTTACACATTTGTTTAAAAAAACGAAGGTCAAAAATTAAGTTTTGCCCTAAAAGTAAATCCGATTCTTCAAACGCCTTGCACACAGACTCGTGTATTTCTTTAAAGTCCGGTGCCTGTTTCCAGTTGTTTTCTTGATAACCATTAACTGCAAGAGCTTCTGGCTCCGCATTTTGAATATTCTGTGGTTTTACTTTTGATTCAAATTTATCATGAACGTACCGATCTCCATAATCACTACAATCATATGAGACGTATGCTAGTTCAATTATCTCATGTCTGTTGTGATCTAGTCCGGTTGTTTCTGTATCAAATACGGTTATACGCAAAATTTCCTGCCCATCTGAAATAACTCATTATAGCATCTGTCATTGCTATATCATATTTCTTTTTATTAATTGGAATACTTAATCGTTCTGCTAATTTTCTACCACGTTTCCATGCTTCATATTCTTCGGCGACAACGGATACTTTATATTTATTAGTTCCTTCTTGTCGCTTTGTTGCAGCATATGCATACATTGGATAGTCTCTTTCAAAACCTTTTTGAGAAACACTTACTAAAAGGTGCCCGCATTCATGTAATAAAGAATAGAGTTGGTTTTCAACACCTTGTCTGGTGTGTATGAAAATTGTTTTATCATCGAAAGATAGTTGATCTGGCAATTCTCGTTGAAATTGTACATCGTGACCTCTTTCTTGTGCCCATTCACATAAAATTTCTATAGATTTATAATGTACTATGTGTTTATCGTTTTTCAAAATCCATGGTATCAAGTGATAGAGCTGCCGCAGTAATTTCTTTACCACATTCTTTGTGGATTGATACTATATCCTTCAAAGATAAATTAGGGTTCTTTTCTGTCTTAGTTGCAGTTGACCAAAGTTCAATTACTTTTTTAGGATCTTTTTCACTTTTTATTGCTTTTACATATTTTTCTACCAGTGTCATATCACTTGCTCCTTTCTAAAGATTTAATTGGCGGCGACCGATCTCCTCGCTCACGGTTACGCCAGTCACACTTTAACTGCTTACGCTCTGCCTACTTCACTTCTCACAGTGGGCTCGGAAGCCCATATTACTGTGAGATGGCTGGGATTCGTTGTGACTTTGAATCCAATATAAATGCCCAATATTACCGCCGCCAATAATATTGGGGATCTTCCTTTTAGTATGTCTATAAGAAATAATTTGTTTTTTATGTTATTATAAATATAATTTCATATAGTTTTTACCTACCAATATTTTTAGCTTGTGCTTTAGAGTATATATAAGTGTATGCACCTTTGTTAAATGCTGGTGCAATACATTTACTTTTTCTGTTCTTTTCTATTGTAGCGTTGAATTCACCGCACTCTAAACAAGTGCGATATCCCAAATTAAAACGTTTCTGTGTGTATGTTTCTTCACAATCTTTACATATCGGCATTTGCACACTCCTAAATTAAAACTTGGTGGGCCTGGAGGGATTTGAACCCCCGATCAAACCGTTATGAGCGGTCGGCTTTAACCCCTAAGCTACAGGCCCAATGTATTCAATATGAAGTATAACAGATTGAAAGTAGATTGCAAGCTTAAAACACACAATGAGTGGACAATTGTAAATTATATTTATAAATTAACACACAAAAAAAGTGTAACAATAACAATTACTTATAAGTTGTTGATTTTATTGATGTTTTTGGATAACTATGAAAGGGCCTGAGAGGCCCTGAGAGGCTCGCAACCAATTTTCGATATAGGGGGATGGAAAAAGGCGACGTGGACCTCTCAAGGCCGTTAGAATGGCTAGAAATTACTTCTTTTCAAGTCCTATGAGAGCTTTTGGACAACCCAAGAACTGAATAGCAATATCTGGCCCGATTAGATACACATTGCCTTTTAATTTTGTATGAGGGAGATCAAAATATTTTAACATTTTTTCAAATTTTTCTTTTGCTTCTTTGTTTTCTATAATTGAACTCATTAGTCCCTCATCTTTCTTTTTTATTCCATGGCATGTATTGTCTAATTTTAAAATTATAAATACCTGCTAACATAAGTACGATACTGGCACCGTGTTTTAAACCATCAACAAAAAATGGTTCAAAGCCTCCTGCCATACTCCAATATTCTAACATGTTTGTAACCCCCTAGTAAACAAAAAAATCAAGCAAATGATTTTTCTTTATTTTGTGCAAAAAGTGAAATTGCGAGAATACCACATAATTCTAACATGAGTGCAATAATTAAACTTGCCACTGCATTAAAAGTATTTAACTGTACCTTAGTTTGTTTTAATTTAGTCATATCCTCACCAAGATCCACATAACGTTCTCTTAAATCTTCAACCTTTTCATTTGTTTCAAGTGCTCTCTTTCGATAACTTCTTTTTGTATCTTCCGATGCACTCAAAAGAAGTGTATCCATCTGGGATTGTAGTGTGGCTCTTTCAGATGCTAAGTCTTGGTATTCTACGCTCTCGACCATTTTGTTTTCTTGAACCAAGTCACTCATTTCAGTTAGATAACCTAAAGAAGCTGCGACTGAGCCGAAGATTAAAACTGCTGTAGTCCAACCAAGTACTGTACGCATTTTCTGTTCTGGGTGAAGTATAGCGATAGAGCCAAAAGTATATTTTGACAATTCCCACATCAATCCAAGTCCGAGCGTGATTGCCCCACTACTACCACGAACGCTTGTAACAAGTTCAATTGTTAAGATTGTACTAATGATACAAGCCATTACAGCGATGCCTATTAGGGCAATTCCTTTTACGTCTTCTGGAACTAATGCATTTAACTGATCCCAACTAAATTCTTTTTTCTTGAGCTGTGTTTCTTCACAATCTTCTATATTTTCTTGTGCTCTTTTTTCTATTTTATCCATAAATTCTGCGTCTATTACTACTTCTGGTTCTCTATTATTTGGTAACTCGTAGGCTTCATTCATTTCATCCTCCATCTTTTCTTCTTGTTTTAAAATTTGCTCTGGTTTTTTTTGATCTTGTGATTGGGTACCACTCAATCTTTTACGTCTCTTTCCCGTCATTACTTAATATTCCATATAAGAGTTTGAGTCAAGTTTTTATTTTATTTTCCGAAGATTAAGATTCGCACCAATGCCCCGGTTGCGGAGAGATAAGTCTTGCCGAAGCTCGTGTTAACTGAGATTTGGATCTGATTATCAGACTGTGAAGAATATGTAGCGTGGACCGGTCTTCCAACCCAAATCTCATCTTGGGCGTCATATACAAACAACCAGTCGTCTCTTCCAATATGCGATCCCATAGCCGCACCGTCTCCTACTTCACTTTCGAT
>TARA_R110000851_G_scaffold52690_12_pt1 | contig 31545 bp, 24 predicted proteins | sample TARA_R110000851 | Tara Oceans TARA_R110000851 (sample SAMEA4397627) | marine metagenome | biome: Polar Biome; feature: [DCM] deep chlorophyll maximum layer (ENVO:01000326); material: water (ENVO:00002006), including particulate matter (ENVO:01000060) such as... | depth 17 m
TCGTTTACGCAAGCGAACTCTGAAATGGGTCGTGAAACTGCTGACAAGTTTAACGATATGTGGACCGAGTGGGACAGCGGCGACGGTGGCATTACCGGTCACGGATATGCTGCAGGTAAAAAACTTTTTCAAGCCGGCGGCCGAATTCTTAGTCCAGTAGAGACTATTCAAATGGGCGGTGCTTTGGCCCAAGAAATGGGGGGCGGTGCTAAAGATTTAGCAGGATGGGGAGCGAATCAGGCTTACAACGTAGCTACGGGCACGTCTAATAAAGACAGAGCTGCGTCGAGAGACATTGAAGGCAGTCAAGAAATTAGTAACAGCCGAGCAGCAGCACTGGGCCAGCAAGCAGCTCAGTTAAAGGGCTCGCAGACGGGTCCAATGAGCTATTCCGGCAAGCAGAAATACAACGAATTGCTTGCTCAGTCTGATGATGCTCGTCAGCGGGCATCGGCTATGGCAGATGAAACCTCGGAATGGGAGCTTGGAAATCAGAACTGGTTTGGCGGTGGTAACAAGTTCCAAGACGCAATGAACGCTTCTGGGGAAGGGTTAGACCAGCAAATTGCAGGCATGCAGGAGCAGGATCAAATGCTAACATCTGCCCAGCAAGCTAACTTGGAATCTTTGCAGAATCGCAAGGGCGAGATCGACCGCATGAGTAAGCTGTACGACGATGAGGCAGGTTATTGGGGCGGCACTGGTGACTTTGGGCACTCTGTTCGCAATAATGTAACTCAAGCAAATCAACGGCTTATTAACATTACATCGGAGATGCGACAAGCTCAGGGCAACCCTGAACGCATGAACCAGCTCAAAAGAGACATGCAATTCCAGAATGACAGGATAAATCAATACCGCCAATGGGCGGATGCGGCTAATCAGTAATCCGGTTGTATTGCTACACACCGGGTTAAACGACTAAACTAAGTAAGAACATCACAATTCATAGGCGGGAGCTGCTGCTCATGGAAGGAACCATGTCTTATAACTCGACATTAAAAACTGCCAATCTTGGTGGCGGTGGTGGCGAAACGGAATTTGAGCAGGCCTTTTCTAGCCTTGCTTATGCATACCTTCGCGACAAGGCACCTCGTTTGCTTGACAATATGGTTGGCTTCCAGCTTATTGATCGCAACGAGGACAACACTAAAGCAGTTGGCGTCTTTGGATTCCAACTCAACAACCAGTGGCTATATGCTCCTGTCTTCTTTCTGAATGGAGACTTGAAAGGGCACGAGCTTCTCTACATGAAGAACAACGATTCGTTTGTTCCTATGCAGGAGAACTGGATTAACTACATCATGAGCCGCAAGCCTCATGTTCTTGGCGAGACTAGCGATGCTAATAGTATCCAAGAGCTAGGCGGTTTGTATCCAGACATTCGATCGCTGTCTATCTCTCCCAGCATGGGCGGCGGTAAAAGTGCTTCGGATAACTTCTGGCTCAAAGGTGCGTTGCCCATGATTGCAGCTTTCAAGGTGAAGGCTGCTGGTTCCCTTTATCGGGGAGCAGGCAAACGCAAGCTAAATCAAGATGCTGTGGTTGCACAACCGACACAAGCAGCCTTGGCCAAGCAGGCTTCAATTCTGGATTTTAACAACGTAATGCCTAATAGCTTTGCTTTGTTAAAGACAGCCCACGCTATCTCTGAGGACTATCCGCAGATCAAGCGAGCCATGCAGAAGTTCTACGGCGTTGACTGTTTTAGTCGCTGGGGAGCTGAGGCCAAGAAGCAGGCCAGCGATGCTGCCGGCAACTTGATGCCAAAGAAAGCATCCGCTAAGCCTTACATGCCCGGCAATTTGCTTATTCCCACTGAGCGAACTGCGGGACCTGTCGATCACGAAAAGACCGGCAAGCTGCGTATGTACGTTTACGAGAAGGTCGTCATCAACAAAGCCCCAGAGCTAGATGACGAAGAACGAGAGAAGCTCCAGAACGACACAGTCCTTATCAAGGACGATCGAGATGGCGAAGAAGTCAGCAAAGCATACAACGTTCAAGTTGAAGCCAAGCTAACCAATCCATCTGAGACTGCTCTTTACCGTGTGCTTGAAAAGCCCGGCAAGTTCACCAAGATGTTGATTGCCATGAATGGTGTCAGCAACCGCGGTGCTATCCCGATGGCTACCGTAGTGAGGATCGAGGACAGCGGAAACAAATCTTGGTTGAATACTCATCCAACAAACGTCTTCGCTGACCAAGTCTCAGATCGTGACGAGTGGGAAGACTGGTTTGACAGTTTGGCTGACTCGGATTCACTGGCTGAAGGCGGAGAATACATCGCCATCAATGAGCGAGGGTCTTGCTCGACTCCTTTCAAGGTTAGAGACAGCTACGACGAAGGTCGTTACCGCGTCGATTTCCAGATCGACATTGATTGGAACGAGACTCGACCAGTCACAATGCCTCGGATTCACAACAACTTTGGGCAGTACGGTGACGACGCAGCTCACACGCCTTCGGCTTACGGGGCTATGCTTTACGTCGACAAAGAGGGACCGGAGGGTAAAAAAATCCGGGCGATTGCCGGTGAACTTCGTATCCCCCATACGTTCAAATTTTTGCGACTCTCAAAGCCGGAGACAGGCGATAACGGTTTCTTGATGCCTGCCTGTTGTCAGGATCGCAGCGATAAGCCGCCGATCAACCTAGGAAAGATTGACGACATCCAATTGCTGTTTACGGAGAAAACGGCCCGCATGAAGGTGTTTAACAACGGCACCGATGTGCATATCACAACTCCAGTCGGTAACGAACGGATGTCTAAGCGGGCCGGTTTGTTCAACTTGGTCCGTAAGCATGGCCTTCGAGAGAAGGTTGCTCGTGAGATCCTGAAAGTTGCCGAACAGCGGGGCCACGTGATTTATCGCATTAAGTACGCTCCGGGTTACGGAACAGAAAAGCAGGCAAACCCTAATTACAGTACGCTTGCTGGTGGCCCTAATGCTCCGCTTGATACGGATTTTGCAGAGGAGCGTAGCGTTGAGGATTACGGTCCTAACAATGCTGTTCCTACCCAGTACGGTGGAGAAACTGCTTACTCTGTTGATGGGATGTCTTCCGATAGTACAGATCCTGGGGTTTGGGATAACTGGCAGAATTACACCCGAGAGGACATGGATAAGACCATGCAGACTGCACAGCAGGCTGGACAGAACGGTCAAAAAGAAGTGTTTGACACTGCGATGATCTCTGGCATGCTTAAATCTGTGCGTCAGGATTCGTTGGTAGAGCGTTACTTGAGTACACTGGTTGAGTCGGTGGACGCACTGGGACGTTTGCTGTTTAACTTTTACTGGCACCAAGAAGAATTTGAGGACAGGTACGGCAAGAGCGACATGCCTGAGCTGGAAGATAGCATCAGGAATGCGTTTGAGGCTGTGGGGGACGTCACCCTGTACCTGAAAGAAAAAACAATCGAGTCGCCGTTTGACGATGGTGATATTGATCTCGACGACGTAGCGGAAGTTTAAGGAACTGATTATGGCTAGTGGATATTCTCGAATTGTAACTGTGAACGGTACGGCAGCGACCGCCCAGTGCGTGGAACTGCCAACACCTCCGCGGGGTACGTTAGACCGCATCGTCGTTACCCAGACCTCCGGGGTAGCTGGCGTTGGTGACATTACGATTTACAACCGCAAGGGTGCTTGCAGCGTTGCAAATGACATCCACGTGGCGGAGTCGGGTACTATTTCGACAGTTTCTGACAATGGGGGTGTTGCCCTCGTCACGACAGCCGCGGACCACAACCTCATCGCGGGAAACACATTTGAGGTGAAAGGCTGCTCTCAGGCAGCTTATAACGTCACGCACACAGTCACGGCGGTAGTCTCTCCGACAGTTGTTGTAACTGACGTTACTTTCACTGTTGGCGGCACCGGCGGACTGTGGCAGACTTCACCGTACATTCCTACCAGCAATCCCGCCTCACACCTGATTTATTCGGGTTCTTTGGCCGCTGGTTCTTTGCAGGCTTTCGACATTGATCGAGGCTACGAGAACCGGGACAACGAGAGCGAGACTATGCGGTCAAGGAATACAGCACTTTGGGCTGAGTTTACCCCGGCAACGACGGCAACTTATGAAATTGCCATCACTTGCGAAGCCGATCAGATCATTTAAGGGAGTTACTGTTGAAGGTCTACAAGGACGTTAGACTCGCCAATCCGTTTCTCCGCCCTTACTGGCGGCATGAACGCGTGACTGCAATGCTGTCAAGTGTTCCGCCAGAGAGGACAAAACGTTACGATGATGAGTATGTCCAAGGGTACAAGAAGTTTTTGTTCCAGTGGAACAAGTCGGAATCTAACCGAGATCGTCTTATGTATGACAATCCAGGTTTGTTTTTTGCGTACTTGCTTCACGACCGAACTCATCTTGAACCTGAGCTGCGTTTAATGGTTGAAGCCCGCTTATTGGCAGGCGAAGACCACGGAAAAATTGCTCACGAGGCTAAGACAATTCCAGAAACGGTAGATTGGTACGAGAAGCTTTTTTTTAATGTTTCTCCATTCCTTGTTCACCATGACTGGGTTGTGAAGCATGTTTTGTTGCCTTCATCTGACAGGTTTATTGAAGACTCGGCAGATGACGACAGTGACGAGGAGTTTGCTCCTCGTCCAAGCAGTGAAGTTGTGCGGCCTCATTTAGACATGACTTTGAAGTTTTTTGCTTTTTTTGGCGGCCCGTTGCTTTGTGATGTAATGATTAGCGGATTCCGGCGAGATAAGAAGATTACTTCCTATGAAGAGATTCCTGATTACTTTAACGAGCAGTTTGCTTCTCAAATTATGAGACGGAGTGCACAAGCGTCAGGTCAGTTTGAGATTAATAAATATAACGTGATGGAGTTATTCGCGACTCATTCAAGACTTATTGAAATTCAAAGTTCGATTGAGGATCAAGACAATCGTCATAACGAGTTCGAGAAGCACATTGACGCGATGTTGTCAGAGCTGCCATGGACTGCAGGTTTAGACGGTACGAAAACGTTCGAGCACTCACCTATCGGCAGATTTGACGAAGGTGCTGCTGAATTGAACGAAGAAGAGCTAATGTTGTTCGGGTCAGGCAAACAGCCTGATTCAATTGAAGGAGTTGCCGAGCTGACTATATCCAGCCGGAAGGAGCCGGAGAATAATGCAAAGTCTAAGTAAATCTGATGAACAGCAGCTTCTTGATGGCGTCAAGAAAGCGGTTGACCTGGTGGATAACCAGGACTTTCCGCCCAATGATGCCCTTCAAAAAATAGCCGAAGAGTTGAATTACTCTCCCGGCTTTGTAAAAGCTGCGTGCAATGCTTTCAATAACGGAAGGCAGCTTGCTCAGTGGAACGCCAACGATAACGTGCTAGACAAGCTGGCAAGTTTTCCTTTGGCGAACTACGACGAAGTGCACAACGCCATTTGGGGCAAGGAGCAGGAGAAGGCAGCTTCTGTTTCTCAATTCATGCCTAAGTTTGCTTCTTACGAAGATCAAGCTCGGCAAGATTTGTTGAACATGGATCTCGGCACGTTTGAGAAGTCAGCGTCAGCCGAAGAGCCAAGCCAGCTTGTCCAAGACTACGAAGGCGAGCTTCGTGTCAAACTTGCATTCAACAAGGTAGACTTTGAAAGTCGTCAACTTGAAGAATCTCGACGACAAAAGGTAGCGGCAGAAGACAAGTTGAATCTTAAGGTTCACTTGCTTGAAAGCTACTTTAGTAAGTTTGCTTACGATCGTTTGCCTTTGGCTCAGGTTGAAAATGCAGCCGCGGCCTATTACGGCAAGCCAGGTGCAGCTTTGATGAGTTACGTTGCAGGCAAGTTTCCATCAGAGAAGCGTGCGTCAGATCACCAGTCAACTTGGTCTGGTTTCAACCAGCCTGTCGACAGGAACGCTGAGCCTTATACGCTAATTGCTGAGTGCATAAAGCAAGCTGCAGTTCACAACCAGATGAATTATTGGTTGGCGGAAGCTGAAGAGAAGCTGGCAGAAGCAAAGGAAAAAACAGCGTCTTTTATCCGACCCCAGTCCTCAAGCAACAATGGGAGCCCAGCTATCCTGACTCCCTCGTTAATTGAAGAGGCTGGGGAAAAACAAGCAGGGTCGAACGCAGGGCGAATGTTGGGCGGAATGGCTGGCGGCATGGGCCTGGGTCTTGCGGCCAGCTTGAGGGACGACTCTGAGGACAGGAAAAACGAAATTGAAAGTCAAATTGCTGAATTGGACGATCCTGCTCACCTGAACGAGCTTCGCAAGATTCGAGCACAGACCGCGTTGACTCAGCTAATGACTGACCCTGAAAGTCCGTTAAGCGAGTACGATCCTGAGGAAGTTATGCGGGCCTATAATGAGGTTGTTCAACTTGCTCCTAGATTGGCTGATCAGCCTGGTGCTTTAGGGCCCCTGCTGAATCGCAAGCTTATGGGTAATGCCGAGCCATTTGAAATTGGTGAGACTTTAAAAATGGAAGAGTCGTTGGCTAAAACACAAGCAATGCCTAGCATTGGAAACCCTGTGGAAAGTTCGCCAGAGCCTGAATCGAAGAAGTCGGAACCTAAAGGAAACGTACGAGGATTATTTGACGCAGCAGAGTCCGCAGCCGCTGCGGCTATGCCTAAATCTCAAACGGATTTGATGAAAAATGAAGCCAGTATCATTAGCTGATATCACTTATGAGCAGGGTCTTGAACTGCTTAGCATGCGTAAAGAAGCCTTGGATTCTGGTGCGAGTCCACGGATATCTTCGCAAGTTTTAGCTGATTCGTATTTTTTAAGAGATTCTGCACCGCAATTTATTTCGCGAGAAAAAGTCGCGTTCGAGTTGAAAACTCTGACCGACGCTTGGAAGAACACGCCATCGGCACTGAAAACTACTGCAATGGGCGGCGTTGCCGGTGCCGGCTTCGGGCTTGGGAAAACCATGCTAGACGACGAAGATGACAATTACCTACGCAATATGGCTACAGGGGGTATAGGTGGTGCAGCAATCGGCGGTGCAGCTGGTTTAGCATTTGATTCCGAAAGTCGTAAAAAAATAACAGATAGAATTACAGACCTGGGTGAAGGTTTAGTGCCGCCGAATGATAAAGAGACGCCAGAGGTAGAAGCCAAACGCAGGTACGGAAATTCCAATAACCCTGAGCAGGAGCTACTGGACGCAAAAAAAGATGCAAAAGGTCTACTGCCAGTTGTTGATACTCTGACAGCCCCGTTCGGATTAGACCAATACAATACGGCAGATGGCCTTATGGCTGCGGCTACCACTGCCGGTCCTATGGCGGGAGTAGCTGCATATCAAGCTAGGAACCCGTCGCAGCTGGTAGACCCTGCGATGTCGGCAATGAATAATCCAGGAAACGTGAACTTCAAAAATCCGGCATTGCAGAAAGAACTTAACGTAGATCAGTTGGCGAAAGACCTAACTCCGCCCGGTAAACCACCTAAAAAAGGACGTGTGCCGCCTAGCAGTTACAATAAGGAAATGGCGGCTGAACTTAAGCAGCAAATGCGTGCTCAAATGGCAGCCACAGGTAATAAAGTACCAAAAAGCTGGGCAAAAAAGATAAAGCCCGCAGAGCTTGCTGCGTTTTCTAAGTTTAGAGACATGGTTAAGAACAAGGAAGTTCAAGAAATAGACGAGATGTTTAAGCGGCTAGGCATTTCACCTGGCCAGCTTAGCGGAAAAGAAGGCATAAATTTACTTGACGAATTTGGGCAGGTAGCGAAACCAGGATCTACTGCAGCTGAAGCTGTTGGAAAGTTGAATGCTCCGCTTAAACGTGTCAATACTGCTAAGGCAATACAGGAAATCATTGCCGCCCCGAGTGGACGAAAAACATACCAAGCCGCACGTCATTTGAGGCGTGTACCTAAAGGCCGGTTAGCCGCGTTAGCTGCAGCAGGACTGGGCGGCCGTGCGATTGCCAAACACTTTGGGATGTTTGAATCCGCGGCAGAATCCGCCGTGGAAAGGCAGCGAAGGCAAGATGTTTTAAAGTCTATGGAATATCTGCATAGTTTAGGAAACAAATAATGGCACATGTAAAGTTTGTATCGCCGAGCGGTTGGGATTTCGATAGTCGAATTGTTACGCCAGTTAAGTGGAGTAGCCGCGGCTTGCTTGGTGCTGATCGCCAAGAATTTATGAAGACCGCCAGCGATTCTTTTGCTGACCAGCTGGACCGCATTAAGTTCGCTGAAGATGAAGTTCCTATCCACTTAATTGCTTTAGGTGCCAGCGAGGCTTACGGCCCAAACCGTAATGGTGATGGATTTAAAGAGGCCACTTGTCGGCAGTATCACGACACTTTTGTGAAGTTTGCCAAGTTCTTTCGCAACCACAAAAATAAAGCTGAACGTGGTGACCCGTTCTACGGAGTCGTTAAAGCTTCTGCCTATAACGAAGACATGCGACGTGTTGAGTTGTTGTGTGCTTTGAATGCCGAGAAGTCTGCTGTTGATCGCAACGGCGGGTTTGTGGCTGACACGGAGTTAGAGAAGCTTGCCCGCGGCGACGACATGCCTGTAAGCATGGCTTGTCGTGTTCCTCACGACACCTGCTCTTTCTGCAAGCATGCGGCCAAAACTCGCGACGAGTATTGCACACGAGAGAAGTGTGCGGCTGGCGGATGCAAGTCTAATTTAACTCGCTTGGTCAAGGTTGGCGGCGACCTGCATCACCTGCACGTTGATAACCCCAACCCCACTTGGTTTGATATCAGCAGAGTATTCCGGCCGGCTGATCGTATCGCTTATGGTGCAAAGGCCGATTACCTAACAAAAGCCGCATCTGACGAAGGTTTGTTTGATCTTCAGGCTTACATTAAAGCTGCTGGTTCATCTACCGCACCGTTGGAAGTGATCCTTTACCAGTCCGGAAATCACGGGATGTGGTCCGAAAAGGTAGCTTCCCAGATAAAGCTAGGCTACGGCATGGCTGCTCTTGAAGGTAAGGAAACGTCGGGAGATGTTGATAACTACCGATGTTTTGTAACAACGCCGTTTCCTGTAGAGAAGCTGGCATCCTTTGGATCTTCAAAGTGCAACGAACAACTTGGAGCTATGGCAGACCGACAAGTTATCTTGTCTCTGTCTGATTACGCTCGGTTGGCAGGCAAGGAAGATCACGTTAAAAGTGCATCAAATATAATGCCGGGCATTTACACCCGTATGACAGAAGATGAATCACTGCCGCTGCAGGTAGAGCTTGGCAGCTGTGAGTTCATTAACAAGACAGCAAGCGAGGACTCGAGAATGTTGGCTGCCTCCGTTTATTCAGGGCATTCGCTCAATAAGCAGGCCGCCGAAGACCGCAGTTTTCTGAGTTGTATTCGTGGCCACCGTGGCCCCGAGTTAGCGTCGTTTGAAAAAACAGCCTCGTGTGATGAGGCTGGCGAAGGGTTAGCGAAGGAATACGCAATGTATAAATTAGCTGCCTTATGGCGTTCAGCCGCATCAGACGATAATTTTCCATTGACAGTTAGGTTGTCACTTTGTCAAAATCAAGTCTTAAATTAACTTAAAACTTGAGACGAATATAACCGTTTTATCAAGGAGTGCGTAAATGACTATTTCTGCATCGCAGTCGATGAACAGTATCGACCGATTTTTGCAGGAGGTCGCCGCCACCGAAAAACAAGCCGCCGAAGCTCACACCGAGCCTGGCAGCATTGGTGGCTCGACTGAACATCCTGTAAAAGACGTGGATGATTTCACAGAGGAAGCCAAAGAAGGTTTTCGCTCAGCTGAGAATGATGCTGACGTGAAAGCCGACCAAGGACCACCCTCCGTGGATAACACGCCTGAAGGTGTTGCCGACAAGAAAGCCGCAGCAGTTGACGGCAAATCTGAGTCCGGCGGCATTAACCCGCCCGGAACGGCAGCTGAGGACCAACTTCAAATTGGTACTAAGAAAGAGCCTACTGGAATGGACCCATCTGTTGAGACTTCCTCAGTGAAAGCTGAAAAGGAAGACCCAGCGTCGGCTCCAGACGGTAGTGTCGGACACTCAGTCAGCCCTGCTCGGACTAACAACAGCGAACTGGACGGCTACAAGTATGCTGAGCTCAACCTTGACCAGCACGCAAAAGTAGCTTCTGACCTTGGCAACTCGTTGTTGGCTATTGTTGCCAACATGAGCAAGCAGGCAGAGCTTAAAGGCGACCAAGATAAGCTGGACGTTGATGGCGACGGCAAACTTGAAGGTTCGGACTTTGCTGCTCTCCGTAATGGAGCAGACGCCAAGGACGACAAATCGAAGCCTGAGGTTAAGGAAGCTTCTGATGTTGCTGGCCAAGCTGGCTGGGAACTTGCAGGCTTGCTTAGCGGCAACTTCGACAAGAAAGCTGCCGAAGCTATGGTTGAAGATACTCTTGAGCAAATCATCGGCACAGCCAACGCTGACGCTGAAAAGGTTGCTGAGTATCTCTTCGCTTATGACGCCGAGACTCAAAAGCAAGCAATGGGTGAAATGCCACAAGGCGTAGATCCTGCTGCATTGGCTGGCGAAGAAGAAGCTGGAATGGGTATGCCTCCTGAAATGGCCGGAGAAGAAGCTGGAATGGCTGACGCGATGGCTGGCGGCGATCCTGCAATGGCTGGTGGCGGCGGCGAAGACATCGAGCAGCTGGTTGCAGTGTTGGAGCAGCTCGGCATTTCACCCGAAGAGCTTGAAGCGGCTATGGCCTCTGAAGGCGGCGGGGAAGAAATGGGCGGTATGCCACCAATGGGCGGCGGGGAAGAAATGGGAGGCATGCCACCAATGGGCGGCGGAGATCCTATGGAAGAGGAACTGGCCGCTGATGATACCGCTGGCATGGAAGTGGAAGCCTCTGCAAAAACAGCAGCAGCCAAAAAAGGTTCTGCTGGTAAGTCTACCCGAGACTACATTCAGGAAGTCCTGGAACGGTCCCGTCGTTAATCAATTTCAATAACAATTCGCGGAGGAATCCGACTATGAATAATAAACTTGCTGCTCAGGCAGTTGAATTTGTTGCAGCCTCTTCGGCTCTGACAGATCGACTGATGGGCGAAGTTAAGTCACAACGTGCAGAAAAGCAGGCAGCAGCTCAAAAGCTGAACGCCGTGCTTGACCGCATGATTGCTACCGGCTGTGTTGCCCCTCATCAAAAGCAGGCAGCTGCTGGGATGTTGAGTAATCACGGCCAAAGCTTGGACCTCTTGGTCAACGCTGTTAATAAGATGCAAAGCTACAAGCAAGCATCTGAAAAAGCGGCATCTGACCTGGGGCAGGCTGTTACGGAAAAAGAAGCGGGAGTTTCGGCTCCGACTTCTCTAAGTGACAGTTTGAGCAGTCCGTATGTGGGACGACGTACTTCTGAGAAGAAGGCGTCCGACCTTGCGATTTTGGCAGTTCTGGACTCTCCAAGTTCATAACTTTTTACAAACAATGAAGGCGTTATGCCTTTACGGTTCAAGGAGGATATATTATGGCCGCTCCACGGCAAATGACAGCTAACACTTTGAATGCACTCAAAGGTTGGCCAAACATGAACGCAGTTGATTACCACTCGGAGCTCGATGCGGGCATTCCGGCTGGCGATCTTCCCGTACTCGCAGGTAGCGTTGTCAGCTTAAATGCTGCTGGCAACTTTATCTTGGGCGTTGGAACAACGAAAGTAATGCCTTTGTTCCTGTTTAACAATTCGGACGATCCTGATGTCAGTAATGATGGCGGCGACGCTTCAACTGACGCAGGTGTGTTCATCCCAATCAGTCCAACCGGCCAAGCTCTGGCTTTGGTTGCTGTTGGTGCTTATGAGTTAGTCAGCACGGCATACGTCGCAGCTGCTTATGCTCCTAACGATCCGCTTACCGCGGATCTCTCGGGCGGTGGTGCTCCAGGTCAACTCCAAGCCGGTACTCTGTACACGGACATGGTTGTTGGACTGGTTTCCCGCGGCGTTGTCGACAACGGACATGGAAAGAATGCCTTGGCGTTCTGGCCTTGCCCCGTTTTCCCTACCTAATCCTATTTCTACTCATTATGAGTAGTGACAATACAAGGAGGTTATCCAAATGGCTAACTCAACCATGACACAGGAAGAGTCAAAACTTCTGAGTCAAGCGATTTTTGAGAAACTTTCATCGCACGATCGTTCGCTTGAGAAGCAAGCTGTTGACGCGGTTAATGATTTCACACGCACTAAAATGCGTGAAGATGGTTTCTATCGGCGAATTATGCCGCCTATTCCAATCAGCAACGACGATCTCGATCGTCAAGTTGATACGGACAAGCCGGTAAAGATCGTGGACAAAGAACCAGATAGCCCTGCGGCTGTCTCGATTCCGTTCGCGACTCTGCCCACAAACCTGTACATCAAGGGTGACAGGTACCGTGTGCACTTCGACCGAATTGTTACTCCAAAGTTCACCAAGGATGTTGATGAACTTCGTACTTGGTACATGGACATTCGTCAGGTTCTTAGCGACAACGCTATCAAGGACATGCTGGCGGAAGAGGACGGAAAGTTCATCAGTGCAGTTAACACTGCTCTGGTAGGCCCCGGCCTTACTGTTCCTACTTCGGGAACTGTTCAGTACCAGCAGATTGCCGGTGGTATCACTCGTGATACTCTCTGGGACAGTCTGAAAATCATGCCCAACACGCCGTCGAACTTGGAAGTTCACTGCGTATTGCTTAACAACATCACCATCAAAGAAGTTGCGAAATTTACTCGTAACGAAATGGGTGGCGATTTGAGCGAAGAGATCATGCGTAATGGCTGGACTCTGAGCGAAGCAATGGGCGTTAAGTGGGTCATCACAATTAAGAAGGGCCTTGTCCCGACTAACACGATGTACCACTTCGCTGATCCGAAGTTTATTGGTAAGAGCTACATGCTCGAAGACACCACGATGTACATTCGCCGAGAAGCGTACTTCATCGAGTTCTTCGCGTACGAGTCTCTGGGTGGAACACTTGGCCATACCTCTGGTTTGGCTCGAGTCGACTTCACTTAATTGTCATAGGTAAGGTAAGGGGCCTCCGGGAAACCAGGGGCCCCTACCCCCTTTCATCAAAGGAACCTTAGTTATGTCAGCAGCATTCCCCGGACCATACGTTGACCAGAGTCTTACGAACCGTGCACCTTATTCTTCAACGCCTGCACCTGCGGCCGTCACAGATCCACCGGAACTGGGCGAGACGCGAGTGTACTCGGCAGGAAGAATTGATCCACCACGTTCTCAAGATTATGCGTCGCAAGATGGTAACACCCCGAAACCCTTCCCTGGGCAAGTCTCAGATGTAGTCGAGTACGACCCATACGCCAATGGCGGTGGTGTCTCGTCTTATCTAGATAACTCAGGGTCTTAATTCCAGAATTTGGAGAACTTAAGCATGTCTAATAACGGAGCTGCAAGCTTGCCTAACCCGCAAGACGCATACAACCAGCTTTATAGCGACGTGCACACAGAAGTCTTTCTGGGCAAACTTGCGAGCTACGGTATTCAGCCAACCACTGAAAAAGAAGCCGCGGACTTGTTTGCCATTGCAGGACAACTGCGTCACGTTGATGGCCCTGAGAAGCAAGCCGCGGATCAGAGTCGATTTGGGGGAGCATCTAGTGCTCTCGGAACTATCATGAACCAGACACCGGCTGGACAGCAGCAAGCAGCTGCTTCTCACCAGCACGCTATTAAGTCGGCAGCAGCTCAACTTGCTCAAGACCCCAGCATTTATAATGCTGTGCTCTCGTTAAAAGTTGCTGAAGCCGCCGTACTAGCTGGTGACCAGTAAGGAGATTAACCATGGCAACTATGGATACAAGCTGCTTGTACTCGTCAGTCAAGAATATTAGCGGTGTCGCAAAGATTTTTGGCTTTCTTCCTCCTCACGGTCGCACCTTGGCTATTGACGAAGAATTCACCGTTTTCGGTGACATTCGTCAGGGTCTTGGCGGCAACCGCGGTGGCGAGCGAAGCGTAGCCCGTCGAGATAACACTGCCTTTGAGGCAGCTGTCGAGTCGGGAGATTTGCAGATTTTGAACACTCCAAGCCAGATCATTCAAGATACGGTTACGGAGAATCCTCAAATCTTGCAATTGACCAGTGGAACACTGACAACAGTGGACCCATGTTGGTTTAACTCTGTCTAAGCCTTTTGGCTTAGCCACGAGTAGGATACAAAGGCTGATCGGTTATACTTATAGCCGGTCAGCTTTTTTTATCCAAAGGGCAGCGATACATGCTAAGTCTTTTTACGCCTACCCATAAGCCAGACTATTTGGTCGAGGCTTACAACTCCTTAAAATTACAGACGGTAGAAGACTGGGAATGGGTGATTTTGCCTAACGGCAAGTCAGTAACTATTCCAGAAGTTATCACTAGCGATCCCCGTGTGAAGATTGTTACTGGCGGGGAAGGCCTGCACAACATAGGTGCGTTAAAGCGTAAGGCGTGCGACGCAGCTACAGGCGATGCTTTTGTAGAATTTGACCACGATGACTTGCTAATGCCTGGAGATTCTTTGGCCGCAATTGAGCAAAAGTTCAACGAGGGAGCTGGCTTTGTCTACTCTGACGCTGCTGTGTTCCGGTATCGGCCTGGCGATGTGCCGGCTTATGGGCAGTATTGCTACTCCCATGCTCACGGCTGGCAGGAGTACGAAGTATCTGTTTACGGTAAAAAGCTTTTAGCTACAGAGTCGTTTGACATTACACCGAGGTCCATGTGTGAGATCTACTACGCACCAGACCATGTGAGGTGTTGGTCACGCAAAGCCTACTACGAAGCAGGCGGCCACAATCCAGAGTTGTCAGTTTGCGACGACTTGGAGCTGATGATTAAGACTTATCTGACAGATGCTCCTTTTGCTTACACTGGCGGCTGTCATTATCTGTACCGAATGTTCGACCACAACACGGTCATCATGAGGAACCAGCAGATTCAATCCACAACATTGTCGTTAAAAGAGCAGCACTTTCCTGCCATCGTAGGCTCTTGGGTTGACCGGACAGATCAAAATACGCTAGACATTTCAGAGTTGCGAAGGTCGGGCTGGGACACAGATAAGCACCTATTGCAAGGCTTTGGTAACGAGCAGTACGGCCATATTGTCGCTGATGACGAGCTGCAACGGTTGAACGGAACGCAGGTACGGGAGTTTATGAACTTGGCTTATGATGCCCTGATCCCGGGAGGATACCTAACAATTATTGTGCCTGAAGTTCATTCCGGACTGGGCTATGCTGACGTCGAGTGGCAGTCTCAGTTTAGCTCTATGAGCATGTCGCCCTACACGCGGCGAAACATGGCCCAACGTAACGGCAACATAAGCTGCCGATTCCAGCAAGTACAAGTGACTGAGGTTTACCCGTCAGACTGGCACAGGGATAATGACTTCAAATATTTGAGGTTTGAATTGTGTGCTTTGAAGGGTCAGCGGCAGCCCGGACTAAAACACATTTGAGGTAAACATGGCTGTTTCATCTAACGTGACATTGCTGGAGGACATGGAAGGGTCTCCCACGATCTCCAGTATCGGCGGCGGTTCTGGTGCTTCTACTAACCAAGATGTTTTTATTGAAGGCACTCAATCTGTCGGTCGCCGATCTGACAACGCCACAGACAAGGGGTTTATTATTGACTCCGGCGTCACGACTAACCTGTCTGGAGCTGAAGAGCACGCAGGGTTTTGGCTTTGGGTTACGCAGTGGGCACAGGTAACGTCAATTTCAGCCCTGATCGGCTCAAGCAGTAATGATTACGACGAGCATGATGTTCCGATTGCCCAGTACCCGGACCTTGGCGGTTTTATTCGTGTGTGGGTATCGGTTGCTCGTACTCCGGAAGGGACGAGCGGAGGCGGACTGACCCCTTCGTCTTCTACCGACTACGGGACAATTGTTACGATCGGCAACGTGGGCGGTAACGCTCAGAACCAGATTCTTGACGCTGTTCACAGTTCGTCAAACATAGACGGCTTACTTTGGGACGGGACTGGTGGAGACTTTGAATCGTTTGCTACGTTTGAAGACAGTAATCGTATCGGCGTAGTTATCACGGTAGGCGGTATTTTCTTTGCCGGAGCTAGGCTTAACATCGGGTCCGCTACCACGACTACATTTACCGATTCGGCTTTTGTTGTGGTGTTTCCGGACAATGACCTGTGCACCTCGACGTTCATGGGCGTGACATTCGACCTGCAAAACGCGTCGACTGCGATTACTCTGACAAACGGTTCGTTTCAGACTGCGAATGTCGCTGGAACCAACAAAGGCGACCTGCTTGTCACAGGCACGTCCGGAGCTTTGACTTGGGCGGGAGCTTCGCTTGTCGGCTTGCGGGTTATCGAGCTGACTACCGGCGTAGCCTTAACCAACGGCGGTGTTGTTTCTAGTGGTCAGATAGATGCTGCCGGGGCCACACTGATCGGCACATCTGTTTCCGGGTACACCGGTGCAACAGGCACGGCAGCGTTGCTCTGGGACGTGGCAACTGATACTGACACGTACCTCGACGACATGATGTTTACTAAGGGCACCGGCACAACGCATGCAATTGAGCTGGGCCCAAATTGCCCGACAACTATTACGTTCAGGGGTCACGAGTACGACGGTTATCAGACAATTACTCAACAGCAGAACGACTCAACGATTTACAACAACAGCGGAAAAGCAATCACCATCAACGTAGCTGGCGGAGATACCCCTACGTATCGCGACGGTGCAGGTGCTAGTACGATTGTGCAAAACACGGTCACTGTTTCCTGCACGATAGTGGGTAGCGACGGTGTTGCCGTGCAGGGCGTCAGAGCCCGGTTCGAGGAATCAACTGGTGGCACGTTAATCAACCAAGGAACTACAGATGCTAATGGTTTGTTTTCGTTTTCTTACAATTATGGCGGCGATATTGACGTGGACCTTATTGCACGGCTAAAAGGCTACCTCCCTCAACGAGTCGCCGCTACAATCGTCAATACCGGGTTGACGGTGCCTATTACCTTCATTCAAGATAACATCGTAAACCTCCCATGAAAAAATGTCCTGTAGCTGACTGCCAGGTCGGTGAACTATACTTAAAAGAAGGTCATTTGACGTGCCGTAAGTGCGGTGCGTTCCAAAGGCAAAACCAAGCAACCGGAAATATCCTCTGGATGCGAAATGGGCGGGTGGTACACGCCGAAGCTGATATAGAGGAAAAATCGGATAACCTTAATCCGTTTCCGCAACCTAACACACCAAACGATCCAGTTTAAATTTAAGCTCACGGAGGAGTTATTTTATGGCCATTAGTGACAATTGGAGCATTGACTACACGAATAAAGAGATTCGGCATGTCGATGGCGTCCTAAGCTACAACGGTAATGCGGGGTTAGCCCCAGCTTCCGGCGATGTTGTTCGGGGCACAACCTCCGGCGTTACCGCTAGGATTATCACCGGCAGTGATTTGGGTGGCACAAACGCTACAGGAACGCTCACACTTACAGATGCTACAGGTCTCTTTGAGAGCACTGAAAGTATTGAGGTTTTGAGTGAAGTGCCGTTTGACGGTTTGACAGCTAACGGCGGAATTGAGGCTGGTGCTGTCCTTGATGACGGTGCGGCCGCAGCTATTACCGCACGCTTTATCCAGTACCAAGCTGCAGGTTTCGGTACCGGAGAAGGGACTGTCTACGGTGACACATTGACTGCGGGCTTTGCTGACGGCGACAACATTGAAGAAGGTGCCGTGGTTAAAGCTGTCGTCAACGGTTCGGAGGTTGATAACAGCTCGTTGTTTCTCGGTGCTGCCGTAAACGGTACCTTGGCTGTTCCTGGTACAGCAAGTACTAACGACAGCGTCATCATTAACTACGACGCAGGCTCGGTAGCTATCCCTGAGGATGCAAAGATATCTGACGCCACTTCCGGTGCAGTAGGTTTTGCTCAGCGTGTCTACGGTGCGTTGACCACAGGCTCAGTTCGAGCTGTAAATTACGACTCCACTGGCGGCGTTTGGACAGACAACAACTCTCTCCAGTTAGAGGACGTGGTTTTCTACGACGCTCAGGTTGCTGGTCAGGTGTTCTCCGTAGGTGATGTTATTGTCGGCGGCACCAGCGGCGAGGAAGGTCGCGTGTTGGCTATTATTGACGACGGCGACTCTACCGGTAAGCTGGTTCTCGCAGCCAAGACAGGTGCTTTCACGCTTAGTGAAGACATCGAAGTAGGCGGTGTAAAGATTGCCGAGGTTGAGAGTACGACAGATGTACTTGCAGCTGCAACCTTGAACATCCCCTTCGGTATTCGTACTGAGCAGCGGGCAACTCAAGGCGGCATCTACGACGGCTCTGCCAGTTTGAACATTGTTCGCTCTGCCAACGCGTTGTATTCATTCTTGCAAGACACGTTTGACGAGCTTGTCCAGTTGGACGACCAGATTCCAATGTCTGCACAGGTTTTGGATCAGGTCTACACGCTGATTAACGGTTGGAAAATTCCTGATTTGTCGATGCGTTTCTTGGAAAAAGGTTCTATCCTTGACGCGGGCGGGAACAACGTTTTCACGAACGTGCAGACGGTTGGTACGTTGGCAGACATTGGAGACCACGGTTTCCTTTATGATTCTGCCAACCCCACGCCGCAGCCTAACATCTACATTGACCAAGGCGGCACGGTTCTTAGTCAGACATGGCTTGAAGGGCAGATTGATGTGCTGGTCAAAGTTAAGACCAACACGGATACCGCGAAGGTTGACTCAGCGGTTCCTCAGCTTGGTGTGCTTATTAACAGCGGAACCAACGAGGTGTTTGCTCGCGAATACCTGAGAAATTACGACGTGTTTGAATTTACGAACACGACTGGTGGTGTGGTTGTTGCTCCGTTGGCTACCGCTGACGACCTCGCCAACACGACCGGTACTCACTCGTTTACCTTCACGGGCGGTGCAGGTACGCCGTTCACTTTGGGCGAAGAGATTATCGGCGGTACTTCGGGTGCTATTGGTATTGTGACTTCGTCTGACACGGGTGCTTCGGGTTCCGTCGGTTACGTCCTTAAAACGACAGCCCAGTTTGCTGGTGCCGAGACTGCCACGGGGCAAGTTTCTGCTGCAACAGCCACAGTCGGTGCAGTTAGCAGTTCGGTTGCAGGTTATGACACCAACATCCGGATCATGACTGTTGATCGTTCGTTTACGGGCGGTACTACAGCTGGCGGCTCGTTTGTGCTTGGTGAACAGGTTTCTCAGGCAATTTCGGGTGCCACCGGCTTCCTAATGGAAGACGACGGCGGGACGCTTTACGTCCAAGACAGCACTGGAACGTTTGACGGTACTAACACCCTGACAGGTGCAGTATCGGGTGCGACCAACACGCCATCCAGTACTACGACTTCTTCAGTCGTTCCAAAGGACATTGAGGACGGAAACGGCGACCAGGACTACACGGCAGTCATCTCTGCTAACATTACTGGTGCTTCTGCTCAACTTATTGCTGATGTTTACGAGTGGGCCAAGTACGTCACTCGTGGAGAATCGCTGCTGTTGCAGGGCGGGCCAGGTACGGCAGCGGCGGGCATTGAAGGTCGAATCTATCGTCGATTGGTTTCAACTTTTGCGGAAGTCAAAGCTTCACCATACGGTACGTTTGCTGGAGGTGTTTTCTTCGGTGCTCAAGGCGTTTACGTTGAGAAGGATACACTTGATCCTGCGGACATCCAGAGTATTCGCCTCATCGACAACTCGGGAGCAACCCGTATTCCGCCGAACTTGCAGGCCTTGTCTGTTACCTCGGTGGTTGCCGGTGACCGCGTTTCGGTATTCCGAACGACTGGTGCAAGCTCCACTGTTATCCTTACCAACGAATTTGATGTTGGAACGGTAGGCGGCGGTAACAACCAGTCTGCCAATAGCACGGTGTTGATTGGTGACGGAAACGGCGTATCTCCGGGTACACCGCGTACGGTATCTCCGACACCTGCCGACGTACCTTCGATTGGCGTTTTGCGTATCCTTGATCCGAATGATACAGGTAACTTCTTACGGTTCCCTTATACTTCGGTAGACAAGGCGACAAACATCTTCTCGCTGCCTGCAACAGTCGGCTCCGTAACTGGTGCGGTTGACTTGACGGCTGCCGACGACGTATTTGTTGTTTTCATCGAGGAGCAGGCGGCTGGCACCTCTGTGTCGAACACAATCCAGTACATTAGCGATATCCCGCTACTGGTTCGTGTTCGTAGGAAGGGTATCCTTCCGTTTGAGACGCCAGCTACGTTCGGATCTACCGGGGCAAGTGTCGCGGCTATCCGTACTGCTGACCCGGTTGTGAACCTGCCATAGAGTGGGCGGGATGTTTACAAACTTAGACATCAGCGAACCCATGAAACATGGCAATCACTTTCCAGAAAGCAGAGAGACTAATCTTCGTAACGTCACCTCAAAACGAGGTGACGATGCAGGATTTAGTCGATGCTATCCGGGTGTATGAAGCTGAATTAGATAATCTTGACATCCCCAAGATATGTGACGCCTCCGGCAAGGAAGACCTTGGCGGAGGTGTTCTTGTGGGGATTACCGTCAAGTTGTGGAACTGGAAGCTGCAATTTGAGGCTAGGCCCGGTCCTGCTACGGAAGTGGTAGACGTGACTGGGGGTAACCTCGTTGCAGTTGACGGTTACTCTACAGACCCTTCAGTCAACTTTGTTAACCCGATTGAACCTTCAGCTTTTGTAACGGTGACGAAGACCTCGTCTGCCTCCGCTACCATTGCGGAATTACAGATCACGGACTTGAAGTACCTCGTGGAAAACTTACGCCAATCGCACTCTGCGATTGGTCGAGCTATTTACTGGAACCCTGGTACAGGCGACGACGGGTTTATTGGAGATGCACCAGCCAGAGCTGTTCTGACATTTAACCGAGCACAGGACTTGGCCACAGAAGATGCGGACGATGTTGTCTTCTGCGTAATCGACTCGACTGCCGGTGGCGATACTATTGTCGATGAACGACTGGTAATTACAAAACGCTCTTTGCGTATTCGCGGGCCAGGTAAATCTTTTGTTATCTGTCCTAAAAGCGGCAGCGGTCACGTCATTGACATACAGACGGATAACGTAGAGATAAGTGGTATTCGCATAGACGGCGATGGTGTGGGGGTGCCTGGGGCTAACCTTGCAGGGATTAGAGTCAATGCACACGATAACGTACTTGTAGAGAATTGCTGGTTTAGTGGAGACATCGGGGCAGGCGTTTTCTGCAGCGATACTTTAGGATTGCAAATACAAAACATCATTGCTGAAGGCGTGCGTAACAACGGAATCCACATCTCTGGCAATTCGTCAAACATCATTATCGACCGTGTAATCTCTAGGGCGAACGGCAAAACTGGTATCCGTATCGACTCTACTGCAGGTACTGGCGTATCCATTTCAACGGCATTACTTACGTTTAATACCGAATACGGACTTTACTTATCTGCGGGAGTTGGGCAGGTCAGTATTGCCCAGAACAATTTCATTGCAGCTAACGGCATCGAGCAGGTGTTTAGCCAATCGCCATCCGCTTCTTTCCAAGGCGTTGAATTCCAGGTTGCCCTTTTTCAAGGTTCTGTTGCTATTGATACGGTTAACGGAAGTGCTGACGGTGTTGCTTACCCGCTAGGCACTAAAAGCTACCCTGTCCAGACGTGGGCACAGGCCACGCAAATTGCACAGCTGTACGGGTTTGAGGCTTTCAATTTGCGAGGGGAGTTGACGCTACCCCCAAACGCCGTAATTGACCGGACACGTTGGATAGGCAGTTCACCCTTTGATGCGTTGCTAACATTAGACAACGCTGCCGGTGATAGGGTCTTCTTGAAGTTTATGACTGTCTCAGGGACGTGGGATAGCGACTCCATGCAGCAACAGTACCAAGAATGTAGCTTGCGAGACTTATCAAACTTTAACGGTGCTGCCAACGATTGCTTTATTAGCGGAACTGTGGCAATTACTGCTGACGCAGTACAAGCTGCTTTCCTAAATGGTTGGGCAGCAGGGGCAGGTGCAACAGCCCCGAACATTGACTTCAACGGAATGAGCGGGCAGGTGATTGCCCACAACATGTCTGGTGAGTTCAAAATTGCTAACATTACGCAGGGTGACCATCACTGGCACGCTTTAGCAGGTGAACTGAAATTCGAGCTAAACAATACCGGCGGCATATTCAACTACGAAACTGTGGGCAGCTACGAAGTGCCTGCTAACCTCGGCCTTACGGTTAATCCAACCACCGAAGCGGAGGTAGTGCTTAATGCTCTGCAACTAAACCACGACATCAACGGCACGATCGGTGAGGCCATTGTCAATGGCGGCAGCGGAGGTGGCGGCGGAGGTACAGCTTGCGACCCGGATGCTGACAGGATCTACGTGGACCAAGATTACGGCGGAAAGAACAACTTGGTGTATGTACTTGGCAGCCGACCTGTCGGGCAGGCAACTATTGAGTTGTTCTTGTATGACGATTATATGGCAGGCAATCGCGATGCCAGCTACCGCGTAGCGAACAGTAGGCAGACCGACGACGGCACATGGGCGTTGCCTTTTTACCTAGACCCAGACACTTATATTCTGCAGTTCTACCGGCCCCAGATAGCAGGGCCAGATGCCTACAAATTAGTTGTGAGTGCTAACCCAGACGAGATAGTATTCGAGCAAATACCTATCCCGGGTACCGGATTATCTGGGCCAGCTACTCCGCCAATCCAGACAACTACCGTAGTAAAGACCGTAACAGAGACAACTGTAGAGGGTTTAGACGAGTTCGCAGGCGTTGGTACGGTCTATGTGGATGAGAACTATGGCGGTGCTGGTGCTCTGACTTATGAGAAAGGCGGCGTGCCTGTTAACGGAGCTGACATTCTGATTTACACCGCTGCTGACTATAATGCAGGTAACCGTAGTAACGAATACATCATTGCAGCAAGCCGCCAGCTCTCGGATGGACGGTGGCAACAGCCTGTGCGGCTAGATCCAGGTGCTTACAAAATGCAATTCTTTAAGCAAGGCGTTGCAGGCCCTGATACTTTTGACCTTATTGTGGAGTGATCTTATGGCATTGGAAGCTACGCCTCCGGTAACACCTCCGGCAACTGACGTAGACTGCGACCAGCAGAACATGATTACGCCAGAGCAAACTGTCGTCGATGGTTGCCCTGTATTACCAAAACTTCAATGTCATGAAGTACAGATGGGTCAAGATGCCCGCTTACTTTGGAACATGAAAAACCCTCAAGGGGAAGAGGTTAACCTTACGGATTGTATTGGCGATTGTCCGAGCCAAAGCAGTCAAGCTGGCGAGTCGTTTGACCCGATTAGCACTCCAGGCTGTGGAGTTGAGCTGAGGATTCGAGAGCTGACTGGTTGCAACCCGCAGCAAGATAAGGTTTATCCTGTCGACGTAGAGATACTGGATACGGGTACGGGGTACGTGCGTTCGGCATCGTTGCCCGAAGCTGTAACCCGCGAGCCGGGAGTTTACATTGAAGAGTGGGGTGTGTTTACCGAAGACCACCGAATGATATTCTCAAACCAATGCTGTACCTTTATTCGCCGAGGGCTGTTCGGGCTTAGCGACAATGTCAATAAGCGTAACCTCGGCCCTCCAACGCTGGAAGAAATACGTTTGTCTTTGCGGGATAACTCTCGTGTGGACAACCTTTTGCTTGACGATGTTGAATACGATGCTGCGGAGATGGCTCAAGCAGTGTTGCGTCCTATTCAGTTCTGGAATGAGATTCCGCCGCCGCTTCGACCGGCTCAAACTACAAAGACCTTCCCTTTCCGCGGGATGTGGCTATCAGGAATTCAAGCATATCTAATGGATATTGCAGCGAATAACTACCGGAGAAACGACTTGCAATACAATGCAGGTGGTGTCAATGTTGCAGATAAAGCAAAAGAACAATTTTACGCAGGGGCAAGTGCTCGGCTAATGCGTGAATTTCAAGATCAAGTGCGAGCGAAGAAAATTGAAATCAACATCGCATTATTCTCAGGCAGCATAGGTTCTCCCTATGGTGGTCTGTTTTACTAAGAGGTAAGTCATGGCTGATAACATTCAACTACAGTTGCCCGAAGCTGGGGCACCCGCCGTACGGACAACAGAAGACACAAGCGGTAAACATCATCAACATATTTTGATGGAGTTTATTAAGTCCGGTGCCTTACAGTTGGTCACAAGTGCCGAGGGTTTGCCGGTCACTCCTACGGGAGAAGTGGACTCAGGTAATTCAAGGGCCGCAGCTACTTTGGCAGAAACAGAATCTTTCACCGGCACATGGAAAGACGTCACAACCTATAGCGAATCTGCTGTGTTACTGTGGGCATCAAACACCGTGGAAGGTACGTTGTACTTGGAGTTTTCTATGGACGGCAGCACCGTTCATCGCTCCGCTTTGGTTGGAGTGGCCGATGTAGCGACGGGCCCGCCTCATACCGTTACTCCCGTTGCTCAGTATTTCAGGATTCGGTACGTGCCGACTAATGTCGGAGGAGGGGCTAATGATCATCTTAATTTTACTGCTAGTGTTCTCCATCATTCTGCGAAGAGCAAGCATCTGACAAGTCGGGTGAACTCGCCGCTAAGTACATCTACTGACGTAGAAAACGTTCGTGCCGTACTTACGGGAAAAGACGATTCAGACCAATTCACGAACGTCGCGGTGTCTCAAGAAGGTGCAGTTTTGATTCAGGGCGGTAACGCTGTCCAAGCTGCTTCAAACCCTTTTGCTGTGTACCAGCCGCTGTCTACTTCTGCTTTTGGCGATCAAGTTAGTGTAAACGCTGAAACACAATTCCAGCTAAGTTTTCCTTATGGAATAGCAGCCTCTGCTGCAAGCACTGAAACTTACACCGCAGGTTCGGCTACCGTTAGCGGGGTAAACTCTAAGGCTGTCCTTCAATCAGGAACGAGTACAGGCAGCACCGCTGCTATTATGTCGAGGAAAGCAATTAGGTATCAGCCAGGATTGGGAGCAACTTGCCGGTTTACGTTTGGCTGCACTACTTCTATTGATACGACTGGTGTAGTACAGTCCGCGGGACTTGGGGATGAAGAGGACGGATTTTTCTTTAGCCATCGCGATAATGTGATGAACATTGTTCGCCGTTATGGTGGTTTGCGGGATGTTCACCTGCTCGCGTTGAGCAGTGGCGGCACATCAGCAGGCGATGTCACAATTAATCTAGCTGGTGTAGAAATAGAAGTTCCAGTTACAAATGTTGGAGCTGGCAACGCTAACGCCACTGTGATTGAACTACGGGACGGCGTGAACTGGGAAACGGTGGCAGGCTACAAGGCTTACGCTGACGGTAATGTCTTGGTACTTGTAGCTGTCGGAACTGGGGTAAAGTCCGGACTGTTTTCCTACACTGAAGGCACTACTGGTGCGACAGGTACAATTTCCCAAACAGTTGTTGGTCAAGATTTCACAGAAGAAATTATTCCTCAAACCAGTTGGAATTTGGACAAGGCAGACGGCACTGAGATATTGCCTGACATTGACTGGAGCCGTGGCAATGTATTCCAGATCCGCTATCAGTGGCTTGGGTATGGTGCGATAACTTTTTACTTGGAAGCTCCTGCCACGGGTAACTTGCTGCCGGTCCACCGCATTGGATACGCTAATGCAAACGTAGATCCTTCTGTGTTTGTGCCTACTTTTCGGTTCAACGCTTTTGTTACTAACCAAGCTACAACTAAGGACGTTACTGCGTTCGTGGGCAGTGCTGCGGGATTTGTTGACGGCGGTAAAACATTGGAAGGGCAGCGGCTGGCTCAAAATTACGAAAAGGTCGGTGTTAGCACTTCGTTTGAGCCGCTTGTGACTCTGTGTGCTCCAAGGTTCTATGAAAGCCGCACAGCTCGGGTTACCTCTACTATTTTCCGCTTGGTTTTCTCCGCTAGTGGGGCAGCCGACTTTGAAATTCTTCGCTTGGCAGAGTTGTCAGGCAGCACATCGTGGTCGTCTGCTGGCGGCTACCTGCTTCAAGATACGTCAAGTACCGGAGCGACTGGCGGAACTCGAATTTGGGCAGACCGCGTTGAGGCGAACGGGCGAGCAGAGGCTACCGCAAACGGAACTCTGGAATACCTCGTTGATTTAGTGCCAGGTGAAATCATTACGGTTGTGGCTAAAGCAGACTCGGGTTCAATCAAAACAGGCGTGGCTGTCAATTGGGCTGAAAGTCTATGACATTACTTACTTCACTATACCCCTGGAGCTCGAATGCCCCCATTGATAACGGGGGAGGGCTACCAATATCGACAAACTATGCGATATCGTGCGAAGAGAATGAGTGTCCTCCGAGCTGTGAAGCTGCGTTTGACATGGTCCACGTCTCGTACCTAGTGCGAGGAGGGACGCGTGTTATGTGGCAGTTAATTCCGGAATTTAGCGACCCGCTGCCTTGGACTTTCCAGTTGCAAGTTGGCAAGACAGGGGACGAGAACGCTGATGACTGGACGGACGTTGGCCTGCCTGTGGACAACTCTTGCTATTCGATTGATTCGGAAAAGCGGGTTTACAGTAAGACCCAGAACACCCATTACCGCGTCAAGATGACGACACCGGTGGCTGTCTATTACTCGCAGCCCACGGCAAAGTCGGGCATTCTGGGCGTGCGTGACTGGCGTATTGCCAAGGAGATCGTCAGAAAAGAGAAGCTGCGTTTCCGGTACACGTCACAAGACGGATACCTCCTTAAGCGTAGGACTAATGGTGAAAACTGCACAAGCTGTTTAGATTTGCAAACCAACGAGGTGACTGACCCTTACTGCCAAGAGTGCTGGGGAACCGGCAAACAGTGTGGCTACTATTACCCTATGGCCTGCATCTGGGCAGACCTGTCGCCGAGGACACGCCGCATGCACGTGGATGACCAAGCCCGCCGAGGTACGGTCAAAGACATCGTTGTTACCGGCAGGATGCTTATGCTGCCGTTGATCGACGAGCAAGATGTTTGGGTGTCCCGTAAAACAGATGACAGGTATTACATCCATCAAATCCAAGATGTAGCAGAGATACGCGGCGTACCGCTGGTGGCTAACGTAGAGTTAAGGCCAGCACCGTTCACTGACGTCATCTACCAAATACCAATACCACAACAAGACGCATGGCTTCAAGAGCACTGCTAACTTAGAATACAAACATGCCGCACATCCCTAGATCCATAGCTCCGACAGGCCAGCTGGGTGCCATTAACGCACCACGTGCTGAGCCTAGAAAAGCAACTTCCAGACCTCCTGTTCCCTACATGGGCAGCGGCAGGGGAGAAGTTAACCCTGTTTCATCTAAGCTGCGAGGCAACAAGATGGTAGGGAAATTGAGCATGAAAGATTGGGACGTTGATCCCATGCGTGTACTGAAGCAGCTAACTGGAAAGGAAATGGTGTCTGATGAGCACAGCGGAATGGTGTCCGACCCCAAGCGATCCTCCTAGTAAGGATGCGTGTCAAACTCAAAGTACAGTTAACGTAAATTATTTATGCGAGAACGGCTGGCAGCCGCTCTTGATTACAGGTTTCTTCCGCGATTTACTTACTCGACAATGGTCTGACCCTACAAATATTGTCAGCCCAGAGATGAAGCAATACGTATGGAGTGAGAACAAGACAAGCGGTATATTGATAGAAAGCGTTTACCGCTATCGTTCGGACCTTGTAGAGAAGCGTCCAGCGATAATGATTAAACGAAATAGCTTCAAGAATATGCAAACCGGTTTTGGTGGGCAGATTTTTGGAGCGGGAGCGGCGGCATACGAAAACGAAAAGGGTGCGATTAGTCGCCACACGACTCTATTTGTAGGGTCACACACCTTTTTCTGCATCCATGGAACGGGTGCTTCAACAGAGATATTGGCATCGGAAGTCATGGCACATCTTATAGCGTGTATACATCCGATACGTCAGCATCTTGGACTGAGACAATTCTCGGTCACCGAAGTCGGGGCTATTCAAGAGATTGAAGAAGCAAGCGAAAACTATGTGATTCCTATAACAGTCGGGTGGGGTTATGAACACACCTGGCAATTACGTTTGGAGTCTCTCCCCTTACAAGATGTATCAATTACTGGAATCCTTGGAGCAGAAACGGCGGATGAAGGCATAAGCCTGAGGACGTCTTACCAAGGACCTTAACTAACAAAATCATGGCAACGGAGGCCAGATAATGGCAACTTATGTACTTCCGCAGGTCTTGGTATTCCAAGACTTCACGGTGCAGCCCGCTGTGGCTGCTAACCCCCTGTCAGCACATATTGCTGGCGGTAACGCTTTTCTTGTGCGTTACGAGGATTCGGACGAGCAATCTCTTGGTGACCTTGGCCTGTACGACAACGCTTCGGACTCTGCTAGCTTGTGGCCTAACCGCCCAGCCGGTGCAGAGGTTGACCAGTCTTACACAAAAGTCTTTATTCAAGACGCTTTGCTTCAGTATTTCACTGACCCGCTTAGCACGGGAAGCACGATTACTGTGAAGTCTGGTTCTAACAACCAGATTGCATCTGATACGGTCAACTGGGCATCTAACGGAGCGTTTGCTCGTGGTGCTGACCTGTACGATCGCGATGTTACAGTTGGCGACGTTATCCGCGTTCGTGGTGTTCCTACCGGCCCAGATGCCAGTGGAAGCCCTGTTACGCTTTGGACATACGTTTCTGGCTTGGTTGCTAACGAAGTTGCAGCTGTAATTGGTGCGGCATCGGTTGACGCTGCCAACGCTGCTACCAGTTCTTTTGCAGAGTCGATTTCGCAAACTGCTGGTGCTGAGAACTGCGTAACCGCAGCTGTTGACGGAACGTCTTACGACGGACTTCCTGACGGTGAGGTCTCTGAGACCTACACTATCACCGTTCTGGACAGCTCGGTTAACCAAGACTACACCGCCGCTCGCTTGCGAGTTGTGTCTGCCAGTGGAACTGACGACGTAGCTGAAGTTACTCCAGCTGCTTCCGGTTCGCCTACCTCGATCGGTACTCGTGGCTTGACTGTCACTTTTGCTGACGACGACACCGCAGCTTGCTCGCTGTCTGCTGACAATGACACTGTCAGCTACAACGACCTGATTTCTGGTCAGGAGTTCACAGCAGCTGTTGCGATGGACTTCACCGCATCGACTGCAACTTCTGGCGGAACTTACGAAGGCACCGAAGACACCACTTACATCGTGGAAGTCACCAAGGGTGGCGATTTCGCAAGCCTGCCAGAGATCTCGATCAGCACGACTAACGGCATCGACCAAAGCGGTCCTCACACCGTAACAGCCTTGGCTGTTGATGTCACAATCGGTTCTGACGCTGTCACTATCCAGTTTGCTGGCTCAACAGAGGGTCTTAACAAGGGCGATCGTTTCTACGTCGCTATTACTGGGGTTTCCTCGGGTGCTGTCCGAACTCTCAAGCTCGGCCAGAACTTGGACGAGAACTACCTGGCTGGCGATGAAGTTGGTGTTGAGCTTTACATCCGTAACGCTAAGCTGGAAGTTCCAGCCAACCGTGCGGGCATGGCTCCTCTGACTAACTGGGGGCAATCTGAGACTGAGGTCACCGTTAAGTCCGGTATCATTGCTTACGATGCTAGTTGGACTGATGCTGGTGTAGCTCTGCCTCTGAACGTGTACTCTTCAGCAGATCTGGATTACGGAACTGTGTTTGTGGAGTACCGAGCATGGCTTTCTGATCTGTGCAACAAGATCAATAGCATCTCGGACGTCGGCGAAATTGACGACATCCCTGGCTCGTTAACTCCTGACAACCCTCTTAAGTGGGGCGTTTTCAAGGCTCTGTCTAACAGCAACGGAACTCCCGTCCTTTACACGGCTGTCTGCGGTCCTGACGACCCTGACAACTGGGACGATGTCTTTGAGATCTTGCTGACTCGTGACGACGCGTACAACTTGGTTCCCCTAACCCGTAACGCTACGGTTCAAGGTTTGTACCAAGCTCATGTCAACTCACAGTCTTCCGCAAGCGAAGGACTGTGGCGAGTTGCTTGGTTCAACCTTTCGGGTGTTCCTGAGATTCCAGTCGTGTCCGCCGGATCGACCGTTCCTAACCACCTTGTGCCTACCACGACTGATGGTGACCCTGCACTGGCTGTGTTTGAGGATGATCCAGACACCAGCGGAACTCAGTACACGATCGTTCGCGTACCTGCTGCTAACTCGGACTTCTTGGCAAATGGCGTCCGTAGTGGCGACATTGTGCGAGCTCTTTACGTCGGCGACGGTTTCGGCAACTTCACTTATAGTGAATTTGTTATTGACGAGGTGCAGTCCGAGAACCAGTTGCGTGTTAAGACTGGTCCTGGTGCTCCTCAGTCAGTTCCTGCCAAGATTGAAGTCTGGCGTAACCTGAGTGCGACGGAAGAGGCTGCGGAAATCGCAAAGTCTGCTGGTGCATTCAACGATCGCCGTATCCGTGCTACGTGGCCTGACCAAATTGAGTCGTCTGGTACGATTCAAGAAGGTTATCACCTGAATGCAGCCCTTGCGGGTCTTGCTTCTGGTGTTCTGCCTCAGCAGGGTTTGACCCATGTTCAGGTTAGCGGCTTCAGCAGCACGCAGCGTACGAACGACAAGTTCAACAAGCCGCAGCTGGATTCAATGGCAGTCGCAGGTGTTTGGATTGTCCAGCAAGCTCTTGACGGTGAGATCTTCTCTCGTCATGCAGTTACGACTGGCGATTACGAGAACATCAACGATCGCGAAGAGATGATTACCCGTAACGTCGATAGCATCAGCTACCGATTCAAGGATTACTTCGAGCCATTCATCGGTGTGACCAACGTTACTCCAAGCATGCAAGATGTCATCCTTGGCGGACTTGGCAAACTGATCCGGGTTCTTCGAGTTGAGCGTTCAACTGTTCAACTGGGCGGCCAGCTTATCGACGCTCAGGTTGATCGGTTCTTCATCTCCGCGGTCTTCAAAGATCGTTACGTTGCGTTCATCTCGCTTGAGGTGCCTTACGCACTGAATAACATCGAACTTCACCTTGTAGTTTGATAATGCCTGTAACTTGGGGCCGCTGTGCCCCTTGTTACATTTTTCAATTTGACTAACCGTTGCGGTAGGCCCCGCAACTTAATTTAGAATCAAGGAGTGATTCACATGGCAGCTATTTACGAACGTCAAAAGACTGGCTTTGCTGGCTCTTTTGCTTCCGACCTTGCCGCTCTTACGATCGGCGGAACTTTGACACCTCTGGGGATTGTACAAAACGTACAGCTCTCATTTGCTCAGCAAATCGCACGCATTTACGACGTTTCTAACGGCGGATCTGCGGGAGGAGCGGGCGGCATTGTTCCTGTGTTTTATGTTGGTGGACGAACCCAAGGCCAAGGAACGATTGCTCGCGTAGTCGGCCCTCAGTCGGGTGCGTTGTGCGAGTTCTATGAAATCATGGGCAACGTTTGTCAGCCTCAAGATTTGAACTTCACGTTTCGCGGCGGTTGCGAGCTTACAGGGGCAGGGGTCAACAACACGGTTCCTGCTGATTTTGGCAACGCTGTGGGTTCGGCGGAGGCTACGGCAGTTCAGTACACAATCCAAGCTTGTGTAATGACTA
>TARA_R110000851_G_scaffold98895_3_pt1 | contig 31302 bp, 28 predicted proteins | sample TARA_R110000851 | Tara Oceans TARA_R110000851 (sample SAMEA4397627) | marine metagenome | biome: Polar Biome; feature: [DCM] deep chlorophyll maximum layer (ENVO:01000326); material: water (ENVO:00002006), including particulate matter (ENVO:01000060) such as... | depth 17 m
GCACTGCATGGCCTTGCCATAACGAATCGCCAGCCCGCGGCGGTACACATGCTTGAGCATGCCAACGTTCGAGGTGCCGTACCAGGCAATCGGGATGTCGGCATCCACGGCGGGCAGTTTGCAGGGCATGGACTCGGTCCACAGCAGCTCATCATCCAACTGGCTGTAAACGAAGCGGTGGGTCACGTCCAGATGCTCGAACAGGGTCTCGAGGCTGGTACTGACCGGGGTGATCAGCTCGATCAGCGCTTCGGAATAATCGGTGGTGATGGTCGGATGGGTCAGCGCCGAGCCCAGTGCCAGCGGGTGTGGCGTGGTCGCTAACGCTCCCTCAGGCGTCGTACGCAGGCTTTCTTTCTCGATACCATGCTGACAGCCATTGAGCCGTTCGCGATAGATCGGTTGGGACAAGAGCTGGAGGTTGCTGCTAAACGTTGGTGACAAGGTTGCCACTCCTGAAGCTGTCCGGCCGGCGACGCGAGATGCGCGCCAGCATTGACGTGATTAGTATGAATCAGATCCGCGCGAAAGTGCCGAGCGCCTTGGCGACCAGAACACCTTCCTGCCATATTTCCCCATCGACGACCACGGTGCGGGTACCCGCATGTACGACCTTGCCGAAGCATTCCAGTTCGCCGCCGATCACCGCACGGGTGTAATTGATCTTGCACTCCACTGTAGCAGTGGATTCATGTGGTTCCAGCACGCTGAAAGCGGCAGCGCCCATGGCCGAATCCAGCAGGGAGAAAATGACCCCGCCGTGCACCCGCGCGGTGCCATTGAAATGATCCTCGCGAATCGGCAGCAGCAAGGTGCACAGGCCCTTCTCCAGCGACTTGAATTCCACCCCCAACAGCTTGGTAAAAGGGCTCATGCGGTTCCTCGCGATCTCTTGCAGATTCGGGTGTTGGCTCATGGTCAGCGCTTCTTCAGGTCTTTGGCATTGGCGAACAGGTTGGCAAAGGTACCACCGGCCGGCGCTGGCGCACCAGTAGCGGCGGATTGACCGCGTCCCTGGTTCTTGCCCTGACTGTTGCCACGCCCCTGCCCGCGCTCACCCTGTGGCCGCGCTGTTTGCCCGGCCTTTTCACCAGCGGCGCCGGGGTCATCGGACAGGCGCATGGTCAGGCTGATGCGCTGGCGGGGGATATCCACCTCCATCACTTTGACGCGGACAATATCGCCAGCCTTGACCACATCGCGCGGGTCCTTGACGAAAGTTTCGCTGAGCATGGAGATATGCACCAGGCCGTCCTGATGCACGCCGATATCAACAAAGGCACCAAAATTCGCCACATTGCTGACGACGCCCTCCAACTGCATACCAGGCTTGAGGTCGCGAATGCTCTCGACGCCTTCCTGGAAGGTCGCAGCCTTGAATTCTGGCCGCGGATCTCGGCCGGGCTTGTCCAGTTCCTTGAGAATATCGGTAATGGTCGGGATGCCGAAATGCTCATCGGTATAGCGCGACGGCTCAAGCTGACGCAGAAACGCCGAATCACCGACCAGGCTGCGAATATCACGCCCGGTCTGGCTGGCAATACGCTCAACCAGCGGATAGGCCTCGGGGTGCACTGCCGAAGCGTCCAGTGGATTGCTGCCATTCATCACCCGCAGAAAGCCCGCGGCTTGTTCAAAGGTCTTGTCACCCAGGCGGCTGACCTTGAGCAATTCGCGGCGGCTGCCGAAGGCACCGTGCTGATCGCGATAATCGACGATGTTCTGCGCAATGCTCGGATTCAGCCCTGAAACTCGCGTCAGCAGGGGCGCAGAGGCGGTGTTCAGATCAACGCCGACGGCGTTCACACAATCTTCGACCACCGCATCCAGGCTGCGCGCCAGTTTGACCTGCGACACGTCATGTTGGTACTGGCCCACCCCGATCGATTTCGGATCGATCTTGACCAGCTCGGCCAGCGGATCCTGAAGCCGCCGGGCGATGGACACCGCGCCGCGGAAGGTCACATCCAGCTCGGGAAACTCCTTGGCGGCCAGTTCAGAGGCCGAATAGACCGAGGCACCCGCCTCCGACACCATGATCTTCTGCATCGGCAACTGCGGGCAAAGCTTCAGCAGCTCGCCGGCCAGTTTGTCAGTCTCGCGCGAAGCCGTACCGTTGCCGATGGCCACCAGGGTAACGCTGTGCTTTTTGCTTAGCGCCGCCAGCACGGCCAGGGACTCGTTCCACTGGTTGCGTGGGGCGTGGGGGAAGATCGTATTGTGATCCACCAGCTTGCCGGTGGCATCCACGACCACCACCTTGACCCCGGTGCGCAGTCCCGGGTCCAGCCCCAGCGTCACCCTCGGCCCGGCGGGGGCTGACAGCAGCAGATCCTTGAGGTTACTGGCGAACACTCGTATCGCCTCGTCTTCGGCGCCTTCGCGCAGATCACCCAGCAACTCGGTCTCCAGATGGCCCAGCAGCTTGACCCGCCAGGTCCAGCGCACCACCTCGGCCAGCCACTTGTCTGCCGCGCGGCCCTGATCGCGAATGCCGACCGCCTTGGCGATCATGCCTTCACAGGGATGCGGCAACCCGGCTGGCGCTTCGCCGTCACCCAGCTCCAGAGCAATGCTCAGCATGCCCTCATTGCGGCCGCGCAGAATCGCCAAGGCGCGATGTGACGGCACCTTGCTCAGGGCTTCGGAATAATCGAAATAATCTCGGAATTTGGCGCCGTCCTGCTCTTTGCCCGCCACCAATTTGGAGACAACGCGGCCGTCTTCACGCAGCGCCTGACGCAATGTTTCGAGCAGGCTGGCCTGCTCGCTGAAGCGTTCCATCAGAATATATTTGGCGCCATCAAGGGCTGCTTTCGTATCGGCAACGCCTTTCTCGGCATCGACATAGCCGGCTGCGGTCTGCTCAGGATTCAGCGTCGGATCATCAAACAGCTGATCGGCCAGCGGCTCAAGGCCGGCCTCTATAGCGATCTGGCCCTTGGTACGGCGTTTGGTCTTGTACGGCAGGTACAGATCTTCCAACCGGGTCTTGGTCTCGGCAGCGCGGATGTCCCGCTCCAGCTCGGCGGTCAGCTTGCCCTGCTCGGTAATGCTGGAGAGAATCGCGTGGCGCCGGTCTTCCATTTCACGCAGGTAGCGCAGGCGCTCTTCCAGATAACGCAGTTGGGTATCATCCAGGCTGCCGGTCACCTCTTTACGGTAACGGGCAATGAACGGCACGCTGGCGCCCTCATCAAGCAGTCTGACGGTGGCGTCGACCTGTTCCGGGCGAACCGCCAGTTCGCTGGCGATGCGCGAGGCAATAGATTCCATACTGAAGTATCCAGATCAAAGTTGGCAGGCCGGGCAGTATAACCGACAGACACCCGCTTGGGGCGGCTGCGCGAGACTGGCCAAGGGGCTGGCTAAGGGGCTGGCTAAAGCGTCGAAAAACTTGTACAAAAGAAACCTCTTGTAACAATGCCTGAGCACTACGGCAGGCCGCTTCAGCCACAATGCTTACAACTTGAACAAGGTGAGAAAGCGCATGACCAGCGAAGGCGAAAAAATCCTGATTGTTGATGACGATGTTCGATTGCGCAGACTGCTTGAGCGCTTTTTGACTGAGCAGGGTTACCGGGTACGCGCGGTGGAAAACACCGAGCAGATGGACCGTCTGATGGCCCGTGAGCTGTATTCCCTGATCGTGCTCGACCTGATGCTGCCCGGCGAAGATGGCCTGACCGCCTGCAAGCGCCTGCGCGATCAGGAAAATACCACGCCGATCATCATGCTGACCGCCAAGGGCGATGAAGCCAGCCGGATTCTCGGCCTGGAACAAGGCGCGGATGATTACCTGCCCAAGCCGTTCAACCCCCGTGAGCTGGTTGCACGTATCAAGGCCGTGCTGCGTCGCCAGGCGCCTCAAGTGCCCGGCGCACCCGGCGGCGAAGACGAAGAAGTCACCTTCGGTGAGTTTGTACTCAGCCTGGCCACTCGTGAACTGCGCCGTGGCGAAGAAGTGCACATGCTGACCACCGGTGAATTTGCCGTCCTCAAGGCGTTGGTACAGCATCCCCGCGAGCCGCTGACCCGTGACAAACTGATGCAACTGGCCCGCGGCCGCGAGTGGGATGCGCTGGAGCGTTCGATCGATGTGCAGATCTCGCGCCTGCGCCGCATGCTGGAGCCCGATCCGTCCAAACCGCGCTACATCCAGACCGTGTGGGGTGTTGGCTACGTCTTTGTGCCGGACGGCAAGCATTCGTGAAAGGGGGCCCTGGCTGGCATCCACTGCTGCCACGTAGCTTCTTTGCTCGCACTATCCTGCTGGTGTTGCTGGTCACCCTGTTCTCCAAGTTGCTCACCATGCTCTACCTGATGAGCAACGAGGACCTGCTGGTTGATCGCCAGTACAGCCACGGCACCGCGATGCTGATCGGCTCGTACTGGGCAGCCGGCCCGGAAACCCGCGCCGACATTGAAAAAATGACCGGCATGACCCTGGTACCGCATTACCAGGTTCCGCGCGGCGAAGTTCACTGGCCCTATACCGGCATCTTTACCAATCAACTGCGCGCCGAGCTGGGTGACCGCACCGAAGTACGCGTGCGCATTCAGGGCGAGCCGTCGATCTGGGTGCACCAGCCGGGCTATCAGGATAACTGGCTCAAAGTCCCGCTCTACGCCCACCCCTTGCGCGGCCAGCGTATCTGGATGGTGGTGCTCTGGTTCCTGGTCATCGGTATTCTGTCCACGGCCGCTGCATGGATTTTCGTGCGCCAGTTGAACAAACCCCTGAAAAAGCTTGAGCATGCCGCCCGGCGTATCGGCAAAGGCCAGAGCGTGCGCCTGCTGGATACCAGTTGCCCGGCGGAAATTGCCGAGGTGTACCGCGCCTTCAACCAGATGGCCCATGATGTCGAACAGGCCAACCGGGATCGCTCGATGTTGCTGGCTGGCGTCTCGCATGATCTGCGCACCCCTCTTACCCGCATGCGGCTGTCCACCGAACTGCTGTCGGCTGCCGAACCGGACCTGACCGAGGGCATGATTCGTGATATCGAGGATATGGACGCGATTCTCGATCAGTTCATGGCGTTCATGCGCGACGGCAGCACCGAGGCCATTGAGCCTGAAGATATCAATGACATCATTAGGGAAGTGGTCGCGCCCTTGAACACCGGTGAGGAAAAGGTCCGTCTGTGTCTGGAGCCGGTGCCGAAGATCAAGCTGCGGCGGCTATCGATGAAGCGGGTAATGACCAACCTGATCGACAACGCGCTCTATCACGGTGGCAGCGGCATCGAGGTGTGTACCTATGTGACCCGGGCAGCGGCCAAGCCGTACCTGGTGGTCGCGGTGCTCGACCGCGGGCCGGGGATCGACCCGACCGAATGTGAGTCGCTGTTTGTGCCCTTTACCCGTGGTGATCGGGCCAGAACGACCAAAGGCACGGGCCTGGGGCTGGCGATCGTCAAACGCATCGCCGAGGGCCATGGGGCGACGGTCCAACTACTCAATCGCAGCGGTGGCGGCACCGAGGCCCGGCTCAGCTTTCCGATCTGATGGGGAAGGTTTGGCTGTATGGCTACGCGCCTCAGCCCTGCAGCAGCCCGGCCTCCTCCAGCGCCAGCTCGATGGCCTCCAGATCGGGGATCATCAACAGTTCAGGTTCATCGGCCAGTTGCACTGACTGGCTGATGTACGCCCTGGGCTCACCCGCCTCGGTGATCTCGCCACGCAGTACCTTGCGTGAGCGCGGAATACTCCACACCCGCATACCGATAAAATGCGCGCCTTCACGTTCACCGATGGCATTCATGATCAAGGTGCGCGGCTGGCGTCCGCTGCTGTCCGCGGCCTGGCCGAGCAACCGATAGGGATCGACCAGCGGCACCTGCTGATCACGCCAGCGCGTCCACCCGAGAAACCAGTTCGGTGCACCCGGCTTGTCACGGGTAATGCGGAAGCTGACCAGTTCGGCTACCGCCACGTTAGGCAGCAAAAGTCCTTGATCGGTGAGCGGGACAATCAGCCCGTTCAGGCTTTCCAATGCATCTGACATGCGCATTCCTCTTGAAATATTCTCAGGCTCGCCTGCGGCTCGGTTAGAGCGCCACCGGCCATTCCTGAGCCAACCAGGTTTGTAACGCCGCCGCCAACGCCGCCGGATCACCCTGGCGACTGCTCAGCCCGGCTGCCGCTACTGCTTCAGGCATCACCGCACAGGCGGCACTTAGCGGATCCTGAGTCCAGACCTCGATACCCTGATGCCGCAGGCGCCGACAGGCGGATACACCGTCTTCGCCCATACCGCTGAAAATAATCGCGCCACAGGCTGGGGCAAAGGTGTCGCCCAACTGATCGAGCAGTGTTTCTATCGACGGCTGATAAAGCCCGGGCCAGGGTGCGTCACTGAGCTGAACCCGGCCTTCGGGGTTGAACAGCAGGCGGCGCTTGATCGGCGCGACCAGCACGTCACCATCATGCAGTTCGGTACCCGCTACGCAATTGATGATCCGCCAGTCGTTCTGCCGGCCAATAATGCCTGGCAAACGCTCCTCGAAGCCGGCATCAATATGCTGGGCGTAGATAAAGGCCACTGGCAGATCGGCCGGCAGGTGATCGAGAAAGGTCTTGACTGCCGTGGGCCCGCCCAGCGAGGCGGCCAGTAACCAGACGCAGCGGGCAGGCCGACCTGCACGCTGAACAGGAATCTCTGTATCACGGGCGGCCAGCATGCTCGGTAACTGCCCACCGCAGACCGGGCCCAGCAGCGGCAGCAGTTTGTTATACAAACGCCGCTCCCAACGCGGGTAATCTTCGCTGTCGGCGGGCGGAATCTCGCCGGCGCCCAACAGCACTGGCACGGCGCTGTGCTCCAGCAACCAGTCCGAGAGCAACGACTCTTCCGGTAGTTCAAGCAACCAGGCATCGGTACTGATAGCGGCCAGGGCCTGACAATCCAGCCGCGCGGGGTCGTCGGCGAAAACCACTCTGTAACCAAAGTGGCTGAGCACCTCGGTCAACAAGCGGCGCTTGTCCGGGTTGCCTGCCAGCAGCCCGATAGCGGGCGCAACGGCTTCAGCCACGAAGCTTGACCAGCTTGCCTATCGCCTCCAGCAATTGGGCTTCCTGATAGGGCTTGCCAAGGTAGTCGTTGACGCCAATCACCCGCGCCCGTTCACGGTGTTTTTCACCGGTGCGCGAGGTAATCATGATGATTGGCAGATCCATCAAGCGCTCGTCATGGCGCACCAGAGTGGCCACCTCGAATCCATCCATGCGCGGCATTTCGATATCCAGCAGCATGATATCCGGGTGCACGTCCTGCAAGCGGGCGATGGCTTCAACCCCATCCTTGGCGGTGATCACCTCCATGCCATGGCGCTCCAGCAGCCGCGAGGTGACCTTGCGCACAGTGATCGAATCATCGACGACCATGACCAGCGTCGAGCGCTCGGCTTCCTTCTCGGTCAGCGCCATAGCGCGCTCGGCGGCCAGACGCTGTGATGACTGCAGCGCCTGCTGCGCGCGAATCACCGCGAGCAGATCAAGAATCACCACCACGCGGCCGTCACCGAGAATGGTCGCTCCGGCAATCCCCGGCACTACCGCAAACTGCTTACCAAGGCCTTTCACCACGATTTCGCGTGACCCGGCCAGCGCATCCACCTGGACGGCCACCGTGTGATCGCCACCGCGAACCAGGATCACCGGCAGCGGCAGTGTGTGGCCGCTCAAGCGCGGCTGTTGGCCGGTCACCAGCAGGTCACCGAGGTAGCGCAGGTCATAACGCTTGCCGGCATATTCGAACGGCGGTGCGTCAGGCGAATAATAAGCCTCCAGCTCGTAACTGGAGACGCGCACGATGCCTTCGATGGTATTCAGCGGGATCGCGTACAGATCGTCCCCGGAATACACCATCAGCGCGCGGTTGACCGACACGGTAAACGGCAGGCGAATAATGAATACGCTACCCTGGCCAGGCTGGGTATCCAGGCTCATGCTGCCGCCCAGTTGCTTGACCTCGGCGTTGACGACGTCCATGCCGACCCCACGCCCGGAGATCTGGGTGATCTTGTCGGCGGTGGAGAAGCCAGCTTCGAGAATGAATTGCAGAATTTCCTGATCGGTCAGCTCGGCATCAGCATCCATCAACCCCCGCTCGATCGCCTTGCGCTTGACCGCGTCGAGATTGATACCGGCGCCATCATCGGCCAGCCGCAGTACGATCTCGCCACCCTCGCGGTGCAGGTCAATGCGGATGCGACCTTCCTCCGGCTTACCGCCAGAGGCTCGCGCTTCCGGAATTTCGATACCATGGTCCACCGCGTTACGCAGCATGTGCTCCAGCGGCCCGATCATGCGTTCCAGTACGCTGCGGTCCATCTCGCCGTCGGCGTTACCGATATCCAGCGTGACCTGTTTGCCCAGCTCCACAGCGACCTGCCGGACCACCCGCCGCATACGCGGCAGCAGGCGATCAAAGGGCACCATGCGCGTGCGCATCAAGCCCTCCTGCAGCTCGGTATTGACCCGCGCCTGTTGTAACAACAGGGTCTCGGCATCACGGCTCTTGGCCGCCATGGTTTCCTTCAGGTCGAGCAAATCCGACGCTGATTCGAACAGCGAACGCGACAGTTGCTGCAGCTGCGAATAACGGTCCATCTCCAGCGGATCAAAATCTTCGTAACCGCCCTGCTCGATTTCTTCCTGGTGCCGCGACAGGATCTGCGCCTGGGTTTCCATATCCAGCCGGCGTAGCTGGTCGCGTACCCGTTCAATGGTGGCGTCCACATCGCTCAGCGTATTGCCCAGATCGTTGACCTGCTGCTCGATACGCCCGCGGAAAATCGAGGTTTCGCCCGCCAGGTTGACCAGCTCCTCAAGCAGCTTGGCAGAGACCTTGACCGTCTCCTGCCCGGACACCCGGTTCTGTGTGTCGTCGCCGGCTTCGCTGGCCTGCATGGCGTCCTGAAGAATGGCTTTTACCTGAGCCAGGGTCTGGCGTGGCGCAGTACTGGCCGCTACCTGAGTGGCAGGCTCCGGAGTCGGGGCAGCCACCACAGGCAAGGGCGGCATGCTCCAATCTGCAGGCCCCACGTCCATGCCGCCGGCCAGGCCTTCCATGGTCGTCAGCAGCGCCATCAGGCCTTCTTGCAGCGCCTCCACTGGCATACCCTGCATCTGCAGCGCGGCTTCCAACTCCCGAGCCTGGTCTGCCAGTGCTGTCTGGCCCGCCATGCGTGCGCTGCCCTTGAGGGTCTGCACGCGATGCAGCAGATCCGCCGCAGCGCCGCTGTCAGTTTCACGCCGAATCAGCAACCCGTGGCAGGGCGCCATAAGCTCGACGGCTTCTTCCAGGAACATCGCCAGTAGCGGGTCGACCGGGGCTGGCGCTGCAGGTTCGGGCGGCAACGCTGTCGGTTGTTCGATCTCGGGCTCGACCTGGGCCACCTGTCCCGGCAATTGCGGCGGCAGATCCGGCCGTGCGCGAAAGCCCTTGATCGCAGCAATCAGTCCTGCGCCGTCACTGATGACGCGCGCCGCGACCACACCCTCTACCATCTCCGCGAGACTGTCGTGGCAGGCATGCAGCAAATCATTGAGGCCATCGCTCGGCGCATAACGCTGATCGGCAAGCCCCTCGTAGAGGAATTCCAGCTCGTGAGCCAGATCGCCTATTGGTGGGATTTCGGCCATCCGTGCACCGCCCTTGAGCGTATGCAGGTCACGCTGCAAGGATTCAACCGCCAGGCTGTTGCCGGTATCGGCAATCCACTGCTGCAGGCTGGCCGAGGCGCTGTCGATAATCTCCTGGGCTTCCTCGAGGAAGATTTCCACCAACTCGGCATCTGTGACCGCATCGCGCGGATTCCAGGTGCCGGCCGCCGGGGAAGCATCCGGCGTCGGCAGAGCAGCCTCTGGTGTCTGGGCTGCTGCGGGCAGCAGTGCGCGCAATGCAGCAATCTCGGCCGTACCGGAGGGAATATGCTGGTGCGCCGCCACCTGATCCATCATGCCGATCAGCCGTTCATGGGCGGCGGCCAGGGCGCTGATGGCCGCCTCGTCCAGACTGACGCGCTCGCTGACCAGCGCTTCATGCACGTCCTCAAGGCACAGGCTCAAGGCTTCGATCTGCGGCAGATCCACTTCCACCGCGACGTCTGCGAGGGCGCGAAGACTCTGGCGCAAACCCTGACTATCAAGCTCGACAGCCTGACCCTGCTGGCGCGCTTGCAGCACATCTGCCGCATCCATCAGTTGGTCGATGCCATCGGTGAGGAAGATCGACAGCAGACTGACGCTGCCTGCCCCGTTACTGGTTTCACTGCGGCCGCTGTGCCGGGCCGCCAGGCCCTGCTCAGCAACCAGCTCCAGACGCTCAAGGAAGCGCTCGGTCCCCGGAATACTGCGCTCTGGCGTGGTATCCAGTTGCTCGATACCGGCCTGAAACAGCTCGACAGCCTCAGCCAGCAGCTCGACCAGCGGCTGCTCAACGGAAATCAGATTGGCCTTGAAGTCCTTGGCGACTCGCTCCAGCGGCGTGGCCAATACCGCAATGGGCTGAATCCCAGCCATGTGCGCACTGCCTTTGAGTGTATGCAGGGCGCGTTGCAGAGAGTCGCTGATGGGGCGCGGCAGGGCCTCGGCACATTGGCCGAGAAAGGCGTTGATCTGTTCAATATGCGACTGGGTTTCGTTGCGGAAAATCTCCAGCAATACCGGGTCCAGGCCGCTGTCCGCTAGCGCAACTGCAGGCGGCGGCGCTGGCGCGGCGAGCTCTGGCTCTGGCTCTGGCTCTGGCTCGTAAGGCAACTCGGCTTCGACTTCGGTCTCAATTGACTGAGCAGGGTCGGGCTCTGCTTCATACTCAGTCTGCGGCGCCTCGTCCAGCTCGATATCGGCTTCGCCGGTAGACGGCTCCATGTCCTGCTCTGGGCTCAGGGCATCATCCCGATCCGACTCAGCCTCAGGCTCATACTCAGACCAAGCCAACTCAGTTGCATCCGCGTCAGCTACCGCCTCGTCAGCCATTGGCTCGGCAGATTCCGCGTCCGTCTCCATAGGCGCCGCGGAGTCAGCCTCTGCATCAAGGTCATCAACCTCGGCCACCGACACAGTGGGCTCACCCGGCATCTCTACCAGCAGCTCATCACCAGACTCACCCTGGGACAAGGCATCGGCCAGGGCCGCCAGATAGGTCGCTTCGGCGAGTGGCTGCTGGGAATCCTGCTCGAAATCGCGCACCAGTTGCGGCATCAGCGCGCGCGCCGAATTGATCACCTCGAAGATCACCGGCGAGTGTTCAATGCTGCGGTCAATGACCCGGTTGAGCATGTTCTCCACCGCCCAGGCCAGCTCGGCGAGTATGCCCGCCTTGACCATCCGGCCACTGCCCTTGAGGGTGTGAAACGCGCGCCGCACTTCAGCGCGCGCCTTGTGATCTTCCTGATTGGCTTGCCACTGCGGGGTGAATTCGGCCAGGGTCTCCAGAACTTCACCAGCTTCTTCGACGAAAATCTCTATCAGTTCAGGATCAAGTTCATCGTCCTGAGCCTGCGACGCTGCGCTCGGCGCCATGGGCGCGGCCGGCACATCCGTCGGTACATTCGCCGATACATCCACCGATAAAATCGGCTCGGCTGGCTCGGGCGCGGGCTCCTGCAGCTCATGCGCTGCGTCGCTCAAAGGTTGTTCAGTGTCCAGGCTGGCCGGATCATCGGTCGACGCGTCCGCCGCAGCGTCTGGCACCAGGGCTGCAGGCGCATCGATGAATTCGGGCTCAGGAGACTGCGCCGATTGCGGGTCAGATGCATGCTCAACTGTCGGCACTTGATCAGCCTGCGCCAGCTCCCGCCGCTCGCCGCCAAGGTCATAGCCCAGGGTGTGCAGGCGTTCGGCTGCCACCGCGAGAATATTGTCACTGCGTTCGGCGTCGTCTTCGGCCAGGCGCTCCAGGTAATAGTCCACACTGGTGATCACGTCCGCCAAGGCGTCCAGTGCTACCCAGTCAGGCACGGCCTTGGGGCCTAGCAACTGATCCTTGATGTACTGACGGCAACTGCCGACGGTGGCTGCCGCACGCTCCAGCGGCAGCATGCTCAACCCCCCGCGCACACTGTTGAGCAGGTCGTCGACGGGCTCCAGTTGTGCGTGGTCCCACTGGCTGGCGATAAAGGCGTTGATCGCTTCGCGGGTCATCTCCAGGGCGTTGCGCGCTTCCTGAATAACCTGCTGGTGAACCAGCGTCATATCCTGAGCTGCCGCCAAGCGTTGCATATCGCTGCCGCTGCCGGCCATCGGGTCAGCGCGTTCCAGGCCAAGAATGCCCTGCAGGCTGGCTTCCACATACAGCAGGCCGCCGGCCACATCCATCAAAGAGGCGTCATTGACCTCGGCGCGCTGCGCGGCCAGGTGTTCGACCTGTACGATCTGATCCTGCAATACCCGTCGCGGCTGCCCCAGCCCGAGCATCGCCAGGGTATCGGCAATCTGCTTCATACCCGGTGCCAGCGCAGCCAGATCATCCAGTTGACTGCGATCGCTGCGCACAAACAGGTCCAGGCGATCCTTGACCTGCATCAGCTCTTCGCCGAGTGCCTGGACCACAGACTGCATCGCGCTACGATCGGGGCCGACCAGACGCGAGCCGGTGGCCTGATTGGCGATATCATCTTCGGTCAGCAGGGCCTTGAGCTGATAGCGCTGCTTCAGCGCATCCAGACGCGGACTGCCGCCGGGGCTCTTGGCCACGTAGAACAGCAAGTTGCGCAACAGCTCCGGGGCCGGCGGCGTATCCAGCGCCGTCGGGCCCTGATCCAGCAGCACCCGCACTTCCCGGTCAGCCTGGCGCAGCAGTTGTCGAATCGCAGCGCCATTTTCGATGGTGCCGTGCTCCACTCCCTCAACCACGCCCGCGTACGCAGCCCACAGGTCAGCGTGCGCCGAACCCCGGCACTGGGCCTGCAAACGGGCAAATACCTTGCCCAGTTGCCGGGCATTAGTGGGCACGGCCTGGTTGCGGATAATTCCGGCCTGGGCAATCTGCATGGCCTGGCGCAGTTTGCGCAATTGCCATACGGTGTGTTCGTCGCTGAAGTTGGTCAGGCGTTCGCTGGCGTCGACCGGCTCACCGGTATCCACATCCGGGCTGAAGAGCGCAGTTTCCGACAGGAGCTTGTCGCCCCGGGCGGTACGCATGTCGTTGAGCAGGGGCAACAGCACCAGCGGCAGGTCACGGCGGCCGGTCTGTACCCGATCAAGATAGGTAGGCAGTTGCAGGATAGCCTGCATCAGCACATCCAGTGCTTCGCCTTCGCGGCTGGCACTGCCGTGCATCAAGGCCTGGGCGAGCTTTTCCATTTCCTCGGCGAGCAGTGCTGCGCCATAGAACTCGACCATCTGCAAGGTGCCATGGACCTGATGAATATAGGTCAGACAAAAGCGCAGGCGGGTTGAGTCCCCGGGGTTCTCGACAAAGGCTTCAAGGGCCTGGCGCGCCTGATTCAGCGTCTCGGAAATTTCGCCTTTGACCCAGTCGAGGGCGACATAATCATGCCGATCACCCATATTCACTCCAGACGTCCATTAGTATCCCGGCGCACGTAGGCCTGGACCCGATCATCGGGCAGGCGCTCCAGCAGGGGATTGTTCCAGTCCACTATTTCACCCAGCCCGATCACCAGCATCCCGCCGGGAGCCAGCCGTTTGGCCAGCAGATTCAGCAAGTCGCGGCGCCGCCAGCGGCGAAAATAAATCAGCAGGTTCTGGCAAAAAATAATATCCAGATCCCGTATCGGGGCCTGGGCCAATTCCAGGATGTTCAGCCTGGTAAAGCAAATTCGATCACGCAGTCCGGGCACGATTTCACAGTGCCCCGCGTCTGCTTCCTGCAGCCACAGATGTTTTTCTGTGTCATTCAGGCCGCCCAGCTTCGAGCTGGAATAGCGTGCCGCACGCCCTTGTTCAAGCGCCTTGAGGCTGATATCCGTAGCCCAGATGCCATAGCCTGGCGCCTGGTTACCGGCCTGGCGCAGCGCATGCTCACTGACCATGGCCAGCGAGTAGGCTTCTTCACCGCTGGCGCAACCGACGCTCCATAGCTGCAAGGGATGATCGGCACCGCGCCCGGCCAACAGGGTCTGCAGGTGCCGGTCAACCGCGTCGAACGAAGGGCGGTGGCGCATAAAGCTGGTTTCACGCACGGTAAGCCGGTCTATCAGGGCAGACCATTCAATGGCCCCGGTCGGCCCCTGGGTCACATGCTCGTAATAGGCCTGATAGCCACTCATGTTGAGCTCACGCATGCGCGCGCACAGACTGGTCTGCAAGAACACCTTGCGCTGGTCGTTGACGCAAACACCGGTCCGCGACTCAAGCAGCACCTGCCACTGATGGAACTGTTCAGCATCCATCTCCGGCAGTTGCTGCAATGACCAATTAGGCGTTCTCTGCACAGTATGTCCCTTGCTCATGCCGGATCACGGGCAGCCAGTCGGCTACCCGACGTCTCTTCTCAGTACTGTTGCGGCAGGGTAAAACCATCAACCGACTGGCGCATGGACTCCGCCTGAACGGCCAGCTCCCCAATGCTGCGTGCGGTGGCGGTGGTACCGGCAGAGGTCTGCGAGGTGATCTCCTGGATCACGTTCATGGTGTTGGAAATGTGGCCTGCAGACGACGCCTGCTGACGCGCTGCGTTGGAGATGTTCTGGATCAGCGCCGCCAGGCTGGTCGATACCTTCTCGATCTCTTCCAGTGCCACACCGGCGTCCTGCGCCAGACGCGCACCACGTACCACTTCGGAGGTGGTCTGCTCCATGGAAATAACCGCTTCGTTGGTATCGGTCTGAATGGTTTTTACCAGTGCCTCGATCTGCTTGGTCGCCGCCGACGAGCGTTCCGCCAGGCGCTGTACCTCGTCCGCTACCACCGCAAAGCCGCGGCCGGCATCACCGGCCATGGAGGCCTGGATCGCCGCGTTCAGAGCCAGAATGTTGGTCTGGTCGGCGATGTCGTTGATCAGGCTCACAATGTCACCAATCTCCTGGGACGATTCACCCAGACGCTTGATCCGTTTGGAGGTGTCCTGGATCTGCTCGCGAATGGTGTCCATGCCGGTGATGGTGTTCTGCACCACCTCGTTACCCTTGTTGGCGATGGCTACCGAGCGCTCTGCTACCGCAGAGGATTCGGCGGCGTTGGCCGATACCTGGTCAATCGACACGGCCATCTCGTTTACCGCCGCCGAGGCGCCAGCAATTTCCTGCGCCTGATGCTCGGAGGCCTCGGCCAGATGCATTGCCGTGCCCTGGGTTTCCTGCGCAGCGGAGGATACCTGCAGGGCGGTTTCGTTAATGGTCTGTACCAGGGCGCGCAGTTGGTCGATGGAGAAGTTGATGGAGTCGGCGATGGCCCCGGTAAAGTCTTCGGTTACCGTAGCCTGGGCGGTCAGGTCACCGTCGGCAAGGTCGGCAATTTCGTCGAGCAGACGCAGAATCGCGGCCTGGTTCTTGTCGTTCTTCTCGGCGGTTTCGGCCAAGCGCAGGCGCGTTTCACGGGTCATTTGCAGACCGATCAGCAAAATGCTGCCCAGCGCCACCAATGCCAGCACGTAACCCAACAGGGTGTTGATCCAGCGTGCGTCACTGCGGGCTTCAAAACCGCCGGCCAGTGCGGATACGTTATCCAGCAATTGCTGGGAGTCGGTAAAAGTCTGGCTGGCAGCGAGACTCACCTGATACAACTCGGGTGAGGTCAGCAGAATTTCATCCACGGATTCAGATACGAAGGTAAAGAGATCGGCGATGTCATTCAGACGCACCACAGCGTCGGCATCGGTTACCCGAACAATACCAATGGACGGGTTGCCTTCGATCATGCCTTGCAGCACGCGACCGAACAGGCTGGCATCGCGGCCGAAACTGTCGGCGGCCATGACCGCGTCTTCACCACCGGCCAGTACCCGGTTAACCGAGTTGAGGATACGTTCGGCCAGCAGCGACTGGCGCTGGGCGATAGCCACCTGATCGGCGGCGGCATTACTGTCGATCAGCACATCTACCACGTCTTCATATTCGACCTGAAGCTGCGGAATGGTGTCGGACAGAGTCAGCGCTACTTCGTTGAGGGACAGTACCGTCGCTTCACTGGCGAGAATTTCGTCAGCGTTGTTACGCACCCGGTCCCAGTTGGCCTGCACCGTCTGCATCTGTTCCTGCAACGCCTGTGGCGCTTGCGGCAGGCCGGTTTCCTCGCGTCCGTCAGTCAGATACTCCCAGCGCTGCTGGAAATCGTTACGCGACTCGAGTAGCAGGGCGAAGGCCTCGGGCGTACCCGTGGCCGCCTCACTGGCGGACTTGGAAATCTGCTGGGACAGCACCCGCAGCTCACCGGCGTGGCCGATGTATTCGGTGTCGTAGGCACTCTGAATGTTCAGGTACAGGAAGTTGACGAAGAGCAGCAGCAAAGAGACGATCAGAGCGGCAAACAAGCCGGTGAGCGTACGGTTGCTGCGCATGTTGGACAGTATCTGCTTATCAAACTTTTTCATCATCTGGCCCCTACCTGGCCTACCACAAAATGCTTGCTACCCTTGAATTAGTCGCGACACCGGATCAACCGGCCGCCCCCTCCCTCAATCAGATCGCCACATCGAGAAACGCCTGATCGCGCGCCAATGCCCTGAAGTTGAATACCAGTGATACCGACTCCTGAACATAAGCTCCCACCACGAAAGGTCTGAAGCCTTCCTCAATAGCGGGCAATTCGGTACTGAAACTGCTAACCGGAAAATGCTGCATGCCGAGCAGCTCATCAATCAGCAAGCCCACAAACAGGCCATCTCGGTCCAATACCAGGACGCGGCGCTGCTTGCGGGGAGTGCTCACGGTCGATCCAAAAAAACGACTCAAATCGATGATCGGCAATAGCCGACCACGCACGTTGGCGACGCCGCGCACCCATGACTTGACCCTGGGCAGCGCGGTGTATCGCGGTTCGTGGAGGATTTCACTGACTTCGCCCATCGCGGCCACCATCGGCTGTCCGGCAAGCCGGAAGCCCACGCCGCTCCAGGTTTCACTGACCACATCCTGGGCCGGCAGACCTTTGGCCTGACGGCGACAGCGCGCAGCCAACTGCTGAAGAAGATCGAAAGGATGTATGGAATCTGCCATGCCGTGCCTGTTCTGGTTGTTATGCGGCAACATGCCAGCAGCTGTAATCAGCCGCCCAGCACCGACTTCAATGTCTTGATCAGCGTGTCTTCCACCACCGGTTTGGTCAGGTAATCCTTGGCGCCCTGGCGCTTGCCCCAGACCTTGTCGGTTTCCTGATCCTTGGTCGTGACGATAATCACTGGAATATGGGCCGTTTCAGGATCCTTGGTCAGTTGCCGAGTGGCCTGAAAACCGTTCAGGCCAGGCATGACGATATCCATGAGGACCACATCCGGCTTTTCCTGCCGTGCCAAGGCAACGCCGTCTGCACCGTTTTCAGCCTTGAGTACTTCATGGCCGTGCTTCTCCAACATTTCCCGCAGCTTGTACAGTTCTGTCGGCGAATCATCTACTACAAGAATTCTGGCCATCTTACTCCCCCGGTATGGCTATAACGCGGCGCAGGCTCAAGCGCCTGACGCCCCTGCTAAATCATCAGATTGTGGAACATGGGCGCGAATGGCGCCCAGCAGCTCTTCCTTGCTGAAGGGCTTGGTCAGGTACTGATCAGAGCCAACAATGCGGCCCTTGGCCTTGTCGAACAGGCCATCCTTGCTGGACAGCATGATCACTGGCGTGCCCCGGAAGGCACTGTTGTTCTTGATCAACGCGCAAGTCTGATAGCCATCAAGACGTGGCATCATGATGTCGACAAATATGATATCGGGGTGGTGGTCGGCGATTTTGGCCAGTGCATCAAAGCCATCAACGGCGGTAATAACGGTGCAGCCGACTTTTTTTAGCAGGGTTTCAGCCGTACGGCGAATCGTCTTGCTGTCATCAATGACCATGACTTTCAGGCTTTCGAAATTTTCTTCCATTATGACCAGCCCTTGTTATTAATGGTGGGTGGTGAGCGCAAATGGCATGCTGCAGGCGCTGGACCAGCCGATCCCTTTTCCGCGTACTTTTAACATAGTTTATGCAGCCAATCTATTGAGGCAGCACCGTATTTCCGTTTTTCCAGAACAATGCACCAGATATGAGACATACGCCAACATTAGTCAACCCTTCATCACGAGCCAGCCTCAGAGTACACTGGCTCGCTAACTGCTCAGCCTTACCTGCTCAGCGCCAACGCCCACCTATATAGCGGACCAACCACCTTATGCGCATTCGCCTCGGCATCGTTATGGATCCCATTCACGCGATCCACTACAAGAAAGACAGCTCCCTGGCCATGTTGCTGGCCGCCCAGGCGCGCGATTGGGAGCTGTATTACATGGAGCCCCAGGATCTTTACATCGCCGACGGTCAGGCCATGGGCAGCATGCGCGCGCTCAAGGTGCACGCCGATCCGCAGCACTGGTTCGATCTGGAAGAGCACCAACACACACCACTGGCCGATCTGGACGTGATCCTGATGCGCAAGGATCCGCCCTTCGATAATGAATTCCTTTACGCCACGCACATTCTTGAAGCGGCAGAACGCGCCGGCGCCTTCGTCGTCAATCGCGCGGCCAGCCTGCGTGACTGCAATGAAAAACTCTTCGCCACGCAGTTTCCCCAGTGCGCGCCGGAACATGTGGTCACCCGCCGCGCGGATATTCTGCGCGCTTTTGCAAAAAAACACCGTGACGTCATTCTCAAACCGCTCGATGGAATGGGCGGTTCGATGATTTTTCGCATTCAGGAAAACGATCCCAACCTCAGCGTGATCATCGAAACCCTGACCCAGTTCGGTCAGCAGCAGATCATGGCCCAGCGTTATCTGCCGGAGATCAAGGATGGCGACAAGCGCATCCTGATGATTGACGGTGAGCCCGTGCCCTACTGCCTGGCGCGCATTCCCCAGCAGGGTGAAACGCGCGGCAACCTGGCTGCCGGTGGCCGTGGCGAAGCTCGGCCACTGACCGAACGTGATCGCTGGATAGCCCAGCAGGTCGGCCCCAGCCTGCGCGAACGTGGCCTGGTGTTCGTCGGCCTGGACGTGATCGGCGACTATCTGACCGAGATCAACGTGACCAGCCCGACCTGCATTCGCGAAATCGACGCCGCCTATCAAACCGATATTGGCGGGCAACTGATGGATAGCATTGATCAACATCTCAAAGCGCGCAGGGGCGCATAGACTTTTTCCGGCGGGCGCGGCAGACTTCGCAGGAAAATCTCCGCCGCCGCCAGCCTACGGACAGCATGAATAAAGCCGCGACACCTTCGGATATCGCCAGTCAGCCCGAGCCACTCGTGGTCACGGCTCGCGATCGCCTGGGTTTTACCCTGTTTCTGGCCGCCGTGCTGCATGCCCTGGTGATACTCGGCATTACCTTTGACTTGCCCACGCCCAGCGAACTGTCAAAAACGCTGGAGATTACCCTGGCCACGCAATCTTCCGAGCAGGCGCCCGAGAAAGCCGATTACCTGGCGCAGATCAACCAGGAAGGCAGCGGCACGCTGGATGAAAAGGCTGCGCCGAGTACTACCGAAGAGGCGGTGTTTCAGGCCACCGAGATCAATGAAGTCGCCCCGCCCCAGGAAGCCAGTGCGCCAGCCCCCGAGCCCGTCCGCGAACAGCCGGTGGTCACCACCACCGCGCCGCAGCCTGAGCGCGTGGTGCAGGCGCCGCCCACGCCAGAGCCGGTCGACACCCGCGTCACCCTGCAACGTTTCGATGTGACGCGCCTGTCTCAGGAGATTGCCAGCCTGGAAGCGCAGCTTGCCGAAGAGCGTCAGGAGTACGCCAATCGGCCCCGAATCCATCGACTCAATGCCGCCTCGACCATGCAGGACAAGGGGGCCTACTACAAGGACGCCTGGCGCCGCAAAGTCGAGCGCATAGGCAATCAGAACTACCCCGCCGAAGCGCGTGACAATGGCATTTATGGCAGCTTGCGCATGCTGGTCTCGATCAACCGCGATGGCACCCTGCGGGAAGTACAGGTGCTGGAGTCCTCGGGCCACCGGGTACTGGACAACGCCGCTCTGCGCATTGTCCGCCTGGCATCACCCTATGCGCCCTTTACCGGCGATCTGATGGATGTCGATGTGCTGGAAATTATTCGAACCTGGCGCTTTGAACCGGGCGACCGGGTTTCCAGCTTCTGACACCCTGCGGCTGGCCCTTTGGCGCTTGAAGCTTGTCGCGCAAAGCCCAATACTATGGGCATGAGCCAAACCACTGCGAACTACCTCAAGCATCACTTCCTGATTGCCATGCCCCACATGGCAGACCCGCGTTTCGTCAATACTCTGATCTACCTGTGCGACCACAACGAAGATGGTGCCATGGGCCTGGTCATCAACCAGCCCAGCGACCTGCAACTGGCCGACATACTCGAGCAGTTGCAGCCGACCGTAGACAGCCCCGGCAAGGTCGCCAGTTTCCCGATCTATAACGGCGGCCCGGTGCAAACCGAGCGCGGCTTTGTGTTGCACCAGGGCCCCGAACAGTGGGAAGCCAGCATGGATCTGGGTCCGTTGCAGTTGACCACCTCCCGCGACATTCTCATCGACATGGCCCACGGCATCGGCCCCTCGCAGGTGCTGATCGCTCTGGGGTATGCCGGCTGGGATGCAGGGCAGTTGGACCAGGAACTGGTCGACAACGTCTGGCTGAGTTGCCCGGCCGACCCCCATATCCTGTTCGAGCTGCCCAGTGAAGAGCGTCTCGCCGCCGCCGCGCGCAGCCTGGGCATTGATCTGCGCCTGCTGACCAGCCAGGCCGGGCACGCCTGATGGCAGCACTGCAACGCGCCATGGCCTTTGATTACGGCACCAAGAATATCGGTGTCGCGGTCGGCCAGACGCTGACCTGCCGTGCCGAACCGGTAGCGGTACTGCGCGCGCGCGACGGCATTCCCGACTGGGCAGACATCGCCCGCCTGATTGCCGAATGGAAACCCGACACCCTGGTCGTCGGCCTGCCACTGAACATGGATGGCAGCCCCAGCGACATGAGCACCCGCGCAGAGAAGTTTTCCCGCCGCCTGCATGGCCGCTTCAACCTGCCGGTACACTGCATAGACGAACGCCTTTCCACCTTCGACGCCAAACAGAGCCTGCGTGACAGCGGCCGCAGCCCCGCCAGCTACCGAGACAACCCTGTAGATAGCCTGGCCGCCGCGCTGCTGCTGGAAACCTGGCTTGGCGAACAGCCCAAGGAGACGCCATGAGCGCCCTGCCCGACGTCGGCCCATTGCTGCAACGCATGGCCGGCGAACTGACCGACTACCTGGCCCAGCGCCAGATGCAGGACCCGGCCTTTGTCGGCATTCACACTGGCGGTGTCTGGGTCGCCGAGCAGTTGCGCAGCTTGTGCCTGCCGAACGCGCCACTGGGCACGCTGGATATCGCCTTCTACCGCGACGACTTTGCCCAGAACGGCTTGCAGCCTGGGGTGCAGCCGTCCGAACTGCCGTTTTCCGTCGACGACTGCCACCTGATTCTGGTCGACGACGTGTTGATGACCGGACGCACCATCCGCGCCGCACTCAATGAACTCTTCGATTATGGCCGGCCCGCATCCGTCACCCTGGTGACCCTGCTGGATATCGAAGCGCGGCAGTTACCGATACGCGCCGACGTGCTCGGCAGCAGCCTGGTATTGCCTGCGGGCCAGCGGGTCAAACTGACCGGCCCCGAACCGCTGCAGCTTACTCTGAACCCTGTTGCCAAACACTGAGAGGCCCATGAGTACCCCACCCAGCCATCTGCAACTCAATTTTCAGGGTCAGCTGCGGCATTTTCTGACCATCGAAGGGCTGTCCCGCGAGCTGCTCACCGAGCTGCTGGACACCGCCGACTCCTTTCTCGAAGTAGGTGAGCGGGCGGTCAAGAAGGTGCCGCTGCTACGCGGCAAGACCGTCTGCAACGTGTTCTTCGAGAACTCCACGCGCACTCGCACCACCTTCGAGCTGGCGGCGAAGCGCCTGTCGGCCGACGTGCTCAACCTGAATATCCAGACCTCCTCGACCAGCAAGGGTGAAACGCTGTACGACACCCTGCGCAACCTGGAGGCGATGGCCGCCGACATGTTCGTGGTCCGGCATGGCGACTCCGGGGCAGCGCATTTCATTGCCGGCCACGTGTGCCCGGATGTCGCGATCATCAACGCCGGCGACGGCAACCATGCGCACCCGACCCAGGCCATGCTCGACATGCTGACCATTCGCCGGCATCGCGGCGACTTCACCAAGCTCTCGGTGGCGATTGTCGGCGACATTCTGCATTCGCGCGTGGCCCGCTCGAATATGCAGGCGCTGCAAACCCTCGGCTGCCCGGACATCCGCGTGATCGCCCCGCGCACCCTGCTGCCCGCCGGTATCGAGCAATACGGCGTACGCGTGTTCAACGATCTGCGCGTCGGCCTGCGTGATGTCGACGTGGTGATCATGCTGCGCTTGCAGAAAGAGCGCATGCAAAGCGGCCTGCTGCCCAGTGAAGGCGAGTACTACCGGCTCTACGGCCTGACCCGGGAAACCCTGGCGCTGGCCAAACCGGATGCGCTGGTGATGCACCCCGGGCCGATCAATCGCGGCGTGGAAATCGAATCCGAAGTAGCCGACGGCGCCCAGTCGGTGATCCTCAACCAGGTTACCTACGGCATCGCCGTGCGCATGGCCGTGATGTCCATGGCCATGACCGGCCAGAATGCCCAGCGCCAACATAATCAGGAAGCTTTGTTAGCCTCTGCGAGCACATCAGGCCAGGAATCCCAGCATGCGACTGACCATTGAAGGCGCCCGGGTCATTGACCCGGCCAGCCAGTTTGACCAGATCACTGACCTGCACATCGCCGCCGGCCATATTGTTGCCATCGGCGCCGCGCCCGAGGGCTTCAGCGCCAATCAGCGCATCGACGCCCGCGGCCTGATCGCCAGCCCGGGTCTGGTCGATCTGAATGTCAGCCTGCGCGAACCCGGCCGAACCCGCAAAGGCACCATTGACAGCGAAACCCGCGCCGCCGCCGCCGGTGGTGTGACCAGCCTGTGCAGCCTGCCCGACACCCTACCGGTACTGGATACGCCCGCCGTCGCCGAACTGATCCTGGACCGCTGCGAGCAGGCTGGCCAGGTGCGGGTATTCCCCTATGGCGCACTGACCCGCGGCCTGGGCGGTGAACACCTGAGCGAACTAGTGGCCCTGCGCGATGTGGGCTGCGTGGCCTTTACCCAGGGCCTGGCGCCGATGAAAAGCAACCGCATCCTGCGCCGCGCACTGGAATATGCGGCCGGTTTCGATCTGCCCGTGGTATTCATGCCCCAGGATCCGGATATTGCCGAGGGCGGCAGCGCCCACGAAGGCGCGACAGCCGCACGCATGGGCCTGGTCGGCATTCCCGAAACGGCGGAAACCGTGGCCCTGGCCAGGGACCTGCTGCTGGTTGAGCAGACCGGCGTGCAGGCGCATTTCAGTGGCCTGACCAGCGCCCGCGCGATGGACATGTTGGCCGACGCCCAGGCGCGTGGTCTGCGCGTCAGCGCCGACGTGGCCATGTATCAACTGCTGCTGTGCGACGAGGACCTGGAAGGCTTTTCCAGCCTGCTGCACGTGCAACCGCCGCTGCGCAGCAAGCAGGATCGGCATGCGCTGCGTCAGGCGGTGCAGAGCGGCGTAGTTCAGGCCATCGCATCGCATCACCAACCGCACGAACAGGAAGCCAAGCGCGTGCCCTTCGCCGCTTCGGCGCCCGGTATCAGCAGCGTGGAAATACTGCTGCCGCTGGCGCTGACCCTGGTTGCCGATGGCTTGCTTGAGTTGCCCGCCCTGCTCGCTCGGCTGACCTGTGGGCCCGCCCGCGCGCTGAATCTGCCGGTTGGTACCATCAGCCTGCACGAACGGGCCGATATCACGCTGTTCGACCCGGTCGCAGCCAGCCTGATCGGCCACAACTGGCTGTCCAAGGGCGCCAACTGCCCCTTTATCGGCCAGGGCGCGCCGTGCAAGGTCACCCATACCATCAGCAATGGCAAGCTGGTCTATCAAGCCTGAAAGAGAACCAAAAGCGGGGCTCACCTGACCTCTGGCCGAATAGGGCTCAGAGGTTTATTGGAGTAGGGGCTGAGGGTCATACCTACCAGACAGAGCGCTTCGAGCGTGGCGGCGTTGCGGGCTACTTACTCCCCGCTTAACGCCGGTGGTCGTCGTCGTCATCTTCCAGGGCAAAGTCGTTCTTGCTGCCCATCATCAACTGCTTCCCATCGGTTTCCGACCCCAGCTTGATCAGCAGACGCAGGTCGTTGGCCGAGTCGGCATGGGCCAATGCGTCTTCATAGGTGATCTCGCCCTGACTGTAGAGCCGGTAGAGCGCCTGGTCGAAGGTCTGCATACCCAGCTCGGTTGAACGTGCCATCAATGGTTTGAGTTCGTGCACTTCACCCTTGCGGATCATGTCTGCAGCCAGTGGCGTATTCAGCAATACTTCAATCGCCGCTCGGCGACCCTTGCCATCGGGCGTCGGAATCAACTGCTGGGCGACAATCGCCTTGAGATTCAGCGACAGATCCATCCACACCTGCTGGTGCATTTCGGTGGGGAAGAAGTGAATAATGCGATCCAGCGCCTGGTTGGCGTTGTTAGCGTGCAGGGTTGCCAGACACAGGTGACCGGTCTCGGCAAAGGCCACCGCATGGTCCATGGTTTCCTTGGTCCGCACCTCACCGATCAAAATCACGTCCGGCGCCTGGCGCAGGGTGTTCTTCAGCGCCACCTCGAAGGAATCGGTATCAATGCCGACCTCGCGCTGGGTAACGATGCAGTTCTGGTGCTGGTGGATAAATTCGATCGGGTCTTCGATGGTGATGATATGGCCGCTGGAGTTCTTGTTGCGGTAGCCGATCATCGACGCCAGCGAGGTGGACTTGCCGGTACCGGTGGCGCCGACAAAGATCACCAGGCCGCGCTTGGTCATCGCCAGCTTCTTGAGAATCTCCGGCAGGCGCAGATCTTCCATGCTCGGGATATTCACTTCGATACGGCGCAGCACCATACCCACCAGGTTACGCTGGTAGAAGGCACTGACGCGGAAGCGGCCGATACCGCGAGCACTGATCGCGAAGTTGCACTCGCGCTTCTCGGCGAATTCACGGCGTTGGGACTCGGTCATCACGCCCAGTACGGTTTCACGCGTCTGCTCGGGGGAGAGGGGCGTTTTGGTGACAGGCAGGATCTTGCCGTTGACCTTCATGCTCGGCGCAACACCGGCTGTGATGAAAAGGTCTGAGGCGCCCTTTTCCACCATCAACCGCAACAGTTTCTCAAACTCCATGTTGTGTCTCTTCTCACTGACGGGCGCGGGCGCTTGGCGCCCCCACCGCTAATATGGCTGCGCGTTAGAAACCGTCGGTATTCTTGGCTTTCTCACGGGCGCTTTCCTTGGTCACCAGACCCTTGGCGACCAGGCTCTTGAGACACATATCCAGCGTTTGCATGCCAATGTTGCCGCCGGTTTGAATCGCCGAATACATCTGCGCGACCTTGTCTTCACGAATCAGGTTACGAATCGCCGGCGTGCCGATCATGATCTCGTGCGCTGCCACCCGGCCGCCGCCAATCTTTTTCAGCAGGGTCTGGGATACCACGGCGGTCAAGGATTCAGACAACATCGAGCGCACCATGGATTTTTCTTCCGCCGGGAACACGTCAACTACGCGGTCGATGGTTTTGGCGGCGGAGGTGGTGTGCAGGGTGCCAAATACCAAGTGACCGGTTTCGGCGGCGGTCAGCGCCAGGCGGATGGTTTCCAGGTCGCGCATCTCGCCAACCAGAATGATGTCCGGATCTTCCCGCAGGGCCGAGCGCAGGGCTTCGGCAAAACCGAGGGTGTCGCGGTGCACTTCACGCTGGTTGACCAGGCACTTTTTCGACTCGTGAACGAATTCGATCGGGTCTTCGATGGTCAGTACGTGCTGGTACTTGGTGTTGTTCAGGTAGTCGAGCATCGCCGCCAGCGTGGTGGACTTGCCCGAGCCGGTGGGGCCGGTGACCAGCACCAGACCACGCGGCACATCGGAAATCTTCTTGAACACATCGCCCATGCCCAGATCGTCCATGCTCAGGACCTTCGAGGGGATGGTACGGAAGACCGCACCGGCGCCACGATTCTGGTTGAACGCGTTAACCCGGAAGCGCGCCACGCCGGGCACTTCAAAGGAGAAGTCAGTTTCCAGGAATTCTTCGAAATCCTTGCGCTGCTTGTCGTTCATGATGTCGTAGATCAGACCATGAACCATCTTGTGATCCATGGCGGGTACGTTGATTCGGCGCACGTCACCATCCACACGAATCATGGGCGGCAGTCCGGCCGACAGGTGCAAGTCCGACGCGCCCTGTTTGGCGCTGAAGGCTAACAGCTCGGTAATATCCATAGGGTTCCCCATAACAACCAGCAAGCATGTAGAATGCCAGAAGATTTTTTTCGATTGGCAGGTGTTAATGTCCGTAATGTCTACGATAGCAGAGAATATTGCAAACGTTCATGAGCGTATTCAGCGTTCTGCCATCAGTGCCGGACGGGATCCACAAAGCATAACCCTGATTGCGGTCAGCAAAACGCGTCCAGCCAGCGCCATACGGGACGCCTGGGCCGCTGGCATACAGCACGTGGGCGAGAACTATCTGCAGGAGGCGCTGGACAAACAGGCCGAGCTTAAAGAGCTGCCCTTGACCTGGCATTTCATCGGCCCCATCCAGTCGAACAAGACCAAATCCATCGCCGAACATTTCGACTGGGTGCATGGTGTAGATCGGCTGAAAATCGCCAAGCGTCTGTCCGAACAACGGCCTGCTGAACTTGCGCCGCTGAATATCTGCCTGCAGGTCAATATCAGCCGCGAGCCGAGCAAGTCTGGCGTCATGCCAGAAGATGTGGCGGCCCTGGCTGCCGAGATCGCCGCACTGCCCAACTTGGTGCTGCGTGGGCTGATGGCGATTCCCGCGCCAGCAGAAGACAGCGACGGCCGCCGTGCGCCGCTTAAAGCCCTGCATGACTGCCTGGCCGCACTGCCGATGCCGTTGGATACACTGTCCATGGGCATGAGCGATGACCTCACCGAAGCGGTTCAGGAAGGCGCGACCCAGGTCCGCATCGGCACCGCGATCTTTGGCGCGCGCGCTGCCCAACCCCAACACCCCGAGCAAGGATAAACCCATGAGCGCTCCGACCATTGGCTTCATCGGCGCCGGCAACATGGCCACCAGTCTGATTGGCGGCATGCTGCAGCAGAACATCAAACCCGGTCAGATCATGGCCAGCGACCGCACCGCCGAGCAGGCCGAACGCCTGGGCAAGCAGTTCGGTATTCGCACCACGTCAGACAACGACCAACTCGCCAGTAACTGTGATGTGCTGGTGCTGGCGGTCAAGCCGCAGGTCATGCAGGCCGTTTGCCGCGCCCTGACCGTGCAGCGCAAACCCGGCCAGTTGATCATCTCCATTGCCGCAGGCATCAGCTGCGCCAGTCTGGAAAGCTGGCTGGGCGATGGCAGCGCCATCGTGCGTTGCATGCCCAACACCCCGTCGCTGCGCCGCCAGGGTGTCAGCGGGCTGTTTGCCAATGCCGAGGTCTCTGACACGCAGAAGCAACAGACCGAAGCTATCCTCAATGCCGTGGGCATCAGCCTGTGGCTGGAGCGCGAAGAGCTGATCGACGCCGTCACGGCGGTGTCCGGCAGTGGCCCGGCGTACTTCTTCTATATGATGGAAGCCATGACCGCCGCCGGCGAACAGCTGGGCCTGCCGCGTGATACCGCCGAGCGGCTGACGCTGTTCACCGCCCTGGGCGCTGCCGACATGGCCGTGCACAGTGACGTGGACGCCGCCGAACTGCGCCGCCGCGTGTGCTCCCCCGGCGGCACCACCGAGCGGGCGATCAACAGTTTTGCCGAAGACGACTTACCTGCGATTGTGGCGCGCGCCATGCAAGCCGCCGCCGCACGCGCCGCCGAAATGACCAAAGAACTAGCCTGAGGAAACCGCATGAACAGCCTGAATATGGCCGCCATCTATATCGTCCAGACCCTCGGCAGTCTGTATCTGCTGATTGTGCTGCTGCGCTTTGTGCTGCAACTGGTCAAGGCCGATTTCTATAATCCGGTCTCCCAGTTTATCGTGCGCGCCACCAAGCCCCTGTTGATGCCACTGCGGCGAGTGATCCCAGGTTTTGGCGGTATCGACTTCGCCTCGCTGGTGCTGGCGCTGATCCTGCAGATGCTGCTGATGACGGTGATCATCAAGCTGATGGGCTATGCGCTGCCGAACGTGCTGCAATTGCTGGTCTGGTCGATGGTGGCGCTCACCGCGCTGTTCCTGAAGATCTTCTTCTTCGCGCTGATCATCAGCGTCATCCTGTCCTGGGTCGCACCCAACAGCAGCAACCCGGCAGCGATGCTGGTGCACCAGCTGTGCGAGCCGGTCCTGGCGCCGATCCGCAAGATTCTGCCGTCGATGGGCGGGCTGGATCTGTCGCCGATCTTTGGCTTTATCGCGCTGCGGCTGTTCGACATGCTGATCATTGCCAATATCGCCGCCGCCACCGGCATGCCACGCGGGCTGACGCTGGCGATCTGAGCCAGGCATGCCCTTTTACCAGTGGCGCGGCGCCGATCTGATACTCGACTGCCACCTGCAGCCCGGCGCCAAGACCATGGGCTTTGCCGGAAAACACGGCGAGCGGCTGAAGATTCGCATCAGCGCGCCGCCGGTCGATGGCAAGGCCAACGCATTATTGCTGGCCTTTCTGGCCGGCGAATTTGCCGTCAGCAAGCAGCAGGTCACCTTGCTCAGTGGCCAGCAAAGCCGGCAAAAACGCGTATTGATCGCCTCGCCGCAACAGCTGCCAGAAGCACTGCACATAGCACCACCTGGAGATATTGCGTCAACCGGTGACGCTCTTTAGACTGGCGCCTCGATTGTTGGCACCGCCCCTGGCTGGCCACCGCCAACCTACACAGGAACTGCCTATTCATGTCGACCTTTCCCGCCGACTCCGTCGGACTGGTAACACCCCAGCGCCACTGCTTTAACGAGCCGTTGAAACTGGCCTGCGGCAAGTCGCTGGAGCAGTTCGAACTGGTCTATGAAACTTACGGCACTTTGAACGCAAGCCGCAGCAACGCGCTGCTGATCTGCCATGCGCTGTCCGGGCATCACCACGCGGCTGGCTTCCATAGTGCCGACGAGCGCAAGCCGGGCTGGTGGGACGCCTGCATCGGCCCGGGCAAGGCCATCGATACCAACCGCTTCTTTGTTGTTAGCCTGAACAACCTCGGCGGCTGCCACGGCTCCACCGGCCCCTCCAGCATCAATCCGGCTACCGGCAAAGCCTATGGCGCCAGCTTCCCGGTACTGACCGTGGAAGACTGGGTCCACAGCCAGGCGCTGCTGGCAGATCAGTTGGGTATCGATACCTGGGCGGCGGTGGTTGGTGGCAGCCTCGGCGGCATGCAGGCATTGCAGTGGGCGATCAGTTACCCGGAGCGCATTCGCCACTGCCTGGCGATTGCTACAGCACCTAAGCTCTCGGCGCAGAATATTGCCTTCAACGAAGTGGCACGCCAGGCGATCATTACCGATCCGGATTTCCACAACGGCGATTACGCCGCCTTCGGTGTGATCCCCAAACGCGGCCTGATGCTGGCGCGCATGGTCGGGCATATCACCTACCTGTCGGATGATTCGATGGGCGAGAAATTCGGCCGCGAACTGCGCACCGATGTACTCAACTACGATTTCACCAGTGTCGAGTTCCAGGTGGAAAGCTACCTGCGCTATCAGGGCCAGGAGTTCTCCGAGCGCTTTGATGCCAACACCTACTTGCTGATGACCAAGGCACTGGACTATTTCGACCCGGCTGGTGCCCATGGCGGCAACCTGGCTAAGGCACTGGAAGGCATTCAGGCGCGCTGCATGGTCATGTCCTTCACCACCGACTGGCGCTTCTCGCCGGCGCGCTCACGCGAACTGGTCGACGCCCTGCTCGCTGCGCGCAAGCAGGTCAGCTACCTGGAAATCGAAGCGGCCCAGGGCCACGACGCTTTCCTGCTACCGATTCCGCGCTATGTGCAGGCACTGCACGCGTACATGAACCGTATCGAGGTGGACGCATGACTATGCGCGCGGATCTGGAAATCATTCAGGAATGGATCAAGCCCGGCAGCCGCCTGCTGGATCTGGGCTGTGGCGACGGCGAACTGCTGCGCTACCTGTCCGAACAGCGCAAGGTGGCCGGCTACGGCCTGGAAATCGATCCGGAAAAGATCAACGCCTGTATCGAAAACGGCGTCAATGTGATCGAGCAGAACCTGGATACCGGCCTGAGCAACTTCGGCGATCATACCTTCGACAGCGTGTTGATGACTCAGGCGCTACAGGCCGTGCACTACCCCGATCAGGTGCTGGAAGAGATGCTGCGCATTGGCCGTGAAGCCATCCTGACCTTCCCCAACTTCGCCCATTGGCGCTGCCGTTTATATCTGGGTACAAAGGGTCGCATGCCGGTGAGCGAGTTCATGCCCTACACTTGGTACAACACGCCCAATATCCACTTTTGTACCTTCAAGGACTTCGAAGCCCTGTGCCGTGAGCGCTCGATCCGTATCCTTGATCGGCTGGTGGTTGACCAGACGCACCGCAGCAGCATGCTCAGCGGGCTGTGGCCAAACCTGTTGGGCGAGATCGCTATCTACCGGGTCACCCGCTAGGCCGCTCAATTGTCCCATAGGAGAATCATGATGTTCCGCGCCCTGCTCTGCAGTCTGCTACTGCTGCTCCCCACGCTGGCCAGCGCCCAGCAAACCAGCCCGCAGCGTTTTGGTAATCTGACGGTGTACTACAACACCTTCAACAGCAGCTATCTGCAGCCGGATATCGCTGCCAATACCGGCCTGACGCGGGGCCCGACCCACGGCGTGGTGAACATCGCCGTGCAGCGGCAGACCGCCGAAGGCCCGGTCGCCGTTGATGCGCTGCTCTCCGGTACAGTGACCAATATGCTCGGGCAGCGCTCCAACCTGCGCTTTATCCGCCTGCAGGAAGATGACTCGATCTATTTCGTCGCCAACTACACCGCCACCCAGCGCGGCTTGCTGCGCTTCGAGGTCGAAATCCGGCCCAGCTCCGGCGGCACCACCCAAACCCTACGCTTCCAGCAGGAGTTCTTCCCCGATGACTGATTCGCACTTGCCCTTTCAGCAA
>TARA_R110000851_G_scaffold11053_10_pt1 | contig 31153 bp, 34 predicted proteins | sample TARA_R110000851 | Tara Oceans TARA_R110000851 (sample SAMEA4397627) | marine metagenome | biome: Polar Biome; feature: [DCM] deep chlorophyll maximum layer (ENVO:01000326); material: water (ENVO:00002006), including particulate matter (ENVO:01000060) such as... | depth 17 m
AAGGTAATTAGAAAATTCATCCATTCTATTAATCCATTCATTTAACTCGTCATACATCTCTTTTTGCTGAGTAGCAATTGTTGATGTACCACCTTCAGGTATATCTGCACCAAGCTCATCGCTAGTAATATCCTGTAATTGAGAATCTAAAGCCTCCGCATCAGTAAGCTCCTCATCTTGCTCTAAAATCTTATAAAATCTGGTTGAATATGCACTCATGTATATATTTATATCAAACAGCATAAATATATACATGAAGCGAAGAATATTTGAAGATTCCGAAATACCAAACTCACAAAGGCAAGTAGCTGGTGTAGGAGCTAATGCAGTAGACCCGGGAGCAACTACCCTCCAGAAGCAGTTAGTTCATAGAAATGATGATATAGCTCTGCAGAATCCTAACAAGATGTACCCAATCGAAGGTATAGATCAAGCTATCTCTGATGCCTTTATTAATATATCTAACGCTGCCCGGCTCATAGAAACAGCCAAATTAAATCCGGCGCTCAAAAATCATAAAAATAGCTTCTCAAAATTAGAAAAAAATCTTAAGAGTATAACGGGTATATTAGTAGATTTTGATGATACTGTCGCTATAATAAAGAATAATGAAAAGTAGTTTTGGTAAATTAATATACTCGATATTCCTAACCCTTAGTATAAGCTCTTTGGTAGCTTTAATCTTTAAAGACGTATTTTGGAATGTATTCGCAATAGTAACTATATTACAGATTATTAGTTTTGTAATTTTCAATAGGATATATACAAATTGGCTGATATTGGCTCTCGAGAAGAGTAAAGCCGTTCAGTTAAAAGAATCTAATAGAAACTATACTCATGTAGAGTGCCCATGTTCTCAGAAATATAGCCAATTAGTAGATATAAGATTTGATACGAAAAATATTTACCGCTGCTTGCAGTGCGATAAAGATATATCAGCTACACCGATCATCACTACTGTTAATACATCTGACCCTTTATACTTTAATAAGAAAAATGGATAAGCTTGAAAGTATTACAAAAGAAGTCGCGCCTACCGCGCTTCAAAGCGTTTCGAAAGACACTCCAACCAGTATAGAAGCTTTATCTGAAGAGCTATTAAAGTCTCTTACATATGATCAAAGTGATCTTTTTAAACAAGGTAGAGCGTTTATAGGTAATAAGCCAACTACTACCATTACTTTATTGAGAGACTTCCTTTATATGGAGGTAGAGCAGTTACAATTAACGAAAGAAGTAGATAATGTTGATAGAACAGTTAACAGCAAGACTAAAAAGTCACTACTCTCTCAAATTGATAACATTATTAGTATTCTAGAGATGTCAATTAATAATAAGCCAGATCGTATATATATTATGGTCGGAATGCTTTTACGCACCTTATATAAGAAATAGGAACTGTCGTATAATTATAGTATGAATAACGGTAAAGAAGTACATACAATGACAGTAGAAGAGCTCGAACGCGAAAATATTGATTATCTTTCGAGGTTCGCATGCTTATTATACGGTGTAAATGTAGCTGGTGACGCTGCAAGTAGAATGGGTCGTAATACAGAGCGTGATAGTTCATGGATTAAGCCTATTTTCTTTCAAAAGTATATCAATGAACGGCATGGTGATATGAAGTATAATATTACTAAATCTTTAAATGGAGGTGATGATGAAGTTTATTCCTGGTAATTCATTTGTAAACAGAACTCCTAAGTTTGGAAAGTATTTTCGTCGAGGGCAATCATATGTTCTAAAGAACATATCACCGAGAGATGGTAAGATGAAATATATCTTTACGAGCGTTGATGGTGATAAAGAGATTGTATTTAGTTCAGCTGAAGAAGCAGATAACTTCTTAAGCAACTTCTAATAATAATCACCGTATATATCAGTATCATTAACTCCCATATCGAACACTTTATCTATACTGGTAGAGTCAGCACTATATTCACTATAGTCTTCTTTCTTAGGCTCAGTTTCAATATTAGCACCTCCACTTAATCTGCCGGCAAATGCATCTTCATATATTTGCTGATTACCTGAAATACCTTCTCCGATAGTGTTGAAAGGTATACCAGGCTCGAAGCTATAGTCATACCGTTTAGCTTTGATTATAAAAACATAATGACCGGCCAGGGGGTTAATTTGCGCCACATCTTCATCCAGCTTTTCAGTAATCTCAAAATATTTTGGTTGTCTATCAGCGGGTCTATCATCGCCAAATTCTGATAACTGAAATATATCACCAGCCTTAGGCTCTACTACTGAATATTGAGTATCATATACAGACGATAAGCTTTCGAATGTAGCCTCATACGACGAAATATGTACATAAGCTGTAATTTCATCATCACTTAAGAACCCGTATTTGCTTAGGGTAATAGCATTATCATTAAGATTGACTGCCATTACTATATCCCTTGGTTCTGCGAACGTCTTAGTAGGCTCTTCACCGTATATATTATCGGCCGAGAGTACGTTAAAGGTATTAACAAAATAGGAAACTTTTACACCGTATTGATTTATAATTTCTCTCCACCAGTTACTAAATAGAACACGTTCTGATTCCTGTACACCTTTATCTGTAAACCTCCAACACGTTTGATCATCTTGAACCAGACCTGGGTAGCAATTATTATCGTAATCTATACTCATTTTTGTAACATAAAGGTGTTAGTTTGAGGGTTAAAGAAAAGACGAATACCTGTTTTACCTAAAGTACAATCTTTATCTTTATGAGGTATAATACTAAAAGTATCTCTTATATATTCCAGGTCAGCCGGCGTACATGCGCATGTACCTTTATTTGTTTTTAAATTTTCAATTTTTTGATTCTTAGATGCGTCAGTCTTAACATAATCAGGTACGAGATTTAAGTGTTTACGTCTATACGATGATTGTGTATCAGTAAACCCGTGACCCCTATGTCTATGATTGGTATGAAACTTTGCAAAACTATCCATAATTATATTTAATCAAAAAAAAGCTGCAACCAGTAGTTGCAGCTTTTTAAATTTAAATTTTAAATTTACGCGAAGAGCGAACCGCCAGTAGATCCAGTCTTTGTACTGTGGACTTTATTCTTCTTTGATGTTAGCTTATGACCAGCTGCATCTGGAAGAGGCTTACCGTTAGCATCTAATTTGATCTTAACATCAGCTGACGCTTTACCGCCGGAAGGTTTAACGTTACCAACTGTATTCTTACGACTCATTAATGATTGACCAGCTGAATCAGGTACTTCCTTTAAGTCAGTTGCTTCATCGACTGTATCTTCAAAATCTTCGAAGCCGTCTTCAACTTCATCATCACCTTCGTCATCGAGTTCTTCTTCACCACCGAGTTGAGCCATTAACATATCGTGCAGCTTTTGTGCTGTTTCACGGTCAAGTGTTAAAGTAACTTCATCAGTTTCTTCAACGTCGTTAGCTTCGTCATCAGTGTCAATACCGAGAGCATCAAGCTCTTCCATGTCTTGGTCGCCCATAACATCTTCAAATAATTTATCAAAAACAGATTTCATATTAATATTTATGTTATCTTTATATGTTTTTTCAACTTTTTCATCAAACTTTTCTGAACTATATTTACCGGGAGTGTAAAGATTACCTTTCTTTTTCTTTTTTGCCATGGTCTTTGGATCGATTGGCTCTTCATAGCCATCGACTTCTGTAATATCTGAAGTCTTCTTATTTTGAATATCAGTAGCAGCTTTACTGTTTGTGCTTACCGGCCCTTTACCAGGTTTTGTGCCAAAGCTTTTTATACCACCTCTCATACATGGCGATGCTTCCTTAGTTGACTCTTTTATAATATTGTTTGAGTATACATTCCATATATCGGTTAGATTATTCTTTCTTGACATCTAAATATTTAATACATAATGACCAAAAATAAACAAAATTATATGAATAACCCGAATCTACCAGCGGTAGGTGCGGAATTTGAATATACATCTACGCAAATAAAGCACCTTCAAAAAGCTGCGAAGAACTTATTATATTTTGCTGAAAACTTTTTTTATATCATTTCCTTAGATGATGGTAAACAAAAAATTAAATTACATTTACCCCAGAAGCGCGCTTTACGTAAGATGCGTGATAATAGATTCTTTATATTATTGGCATCACGGCAAATTGGTAAAACCACGATGATGACAATTTATGCTTTATGGATTGCTTGCTTTAATGATGATCAAAAGATTCTTATCGTAGCTAATAAAGAGGGTACAGCTATTGAAATAATGCAACGTATACGAATGGCGTATGAAGAGTTACCTAATTGGCTTAAGCCAGGCGTGAAAGAATACGGCAAGACCTCAGTAACGCTAGCTAATGGTACAAGAATCGGTATATCTACAACGACCGGTACTGCTGCTCGTGGTCAATCTGTAAACTGCCTTATATTAGACGAGCTAGCTTTTATTGAGCCTCATTTAGTAGAAGAGTTCTGGAAATCGGTATACCCTATCGTATCATCCTCTAAGAAATCTAAGATTTTTATTGCTTCAACTGCGAACGGTACCGGTAACTTATTTCATAAGATATATTCCGGGGCTGATTCAGGAGAAACGAATTGGGCTTGTGATAAAATTTTATGGAATGAGATACCTGGTAGAGATGAGCGATGGAAAAACGATACTATTGCGTCGATCGGAAGTGCTGAAGCTTGGTCGCAAGAGTTTGAATGTAATTTTATAGATTCGGGAGAAAGCTCATTAAATGAAGAGTTATTTGCGAGATTAATGCAAAAGACACGCGAACCTAAATTTATATTTGATGAAGGTAAGTATCTGCTATGGGATGAACCTAATGCTGAAGGAGTTTATATAGTTAGTGTTGATACAGCTGAAGGTGTAGGAGCTGACTACAGCGTAGTGCAAATATTTGACTATAAAGATCTTACATCTATTAAACAAGTAGCTACATATTGCGACAATACGATATCGCCGTATAATTTTACTGAAAAGGTGCATGAGATACTACAACACTGGGGCAACCCACTTGTATGTATTGAGAGAAACAACTGCGGCGCACAGGTAGTTGATAACTTGAGTAAGCATCACGGTTATGAAAATATCGTATCATGGGGTGCGTCCACTGCAGGTCGATCAAAGGGCCAGTTAGGAGTCGTAGCGCATACCAATACAAAGCATAAAGGTATAACAAACATGAGATATTGGGTAAACGAGCTTGAGAGTGTAGATATCCGAGATGTCAATTTAGTAAAGGAGTTAAAAGACTTTGTTAGGTATCCAAATGGTACATGGGCAGCTAAGAGAGGTGCCGGTAACCATGACGATAGAGTAATGTCGATGATATGGAATTTAATTATACTAGAAGACGAGGTAGTTAAGAGGCATTTTGAAGTTGTTCAGTTAGATAAGAATAATAAACCATTACAAATTAAGCAATTTGACTTTGGGATTAAATATTTTATGAACCCTACATCGATTTATAGTAATGAGAGAGAGGATAGCTTTGATAATACACCACCAGTGCTTATCGGAAATGCGATGAATCAATCTTCAGATATAGATCAGCTAATTGAAATGGGATTTACAACTTTACAATAATTATTATGTCACTAAATCAATCACAGTTAAATAAGAGTAGATTAGATAAATTTCTAATGGTTATCAATCTCCCTAACCCTTTAAAGAATATTAATACCACTGATCTGGCAGCTCATACAGATAATAAGGTAAATGAAAATTCGCTACAGTTCTCAGTTTACGGTGCAGTAATTCCCAGTGTACAAGTACCTGCAATTACTCAACAATACGCCGGTCAGTCGTATAAGCTGTCTAGTAATTCGAGACCGCCATATGAAAATGTATCGGTTAATTTTACTATTGATAGCAGGTTTAATAATTACTGGGTACTATATAAATGGTTAGACTTGCTTAATAATGATAGTACATCAACATTTGATGCTGATAACCTATCAAAGACGCCTGCTTCCAACTCAGCAAGTAGAAACTTAAATAAATCTTCAAACCCACCATCATTATATCAAGCTGATATAACATTGTATGCTAAAGATGAATTTAATAAAAACGTTGCTAAATTTCTATATACTAAAGCATTTCCAGTAAGTCTAGGTTCCATTGATTATAATTATAGAACCGAAGGTGAGATAGAAACTACATTCGAATTTGCGTTCTCTCAGTTAATAGTCGATTTATTATAATTTTTTAATCTAGAATCCATAAATAATAGTATGGGACGCACAATTCAATCACCGGGTGTAGAAATAAAAGAAATAGACTTAAGTCTGAGACCTAATATATCGTTAGGTACTACAGTATTAGCTGCAGGGTTCTCGGATAGAGGCCCAACTGACGAAGTCATTCAAGTAACTAGCTTAAGCGAGTTCGAACAAATCTACGGAGTACCTACAACTCCAGCTGAAAGATATTTTTATCATTCTATCAGACCTCTTTTTAATTCGCCAGCAAATGTGTTAACGTATCGTTTACCGTATGGTAATGATACCGGGGCAGGTTTCGGTAATAGCTATGGCGCTCTGGTATATCCATGTAGCGCAGTTTCGCTATCAGGCGACGGGGTGGCAGTAACAACTTACTCGCAAGCAACATCATCTAACGGTTCTTCTACAGCTGATGTACCAGTAAATTATATACTCGGTAAACCAACCCACTTTGAACTTACTCAGCAAGAGTATTTTAAGATTCAGCAAAGACAAGGTTTTAGCTGGTCTGATACAATTGGTAACCCAACGACGTTTGCTGATATAGGTCAAGGCGCTGTTATTGTTCTTAATAAAGGCCAAACAACTGTTAATAATAAGTATGAAGGATTTTACTTAGGAATGGTTGATAATACTAATTTAAATACTGCTACTAATTTTGACGGCGCTATTACAGCTGAAACCGTTGCTGCTAGTGCGGTTTCGACTAACAATTACTTAAGATTGCCCGAAGGTCGTCTTAACTTCGCTCTATCTGCATTAAACGACGCTCAGAGTAATACGTTCGGTCAAGAATCAGATAGTATTTCCGAGATCTTAGAGAACCTTACTCAATACGAAATTGAAAGCTCTAATTATGATGATGTATTATCAGTTGGTTTATTTAGACTAAGACAGTCAGTGTTCGCCGCAGACGTTATTAAGCTTGATTACATTCTTTCTGAAAGCTATGTAGGTTCTTTTGACTATCATCGTCAGCAACAATCACAAACTGGTGGATCTGCTCAAAGCTTCTTCTTAGGATTTAAAGAAGACCAGTCACCAAATATCGAAATTATAATTAACGAGAATCTTTCTCACAGAAATGGTGATACCTGGTTAGGTCTCGACGGCAAACCTCGTAATAAAGTGAGAATGGCGAGCACTAAATTTAGTAGCGAAGCGCAAGGTAATGCAAATTGGCCAACTCTTTCCTCCGGGTATATACCAGCTGGTTATGAAACTGCTGCTGCGACTGTTTCCGCTGCTCTAGTAGGAGCTTCGCAGACACTTGGAGCTGCTGATAGTTTATTTACCATCGGTGCTTATACGAATGCCAACTTACAATCAACACAGAAAGATCTTGGATCGATTCCAAAGAAGCTTGATAGATTGTTAGATACTGTTGAAAATCCAGATATCTTTGATATTGACATTACAATTGAGGCTGGTTTAGGTACTATTAATGCTGGTAGAGAAGTTGCTGGTAATGAAAAGTATTACGACGATCTACAATCAATTCAAATGTCCGGCTTTGCTGTAAGTGATATTACTAAGATTTCGACTGATGCGCAGAATTATAGAGATGCATGGAAGACAATTTACAACAGATTCAACGACTTCGCGGAAAAGAGAAGAAAAGATCACCTGTTTATTGCTGACCTTCCAAGGCCAATCTTCTTAGAAGGTGCAAACTTCAAGACATTACAAGACCCTGAAAAGAACTTCTCGTTAAATGTTCAGAAGCCAATCCAAGCATTTACATCTATCTTAAATTCGAGCTACTCGACAACATATGCATGTTGGAATAAAGTTTATGATGCGGTATTAGATGACCAAACATGGGTACCATTCTCTGGTACAGCTGCAGAATTAATGGCAAACACTGATAGTAACTTCCAGCCATGGTTTGCGCCAGCTGGCTTTACTAGAGGTAGAGTTGGTAGTGTTAATGATATTGTTCTTTATCCTAAGCAAAAGCAGAGAGATCAACTATACAAGATTTCTGTAAATCCTGTAGCTTTCTTCCCTGGTGATGGATTCGTAGTATTTGGTCAAAAGACATTACAAGCAGCTCCAACTGCATTCGATAGAATTAATGTACGTCGTTTGTTCTTGAACTTAGAGAAATCGACACGTGATACGGTAAAGTACTTCATATTCGAGCCTAATACTCTTCTTACAAGAACACGTATTATCAATACACTTACTCCTATATTCGAGAATGCTAAGAATACAGAAGGTGTTTACGATTACTTGATCGTTTGCGATGAAAGAAATAATACTCCAGATGTTATCGATCAAAACGAGCTTGTAGTAGACATATACTTAAAGCCAGTACGTGCTGCAGAATTCATTCTTGTTAACTTTTACGCAACAAGAACCGGTACAGACTTCAACGAAATCGTTGGATAATATTAACACTTAACAAATTAAGCCGATCTGAAAGGGTCGGCTTTTTTTTGAACTCATATAAAAAACAACTAATCTAGATTAAATAATTACATGGCAGACGTTAAACAAACGATACAAGATTTTTATACCCAGGCTCAAGTAAAGGACTTTGCGAGAAATAATCTTTTCAGAGTGTTAAATATTGACTTTGGAGATGGTAGTGATGTTTCTATAGGTGAAGAGGATTTAGTATATGTTACTACATCTACTCTACCTGGTAAGACTATTCAAGATGTAGTAGTACCTTATATGGGATTAGACTTTCACGTACCCGGTACTGTTAAATATAATGGCTCTGAAGGTTACTCTCTGACTTTTAGAGCTGATGAATCTTATAACTTATATGATAAGTTCCAGCAAGTAATCAACGACACATTCGATGATTCTGATTCTACTGGTAATTACTTTACTCCTAAAGCTAGCTCAGTTATTGATTTGGTTCAGTTAAATAAAGAGCTTGATAGAGTTTCACAATATCAATTAGTTGGATGTAGTATTAGAAGTATCGGCGATCTTTCGTATGATGTTACTGCTTCTGGTGAAGTTCAGACATTCACTGTAACCATAGCTTATCACTATTACAGAAAAACAGCGTAAATTTTAAATAATTTTACTTAAAAGCCGTATCGTTTGATACGGCTTTTTTTTGCTTAAATATTATATATGGGTATATTAAATGCAGTTAATGATGCTATACAAGGCGCTTCAAATCTTACAAAAGGCGCTTTAGGTGGTACTCTGGCGCAACCAAATGTAAATTTATTCGGTACAAATGTCCCGGGAGTACCTTTAGTAAGTTTTAGAAACTACTTTATTCAATCTATGTCATCCTGGGTTGGTGCAATACCTTTAAGAACTCAATGGGTAGTTCTGTTTGATAGTTTCCCAGTTGGTTTAAATTCTGATATAATTAGAGGTCTAGAACCTGTTCAAGGTGATAAGAAAGGGTTTGATATAGATAAGGCAAAAGCTTTTGTAACATCATACCCAGCTCAAGGGATAGTAGGGTGTATTTTCGCTCAAGGGGCTAATATACCAGATGATACATCGCCAACTTCTGTTGCCAGTATTCCAAATAATCGTGGATTTATACCTGGGGTAATTTCTGGTAATCGAGATTCGTTTGGACCGCTTACTCTAAACTTTAGAGAGACTAACACGTCCTTTATCGATAGTGTTATTAGACCGTGGGTTATACTAGGGAGCCACGCAGGTATGGTAGCTAGGGATGATAATAATAAACCGGAGTTAAGCCCTAAATCTAACATTACAATAGTTCAGTATACTAGGTCTTTTCAAAAGGTATCTCAAATTCCGAGAAAAGTATGGCAGTTTTATAACTGCGTACCAACTGGTATCGGTACTAGAAACTTATCATATGATGCAGAAGCGATGGAGTCGTATAATACAAACTGGAGTTATTCTCACTATAACGTAAGCGATAACTTATATTTGCCTTTACCGGATTTGATAGATAAATTATTTTAATGATTGATAATTTAATACCGGTGCAGTTACCACGCGGTACCATATATTTTAGAGAACCAACATTCTACGAATATAAAAATATATGCAAAATGCTGATATCGAGTGATAATGAGCATATTAATAACTGTTTTAATATACTATTAGACTCGTGCATAGCTGACAGTAAATCTCTAGATATTATTGATAAATTTAAATGTATTATTAATATAAGGAATACTATACTAGGTAATGAAATAGTATTTTTACAAGACGGTAAAAGAATAACATTAGATTTATCGACCGTATTAGATAAAGATATTGACAATTCTGATATAGAGCATAGTACCTTGACGTTTAACGCTCCAGTAGATTTACATATTAGTGCTTACGATGGTCTAATAGCTCAGTGCTTAACTAAAGTAAACGGTATTAATGTTAGAGATTTAACGCCTGATGAAAGGCTTAAAATATTAAATGAAACATCATTTTCATTAACAGAAATATATCAAAAACTACATTTAAATTTTAAAAAACGTAGTATACGGTTATTTAGAGATATAGAACTTAATGTATATAATTCGAATGAACTATTACAATTTCTAAAAAACGTATTCCAGGAAGATCTATCCGGCATTTTAAATTTTGAATATACATGTATACAGAATATAAATCTCAAAGCTGTAGATTTTAAAACATACACTTACCCAGAGCTTAAAATATTTCTTAATTATCTACATAAAGAGAGACAAGAGAATGGTAAAGATACTACTGAAGCGTAGTTGTTATTTTGCATATATTATATAAATATTTTTATGTCCGATAAATTTAATGATATCTTAAGTGAGATTAAGAATACTCGAAGCGTCTTAAAGGTAATAGTACCATCAAAACAAGTAGAAGTAGAGCTCTCCCCGCTTACTTTAGCGCAACAGAAGTTAATTATTGAGACTACTTCGGATACTACACTAGGTGTATTATTCTTTAACAACGTGTTTTATAAGATATTAAAGGAAAATATTAAAGGTAATATAAGTGATTACAATACAGTAGATCGTGTTAATCTGACATTAGCTTTGAGACAGCATCTTAAAGATGTTATTGGTACTGATGATAATGAAATTACGGTTACAGATCTACTCGAACGAAATAAAGCATTAACGTATAGTATTGAACCTACAGTTATAACATCAGGTGATTTTACATTTAATGTTGAAGCTCCAAGTCTAGATGTCGATAATTTTATTAATACTCATCTACTAAACAAGTATAAAAATGTAACCTTTGATGAAAACAAGCTTAAAAACCTTATAAGTGATCTATATGCGTGTGAAATTTTAAAATTTATAAAAAGTATTAAAATAAATGATAAAGAAATTACCTTACATAATGAGCTGACGCCGAGTATTAAAGTGTTAGAGAGTATCGATAGTATACACTTTATACAAGTTACAGAGTATATTAACTCTATTAGAGACGAGGAAGCGAAGTATACCAAATATGTAGATAGCGAAAAGTCTGTAGATATCACTCCCGACTTGTTTATACTATAGATTAATTATTAAATAATAGTATGGCTGACACTACTATAGCTGATGCACTATTATTATTATCAAAAGTATCATCATCAACGGATAAAAGATTATCATTACTTGAAAAGGTATTAGGTAAGTCTGCTACATCTGCATCGAACCGCGAAGGTTCAAATAAAACTCCACGTCAAGTTGTGGAGAAGGCAAAGCCTGTAATTGTTACTGATTTCGGTAAGAAAGCGGAGAATGATTTAAAGGTATTGCAGGGTAACGATGAAGGTGGTAAGGAAGGCGACCCGGGTAAAGACAGCGGAGGTATGGGCTTTATTAAAAAGCTTATCGGTCCCGCGTTATTAGTACTAGGTGGTTTAGCTGCTTTAGTAACGGGTATAATGTCTGATGGGCCGTTAAAGGGGCTACTTAATATATTATCAAAAGGTGGTATAATCGGCGGAGTAAAGCTTTTTCAAAAAATGGCAGGTAAACAGTTAGCTAAATTTACTGGGCTGTTTTCTAAGCTAATACCTAAAGATCTATTTGTAGGTGTGATTACTAAAGCTAAAGGGTTTCTGGGTAGCGTAACTAAATTTCTATTAGCTCCTTTTAAAAAATTAGCAGGTAAAGGTGGAGCTAAGGCTCTATTTGGTACCATCGGTAAGCTTTTTGGTAAACTTCTTAAACCGTTATTAAAAAGAATACCAGGTATCGGTTCACTTATATCATGGGGATTTGCTGTTAGTAGATTCAAGAAAGGTGACTTAGTAGGCGGTCTTATTGATGTAGCTTCAGGTATAGCGACATTATTTCCAGGTATAGGTACTGGTATATCTATAGGATTAGATGTATTAAACGCTTTTATGGATGCTAAAAAGGATCCAGAAGAGGTTAAACCAGCTGGTTCAGGATTTAAAATCGGCGATTTCTTCGGTAAGCTTAAAGATAAGATAATGAATAATTATCCTGTTAAAAATCTTATAAGCATGTGGGATGGCGCTAAGAAAGTCTTATCTGGTGATGTTAAAGGCGGGTTAACTGATATGGCTATGGCTATACCCTTCATGAAGCCTTTAGCAGATTTCTTCTTCGGAGAGAAGAATGAAGAAACTGGTGAGAGAGAAGGGGGTATGCAAGGTAAGAGTTTTAGTGAAATACTTAAAGTCATCGGCTCGACTCTAAAAGAGAAGGTAGGTAGAAAGCTACTATCAGTAATACCAAGCGCATTTGGATTAAAGAAAAGAGCAGCTGCTCTTTTAGGTATTTCAGTAGATGATACAGGAGGGGGTATAGAGGATCTGCCTGAAGCAGAGCAGGCTGCCTTGATGGAAGCAGAGGTTAAAGCAGACTCTAGAAAAAATACTAAAAAATCAGAAGATATAGATATACAAGAACAAGAGGCATCAAATAGCAGCAATGCGTCTGGTTTTTATCAAGAAAGCGCTGCAGATAATACACCATCACTGCAGAATGATTCATCTCGTATGCAGCTTAAAATAGCTCAAGCTCATTCAAATCTAATTAAAAAGCAAACAGATATGAGCGGTGAGTTACTTACTACTCAGATCGAGTTATTAAGAGAGAATATAAGTCTATTAAGAGAGATCGCAGAAAAAACAGGGGTTGGTGCTAATATCGTTACAAATAACACCACATCAGTAACTAATATGAACAATCAACGTAATATAAGAGAGCTTCAACATTTATATTCAACTTAAATAATAGTATATGAGTAATCTTTGGAATTTACAGTTTGGTGGTACCGCCGCTCTGCCTATCTTAACAAGAGGCGACAGCAGATTAACTGATACTACAACTGATATTAAGGATCTTAGTAATCTCGGTATATACGGGGATCAATCTGCTCAAGCTAAGGATCCAATTAATGTAGTTAAAGATTTTGCTTGGACAAATAGCCCGCAAGGTTCTCGCGATGATGTACCGAAGATTCAAATGATAGAGCAGAGAATTGTACTCAACTCTACAGTTACTAATATGGTATATTCTACATTAGCATCAGCTGATAGTGTTGCTGCTGTAGGTAATACTGTAACAGGATTACTAGATAGATTTTACCCTACAGCTAACCCTGCAATTGCTACGGAAGCAACAACTGACGCTACCGCGGCAGCCACTGGAGCAGCGGAGGAAAAGTCAAACAAAGAAGCATTAAGAGATCAATTTGAAAAGGTGCTGCAAGGTGGTTTCTTTAAGACGTTTGATAGTGATGTATTAAAACCCTATGAAGGATTATATGCTACTGAATATACTGGGTTTAATTATTACTTCCCATATCTTGAGGATTCTTACCGCGAAGTCACAAATTCGTTTGGAGACGGTGAAAGTAATATGCTAGGCCCGATAGCAGATTTAGCTGGTAGTTTATCAAAAGGACTCGCCGGTATCACTAATATTATTAAGCCTGGTACGTATATCGAAAAATCTAAACAATTTTCAATGGGAGATACCGGCAGATCTATAACTTTTAATATACCGCTACTTAATACTGGTACATTTGATGATGTTAAGAAAAATTGGCAGTTAATATTTGGGTTAGTATATCAGAATAGACCTGGCCGCGTTAGTAAAAGTATTATTGATCAACCAGTAATATATGAAGTTCATATACCTGGAATGGCATATATGCCCTATGCATTCATATCCAACTTAGCTGTAAAGTTTTTAGGTAATAGGAGAGATATGGAGTTAGAAGTACCTATCATGGATGAAGGTGTTAGCGGTGGGTTAGCTAACAATATAGGAAAAATTCGCACAACAATCCCTGATGCATACGAGCTAAGTATAACAGTAGAGGGTCTTAATGAAGAAACCAGAAACTTTATATACGCTAGTGTTAAGAAAGATAAATTAACAGTTAATAAACCTCTAGAAGCATCCGCTGATCCTTCACCCATTACAACTCAAGGTGCTGCAGCAGTCCCAAGAGTTAACTAACCCCTATAAATACTTTAAACTACTATGGATGGACAATACCAAGATAAGATAGATATATTACCTGATTTAGAGTTATATCGATATGAAAATATCTTTAAGATATATACTGAAGGCGATAATAATAACTTCTATTATAATATTCTTAAGAAAATTAAAATTCCGGATGATATAAACGAGAATATATTCGATTTTGTAACATACCCCGAAGCTATGCCACTTACAACATTAAGCTATAGGATATACGGTACAACATATCTATGGTGGTTAATTATGATTGTTAATAATATTAGCAACCCTATGGTAATTGAAAGTGGTAGAAAAATTAGAATAGTTAAAAAAGCTTTTTTAAAGGTCTTACTGAATAGCATTAAGCAGCAGCTACAATGAGGTATACGTATGATACAGTTTATGAAGAACGTTTTAGCTATATTATAGATAATCAAAAATATATATTTAAAGCTACTTTATTCAACCCGGATGGCGATATACTCACTATTACTAAAGGTTCAATACTCGAGCTAAATTTATTTGATAACATACTTCAACCCTGGATTGACGGTACGATTATACTCGATAATACAGAAGACGCGTTAGAGAGATTTGTAACTTCCCCGGACGATATGGAATTTAATCCAACAAGTAAAAAGTTTAAAGGATATACTGTAAGGGGCGATGGCCGTGACTTATTAAAGATTGAAATTATACCAGTAGATGGTAACTTACAGGATTATAATGAACGAGGGGATGATTATAATAAATCTTTTGCTATATCTTATGTATTCTGTTTAGAGGATGAAGAGCCGATAGATTATAATGGTAAGAACGCTAAAAAATATACTATAACGGATTACGATTTGGAAATTTTAAAAGAAAGAAAAGCTTTCTTTTCCTCAACAAATGTAGTAAAAGGCTTAAGCGGGTTAACCCAACTAAGTAATAAAGATCGAGAGGTTGAGACAGGCAAATGTCTTAAATCATTAATTACAAACTCTCTAAACGACTCTAACTCTATAAACACAATAATTGACCCTGTATCGGGTACAGAAATTACTCCTTTTTTTGAGGACGGGCTATCTAAGATCTTTTACTCATCCCCTGCTGCATCTAGTTCATATGATGATATAATGTACATACTCGATCGACATGTTAGCAGTAACTCAAAAAACGACTTTAGCTTTTTAAAGAAAGAGAAATATACCGGTGAGTATAGATTAGAAGGAGCCTCGAGTATATTCGATAAGGCATATAATACACAAGCTGACTCAACAGGTTCGCAGTTTTTAGAGAACTTTACAATAACTGGCAGTAGTCGAGAATCTGATAGTATAATCGAACGTGAACAGAAAAAGCCGCAAGGAGCTTTAGAGTTTGGCGAGAAGAGTGAAATTATAGAATATAAATTCTTTAACACTGCGTCAAATATACGCCGCGAAAAGATAAAATCTCAGATTGTACACTCATATAACTTTAATGATAAGCAATTTAATTTAGATATGTTTGATAGTAATATTGATAATGCTCGTGACGATTTTACTAGTAACTATGTATCTAATCTTAAAGGTAAAGATAATGCCCCTTACCCTAACTTAGTAATTAACGGTATGCAGAGAGAGAATCTATCATATAATAATAATTTTTCAGAATATGGTGATAATCCTGAAGTTAGAAAGACATACGGTTTAAACAAATTACTTAAAAATACCCTTATTACAAATATGGGAGTAGAGTTAACAGTTAAAGGGCAAACGTTTAGAAATTCCGGTAAATTTTTTAGTCTAGATAGAGCAGGCGATTATATTGAAAACACGTTTGATAATAAACTACTAGGTATGTATTTTATATTAGACGTTCAACATGTGTTTATAAATGATACTGAGTATTTTAATAAAATTATTGGTATTAAAACGTACCACTACGCTGATCCAAAATATAAGGAGGAGAGAATATGAGTAATAAAATCACACTGCTACCTGATTATATCGATATCGTTCAACAGCCTAGTGTAGATTTCTATAGAACAGCTACAGATCTATTATCTACATTCAATGATTATCTAGGTGAGCTAAATACTAGTATAGAATTTGAAGAAGGTAAGGTTTCTCCTGATGTTATACAGAGTACATCTCTATTATATCGTCAGTTGAACGACAGCGATTTTAAAATTACCTTTGACGGTGAACAGTATGAATTTGATAATATTTTTAAACTATTTTATATAGAAAAATTTCAAACACTAACTGATGATATTAAAAGTTTATTAACGATCTCCTTTGCTGATACTAATATATACTTTAATAATTATAGTGATGATACCGGTAATATAACTAATGATACTAGTGTAGTTGATAATAATACTTCTCCTTATTTTGACGAGTTCGATACAACATATAATTTTCCGAACAGTGTACCAGCTTCTTTATATAATAAGATATCCAACAACGAGCTACAGACGTCTATCGAATTTAACCTAAAGACCGATGCATTGCTTAAATTAAGCTTGGCAGGATTACAGGGGAATGTCGATACTAACACTGCTAAAACTGCTCACGGTGAAAACTTAATTACTGATAATTTATACGTAGATCGATTGCTGCTTTTTAAGGATCCTATTAATAGTCAAATAAAGAATGTTATTGGTAATATGGCAGATTTTATACAGTTCTTTAAGAATGTAAACTATAGAGATCAAGATAGTGAAAGGTCATCCTTTCTATTCGATTATACAGCTAGTATTGAAGGTGCATCCGCTCAGATAGATATACTTAAAAACAAGTTAAATGTGCCAAACAAAACTGAATTTTAACTCTCTGTAACATCAGCGTCAATTATTTGCGCATCACCGATTAACTGCTTCATTAATTCTTCTCGATTTAATAGTAATTTTGTTTCAGTATCTTGTTGTTGTAAAGCTTGTTTACTTTCAATATCCATTATCTTAAGCTCTTTGGTCGACTTAGCCTTTTGATCCGAGATATGAATCTTATTAAGAGTTTCAATTGCAGCTGCCGCAGCACCTACTAGTTTACTTAAACTCTCAACATCTCTAGCATCTGGAGCAGATGTAATAAATTGCTTTACATCTTCAACGTAATCAACACTACCTTTAATTAACTTACCAGAGTACTGTAAGAGGAAATTCTCTAAGTCTTCTTTATCGAGTTTAAAGTCATCTTGCTTTTCTACATCTCTAGCTATGTGAGTAGATGATTGTAGCTCTGAGAGTAAATCGTCAATTGAATCAGTCATATCGTCATCCATATAGAATATTTATTAATATAGTTGAAAAGTTAAACTACTACTGTATAATATTAGTATATGGAAGATAAAGTATTAATTAAATTTGTTAAGACTCACGAAGATGCTAAACTACCTGAGAAGGCTCATAATGATGATAATTGTTATGATTTATTTGCAGTTGAAGATACTGTAGTATATGGTAGTACCGCGTCACCGACGGGTGAGGTTAAGATTGGTAGTAATGTAGTACCTGTAGGTATTAAAGTAGGCTTCATCTCGCCTGGATTCGGATTCGTTATTAAGCCTAAATCTGGTCTCGGTTTTAAAGCAGGTCTACAACCGCATCTAGGAGAAATTGATACTGGTTACCGCGGTGATTGTAGTGTAAAGATGTATAACTTCTCCGATAAAGACTATAACTACGCTAAAGGTGATAAGGTAGCTCAAATTAAAATTGAGAAGAACTATAATACTACTGTTGAATGGGTTGATGAAGTCGAGGTAGCTGAACGCGGTGAAGGCGGATTTGGATCATCAGGTAAATAATATGAGCATTGAACCAAAAGATCCGAGTAAAACGCATTTTTATGTAAGCTTAATTAAAAGCGGTATCCGAATGTATGGATGTATCGCATTGCTTAGCTGTCAGAGTGTAAATCAATTCGCTTTAGCATTTCTAATTGCTGAAGTACTTGGAGTAGTAGAGGAACTGTAATATAATAATATATGTTTGATAACCTATTTACAGAAAAGTATAGACCTAAAACGTTAACCGATTTAGTATTATCTAATAGTAATAGAAAGTATTTTGATTCTATTACTGATGAGATCCCTAATCTGTTATTCGTCGGTACTCCAGGTATCGGTAAGACTACTCTAGCGCGAATACTAGTTAATGATATTCTAGAATGTCAGTATTTGTATATTAATGCATCTGATGAAAATGGTATCGACACTATTCGCTCTAAGGTAGTTGGCTTTGCGCAGACTAAGTCTCTCGACGGTAAAGTAAAGGTTGTTATACTTGATGAAGCAGATGGTATCACCATTGATGGACAAAGAGCTCTGCGCAATACGATGGAGGAATATAGTAGTGGTACACGCTTCATCTTAACTGCTAACTATAAGCATAAGATTATACCTGCTATTCAAAGTAGAACTCAATTCTTCGATCTCAACCCACCGTTTGATATAGTATTAAAGCTTATTGTAGGTATTATAAAGCAAGAAGGTATTAAGATTACAGAAGATCAAAAAGGTAACTTTGTTAATGTAGTAAAGCAGAATTACCCAGATATCCGTAAGATTATCAATAGCGTACAGAAAGCTACAGTTAAAGGTATCTTTGAAGTTAATGTAGCTTTAGATAGTAAAGAGATAGTAGAGAGAATCCATACTGAAATTCAATCTAAGAATACATTTGGTTTACGGAAGTATCTTATTGAGAATGAAAACGAGTTTCAAGGGGATTATCATAATCTAATGAAGCAGTATCTAAATTATGTATACGATTCTAGCTTAGATGACAATAAAAAACGTCAATATATTGTAACCATTTCAGATCACATGTATAAAGACGTTTTTGTACTAGATAAAGAGATTAATTCCTTCGCATGTTGGGTAAATCTTGAGAAGGTTTAGATAAGAAAATAACCTAGTAAAGCTAAACCAGCACCACCATGACCTTTAAGGAATTTAGTAATCGCATTCAATGCTTTCAACCACCACGCTTTTTCTCTATTAGGATACTTTTCAGTTAACTTATCAGATATATCATTTGCTAGCTGCTGTTTTTCAGCGTCAGTTAATGCATCTCCTCTTTTAATAGCATCTTGAACTCTATCGTTAAACGTTGATTCACCTTCTGCATCAGAAATTGCAGCTTGTTTATCTGCTTTCGCATTACTTTTTGCGAGTATCTTTTCAATTATTTTTGCAACTATCTTAACTGCGACAACTGTTAGACTTGCCCCTACGATACCTTGAGCAGCGTCTGTCGCGACTTCCTTACCTGCATCTAGAGTTTTATCCCGAAGCCATGCAGCAGGATTACTAAGTATTTCTACTGCTTTAACTACCGCTTCTTTGGTCTGTCCTGCTACTTCCCCTAAATCTTCTGCAGTAATGGGATCAAGTGCAACTCCACTATTCGGTGAGTTTGGTGTTGGCATAACACCAGGAGGTGCCGACCATTCTTTTAAAATAATATTTGCAATATTTTCAACTATAACATCTTCACTTGCATTGCTAGCTAGTTGCTCGTTAATTATGTTATTAAATTGAGTATCGGTATAATGCTGTTTAAATGACTTCATATGAGTATTTTTCTAGATATTTCTTATATTCACTATCGAATTTTTTCACCGGCTCACCAGATTCATAGCTTTTATAACCTTTAGCAGCAACTTTACCTGCCCTGATACCTTTAATAGCTGCTTTTGTAGCTGGTACACCTAACTTGCGAATTTTAAAGATTTTTAATACATCTGCAAATGGTATAATAGATAAAGTACTAATACCAGCGTTTATTAAATGTTTCTTACGATCATCTTTCTCTTTAGCTGCAGCTGCTCTTAGTGTAGAGATAACTGCGTTAGTACCATCCGCAAACGCGCCTATAGTCGGCTCTAAACCAGCAACATCTAAAGCTGTTTGAACAACGTTTAAAGTTTTCGCGAAACTTTCTTCTACTATTTGACCGTCATCGTGTTGCATTCAATTACCCGTTAATTGGCATATACTGCGAAGTATAATTCTCATTAACTGCAGGAGATGGGGTAGCAGACTTCGAAGGGATCTTTGTATTCTTACTCGCGTTAGAAAGATTAGTCTTCTTAAGGCTATCACCTTGCTGTGTCATTGTTTGTTGCTGCTCTTCGTTTTCTTCCGGCTTAACTGGATCAATTTGAACCTTATTATCATACTTAACTGAGTCAGGTACTGGAGAACCGAATGAAATATCCTCTTCTTCAACTTTTAAAATATCAGAAGGTACTGTAACTGCGTTCTGATTATCATATAAGCCATTAGTCAACTCTACTGCAACATCGACAAAAAACGAGTCAGCTCTGTTATCTGCATTAGCAGGGGCTCTAGAACCATTATCTGTTTTAATATTAATAACTTTCTTATTAAGATCGTTACCAGTAAACATATCTTCGATATATTTCTTTACATCGTCGGATAGACCCTTAAAGGAGTCTTTACTCTTATACCCAGATACTAACGATACACGATCGCCGACTAGAATACCGCCGTTAGTCATTTTTTGGATTGTACTTTCAATTAAATTTAAAAACTTATGTGACATATTATTATTTATTGTTTTTTGCTAATTATTCTATAGCTTAAATATTATTATAATGGCATCTATAAATTTAGATATTATAACACAGGCTGATAGCGACCGCGGCGAGCGGGCGGTATATACTGATCTGCATTTTGATTTATCTTTAAACTACACTCGTAGTAATGAATTAGAGAAACAGCAACAGATTAGAGATATTATAACTGACCAGGATGTTGGTGCTATTCGCAACGCTTTTATAAGCTTACTAACCACATCTCCAGGCGAGAAGATTTTAAACCCATTATTTGGTATAAATTTCGGCGATTTGCTATTCTTACCAGTTAATGAGGAAAGAGCTGGTGTGATAGGTAGCAACATTATAACGAATATATCTAAATTTGAACCTCGTATTAAAGTTTTAAACTTAGAGATAACACCAGTCATAGAAAGTCAAGAATATATATGCGATTTTGTATATAATATACCTAGATTTAACAATCAAAGGCTACAATTAAAAGGTAATTTATCTCAATCCGGATTTTATGTGTAATTAGCATAATTCGTCCATAAATATAAATATGGCCAGTGTTAACACCGATTTTACCTTACCTAGAGATGCTTATACAACGTTCGACGCGTTAACATTAAAGCAACATATAAAAGACCGTTTAAATCAAGGTGGGGTTTTTACTGATCAAGACTTTGAAGGTAGTAACTTATCCGCTCTTATTGATATTGTAGCGTTTTCATATCACCTTTCTTTATTCTACTTAAATCAAACATCATCTGAAGCGTTATTTGATGAAACCTCGGTGTTTGAGAATATTAATCGAATTACGAAGCTTATTGGGTATAAGCCTACTGGATATAAGACATCGCTATTATCATTTAACGCAACTGCAAGTGAGTCGTTACCTCAAAGTATTTATACAATCAAAAGATTCTCGTATTTTACTCTTAATGGTATTAATTATTCATTTGTCAACGACGTTACGTTCGGTAAGTCTACTACAGTAACTGAATATATATCTACATTATCTGATAATACTCTATTATATCAAGGTAAATTCTTTGAGCATCCCATACAGACTGCAGTCGGTCAAAACTTTGAGTCTATTCCGCTGGTTGTTAAAGATAATGTTAATAATACATCTATTAATATCGAGCATGATTCGATTAACATATTTGTTAAGAAATTTAATACAAATAAATATATTGAATTCATAGAAACTGATTCGGTTTTTAATGAAGATTCGGCGGCATATGTGTTTGAGAAAAGATTAAACGAAAATGGATTTTATGATCTTAAATTCGGTAACGGTGTTAACGGGGTACGTTTAGATGCTGGTGATCAAATTTATATATATTATTTAAAGAGTAAGGGAGAAGCTGGTAAGGTATCCGCCGGTAATTTAGATGGTAATAATCTTAATATATTTACTACTTCACAATTTGAAGCGATATCTCCTTTCATTTACGAGCCGGATACGCAATTCTTAACCCCTAGTTTAGCTACTAATATTGCATTTACTAACAAAAACGCATCAACTAGCCCTAGTGTAATAGAGACAGTTGATCAAATAAAGACCAACGCCCCTAAAGCTTTCTACGCTCAAAATAGAATCGTAACTAGCGATGATTTTGATACTTTTATGGATAAGAATTTTGCTAGTATTGTATCTAGTTCGGTACTAGTTAATAATGAGTCTTATATTAATAATGCCATAAAATATTACTACGATCTTGGATTAGACAGACCAAATGATGATTCGAGATTTATGTTCAATCAGGTAAAATTTGCAACTACCAGTCAAATGAATCATGTGCATGTATATATGGCACCTCGTATTAAGACAGTAGATAGTAGTAATAATTTATACTATTTAACACAATCGCAGAAATCAGAGATTATTAACAGTCTGGTATCTACAAAACTAGTTAATACTGAAATTATACCACACGACCCTATATATACTGCAGTAACTATCGGACTTGAGCAAGTAGGTACATCTCCGGTAGTTGATGACATTGATACCACGTATATTGTTATCGATAGGTTAGTTAATTCTCGAGTAAGTATTGATAAAATTCAAGAGCAAGTTAGCAATATATTTATTAATGAGTTGAGTCCGGAGAATGTTGAGCTAGGTGAAGTAGTTGATATTAATTCTATATCATCTCAAATTCTTAAACTAACAGGGGTTAGTGGTATAAGAACGAGAAGAGTTGATGATAGCGGTAATATAATAAGAGAGATACCATTTCTAAACATATATAGCTTTAATCCTATTTATAGTGATGTTGATATATCAAGTACGTCCTCTAATTTATCATTACCGTACTTCAAACTACCGTTTCTATGGAACGGTTCAATTAAAGATAAAATAATAGTGGAGACAGTTAATAGCTAATGTCAATTCGAACACTCCTCGCCAATTATAATTTTAGTAGGTCTTATGAAGACTTACCACCTATCAATTTACCTCTTAGGATACTCAATAAGAATTATGCTGAGTCGGATACACTACTTCAAGTTACTTCAGCTTTTACAAACTCTCAGGACACTCTAACATTTTACCCGTTCTTCGGTGAGGATGTCGCAGGGTTTACTGATTATAGCGGATTAAGCGCAACATCATTTATTGATAATTACAGATACTTTATTGATTTCGGTGATGGCACAATTAGCGATGCCTTAACTGCAGATCATTACTACAAGTATCCAGGTGAGTATCAAATTACATTAGTTGCAGTAGATAGCGCTACCAACTTTTATAGAAGTGAACAACGGCCAGTTGTAAGAGCTTATAATTTCGTTCCAGATGAGATATTCTTAACATATAGTGAAGGTAACAGCGCTATTAATTCTACTTTTGAGAATCCTTTAGTATTAACAAGATATAATTCGTATCAAAGCTGGCCTAGTGTATCAGCAGATGACGGATATACAATTAATTTAAATGTATCCGGTAATAAGAGTGAATTCACTACTAGTGATGAATATTATTCAGATAACTATATTCAGTTAAAAAAGATCGCAGCGTTTGTACAAGCTAATGAAGGTGAAGATCCTATTGTAATTAATAGTTTAAAAACTAATAATGATAAAATATACGGTAGAAGATTTGTTGCTGCTAATATTGACTATGCTTTATTTACAACTCCAGTACCTGGTTCAATATTTCTCGGCACATCAGGTACTGCTGAGATTTATTACTACGAAGATTAGACATAATAATAAATATTGATATGTCTAGTCATAATACAATTATATTTGCATCTTTCGATACAAAGAAATTTAATGACCCGGAAAGTGGTTTTTTAAATCTTTCCGATAATACTGAATCGTATTTAAATATACCACCTCAATCATTAACATTTACCATATCTACAGTACCTGTTAGGCAAGATGATTACTATCTCGATTTTACTACAAATGGTATAGATGGCTTCGGAGCATATTTAAGTGCATTCCTATTACCAACTATAAATTACGCTCATCAGAATATATATTTTGTAGCGAAAGTAAAAAGCCTTAGTGCTCAAGCTCCAAAGAAAAATTACCGTAAACTTGAAGAGTCATTTGAATTGTTAATAACTCAAGACGATAATTTAATTATAACCTGGAATGAAAATGATAATATTCTTGTTAAAGAAAGTGCTCTATTTTTAGACTTGGTACTCGGAGATGGGACTATTGTAGATCGTCAGTTAACAGAATTTACGACTAACTTTGGTGAATTAACTAGTAATTCAGGCGGGGGATATTTAAAAGCTTATTTTAAAACAGCTCAAACCGGTACAGGTATAAGAATAAGACTAATTTATGAAGATGAGGATAATAGTTTAACATTATCCGGATACTCAACCCCTTTTAATATATTACCAAGTCAAGGCGAATTTGATATTCGAAAGGTTAACGAAAATAATAATCAATCGCAAAATTTTAAAGATCTTAGATATCAAGATGTTCTTTTAGATAAGCCAGTATTATTTGATGATTTCCTCGGTCAAATTGTTGGTACATCTAATGGATCAGTAGAAACCTTAGGTATTAAAGATTATGAAAAGACAGCCAACTTCGTCTCTAATGTCGCAGATTCGGAATTTGCTAATTTAAAATCACTGACAAACTTATTTAATGAGTTACATATACCGTTTGAAAGCTATCCACAACAATTTCCACCATCATTATCTAGAATACTAGATATATTATCAGTTGGGTTGACAAGACAAATTGGCGGAATAAATCAATATCAGTTAAACTTTAACGATAAAGGATATACCGGTAAGACGGTATTTGGTAAAAATAAAGGAGATTTACTAGATGTTGAATCCACATTACTGTATACAGGTAATCAATCGCATAATATTATAGCGTTAGAAAAATTTAGTGAAGAATATACCTTACTAAATACAAATATCTTAAGTGCTACTAATGTAGATTATATTGATGTTAATACATACGCATTATCGAGTTATAATAATACATGGGGATGGGGACTGATATTACCGAACGATGTAGACGGTATCGATATAAAAGATTACTATGAATTTTATGAATTTAATAATACTGTCGAAGGATCTTTACTGCAGAAGTTTATTGATTTCGATAACACAAATAACACTTACTTAACAGCTGCTGCCACCTTTGCAGATTACTCAGATAAGTGGGGAATTGCTGAGAGTGTTATATCACATAACTTATATACTAATTTGAATCTCATTTCAGGTTCTTAATATTTGAATAAATATTTTATATGGCCGATTTAAATACAGTAGTGTTAGTTTATAATAGTATAACTAATAATTTAGACGACGAGAAGCGGGACCTGAATTCCCCGTTCACATTCTTAGAGTATTTAAATTATGGTGACATATTAACTAAGGAAATAAACGAGATCGGGGAATATCAGCAATATTTAAAACGCTGGGAAAACACAACGAATATATCTTTAGTTTCAATTAATTCCGATATCCGTGCTCAATTTATATCATTCCTAAGCGAAATAAGACTGACTTTCACAACACCTGAAGAATCGCGATATTTTGATAATTTAGATCTTAATGATAATGAGCAATTATCAATCGCTATACCATTCTTTACTACAAAGATAAAAGAGATATCTTTATATTTTGCTGAAAAACGAGAAGAAGTATCTAAGAATCTAGACTATATTAAGACTAAAGGATCTGGATCTGGGGTAGATAAATTTATAGAACAAGCTCTACAAAGCTTGTATGTAGGCGACGATATACCACCAGGTTTAACGGCACCTAAAGATATAGGGGCATTTCTTAAAAATATTGAGATTGAGGTTGAGAATCAGTACGATACTTTTAATGATTACTATGATTTGGATCCAGATAAATCTCCTACATTTTACGATACTATATCTGGTAACCGATTTGACTTTTTTACATCTAATACAAACGTTATTAGTGCTAGTTATTTTTTAGATACGGATGCAACTATCCGGAGTATTATTAATGAACAGGGTATTGTATTATCTGAAATACCTGGATTGACTGTTACTTATGATACGACAGATTTAACTAATTTAGATAAGACTGCATTTGTAGATTACGTTAATACTAACGATCGACAGGACTTAAAGTATCTGTTGAACATGGAGCTAATAGAGAAGTATATGGGAGTGGATATGTTCTACCTTTCATCCAATAATACAGGCGATTATACATATAAAAAGCTATTTGAAGCGGATTCCCCTTATAGGAATTTATTAAATGTTAATAACCCATCTACATTATGCGTACCTGGTAATAGTTTTGTAAATGAAAGAACTGCTGGTAAGTTTTATAATCCTGCTCATCGCGGTATACTAAAAATGGAAGCAAGTTTCTCATCGACTATATTACCTGACGAGATTAAGCCTGATATGGTGTATATTTTTCCAGATCCAGAAAAATACGGTAGTATATCCGGGGTAGGTGCTAGTGCGAGAGTTAATCCGTTAGTATTTTCGTTAGATAATTCTGAGTTTAAGAACGCATCATCTTCATTCGGTAAATCGCTAGTAAAAAGTAATAGTACTGATCAAAATTTCTATTCATATAATAGTACTGAACAGCGAAGATTTCAACCAAACAATCTGGAGCCTTTAAGAGGTTTGGAGGCTCTAAATTTATCTGGTAGCCTTATTAAAGAATCTGGAGATATTTTCGGAAATAAGTTTTTTATTCTTAATAATAATGACTTTGTTAATAGAGAGCCTAATGACTTTAATATAAGCGACTCGCCATTAAATTTAAACAATACTCAACTATCTGATATAACAGTAGACTTAGAAAAAGAAACTATTTCCGGTATTAGAGATAAGCTGAAGCCAGTATATGTATATAATCTAGTAACAGACACTATTCAGCCGATATCCTTAGAATTTAATAATATATTTTCTAGATATGTATATGACCAGTCTCTATATAGCGAGTTAACAGGCAATACTTTTGCTGATCTAAATATATTTAAAAATACGTTCTTATTTAAAACTGATAGACATCTTATAATTGATAACATTACATATAGTAATACTGGCTCATTTTCACCGGAGTCGTTTTTATCGCGAGTTAAGGTGTATAATAATAAAATTACAACAAATCAAAATGAAGTATCTATAAGTAATTTTAGTAATCCTGTCAGAATAAAAGATGATCTACTTTATATTAAAGTTGAAAGTGATCCGTCTGTTACCAGTCCTATAAATTTAAGATTCTTCGATTTTTCAATATTTAGATACGATTTAAATACTAAGCGAGAAGTTAACTTAGTTACATCCCAGACACAAAATCAGAGTTTCTTCAGTGATAATTTTACTTTTGATGTAGGTTCAAATATTGTACAGATTAAAGATGTTAAGTTAAACTATAACAGTAAACAGAATTTACTATTTTGCTTGACTAGTTTTGAAGATCTTAATAATGCTATCTTCTTCCATGTTTTAATATTTAAAATTGTTGGTAATTCGTTAAATATTGTACAAAATTACGTAATTAATCCTAATAATTTTAATACTACGCAAAACTTTTATAATAATAACACTCTTGCAAATAACTTCCTAACGCAATCAATATCATCAACCCCGACACAAAATAGCACCTATGGCACACTTACGTTCTAAGCATACATTAAATGTTAACCTCTCCAACTTTACTCCAGATGTTGCAGATACCGTATATTCGCATCGTTACGCCATTCAAGGTAATACTACAGTAACTTTTGTACTGTCAGATATACAAGATAATATAACAGCTCCGGGTATACAAGGTATATATAATAATTACGGTGATGATGATGTAACAGTATTTAGCCCGGGTACTATTTCTGATAGTTTTGTTTTTAATTTACCACTTACTGCAGTAAATCATACATATTTCCAGACACAATCAGCTCCAAGCTCATTATCTGCTATATTTAATATTTTATATCAACCAATAGGAGCGACCAAGGCTCTTTCTGCTACACATGAGGTAGAGTTTTTAACATCATCGGAAAATATACTAGATAGAAACTTGGAGATTTTAAATACTCAGCTATTTACGTTAGATAGCGCCGCGGTACCTATTTTCAATTTAGAGACAGATGAAAATATAATATATCCCTTCGCATATTATGAAGTCTTAACAGCTGCAAGATCCGATCAAGGCGTTTATCTTAATACTGACCCGGAAGATATCGATACAGGGGCGGTATACTTAAATCGAACCGAAATTACACTAACCTCTGCAGTATCGACTTATGGGTTTGATGCCTTGAGCGGCTCTGGGTTTACTTTACAAGGTAAAGACAAATCTATATATACGATCGCCTTCTCTATTACAGGTGATGAAATACCGGTAACATATACTCAAAATACTACATCATTCCTACTATCAAGCGTACTTGATTCACCATTCACCACGAACGTATCACTACTAACGACCATCTCGGGTATATTTGCATCGAATAATTTTATTGGTAATCAGTTTACATCTATTGAAGTTAACGATCCGTCTATTATATTTTATCAGACAAATTTACTACCTCCAGAAGCTACTGATTATGTATATACGGTTTCTACCTCTGGTGCATATAGTAGCAATACCGAGGTTCAAGGATTTAGTTCAATCTATAATGGTTCTGACTTTATATACTCATATCCGACATCCGGCTACGGGTTAAGCGCGTCTCTTAGAATTAACACTGAAGGTGATCAAAGGATAACAGCTCTGTAACAATAAATAATTGTATGGCTACCGATATTAAGATATCAGAATTAAATCAAATCACCGTTAATAGTGATTTAAATCAACTCATTATTAATGATCGAGAGAATGCCGGCGATACTGGTATATCGAAGAAGATTCAAATCAGTAATTTACTGACGCCTAATATTGTTAAAACCGATAATATTACCGATTGTGCTGTTATTACTAGTAAAATTAACGATAAAGCAGTAACCGCTGGTAAGATTGCTGATAATACTATTACCAGCAGTCAAATAACATGCTGCGGTATTACTAACAGTAGCCTTGCTACAAATTCAGTAGATAATAGAACTGTTAATAATTCCGACAACTTTACATTTAACTGCGTAACAGCTGCAACTAACGTTACTACTCCTCTAGCTACTGTTACAAGCAAATTAACAGTCGGCGCTATTGGAGGCGGTAAGACAGTTAGTCTAAATGGTATAAATTACGATTTCCCTCCTACTGAAGTCCCTAATTACTTCCTAAAGACAGACGGGTCTGGTAACCTCACTTGGGAAGAGGCTGTACCGGGTGATGGAACGGCATTGGTATTCAGTGAGATATCGCCAGTTGGTACTATTATTTCATGGGCAGGAGCCGCTTTGCCATCTGACGGTAAATGGTTAGAGTGCAATGGCACGACGTTCGACGGTACAGATTTTCCAGAGTTATCATCTGTATTAGGTGATACGTGGGGTACTCATAGCGGTGTTAATTATTACTTACCTGACTTAAAAGGCCGGGCAGCAGTCGGTGCAGGTACTGGTAATGACGGTACTGATAGCTGTGCATTTACGTTAGGTACAAGTGGTGGTAAGTATAACCATACACTTAGTATAGGTCAATTACCTAATGCAACTGGTAATTTTAAAACTACAAGAGCAACCATTACAGAGGCTACTGGAGTACTTTCGATAGCTAGTAACGCTGGTGGCACTGGAAATACAACGGCCGGTGGCGATCCTGGTAAAAGCGTAAATTTCAATCTTGGTGGCGGTAACCAATCTCACAACAACATCCAACCATACGCGGTAACTCGATATATCATCAAAGCTCTACCAGATGATATTCAGCAGTTTGGTATGGACGTCGGTCCTGGATTATCTGCTCTCAATGCATCAGGCGGTCAAACAGCTAGTATAGATTTATCTAGCTCTGAGATCGGCTTAAAGGTAACGGACGATTTTCAGTTTGATGTATCTGGTAGACTTACATTAAATGATAATGTATCTGCTTCTAGTATAACATTCGACGACGATACAGTACTGACTACAGGTAAACAAACAGCTTTTTACGGGGTAATGGTATCTAACAATCAGGCTAGAACGACCCCAGCTGAAATGAGAGCTGATAGAGGTAATGCGAATTTTTACGGCGCGTGGGATGAATATTCAAAAGGCTTGATAAATACCGGTTCTAATAATGTCGGCTATCCGAGTACAAATTCCTTAATGTATACAATGCATGTGAATGTATTGCAAAATACTACTATTACGATGTATAACTGGAACAATGATGATCAATTTTATATCTATCAAGACGATGTTTTACTGTATACTGGTTCTAATTACACGTCATCTGCGCCACGAGTTGTTACATTTAATCTTACCGCTGGTATTCGGCGAATTGATATCGTTAAAAATGATAGCGGTGGTGGTAGTAATTCTTTCGAACTTATGGGTAATATTATAGGTACTAATGTACGGTTTATATCTGGATATTAAAAAGTCTGAATACTCTTTAACTGCTCTACCTCAGCGTTAAGGCGCTTGACCTCTTCGATAAGAACGGG
>TARA_R110000851_G_scaffold179381_4_pt1 | contig 31084 bp, 25 predicted proteins | sample TARA_R110000851 | Tara Oceans TARA_R110000851 (sample SAMEA4397627) | marine metagenome | biome: Polar Biome; feature: [DCM] deep chlorophyll maximum layer (ENVO:01000326); material: water (ENVO:00002006), including particulate matter (ENVO:01000060) such as... | depth 17 m
AAAATGAGTTAGTAATACTGGCTTAAAAGGTATTGATTCAACTCTGAACTTAAGAACGTTGAAGACTCTTTATAACAGAATGCGTGAGCCTGACAGGCCTTTCTCGCACATCTGACCTATATGGATATTGGAAAGTCGGCAACATCATTGATCATGTCCTTCAAGGCATTCAGGCATCCTGCCTATCAGAATCAGGCTAGCTTACGCGGTACAGGTCGATTGGCATCTAACCGATATGGATATGGGAAAAATGAGTTAAACAAGTATTTACGTTGGAGTTAAAAAAACGGAATTGGCGTGTAAGATCCAATCCCGTTTGTCACTTCTTGGTGCTTATCTGCTAAGCGCTGGCGTGCGTGTAGGGATCAGGCGCTTGCTGCCTGTAGCCTCAAATGCACCCGCAAACCTCAGCAGGTTGTTGTCGTCATAAGCACGGCCCGCGAAAGTTAACCCTACAGGCATGCCAATATCGGCCATTGCCCCCATCGGCACAGTAACCGTTGGTACACCTAAGTGACGAATAGCAAGGTTGCCGTTAGCGACCCAAATACCGTTGCTCCAAGCGATGTCGGCGGAGGCTGGATTAACATGCGCATCTGCTGGACCCACGTCAGCCATGGTTGGAAACAGCACGGCATCGAGTTTGAGTTCGTCCATCCAGTCTTCCAGATCCAGCTTGCGAGTCTTCTCTAAGCCGCGCAGACCATCCGGTATGCTGTCGATTTGGTTATACGACTTGAGACCTCTTTTGGCCATATTGACGTACTCATCCATGCCAGCAGCAAGATCGCCCTCACGGTTCGGCAAGGTGCCAAGATCGTGCGGGAAAATCAAATGCCCATTAACGTCAGCTAATTTGTTCAGTTTAGGGTCATTGTTGGCTCGTAAAAATTCATCTAAAGCCCACCCCGATAGTGCCCATAGCTCATCATCAAGAAACTCAGGTGTGACTAAGCCACGGTTAAATACCGTCGGCGCACCAGGTCGGTCACCTTCACAGTTAGAAACCAGCGGGAAATCAACCTCAATCACTTCGGCTCCGGCAGATTCCAGTGCTTTGCGTGCCGCTTCCCAGAGGTCGATCACCGATGCTCGAGTATTGATGCGCTGACCGGTCGGGCCTCCGATACCGGGGTTTTCGCTAGTGCCAGCCAATTCATCCTTGTTAATGAACATGCGTGGCACCCCGAAACGCTTGCCTTTAAGCGTGTCAGCTTGGGCGGCAAGATCCAGATAAGAGTCTGGACGAACTGTTGATGCTTTTGGGATCTCAACCCAAGGTTGTAGACGCCATAGGTCGCCACGGGTGATAGGGTCGTCTGCCACGATAACGTCAAGTACTTCGAGCATGTCGGCAATAGTACGGGTATAAGGCACCACTACATCCATGGTCGGTGTCAACGGCCAGTTGCCGCGCACAGAAATAACCCCCCGTGACGGGGTATAGGCGCACAGACCGTTGTTTGATGCAGGCCCACGACCGCTCGACCATGTCTCTTCGGCTAGACCGAAAGCAGAATAACTTGCGGCGGTCCCAGTACCCGCGCCATTGGAAGAACCAGAGGCGAAGGGAGCTGTAAGGTAGTTAGCATTGTATGGGCTTTCGGCGCGACCGTAGTGACCACGCTGCATACCACCATTGGCCATAGGTGGCATGTTGGTTTTACCTAAACAAATGGCACCCGCTTCGCGCAGACGTTCAACGGCAAAGGCATCGTATTGAGCAATCAAATCCTTAAACGCTGGGCTACCCGAAGCCGCAGTGAGCCCCTTAACAAGATAGCTGTCCTTGGTGGTATAGGGAATACCATCGAGTGGGCTAAGTGTTTCACATTGAGCTCGGCGTGCATCAGAAGCCTCAGCTTCCTTGATCGCATCTGGATTGTGAACCACCAGCGCATTCAGCTTGGTCTGTGTCGCTGGGCCGTCGTAAGCATCAACCCGTGCGAGATAAGACTTCACCAGTTCAACCGCTGTGGTGCGACCGGATTCGAGCGCTGTACGCAGCTCGGCAATAGAAACCTCAGTGACTTCGAACATGTTACGACCTCTTATTGAAAGCCAATTGTATTGACAGCCAATTTTATTAAAACAATAGTGACATTAATTGTCATTGTGTTCTCCTTAGTTTTTACTTACTGTCCAGAGGGGATCTGTTGGGTGATGCAATGGATGTTACCACCACCTAATAAGATCTCGCGGGCAGGTACTCCGACAATTTCATACTCGGGGAAAATCTCCTGCAATTTTTGTGCAGCGATATCGTCAGTTGCCGGGTCGAGTAGTGGAAAAACGATACGATTGTTGGTAATTAAAAAGTTCGCATAAGAACCCGCTAAGCGTTCACCCGCCGTGCGTGGAACACCAGTCCCCTCAGTTACGCCTTGCGCTTCCTCTGCTGTGCAATACAAAGGACCTGGCTGTGGTAATAAATGGATTTTTAATTTACGGCCTTTTGCATCCACAGTATTTTGTAAAATATCCAAAGCGGCTTTTGAACGAGGATACTGCGGATCGGTTTGATCATCAGTCCAGTGTAAAATCACTTCGCCTGGGCGAGCAAAACAGCACATATTATCAATATGTCCGTCGGTCTCATCCATGTACACACCTTCTGGCAACCAGATAAACTGCTGCACATTTAAATAATCACACAGTAATGCTTCTATTTGTTCACGATTAAGATCTGGGTTGCGATTGCTGTTAAGCAAACATTCAGCCGTCGTCATGCAGGTGCCTTCACCATCGACATGAATTGAACCACCTTCGAGGATCAGCTGAGCCTGATAACGCTCAAAACCATGCTGCGTGAGCATCTGTTGTGCGACTTGCTCGTCCTTATCCCATGGAGAGTACAAACCCCCGTTATGACCGCCCCAGGCATTAAAGCCCCAATCAACACCACGGCATTCGCCCTTCGCATTCACGACTACAGTCGGCCCTGTATCGCGAGCCCAGCAATCGTTGCTATCTATTTCGACCAAAGTAACGTGGGAAGGCATAACCGTCTTGGCTTGAGTCAAAAATTCCTTAGGTACCCCCATATAAACAGGGGTAGCAGCACCAATGGCATCGGCCACTTTAGCAAAGGTTGCCTGAGCATAAGCCCCTGCAGAGCGCCAGTTATCAGGACGATATGGCCAAATCATCCACACAGCTTGCTGCGGCGCCCATTCGGCGGGCATGCTAAAACCATCTTGAGATGGTTTAGTGGTTAACTGCGTGGCATCCACATTCATGTTTGTCATGAGTTTTGTCTCCGGTAATGCTGAAAAACTATAAGGGAGTGCGCCCTAACATAGGACGACAGAATAAAAATACGCCTAACATTAATCAAATGAATAAATCGAATTACCACATTCATCACGCAAATAGTTAGGCCGAAATTGCCACGTCTACACTAGGTGAGCTTTAGCTTCGATGAAATACCACTGTATATCATATCATTTAAGACTACTTGCGCTAAATACTTGTATGCAGGTGATAGATAAGAATTTATACGGTAAAAAGCTTGCAAGTTTATTGCAAGCTAGATTAAGTGCAATCACAAAATGGGCCAAAAACGAGTGAGATTTATTGACTTAAAAATGGACAAATTCAACTCTGAACTTGAGGACGTTGAAGACTCTTTACAACAGAATGCGTGAGCCTGACAGGCCTTTCTAGGACATCTGACCTATATGGATATTGGAAATATCATAGTGATGTCGGCAACATCATTGACCATGTGCTTTAAGGAATACTGCCTTTCAGATCAGATTGCCAATTTTTTCATAAAGAGTAAAGAGGGAACAGCCGTTGGTTTCCTCTTGCCCCGTGCAGGGTTGAATCTTGCGATCTACTCTTGTTTCTAAAATTGATGTGGCCGCAGGTCATAAAATCTAGACAATAAAAGAAGAGCTGGATTGCGGCTCACAACCATTACCGCAATGACAAGATTAATAAATCCACAGTATTTAAACCTTCAGTCGCCACATATCAAAAGCTTCTTGGCAAAGCTGCTGTCTAAATTTTGGATGGGCGATGTCGATAAGTGCTCGAGCTCGCTCGCGCAATGACTTACCCCGCAAATAAGCCGTTCCATATTCGGTGACAATATAATGCACATGCGCCCGGGTAGTTACCACGCCAGCCCCTGGGGATAATACTGTGGCAATGCGCGAAACGGTGCCATTGGAAGCTGTACTTGGCAGTGCAATAACCGATCGCCCACCTTCTGACAGTCCGGCGCCGCGGATAAAGTCCATTTGCCCGCCTACGCCTGAATAAATTTGAGTGCCCAGTGAATCGGCACACACTTGGCCTGATATATCGACCTGTAACGCGGAGTTTATTGCCATTACATTAGGGTTTTTACGAATAATGGCAGTGTCATTGACCTGCTCAATATCCATAAATATCACCGACGGATTGTCATCAACATAGTCGTAAAGTCGTTGGCTGCCCAACGCAAAACCAGTGACAACTTTACCGGGATGTACTTTCTTACGGCTGTTATTGATGACTCCAAGTTCAACCAGATTAAGTACCCCATCTGAAAATAGTTCGGTGTGTACGCCCAAATCTTTGTGCTCGGTTAAGCACGACAGCACCGCATCTGGGATAGCACCTATGCCCATCTGCAAGCAAGCGCCATCAGGCACCAGTTTTGCTACATGCTGGCCGATGGCTAAACTAATGGCATCGCTTGGGGCTAATAGATGTTGTGGTAACGGCTTGCTCTGTTCATAAACAGCAGCCAGCTGATTATAATGAATAAAACCATCACCATGGGTGCGAGGCATCATAGGGTTAATATGGGCAATGATCCGCCCCGCCATTTGGCACGCCGCTAAGGTTGCCTCAACCGATATGCCTAAAGAGCAGATACCGTGTTTATCGGGTGGCGACACTTGAATAATCGCAGTGTCGATATGCTGTTCGCCGGAACGAAACAACTTGGGCACCTCAGAGAGGAAAATCGGAACATAATCGGCATCACCTTGTTGTAACAGCGACCGCGTGGGTGAACCAGTAAAAAAGCAACGATGGCGAATATGTTCTTTTAAACGGGGATCACTGAGCGATTCAGCGCCCTCGGTATGCAGCTGTAATAATGTTAAGCCATGCTTAGTTAGCGCATGTTCGGCTAATGCATCGAGCAACAATGTTGGCGTAGCGCCCATGGAGTGTGTCCATAAAGTTTCACCGCTTTCAATTAAGGATACGGCCTCTAAAGCACTGCTACAAATAATTGGTTTCATTAATATTACTCAAGGTAATTAAGCTATTTGTAGTGTAAGCGGTAAATTAATCCGTTAATAGCATTGGCCTTTGTAACATTGATCTAACACAAAAGAGTGGCGTAATTGAGACATTGCAGGGCATTTTTTATTCAGCGAGCATTGAGTAGGATTATTAAGCAAGAGTATTGAGCGGGATCATTTTGTTGGAGCAATCCCTATAACCCCCTTTGGGTTTGTGATTGTAAATGTCGCACTGAAAAATACGCCGGAGGCCAATATGACACTGTATGGCACTGATAGGTGGGGCTGAGAGATATATGACCAAAACAGCAGAGGCCACTTATTTATAAACAATATTGCGAGGTGTCTGTTGAGCCCATTTGAGCCATGACGCAGTTGGAGTCTTGCAATATTTATTTACAGTGGCCCAAGGCCAGCCTATTAATTTAAGCAAGCTTAATGCAAACCAGGTTCGTTCAAACGAGGTTTACATTAACCAATAAACAGGGTTAAGCACAGTGTTTATACGCCAACGCGGGCATGTTTAGTGTTAGCTTTCGTTTCAACATAAGCTTGGTAACGGCCAGGTTTATGATTAACCGCAATTAACACATTTAACGCAATTGCACCCATCACTGACAATAACACCAACTCAAAAGGAAACAGCAACAGCGAAGAGCTTAAAATTATCGTATCAATTAGCAAGCCAAAGTTACCGGCACGAATTGAATACTTGTTTTGTAAGTAAAGTGCCAAAATGCCTAAACCGCCTAAGCTCGACTTATGTCTGAACATAATCAACACACCGACCCCGATCAACATACCGCCGACTACCGCTGCAAATAATGGATGGACATTATCGATATGAATAAACATCGGCATATAATCCGTCATTAGCGAGACTATTGTCACCGAAATGAAGGTATTGATGGTGAAACGCTTAGAAAGCTGAGTCCAAGCGATATAGTAAAAAGGCACATTGATTAAGAAAAATAACACCCCAAAACTTAACGATGTCAGATGCATCCCAATAATCGCCAAACCTGCGGTACCACCAGTAATAAGCTGATTACTGTTAAACAGAGTCACGCCAAAAGACACCATTACACCGGCACAAAACAAAGCCATAATGTCTTCGTAAAATCGGTGTGTTGGAAATTGCATGCGATTTGCCATCCTGTAGTGAGTAGCGGTTAGTTATTAGCAACCTAGTGATTACATCATGCTGCTAATGCACTAGCCATTGTGCAGTGCTATAAAACAGCAACATATTAAGGGCGCGCAGTGTACCGAATCAACTTGGATTAAACAGTTAGCTAAATGAGACAAATGCTGCGATTTTTGCCATGAGTGTTCACTCAGATTTACGACTTTAGGTACTTTGGTAAACGAAGTGTTTATTAATTGTTACAGTATCGATTAGGCTGGGGTCTAAGAGATGCGCTTGATCAAACTTCAGCCGAATATTAGCACTGTATAAATAGATGTAAAAGTTAACCGCGGCAACGATTCTAGACAACCTTAAGTAATCAATTTCTGCCACTTAAGCATGACATGGTTTGGCCAACATAACCTCGGTTTGGGATAATAAACGGCTTTGAATTAACCCTTGCCTGTTACCAAAAAAAGGCATAAATGGCAGTATAAATAAAGCTCAGACTTAAGCCATGCCCTCCCCCAATAACATTGAGGCCATAGAAGATAATTAACTCCGAAAGTAATGCTAACGAGCTGTGGGCTTAGGCGCATATTTACCCATACGCAGGGAGTAAAACCTCCATGATGCCTGGAATATCATGGACTGAGACAGCGCAACTTATCGACCAAGAAATGACAACTTATTGGCGAAGGTGTAACAGCGCGGCTAAGTCACTTCACATATGTAGTCGGGTAAATTGTCGCTGTAACCGATCAAAAATCATCACTCAGCATAATATTGACCGTGCCCATCACCGCGAAACCATTAACTTGACTAATGATTAAACGCTCAACATAACGACACAAGCAAAACAAACTGATAACTATAGCCTTACAAATCAAACAATTAATTAAAACCTTGATCAAAAAATTCATTATCGAGCACAATTATTTTTTATACTGACTAAAATTGAATAATCAATCTTGGTAGTAAGCTGGTCATACTGAGTTAAAACGATAACGATATGCTGTCTATCTGCTTAATTAAATAGTGAAAAATGGCAATAAGCTCAATTAAACACGACACAACTAAGCGCGATAATGTTGACTAACCTGCAGATAAACATAACCATTTTTATACCATTCTCGACTGCTAAAAAGGAATATTTGCAGATTAAATCAGCAACAAATTAAGTTGATCAACATCACAGTTCTCATTTGAGAAGTCCTATAACAATCGAGAATATGCATGTTTATATCATTATGTTACCGTGGCGCAATGCTAAATTAGCCTATACACAAGAAAATTAGTCAATAAAAATTAGTTATTACAATCAAGTAAATGAGCCTAAATCGGGCGGCAACTAACCCGGCGTCTGATTTTCCCCTTAAGACAAACTGAGGTGAAATATGGATATATCTAACACGTCGCGCCGGACCTTTATTAAGCAATGTGTGATTGGTGGAGTCGCCGTTTATTCAGCGCCTTTACTGTGGGAAATGAGTCGGGCCAATGCGTCTATCGTTTCTCCTGAACTGGCAGCCCAATGGCAAACTCAGATTAATGGTCAATCCAAACCCAAGTTTCGCAACGATGGCATAGCCAAAGTGACAGGCCAAAAAGTCTATGGCCGAGACTACCGCGCAATGGACATGGCAGGCTGGCCAAAACAGCAAGGCTACGCTTTTATCTTGCGCGCCGCCGATGCATCCCATGTTTATCAAGGATTTTCCCTCGACCACCTCCCGGCTTCGGCTAAACCCTATAAAGTGATCACTGCGGCGGATCTTATTCGCGACAAGGTTAAGCTGCCCGACTTTTACGGTGACAATATGTTACTGCCAGAGGGACAAACCGCAGATTATCTTGGTCATGCGGTTGCGATATTATTATTCGATAGTTTTCCTGCATTTAAACAAGCTAAGTCATTGTTGCAGTTCGATAATACCTTATTGCGCTTTGGTGAAAAAACGCCCTTTGTGTCAGACACTAAAGACCCTTATGCCAGCTGGCGTCTTATTCGGGTTGAAGGCGAAAATGGTGCCCGTGAAGATACTTATAGCCCACTACACGATGGACTATTTTTCCCCAGCGTTAAGCACCACAAACCGGTATGGTCAGGTGATGCTAATGCTCAAGGCTCGGTTTCTGAGCGCGGGCTGTATTATGCTGGCGAGATAGAAAAACAGATTGCGAGTGCCAAAGCAGATCAACAGTGGCAAGTATTAGAGCGCGAATATCGCACCCAAATCATCGACCCGATGATGATGGAACCAGAAGCCTTTAACGGCTGGTTTGATGCTGCTAGCCAAACCTTCCATACGGTTATCACCTCGCAATCGCCACAAGACTTTCAAGAGATGGCCGTACACATGCTGTCATCTGGGCCACTGGCGGGCAAGGTTAAACATCTAGTGGTGCATTCGCCTTATATTGGCGGCGGTTTTGGCGCCAAAGATCATTCGATATTTCCTTATTATGGCGTGCTCGCAGCCATTTATGCCAACGGCCCTGTGCGCTTAGCCAATGACCGCTTTGAACAATTTCAATCTGGTCTTAAGCGTCACCCTTTCACGATGAAGAGTCGCTTAGCCGTCGATAAAGCGACCCTAAAAATCCAAGCATTAACCTCACAGATGACCGTCGATGGTGGCGGTCGAGTCAATTTTAGCCCGTCGGTGACCTCCGTTGGGGCGACGGCGATGCAAAGTATTTACTACACGCCACGCAATGATATTATCGCCACCGCCTATGCATCACGTAACCCAGATGCAGGCTCGATGCGCGGTTATGGCACGTTGCAATCGATGACGGCAATGGAGGGCATGATCCACGAAATGGCAGCCGAGTTAGATGTTGATCCGTTTAAACTGCGCGCGGCTAACGTGATGGAGTCTGGGCAGCGTAATACCCAAGGCGCTATCCCCAATGGCACACTAAGATATCGTGAAATGCTCGACATGGCAGAACAAGACCCTGTGTGGCAAAACCGCGCAGCCAGTAAGACTCGTTATGAGGCTAAATACCCTGGCATGCGTTATGGCGTAGGCTTTGGCATTGCCACAAAAGATTATGGTACAGGTGCGGCGGCGCCAAGTGCGGCGGTTAGATTATCTAAAGACGGTAAAATAACCCTGGATATCGGCTTTATCGAAATGGGCACTGGTACCCAAACATCTCAAGCCGTGATCGTCAGCGATGCCTTAGGCAACTTTGCCCATGAGGTAAACCTCGCCAAGATAGACATCTGGGATGCCATGCAATTAGTGCAAACCGACAATCCTTATATTATTTCACAGCAACGTCAAGATGAAATGACGGCTAATCCACGTTGGACGCCAGTAAAAGCAATGGCATCGTCGGCGTCTATGTCGGCCTATTACCAAAGCCATGTGACCCGCATTGCCGCCGAGATTATCTATCGCCACGGACTCTGGCCTGCGGCTGTGTCTATTTGGAACGAGTTGTATTTTAACACCCCAATGGGCGCAACCAATCTCAATCACGCTCGCGACGGCCGCTGGGTCGACGGTAAACTTACCGCTATGGGCTTCCCGCCACTGGCGATCGATATTCTCGCTAAACGCGCCCACGACATGGGCTTAGTGGTTGGCGTAATGGGCCATGCCTTTAATCGCTGGGCTTGGGCCGAAGCTGATTTTGAGATCCTTGGCACCAAAGAACGCATTGCACTGGATGCGTTGGCGCTGCAATACGGCGAAAGTAATCAATATCATGGCAATGCTGCTCGCCAAGCCAGTATGAATTCCAACGGTTATCACTTAATCGACCGTCAAGCTATGCGCTACCCTAAGGCCGAGCTTAATAATGCCATGGTGACTTACTATGCCCCGTGCGCAACCTTGGTTGAAGTGGCGGTAAATGAAGGCAATGGTGAAGTCACACTGCTGAGCTCTCATACTTGGTTAGAAGCCGGTAAAGTGATTGTGAATGAGTTAGTTGAAGGACAGATTCAAGGCGGTCTTGCCATGGGGATTGGCCATGCTCTGCATGAGGAATTACCGCCATTTGAAGCTGGGGCAGGTAATGGTACTTGGAACCTCAATCGTTATAAGGTGCCGTTAGCAAGGCATGTTGGCGTTTGGAGCCAGAGACATACCATCTTAGCGCCATTATCCGAAACAGATCCGAATCGCGGCATTGCCGAGGTGGTGATGATCCCTGTCGTTTCCGCACTGGTTGAGGCCGTTTATCAGGCTACCGCAGTGCGCTTTTACGAATTACCAATGACAGCGAAAAAAATTAAGGAGGCCATGGCATGAGCCAGTCAATTGAACTAACTATTAATAACCAAGCCGTTGGCCCGATTGAAGTCGGCGATGGCGTCATGATGATTGAATTCTTGCATGAATATTTAAACCTTACCGGCACTAAGTTTGGCTGCGGCGCAGGTGTATGCCATGCCTGCACTGTGATAGTTGACGACAACCTAGGAGTGAGTGAGGTTGTACGTACTTGCATCAATGGTGTCGAGCGTTTCAATGGCAAACATATCCGCACAGTAGAAGGTCATGCCAAGCAGAACGCCCAAGGCGAGATCACCGCGCTTAGCCCTGTGCAACAAGCCTTTTTGGAACATTTCTCGTTTCAATGTGGTTGGTGTACCTCTGGCTTTGTCAATGAATCGACCGCACTGCTAGAACGACTTGAGCGTAAACCTATCGCCAAAGATCAAGTTGAACACGTAATAGAACAGGCCTTGAGTGAACACGTATGCCGCTGCACTGGCTATGTAAAATATTATGCGGCGATGAAAGATTTGATCCTCAAGACTGAGGGGCTAACCCTGTCATGAAACCATCATATTTGAGTTATTTAGCTCGCTTTAACAAGGCTCGACATCAGCTAAGTCAGGATCTATTACTAACCTTGGGTTTGAGTTTATTGGCATTTTCCTGCAGTGCTGCCAATGACGCAGGCGAAGGCGCAATAGAACGTGGCGCTTATTTGATGAAGATAGGCGACTGTGTGGCCTGCCATACGAGTGTTGGTGGCCGTGAATTAACCGGTGGATTGCCGTTCGAAACCCCGTTTGGGGCGGTGTATTCGACCAATATCACCCCAGACAAAGATACCGGTATTGGTCAATACAGCTATGATGACTTTTTTGATGCCATGCATCATGGTGTCGGCATTAACGGCAATCTGTATCCTGCGATGCCCTACACTTCTTATAGTCTGTTAACGAATGAAGATACTAAAGCGATTTACGCCTATTTGATGAGCACTAAACCCATCAAGCAAGCTAATCTCGACAATGATGTCTCTTTCCCCTTTAACGTACGATTTGGCCTCAAGGCATGGAATTTAGTCGCCCACGATGCCGAGGTATTTGCCCCTAAGCAAGACAAGAGTGAATCTTGGAACCGCGGTAATTACTTAGTCAATGCTTTAGGCCATTGTGCTGAATGTCACACTCCAAGAGACAGCCTATTTGCCATGGAGCAAGACAAACACTTTCAAGGTGCTGTCATTGAAGGGCTAGAGGCATCGGACATTACGCCAGCCGAGCTTAATCGACAAAATTGGACTCATGACGATTTAAAGTCTTTGTTTACTGAGGGTTATTCTCGCAAGGGCACCGTCTTTGGTGGCATGTATCCCGTGGTGTATCACAGCTTTAGTCATTTAACCGATACAGACATGTTTGCCGTTAGCAGTTACCTGCTCAATACCGACGAAAAGATCGAAGCGAAAGCGCTTACCTTTAACGGCCACCAGCGTGAACTGCCAGGGTATAAGCTGTACAAGGGATACTGCGCCGGTTGTCATGGTCAAAAAGGTGAGGGTCGACCTAATGTTGCTCCGGCAATGGCCGGTAACGCCACATTAGGTAAAGCCAGCCCACACAATATCGTTGCTGTGATGCTAAAAGGGATAAAGAGTCAACATTACAACACCACCACCAGCTTTTATGCCATGCCAGCTTATGCTGATAAGTTAAGCGACGAGCAGCTAAGAGATTTAGCCAACTATCTGCGAGTGACATGGAGTACTCAGCCAGGGGATCTAGATATGAACACTATCAATGATTTGAAAGAAGTGATATTCGAGCATGGTTAAGCGTTTGAATCATTGGTTTTGAATCATGTGAAAAGTAGGTGTTTACACAAAAGCCGACATCAAGTCGGCTTTTTATTTTAATAGCGATAGCGGTAAGCAAACTCTTGAGCAGTTATCGGCAAAGGGCAAAAATTCATTTTGGCTAAAGCCATGAATCTATACTAAGCCCGATTGACCTTGTCATGGCTTTCGCCTAACAAAATATTAGCCAAAAAGATTACAACACATCGTTAAGATCTTGTATTGCATCGATCACCATACCAGTACCTATGCTAATCAACAGCAAATCAGTACCCACACGGACAATCTTCTGTCCTTCTGGTGTGCGCCCTAGCTGAAGAGTCAGTGCTGGAGGCACATCGTAGTACACAACATCCGCAGGCAGATGTTGACCTTTATGCCATTGCTTAACATTACCCGGTGGTTGGCAACCATTGTGTTTCTTGGCTAACCCTGGAGGACAATGCTTAGCATCACGAGTGGTATAATAGTAATTTTTAATCACGACTTGGCGATCATTACTAAAATAGACCTCGTAGTTACTATCATTGTGATGTTCATGCTTTTTTTGATGTTTTTCAGATTTGTGCTTGCCGCTATTACCGTGTGACTCGTGGTCTTTAGCAACACTTTGACCTGTAGAAAACACCATTAACGTGCTAAAAATGATAAGTGGTATTACATGACGATTCATAAAATTGATTCCTTTGCGATTAAATAGGCGCTTGTCATAATGCTTAACGAGCGATAATGCCTTACCGATAAAAAAAACCAAATACTATTAGTGATACGGTTACTATAGGTGCAAATGTAGTCGTATTCAGCGCAATTGTCGACACTAATTTATATTATCGATATCAGTGTTAAAACCCGCATCGGCGGCAACAAAAACCACCTCTGTTTTAGCGTTATATCATCCCTTACTCATCCAAATCATATTCCACAAAACAATAACAAAATAGCGGCACTTACTATAGTGAATAAGCCTTAATCTAGAAGCATGAGCGCCTAAAAACAAGTCAAACCGTTGATTTAAAGTTAATTCACTTGAACACAGCAAAGCTAAATATTAATGGAATAAAAAAATAACGAGACGATTGCGATATTGGCTCAAAACGGCTAATGAAAAAAAGCGGCAGCGACCCCCTTGGCGACCTTGTCGTTTTGATAGCGCTTAGGAAAATGATGTGCGGCTGGGTCAGTTCTTCTATATAGAGTACAGAGGCAACAGCCATAAAAGAGAACCCTAACCGTTAACTTAACTTCATTGCAGCAAAATCTGGCCTGGGTAGCTTATCCAAAATACTGTATAAATACATCACCACCAAGGACAATATAGCACCGATAATAAATAACCAATATCCACCGAGATGATCCAAAATAATCCCGCCACCCAATGGCGCAAACGCAAAGCCAATTTCATAAAATGATGCCGCGCCAAAATACGCACCACGCAAATGCTTAGGGGCTAGCCTGTCAATGTGCACATTCATAGTCGGGAACAAAATGGTTTCGGCTAGGCTCATGACAATAACGGCGCCAATCCAGCCCCAAAATAAATCGATAGGGTTATACGCTAACCAAACTTGTGAGCACACCAATAGTATCAGTCCAAACTGAATACGATGAACCAAACTATAGCCGGCCATTAATCTTAATAGTACAAATTGGGTTGAGATGATCACCAATGCATTAGTAAAAATCATCGCTGAAATCAATGTCAGTAAATTAGGTGCATTCGCGCGGGTGAGGTATTGGATAAGCGAACTGTCCATTTGCGCATAAATGAACATACACAAAATATTGGCAACGATAAGACATTGGAGCAATTTATCTTGCTGTAAAATAGTTATTATTTGCTGCCGACTGATGAACGCAGGTTTACGCTTAACCGCAGACGTTGCATCACCCATGGCAGGGATAAGCTCATCGGGCACCTGTTCTGTTGTCGATGGGATGGTTTGACAAGCTTGGTGCCTAAAGCCCCAAAATAACAATCCCAGCAATGCGGCAAAAGCGGCGGCAGTAATATAAAAGCTCGATTGTTTACCCGTTAAGCCTAGCCAAACACCTAACATGGGGCCGACAGCGCAGCCCACGTTAACGACGAAATACAATGACTGCATCGCCAGTTCACGAGTTTTAGGGTCATCAATGATGTCACCAATAGTAGCAGACGTGAGTGGTCGCCATAACGAGGTGGCAATCGAACACAGTGTCATCACCACCACATAGCCTTTGACTGAATCAACTTATGCCAGCAATGAAAACGAGATGATATAAAGCACACCCGTAAGATACATTAGCTTGTGGCGACCGATCCGGTCAGACAATGCACTCCCCATAAAACTGGTAAATACCGAAATAATCGCTGCACTCGACAGTACTAAGCCTACTTCAGTGGCGGTTAAGGCAAACTTTTCATACAAGATAACAGCCAAAAAGGGCCACACCATGTAATAACTGCCACGGGTAATAAATGACCCAAACAATAATATCCACATTAATCGTGGAAATTGCTTAAACCGCGCTAAAGAAACATCGCTAGGCACTTTTTATCCTTAAAGAGTGATGCTGAAATGGATTATGACAGACTAAATTGATGGGACTGATGGGATTATAGGGCTAATCCTAACGGCATTTACGCGGGTGAACCACTATTTATTACCTAATCCTATGTTATTACTGATCATATAATCTAATAGCTGTTTTTCATCGGTTCTATTTGACAGCGATAAGCCTTTAACCACACCTTGTTGATCGCTTTGGTTACGGTGCTGCCCTAATTTTTGCTTACCTTGTAACTCATCGATGACAATCTTAAAACCAACAATACCCTTGGCTAATTTTTGTTGGTAATCATCGGGAATAAAGCCACCACTTTGTAGCAATGCAGGTTCATATTGTTGAATGGTAGATTCGAGTACTTGTGCGGTGGTCGCATCATCGGTTAATTCAATAATGCCTTTTGCATGAACTACGCTGTAATTCCAAGTCGGAACGGCTGGATGTGAGTCATAACAGGTGGGAGAAATATAAGCATGTGGACCATTGAAAATGCACAGTACTTTTGTGTTTACTATGTTTTTCCAATGGGAGTTACTACGAGCAAAATGGCCATACAAGGTACCATCTTCACCTTCAGAAGACACAAGCAACAGAGGGAGGTGAGATCCATCTAAATCAGTTGAAACCACTGAAGCAAAACCATATTGACGAATAAACTGGTGTATTGACTCTTTAGATCCCATATCCCACTTATCAGGTACTTGCATAATTCACTCTTTACTAAAATAATCGATAACGTCTTTATAGTGAATCTGACGACTAAATACCATCGTTTTATGGGTTTATATCGATTATTACAAATGGCCGACTTTAACTAAAATCACCGTGTCTTGTTCCACATAGGGATTGTGCTGACTTAAATGCGGGCTGCGGATCCACGTACCAGCAGGATAACGGCCAAGCTCATCGATAAACTCTCCGCTAATCACGTAAATCTCTTCACCGCCAAAATGACGATGGGGTTGAAAATGAGTCCCTGCTGGCCACATCACTAATGCCGTAGATTCGGTGCCATGTTGATGTAGCGGCATAACCCGTAATTGGCCTTGACCCGGCAACCAATCAGCGTTGTTGGTATTAATAGCCACTTGCTCAGAGTCACTCTCTTGAAACTGGTGCAGCTTAACCAATAGCGTGCAGCCTTGTACGCTAAATGGCGCATGAACAAAACCTTCAGGATTACGCAAATACGTGCCGGCGGGATAATCACCGGTTTCATCAGAGAATACACCTTCGAGCACTAAAATCTCTTCACCTAATGGATGAGGATGTGAGTTAAATTGAGCACCTGCTTGATATTTAACAATACTGGTGGCATGTCCGCGCTCGGCTTCTTCGCGCGCTAAGCGTTTACGTAAGACCCCTGCAGCAGGACTGTTTTGCCATTCAAGTTCAGCGCTATTGATCACAACTCGCTGGCTAAAATCCATGTTTAACATATTGATACCTTTACAACCATGATTGCTAATAGCTTAGAGCGAAATCAACTCAATGAACAGCGAGTACCAAATGGTTTAATAGGTACTTTAAGGTGCTTTTTATTGATTAATAAGAAGAAATTTTCTATAAAAAAACCTGCAAATACAATTTACAGGTTTAATGATGAACGAATGCTTGAATTGGTTAACTTGCTGAATTATTGGCTGCCATTTGGCGTTGTTTTTTATACGCTTTAGCCGAGGCAGGAATGGGCGTCGTTCTGCCAGTTTCCAACCATTTCTTAAGTCGATTAGCATCGGCCATATGCGTATATTTGCCAAACGAATCTAACACCACAACCGCCACTTTACGTTTATCCATTTCCGTTAACATCACTAAGCAATGCCCTGCTTTGCTGGTATAACCGGTTTTGGTTAACGCAATGTTCCAATTATCTTTAAAGACCAGTTTATTGGTATTTTGAAAATCCAGTGCATAGCGTGGGCGTTTAAAAATAACGTGTTTTTTATTGGTTGAACTGAGCTTACCTAAAAGCGGATATTGCTGGCTGGCTTTAAGTAATAAAATAAGGTCATTCGCACTCGATACGTTTTCAGGTGATAAGCCGGTAGGTTCGACATAATGCGTTTGGGTCATTCCTAATGCGATTGCTTTATCGTTCATCGCTCGAACAAATGCCTTAAACCCTCCAGGATAATGATGAGCAAGCGAGGTTGCAGCACGATTTTCAGAAGACATGAGTGTCATTAACAACATGGTTTCACGGCTAACTTCACTGCCTAATCGTACACGTGAATAGACATTACGCATCACGGGTGAGTCAGTAATTTTAACCGATATTTTTTCATTTAACGATAATTTGGCGTCAAGGGTCACCATGGCGGTCATGAGCTTAGTCACTGAAGCAATGGGGACCGCTTGGTGTGGATTACTGGAATACAGCACTTCATTGGTTTTTAAGTCGACTAACATCGCACTGCTTGATGCTAACTCTTGTAATGATTGTTTTTGAGACACGGGTTCAGCAACTACCGAGGAGCTAATAACGGTATTTGAACATAATAAAGCGCAGGCAAAAAAGAAACGGAGTTTCATTATTCTCACTTGAAAAATAAACCTAATAAGTCCCTTGAGTATACGATAAAGGATTAGTCCGACAATAGATAAATAATCACTATTAGTGGGTTTGTAGTGAATGTTAGTCGGTTTGTAGTGAATGTTAGTGCATTTGTTGCCGCTCCAGCAAAAAACATAAATAATAGCGAGTACTGAGTTATGTTCACACAAGCCAAGATACACACTATCGAGCAATAATGTACTCGCCAGATGAGGCATATCAACAATATACTAGTTAAGCATTTGTCATCGTTTCGCGGTACGTGAACGACCCCGCGACATCGCTTCGCTCGGATTTCGCTCAAGACCATAGCAAACCAATATCCGCTTAAAGCTTGTCGAGACCCTATGACTTAAGTGACATTATCTGGCTATTATGGTGAAGTCATTAAACTGCAATGGAGCGTGACGTGGCTGCGCACCTTTGACGATAATTCCGCGATAATAATTCCGTGATGGTGCCCAATGCCGAGGCATTAAAAACCGCAATATGTAACGCTAATAGCGGTGCTTTAGATGAAATGGTTGTCGTGAGTTTTACGATTCCGATAAATGCAGATCACCAAAAAACCATTGCTTTGGCCAGGGAAGCCACTCAATGCTCACCTTATACCTTTTTAAATAAACCTATTGTCGTCAATTTGGGTAACGAGCACGGCTTTGGGCAGTTTTTTACACATCATTACCGTTAAAGCGTATGTGATGGACGTGAGGTTAGAAAAAAAGTTTATGAGTGTCATCAATATACGAGTACTTTCAGCGTTTAAAAATGCTAAATTTTATGATACATAACAAACGGTTCTTCAGTGATTTACGCTATAATAGACCCAATTGTTAAAATGGAGAATATGACTATGACACAAGATGAAATGAAAAAAGCAGCAGGTTGGGCTGCACTACAGTATGTCAAAAAAGACACCATCGTAGGCGTCGGAACTGGTTCAACGGTTAATCACTTCATTGATGCATTGGCAACAATGAAAGATGATATTGAAGGTGCAGTATCAAGCTCTGAAGCATCGACTAAAAAACTCATCGGACTTGGCATTGAAGTGTTTGACTTAAACAGTGTTGATTTGATTGATGTCTATGTTGATGGCGCGGATGAAATTAACGACCGCATGGACATGATTAAAGGTGGTGGAGCCGCATTAACGCGCGAGAAGATTGTCGCAGCGGTAGCAAAACGGTTTATTTGTATTGTGGATAATACCAAGCAAGTACCTATTTTAGGTGAGTTTCCATTGCCGGTTGAAGTGATCCCAATGGCACGATCTTATGTGGCACGAGAATTAGTCAAATTAGGTGGCGATCCGGTTTACCGTCAAGGCGTGGTGACCGATAACGGCAATGTGATTTTAGATGTGTACAACATGAAAATTTTAGACCCTAAAGTTATGGAAACTAAAATTAACGCGATTGTAGGCGTGGTAACCAACGGCTTATTTGCTAACCGCGGCGCCGATGTATTGCTAGTTGGCACCCCTGATGGCGTTAACACAGTAACCTTGTCATAACCGACAGTGGTGACTTTTTGTGTTGCCACTTAAGCAATACTAATCCTATTGAATATGTGATCGTTCAGCGGGAGTTCAAAGTGCTGTAAGCAAGGCAGATGATTGAAGCGAATAGTGATTCCATTTCGAAAGCATCTAACGAAGCATAACGTACTTTGAAACCCGCCAGAATAGAGTCACTCCGTCGTTCCACTTCCGCGTTGCATTGATTTAAAAGGGATAATTATTTCGGCATCAATGCGCCTTAAATCACCCCCCTGAGCGACCCCGAACTGATCAGATATTTAATCAGCTTGGTATAGCACAATAGTCAAAACATAAAACGGCCTAACTTAAATGCTAGGCCGTTTTATGTTATTGGTTCACGCGTTCAAACCCTACAGACTAATCAAAAACAACCTCATTAATTAACTCATTGTTTAACTCATTGTTTAACTGATTATTTAACATCAACGCGACTGGCATAAACTTATTTAAAAGCCAATATACACCTTTTGCCTACTTGAGAATGTCAAATATTAGTCAATTATATTGTATGTGTTGTGACAATAAGGATGCTCCCCATTAAGCCGCTAATCACAGGGCCGTTAACCCAGCTAGCCGCCGCAGCCCTTGACGATAATCAGTTAGTCGCCATGGCAAAAACCGGTTGCGAACAGGCCTTCGCACAACTTTTTCGGCGCCATCACCAGCGGGTGTATGCCATCTGTTTTCGATTAAGCGGACAAGCTAGATTGGCAGATGATATGACGCAAGCGTGTTTTATTCGTTTATGGTTCAAACTGGATCAATTTAGAGGCGACAGTCGATTCACTACCTGGTTGCATCGCTTATGTGTCCGCCAAGCCATTAACGAATTAAAAGTGCAACAATCATGGTGGCAACGGTTTTTACCCATGGAACAACTTGACCCACTTGACGCACCTACGGTGGATTTTGATGACTATCATCAGCTCGATAAGTACATAGCTAAGTTGCCCCAACGCACTCGCATTGTCTTTGTTCTTTGTGCCATCGAAGGCTATCAGCATAATGAAGTCGCCGCATTGCTCAATATTGCCGAAGGCACGAGTAAAGCGCAGTACCATAATGCTAAACAATTATTACAAGAGATGCTTGAATAAGTCATTCACAGCAAGACCTTGAAAGCTTAGTCAAATCGATGTCATCACAGATGAAGCCTGTAAAAGATTGATAGCCAGGTATTGCATCGCAATTAAGCGCTAAACCTCAACAACAAAAATTATCTCTTGGGCTTTGGCTTATAGCGGCAAGTATTGCAACCCTGACTCTGATGGCCGTGTGATTGTCGCAACAACCGCAAATACGGCATTAATGCAGCAAACTGGCGCAATAAAGACAACCGGCATTTTTATAGATATAAACTAATAGATTCAAAAAATACCGCTACACGGATTTTACTTCGGCTGCGGTTAAATGACGCCATTCACCTGCCGCTAAGTCAGCGTTTAACTCGATACTACCCACAGCTTCACGGTGTAAATTAACCACGTTATTACCGACAGCGGCAAACATGCGTTTAACTTGATGGTACTTACCTTCGCTAATCGTCAATCTCACATGGGTGGGATCAATAATATCGAGCAAGGCAGGCTTAGTGAGTCCATCTTCATTGCGCAGCTCAACACCATCGGCAAATATTTTTATCAAACTGTCATCAATGGGATCGGCTAATTCCACTAAATAGCGTTTGCCACAATCTTTCTTTGGAGAGGTAATTTTATGTGACCACTGACCATCGCTGGTTATTAAGACTAACCCGGTAGTATCAACATCTAATCGACCTGCAATGTGTAACGTGTCCATTTTTTCAATATCAATCAAACTCAATACCGATGGATATTGTTCATCAATGGTTGAACAAATGGTGTCTATTGGTTTGTTTAACATGATGTAACGCTCGCCAATCACGCTAATTAAGGTACCGTCTAAATGCACCGCCATTTGCGGAAGTACCTTAAAACCAGAATTTTTCACCACCACACCATCGCAGGTAACATCACCACGATGCAGGGCTCTCTTGGCGAGCGACCGAGTCAGTTCGGTACTTTCACAGATAAATTTGTCTAAACGCACAATGATTACTCAATCAAAAAATATTGACACTATTATGCTGCTTACGCACTTAAATAGAAATCAATCGCCGATATTTTTCACCTCCACGGTAATTTTTAGTTACACATACTCACAAAAAACCCTGTAAAAATCACTTTGTTTGGCTTGTTTTATAGACGGTTAAGGCCTTAACATACAATTCACAATAAAAGTAATAGCTTTTCCCTTTGGATAAAGGGGTTATTACTCAATTATGCAACACAGTCTGCAATACCCCATTGAAGGGTTCTTTAAATAAAGCAAAGGAAACAACATGAGAAAACTGGTTATTGGAGGTCTATGTGCCTCGTTAATTGCAGGCTTAAGCGCTTGTAATAATGAAAAGGCAATAGTTGCACCTGCAGCAGACGTGGCTAAAACAGCCACTGCCACTGCGGTAGCACAAGCCCTCACTTCAGGCATCAACTTTGACAATATCGACAAGTCTGTTCGCCCTCAAGACGATTTCTACATGTATGTTAACGGCGCGTGGTTGAACAAATCTGACATTCCAAGTGACCGTACCAGCATCGGCGCTTTTTACGACTTACGCGAAAACGCCCGTGATGACGTTAAAGCAATTATCGAAGACTTGAGTGCAACACCTAACTTAGCCGATGGTACTGACGAGCAAAAAGTAGCTGATTTATATCGCTCATTTATGGACGTTGACACCCTAAATAAATTGAGTATTGCACCAATTCAAGCTGAATTAGATCACATCGCCGCCCTGAAAGACAAACAAGAATTAACCGCTTTTTTTGGTGAAAACCAAGCTAATGGTGGTGGTACACCTTTAGCCTTTTATGTTGACATCGATGCTAAAGATTCAAGCCGTTATGCCACACACATTTATCAGTATGGCTTAAGCCTGCCTGAGAAAGATTATTACTTTAACGACTCAGAGCGTTTCGTTAATATCCGTAAAGCTTTTGTTGAACATGTGGAAAAAATGTACAGCTTAGCTGGCTTGCCAGACGCAAAAGCCAATGCTGAAGCTATTTTAGCGCTAGAAACCCAAATTGCAGAAAAGCATTGGGACGTCGTTGAAAATCGCGACAGCACCAAAACCTACAACCTATACCAAGTTAGCAATCTGCCAGAATTGGCCTCAGAAATTAACTGGGATGGCTATTTAGCAGCGTTAGGCGGCGACAAGCAAACTGATATCATTATCAACCAACCAAGCTATATCCAAGGCTTAAACGAGGTCCTTAAAAACAACGACCTTGCGACTTGGAAAAACTACATGACTTGGATGACATTGACTCACAATGCCAACAATTTATCTGAAGCATTAGATAACGAAAACTTTGCGTTTTTCTCTAAGACTCTAAACGGTCAAGAAGAGCAAGAACCGCGTTGGAAGCGTGGCGTTAGCACCGTTAGCGACACGTTAGGCGAAGTTGTCGGTAAAGTGTATGTGAAACGTCATTTTGCGCCAGAAGCCAAAATCCGTATGGAAAAGTTAGTTAGCAACCTAAGCGGCGCTTATAGCTCAAGCATTGATTCATTAGATTGGATGAGTGCAGGCACTAAAGTGGCAGCAAAAGAAAAACTGGCTAAATTTAATCCTAAAATTGGTTATCCAAATAAATGGGCTGATTACACTAAATTAACCATTCAAGCAGACGATTTAATCGGTAATGCTAAGCGTGCCGCAGTGGTTCAGCATAACAAAGACATCGCTAAGCTAGGTCAACCAATCGATAAAGACGAGTGGCACATGACCCCACAAACGGTTAATGCTTACTACAACCCAACCATGAACGAAATCGTTTTTCCAGCGGCAATTTTACAGCCTCCGTTCTTCAATCTTGAAGCCGATGACGCGGTAAACTATGGTGGTATTGGTGCGGTTATCGGCCACGAAATGGGCCATGGTTTTGATGATCAAGGTGCGAAATTTGACGGTGAAGGTAACATGCGTGACTGGTGGACCGAAGCTGACTTAACAGCATTTGAGTCAAAAGGTAATGCGTTAATCGCTCAGTATAATGGCTATCAAGTATTTGACGACCTAAACGTCAATGGTAGCCTAACATTAGGTGAAAACATTGGGGACTTATCAGGTGTCACTATCGCCTATAAAGCTTACAAAATGTCACTTAATGGCAAAGAAGCACCGGTCATTGATGGCTTAACCGGCGATCAACGTTTCTTCATGGGCTTCACCCAAATTTGGCGGGTAAAGATGAAAGAAGAATCACTGCGTAACCGCGTTGCAACTGATCCGCATTCACCTGGCCACTTCCGTGCTCTTGGTTCGCTATCGAACATGCCTGAGTTCTACAGCACTTATGACCTGAAAGAAGGCGACAAGATGTATATTGAACCTGCTAAACGTGTAAAAATTTGGTAATTCAGACGCAGTGAAAACTGATTAACGTCACAATTCCTCATAAAAGGGCATCATTTGATGCCCTTCTTTATTAAACCTTGTTCATTCAGCCCCTATTCAGCCAAAAAGCGGTACATTGAGTTACAGACATTACGCTGGAGCTATTCAATGAATAAGTTATTTCGTACCTTTTTTATCTTCTTAATTTTACTGTCTACCCGTGGTGCTATTGCTCAACCTAACGAGGTTAAATATAACAAGTTAGCCCAGCCTTCAGACTTCAGCCAAAAATCAACTAATGATATTGAGCAGCTATTGGCGCTATATGAGCACGACGCTGACATTGTCGTACAAGATACCGATAACTTACATGCTCTGATGACACGAGCACCATTAGCGCAGCAAGAACTCATTGACCTACTGCACGTTATTAGCCAGTCAAGCAACACTACAACCATTATTCCTGCCATTAAAAGTTATCAGCGTGCGGCTCAAAAAGTGCAAGCAAAATTCAATGGCGACGCCAGTCAGCTGACCGATATAGCGCGAGCCAGTGTGGTGGCCAATGACGTTAAAAGCTTATTATCAAGTTACCATCAACTGCGTCAACACACCGAAATAGTGCAATTAAAAAACCGCTTTTCTCGCCCCAAAATGTCAGGCTATCGTGACTTAAATGTATTAGTAAAATTGCCTGCAAGCCAAATGGTGGTTGAAGTACAGTTTCATTTAAATGATATTGCCGACATTAAAAGTGGTCCAGAACATCATATTTATGAGCATATTCAACAGATAGAGTCACAAGCCAAAGCAACCTCTAGACGGTTAAATGATATAGAACAAGCCATGATAGCCAAGCTTCGTCAAGACTCGCACAAGCAATATCATAAAGCCTGGTTAAGTTATAAACGTCAAAGTTTATATAGTTCACAACAACAAGTTGCATAAACACTGATAACTATCCTTATGATGAACAACTCACACCGCCTAGGCCTTTTTTAATCATGACAAGTTTCCACCCTTTTAGCGCTCATATGAGCGCTTTTTTTTTGCCAAATAAGATCCACTACAATCACATCTGCTATACTCGCGCCCATTACGATACGATCTGCTGGACAATGCTATGAATGACATTATCGAACTGCTACAAGAGTTAAGTGAAACTGTACCCGTGCCACTCGAATTGCCCACCTTTGAGCAACTTGTAGAGGTTGAAGAACAGATCTTAATTGGTTTGCCCAACGATCTAAAAGAATTCTTATTGTATGGCAGTGATGTTATTTATGGCACGCTTGAACCCGTTACCGCTGCGGATCCTTACTCGCACACTTATCTACCAGAAGTCGCCTGTTATGCTTGGTCTATTGGATTGCCCCGTGAACAAATTGCCATTTGCCAAATCGGCGATAGCTTTTATTGTATTGATGAAGAAGGCCAAGTGAAGTTTTGGAAAAAAGGCCGATTTAGCGACAAAGTCTGGGAATCATTTTGGCATTGGGCCGAAGATGTGTGGCTTAATCGATAAGCTAATCTGTTAACCCTATCTGTTAACCTTAAGTTACGGTTAAATAAACAAATAAATAAACACTAATGATGAGAACGATCATGTCGAAAAATACCGGTTTAAATGCGATTGAAATCCAATGTTTGCGTCAGTCTTTAAGCCTAACAACAGAACAAGTTGCTAGCATCACTAAGACCAGTAATGAAGATGTGATGTCATGGGAGTCTGGTGAGAAAGAAGCGCCTATTCCCGCTCAGAAAAAGTTGTTAGACATCGATGATATTATCGAAATGCAAGTGCTCAATACCTCTGATGGCATTGAAGAGCTATTTAAAAAAGAGCCTAAACGTCGTTTAGCGTTTGTGGTCTATCCAACTCAGGCTCTCTATACCCAATACAATCCTGAATTTTTAAGCTCTTTGCCATTAACTGAACTGTACAATGCAGCAGCTTGGCGTATTAAAAAAGAATGTAAACTGGTACTTGAAGTGGATGTAAGCTTAGTCGCACTCGATGCCGAAGCCTATAAAGCTTATCGTGCTGATAACGGCATGAGCGAAAGCCGAGAAAGCCGTGCTAAATGGGCGGCGACTCAGTTATAAAAACCTCCATTTTGACGGTCAATAACTAAAAGGAAGCTTCGGCTTCCTTTTTCATAACGCTTATTTAGCGACATCGGCAAGTGCTACTGTTTTGGCTAGCGCAGCGGCCAAAGCAGGACGTTGCTTTAGTCGATCGCGATAGGCGGACAACTTTGGCGGCAGATGTTGCTCGAATCCCAAAGCCCAACCTAAGGTTTGTGCGAGTAAAATATCGGCAACCATAGGCTCGCTGCCACATACAAACCCAGACTCTGGTATCCAAGTTTCAGCAACCGCAGCCGCTTGATCAAACTCCCATTTGGCCACAGCAAACATCGCGTCTACGCGCAGTTCTTTTGGTAACGCAAAACGATGCTTACCCATACTCCACAGCGGTTGTTCAAGCTCACTAATCACAAAACTCATCCAGCGTTCATGAATACCTGACTCTTGAGAACCTGGTTTTGGCAACCATTTACCTTGGCCGTACTTTTCCGCTAAATAACGCATAATGGCCGCAGATTCGCTTAACACGAAATCACCCTCTGTGAGTACTGGCATTTTGCCACTAGGGTTAAGGGCTAAAAATGCGTCACCTTTATGTTCACCATTAGCAAAATCGATAGCATGAAACTGCCATGCAATACCTAACTCTTCTAAAAGCCAAGATACCCGTAGCGCACGACTTTTTTGGGTTCCGTATAACGTAATCATTTAGGTTCCATATTATATAGTGAGGTTAATGAGGATAAAAAAAGCCACATTGCACCATGAGTGAATGTGGCTGTAATTTATCTTATGACGTTGTGATTAGAAGTTCATTGTAACTTTAGTATAAATATAACGGCCTAATGGGTTATGAACGCCCATTGCATAACCATAAAGGTCGGCATCACCGTCACCAATAGCAAATGATGGATCTTCATCAAACACGTTATTAACCCCTACAGATAACTTGACCGTGTCATTGAAACGATATGAACCAGACATGTCCACTAACAACTGGGCATCAACGGTACGGGTTTTATTGAAGTCTTCAAATTCGCCGATATAACTTAAGTTAACGTTGGCAGCAAAGTCATCCATGTTCCAGTTAGTTGTTGCTAACCAACGGTGCTGTGGATACTCATACTCACCAGTGTAATCAACAATATCGCCATCAATTTCTTTTTCAAAGCTGATTAAGTAGCTGTACTCTACACCAAACTTAACCGTGCCGTAGCCGTCTAATTCAAGGCCATAATGAGTCGATAAATCCACACCTTGTACTTCTTGTGAACCAATATTGACGAATCCAGATTTAATCACATCAAGCGGACCAAATGTCTGACCTGCTTGCGGTGCATTTCGCAAACAGACCGTACTGTTTTGATCATTACAATTTTCATCATAAAGAACCTGGTTTTGCAGTGAGTCAATCTTGTTATCTTGGAGAATATTGTATATATCAACACCAATATCAAACTGCTGATCTGGGGCCCAAATCATGCCCACATTCCACGTTTCAGACTCTTCAGCTTTGAGGTTAGGGTTTCCAGCGAATATAAAGTTGTAATCCAATAATTCACAATCTACGTTATCAGCTTCACAACGATAGCTATCAATTAAAAAGTCACTCTTCTCAGAAGGGCCTAAGCCGATTTGTGCTAACGATGGGGCACGGAAACCAGTAGACCATGAACCTCGAGCAGTGACCTCGTCACTAATGCCCCATTGGAAAGCGATTTTAGGATTCGTGGTTGAACCAAAATCACTGTAGTTATCGTAACGACCTGCTAACTGCAACTCAAAGTTATCTGCAACAGGGATAGAGAATTCTACATAGGCAGCATGTTGGTCTCGTGAACCAAACGCAGATATCGCTTCAGTACCAAAAATCAGACCTCGTTGAAACTGCTCATCTGGCACGTCACTGACGCTTTCTTCGCGGTATTCTGCACCGGCAGCCATCATAATATCGCGATCAGCAATCGTAAATGCTTGGCCTGTAATACTGGCGTCATAAGCGGTGATGCTCGACTTACCTTGTCTTACTAGGCTAGTGGTGATGCGATCAATCACCTCTGGCGAGTTGATAGTAGCGCCAAATGGGTTGTAGTTACCGGCATCTATTTCAGCTTGTAAATAATCGGTTCTTACCCAACCCTGTGAACGGTCACCGGTTTGGGTTGACTCACTGCGACCACGTTGCGCTGATACTTCCCAGTCCCAATCGTTTATGACGCCACGAAGGCCGGCAACAATACGCATGGTATCTGATTCGATATCCCAACGACGAGGGCCAGCATCAACCGTACGGTAGCGGCCGATATCGATGTCTTGTCCAAAAGGATTGTTAGGATGAGTACCAGGCACGGTTAAAGCTGCATCTTCATCTAATGGCGTTGGTGCACCGCCAGCCTCAGACGTGTTGTGTTGTACTGACAACTCTAAAAATGCGGTTAAATCTTCACCTAACATGTAATCAAACTGGCCAATAGCACCGACACGCTCAGACGTTGGGATCGTTAAGTTGTATGGACCGTAATCAAACAAACAGCTGCCACTTGCTGTCGCATTCTCAGCGGGGCAATCTGGGTCAATCGTTTTAACACCATTGACATAGAAATAACCCGGGAAGCCACGTGATGAACGATAATCTTCACCGCCATAAACTGATTGATTAGCGGTGCCAAAACGGCCCATTTCGTCTGCAGACAAGGTGCCATTGGTAAAGTAATCAAGGATAATTGACGCACTGCCTTTTTCGGCTTTTACGCCCCATACTAAGCTGGCTGTCGTTTCGTCATAACCGGTACCACTGTCATCACCATAACCTAGGTTAAGTTCGATACCTTCAATGTCTTTTCTTAAGACAATATTGACCACACCGGCAATCGCATCAGAACCATAAATAGCTGATGCACCGTCTTTAAGAATATCGATACGCTCAATAGCCGAAACAGGAATATTATTAATATCAACAAACGAATTTGAAATCCCTTCAGCAAACGCACTCGATCCAACACGGCGACCATTAATAAGTACCAGAGTCGCATCAGGGCCTAAGCCACGTAAACTGATTGATGCTCCACCGTTTGCAGTAGAGTCTTGGCTATTTCCACGCGTTGAGAATGCACCAGAACCGTTTGCAGGCATACGCTCTAGCAATTGTTGTAGGTTGTCAAAACCCATGTTAGCAATATCGTCTTTATTCAAAGATTGTACTGGTGAAGGTCCTTCAATATCGGTGCGTTTGATACGAGAACCGGTCACTTCAATTCGTTCAACCTTTGCATCGGCACCTGCATCAGCAGCTTGTGTAACAAAGGCGATAGGTGCAAGAGATAGTGATACAGCGATAGCGCAAGCGCTGCGTAAAAGGTTAGTTTTTTTCATGATCATCCTTAACGTTAATTTATTGTTTTAAATCCATGACTACTGCAAACTGCGGTAACAACATTACCGCCTACTACTTTGTTGGATTCTAATGTACCTGTTCAAGTTAGGTTAAAACTTAACAAAGTCAAAACATTTTATTAATGTAAATGCAACAAGATACTTAATCAACAATAAATAGTTAATAACAGTGAATTTAAATTTTTTGATATGGAGATCAGATGAGGGATATAACACTCGTGAGTGGCCACTTTAATACCAACCTAGCTCGGTACTGGTTATGGTCTACCTACGTAACATTCTGCTTCAACGTTATGGCTATTACATTGTTACTATCATGGTTTCCATTAAGAATTTTAGTGACAAAACGTTACATCACAAATATGAGTGCTCAATTAATCGAGCAGAAACTCATTGTGCGTGCAAACTTACTCACTAATTCTGAACATACTGATAGGACATTTATTCAAGCGCACATGATGCACATCTTTGGCCTAGATAAACTCAGCGTAAAAAAACACAATTGAATCCGCTATAAGAGCTCTAATTAACCTAACAGGTGTTATTGATGCAACGGGATTTAGAGCACAAATACGGGTACGAAAATCATTCCTAAATGGGCTAAAAAAATAACACATCGACCACCCCTAATACGGATGCATTGCTCCTCAACTATCTACAAAAAATGCACGCAAGCTTATTATCGATAAAACAGTCATTAACCGTTAAACAATCAAATTAGGTCGTTTTTTTATCATGCTAAATCAACAAACTGCATTAGCCCTACCGTGGATGTCTCGTGTTAGCACCCTCTTTAAAGCTACAGGACCGGGAATATTAATGGCCGCTGCCGCGATTGGCGCCTCTCATTTAGTCGCCTCAACCCGAGCGGGAGCCGAGTTTGGTTGGCAGCTTGCGTGGCTGATTTTATTAGTTAATATCGTTAAATATCCTTTCTTCGCCGCAGGCGCTCGCTACACCGCAGCAACGGATGAGAGTTTATTGCACGGCTATTATAAGCAAGGTCGTGGCTATTTAATGCTGTTTACCGGGCTTAACGTTATTGCCGCCATTGCCAGTACGGCGGGGGTATGCATGTTAACGGCAGCAATGCTAACCCAGTTTATTCCGCTATCGATTGATGTATTAGCGCTAATTGTACTGGTCAGCTCATTGGCATTATTGATTTTCGGCCACTACAAACTGCTTGATAAAATGACCAAGATCATCATGTTGGCACTTACTCTAACCACATTAGTCGCCGTAGCATTAGCCTTTAATCGGCATACAGGATTCGGGGCATCAGACGTTGCCGAATCGCCTTGGCAATGGGCTTATGTGGGCTTTTTAGTGGCGATGATGGGCTGGATGCCCGCGCCAATTGAGGTCAGTACTTGGAACTCATTATGGTTAATAGAAAAACGTAAAACCCAAACGGTGACCGCCAAGCAGGCTATTTTTGATTTTAATCTAGGCTATGTCACCACGGCATTACTGGCGATTGTATTTTTAGCCTTAGGCGCATTAGTGATGCACGGCAGCGGTGAACGATTCTCAGATTCTGGCGCGGTATTTGCTTCACAATTGATCACTCTTTACAGCCAAGTGATGGGCAATGAAAGCCGTTATTTGATTGGGATAGTGGCGTTTCTATGTATTTTTAGCACCACAGTGACGGTAATTGATGGTTATAGCCGCACACTCGATATGGGCTGGCGATTGCTGACCAATAAGCCTGCTCAACGCTCGCACCTAACGGCAATGATGCTAGCCATCAGCGCCTTAGGGTTATTACTGATTTTATTTTTTAAAGGCGCATTACTGCCTTTACTAGAATTTGTGATGATATTGGCCTTCATGACTACCGTCATTTTTGCCTGGTTAAATTACCGCTTAATGACCAGCAAATCTCTAGATGCTAAACATCGTTATGGCCCGGTAATGGTCGGACTCTCTTGGGTAGGCTTACTGTATTTAACCGGCTTTGCTGGGCTATTTATTTACTGGTATCTAGCTAAATAATCTCACTAAAAGCCTAGAACGCTGCGCTGCTAGTACGCTTCGCGGCTAGAGGCTA
>TARA_R110000851_G_scaffold68214_3_pt1 | contig 31082 bp, 31 predicted proteins | sample TARA_R110000851 | Tara Oceans TARA_R110000851 (sample SAMEA4397627) | marine metagenome | biome: Polar Biome; feature: [DCM] deep chlorophyll maximum layer (ENVO:01000326); material: water (ENVO:00002006), including particulate matter (ENVO:01000060) such as... | depth 17 m
CCCCTACCTGTTCGACCACTACAAACCAGAGCCACCAAGAAAGTCGAAATGGGTTGTTAAAGATGACACGCCACACTTGAGCCTTGCTGAAATAATAGCTCTAAATATTTACCAATAGAATTTTATGAACATGAATATACTACTGAATAAAAAGATAGATGAACTCAAAAGAGATATCATCCCCGCCGATAAATTAAAAGTGGGGGAGACACAAGGCGACAGCGGCTTGATCCTCTGCTACCACCCGACCCAAGAACTTCACGGTCTCTTTGCAGACATGGGGCGGGGCGATTATTATAACGTCACCGGATGGATTAAAAACGAATCGTGAACCCCTTATCTTGAACCATGAAACCAAGCCAAAGCAAAGTGATAAAACCATACCCATCCCTAGATTCAACCTTCATTGAGACCATTCATAGAATGGAGATGCATGAACTGCAGGAAGAGCAAAGAAAAATTAAGGTTCAGCAAAGGATTATAAAGACCCGAGCTGTTACCCAACTGAAAGCAGAAATCAAAGAGGTCTTGAATGCCACACCAATGGACCGCGAACAAAGATCCAAGGTGAATGCCAAGGTGATCAAGATCGAACGAGTATTAGAAGAACACTACAACCCAGACCAAAGAACAAACTAATGAAACGATACATAAAACTATTCGCCACGGTGGTGGTTATCACCCACTTATTCCTGCTAACTCTGCTAGTTATGCTGATCTATTTCAGCGACTTGACTGGTGCAATTAATAACATGAGTGGATGGCACACCGTCCAAGATAATGGGGTGGTGCATTTCCATCGATTCAACTTGTTGCATTACATGGCGATCACCTACTTTCCGGCCATGATAATTTCTCCAATTATTTTATTGATCGACTGGGCATTTACCCCTAGAAATAGATTCAACACCGCAACAGGCAAGCCACTGCTTGACATCAAGCTTTAAGATTTGACCTCCCCCACCTCCCTTATGCCATCTTTGTGGAGGACAGAACCTAAGTGTGTGTATTTAGTGTCAGGTTCTGGGGGGAGGTTACCTTTCACCAATGAATATAAATATGAATATGAATACAGATACTGCAAATGCAGAAGAGAAATGGAGAGACGCTTACTTTAAAGAAGCTCTCGCCGCCGCCGATCTACGCTGGGACATATGCTGGGCTATTGGGTTATTGAATCCCGAGAACCCCGCTTTAGCTCAGAGGCTAGATTCTAATCTCAAGAAGCATGAACAGAGGAGGGTTAAACCATGAGCTTAGATTTAGAAGCCGTTGTCTCTGATGGCAAGCGAGCCTATACTAACTGGTCTACCTTAGATCTCTGTGACTACATGGAAGCCCTCGACGCTTACCATGAATCGCTTGAAGACCAAGCCGAACAATCGGCATGGATAAACATCGAGGAGTATCACGAATGGCTCGACAAGCGAGCCGAAGCGGCCATCGAAGAGATGGATACGGACAAAGAATTCCAAGCTCAATTCACCCAATGATTACATTACTATCGCTCGTCGCTTGGTTCTTTGCGATGGTGTTCATTTGCCGGATGTTCCGTGTTTGCACGACATACGATCACCCCGTCATTGAAGGGGAGGAAGACGAGATGGAGATAGAGCAGTGCCATCGATGTGGTGTTGAGAACTATCCCGATGACGAGACTGAATCTTGGAGAGACGAGGGGTATGAACACGACGAACACGATGCCCTTTTCTGCGAGTCGTGCTTCCAAGACAAAGACAAATATGGTCAGCCCTATCTCACCGACTTAGATGATATGAGAGCGAACCCCCACGACTACCTGCCCTATGGGTATTGAAGAAAAGAATTGACAACTGAATCACATAGTCCATAATGAGGACTCAACTACAACTGAATAACAAAACTGAATAATGACAAAGCTAGACAAACCAGTTCACCGTGAGGTGACAATAAACGGAGAAGATTTTATCGCTTCTCTCGATCCTAAGAAAGAGTTCACGCTCCGTAAGAAGAGATGTAAAGAGACATACCGTCAGCAGATGGCTTTCTTTCTTAATGAGCAGCCATCAGAGGTAGCTCCCGACAAACCAGAACCGGAAGGTGATGAATCGGTGATGCTCCACCGAATCAAATCGAAGATCGCGATCACCCCGATGGATTACAAACTAAAGTTTGAGATACTCAAAGCGGTTGATGATCTAATCGAGCAGGAAGAATACCTCGCCCCAAAAAACTGGGACGAAGCTGATACTGAAACCCGAACCCTGACTCTCTAACCATGTTACTACGAAAGATTAGCAAAGGTTTGTATGAGGTGATCGATAATCACAGCAACAACTACAGAGTGGAAGACAGCCATCGCCCCGAACCAGATTACAACATCCCTGATTCACTGGAACCAGAAGAGAGATGGTGCATCTTTGAGCAGGAAAAAGGTGAGTGGGTATTCCTCGATGCCAATGAGACTTTGAAGGACTCACTTGGCGTGATCGAAACATGGGCAGCAGCATCTGAGCTGGGGACATGAAGACATTATTCCCAAAGCAAAAAGCAGCACACGATTTCTTTGTGGAGTGCTTGGCTGATGACAGTAACACCTTGGACAGTTCTCACATGGGAACAGGCAAGACCGTGGTGGGAGCGCAAGTTGCCAAGACTCTGTTGGATCAGGGCAAGGTGACTGGTGTTGCCGTTGTCTGTCCCAAAGCAGTCTTCCCTTCATGGGAGACCGAGTTAAAGGAGACAGGCATTGAACCCCTGTTCATCTTGAACCTTGAGAAACTCCGCACTGGTAAATCCGAATGGGTTAGTAAGGTGGGTAAGAAAACTTTCAATTGGAAGTTGCCGAAGGGAACCCTTGTTCTGTTCGACGAGATACATAAAGCGAAAGGTCCGTGGACACAGAACGGGAACCTCCTTATTGGTCTGACCCGTTATGGTTACCGTATCCACGGCATGAGTGGAACCCCCTGTGAATCTCCGATGGAGATGAGACCTCTTGGCTATATGCTAAACTTGCACAGCAACGACAAAGCTAGGGGGAATAAGCTCAACTGGTTTCAATGGATGAGATACCTCAAAGTTAAAGCAGGATACTTTGGGGGCTACGAAATGTCTGACCCCACCTTTGCTCTGTCAGAATTGAGGCGGACAATGTATGGTAAGAACACACACGGGCTTACCGTTGCAGACTTCCCTGATTCTTTTCGGGGTAACCGTGTTCTTGTTGACCCGATCCAGTTCACCAACAATGCTAAGATTGTTAAGTCGTATAAGAAACTCAAGATGACCGCCGACAGTGTAAAGGAATACATTGAAGAAGGGAGACTCCCCGCTGAATGGTTGGATGAGTCAGACGAGATGAGTGTCCTTGTAAAGATCTTGAGGGCTAGGCAGGAATGCGAATCTCTCAAAGTAAAAGACATAGTCACGATGGCTCAAGATGCAGTCGAAGAAGGATACAGTGTGGTAATATTTATGAACTTCACGGAGTCTCTAATGGAAACTGCTGCGCTACTTGACTGTAAGTATATCGACGGGACTGTGAAGCAGGAAGATCGGAACAATACCATTGAAGAATTCCAAGCAGACAAGAATAATTGTATCGTCCTCAATGCAGCAACCGGAGGGACAGGTATCTCACTGCATGACACGATTGGAAACCGACCTCGCTTGTCTTTGATTAGTCCTAGTTTCAACGCCAAAGAATTCAGCCAAGTGCTTGGACGGATTCACCGGAACGGGGCGAAGTCAGATGCACTTCAAAAGGTTATGATATCGAATGGCTCGATTGAGCAATACGTTATGAAAGCCATCAACCGTAAAATGAATAACATGAATAAGATACACCACTCCCAAGTAGGGGAACTTACCTCTTCGTATTACACGGGGAAGAACCAACTTTAATATATGAAAGAACCAGCTAATACAACAGCAGCCGTAATAGACATTAATGAATTCACTCTGTCTCTCAAGGCTAGGCCCGATGATAACCAAATGAACCCATCAGGCTGGAGCATTATTGCATTCGCACCCGCCGCAAGTATCCGATGTGTAAGGGCAAATCAGAAGAGGCATCTCGATCTATTTATAAGAAGTATCTTAGCCTTGGTTGGGGACACAAGTTTAGATCCGAGACACTACAAACAAGTTGAGGAAACCATCCATAAGATTACTGGGGGGGAGTTCGAATGAACGACGAGGTGTTAGCCCTCATAATTATGTTGATTGCTCTCCTAGTTATCTTTATATCTCTATTCAAAACAGACCTATGACTTTAGAACAACTGCTAAAACTCCACCAAGAAACTACCGATAAGTGTAGAGCTATCATGGAAAAGAAGAATAGCGATTACACCGGAGGCAAAGAAGCCGACGATGTGTTTGCCAACTTCCGATGCTCAACTATCTTGAACGTGCATCCTGTTACAGGAATCATGATGCGTGTGATGGATAAAATTCAGCGGATCAAAACCTTCACGAACGATGGTGAGTTATCCGTGTCAGGGGAGACGGTTGACGATGCTTGCGAAGATATTATTAATTACGCCATCTTAGCTAAGGCTATGTTCCGACAAGAAAGGGAGAGTAATGGAACTGAATGAAATAGTATTCAAGACAAAGGTCGGTAACTATTTCTGGGTGGTCACCCGTTATCAAGGTAAAGGGAAGGCGAAGACTAAAGGGTGTGGGTTGTTGGGTATACCAGACATCTACCACACGGTCGCTCACCGAGAGATCTACCACGGACCTATGGGTGGTGTTGGAGATTATGAAGGGACTAGGATTACGAGTGATGAAGACATCGAAGGTCGCCACCTAGAGATGTGTGCTATCTATAAGAAGCGCCTAGAAAAAGGGGGTAAGTGGGACGGTCAAGATAGACCCCTCGCTGAACAATACCCCTCCTCTAAAAATAAAATAGAGCGAGCCAAAAAAGAGCAGGACGCTTTGGGGGTTTAGTATCCCCCGCCCATCCGCTTGTTCACAGCTTCAGTGAAGGAGGCTTTACTCTTCTTCTTAGCTGTTTTCTTTTTAGCTGATTTCTTTTTAGCTTTCGGTTTATCGTGTCCGTATCCCATCTTCTTTAGTTTTAGGTGTTGTTCGTAGGTAGGTGCTTTAGTTCCTTCCCCAGTCTTGGGGTGATACATCGTGTGAGGCTTGAATTCTTTCTTACTCATTTCTCTATGTTGATATGTTCGTTTGGATATTTTTGTGGGTAGTATGCCTCAAGATTCTTGAGTCTTCCTATCCCATTTTCGGTTTCTTTTAGTTGCTCTCGTAACGGTTTTGTTGGAGTAGGTCTCACCATGTAGCCTAATCGATTCTGCTTCAACCGTTCTTTACTAACCGACCTCGACTTCGCCATACGTTCGATATCTTTACGAGACACACCCAGCTTTTCAAAACCTCGGACAGTTTGTTTGAAGTCATTGTTCAGATACAATCTGGTTCTAACCCATCTGTCGTAAGCATCCCTCACTTCACTAGCAGGAAGAACCTGCGACTGTGTCATCTTTGATCTGAAAGCTTGATCGTTGTCTCGATAGTCACTTGTGTGGTCATAGAGATAACGCCCAACTCCCGCCGTGTAATCTTGTTGGTGTGGTCGGAAGGGCAACACCGATTTCAAGAGGTGACCAACTGCCGAGTCGAAGAACGAAGCCGTCCTTTCTTGCGAGAGGAAAGAATCGTATGCAGCATCAGCAGACATGAGGGAGCGAGGAGAGAACGCTTTCTCCCCGATATACTTCAAGCTTCTCATAAGTTTGTCGTCATCGCCCTCAAGTCTTATCTTTCTGCCATATTGGTCTTCGTTTTCAATAGCGTCTAGAAACGCACCTGTCAGGATTTGCTCACTAACATACGGTCTCAAAAACTGACCAATAAATTTCTTGGAAGCCGTCCCGATTCCTTCACCTCTTAGGAATGATTCAACCGCCCTGATTGCTGGATCTTGAACGATAGCAAATGGGTTGAGGTAAGTCATATCGACGGACCATGTATCCCCATCGGAGTCCTTGTATAAAAAGATACTCGCGTTTCTCATCCACTTCGGAACCATAGCACGGAATGCTTTGTCCTCGTCTTCATCGTCCATACCCCATAAGAGCATCTGAGTTCCTTTACCTAGTGCAACGGAAGCAGCCGTTGTTCTTGTGGCTCCGAAGAAACGCTTTCTACCCCTAGCTTTGATAGCGGGGTTGTCGCTTTTTATTTCCTCGATAGACCTTTTAAATCCGTTGATGTAAACTCGTGGAACATCAGCCGCGAACCTAACATAAGGAGCGAGGGCAATTGATATGTTGCTAGACGTAAACGATTTGATAACTGGCAAGGCTCTGCTGTAGGATTGAGCCGTGTCTTTCACGATCTCAGCAGCCAAGTCCTTCATGGTATTGTTTGGCTTCCCTTCATCATCGAGAAGTCTTCCATACTTACCATTCGGTTTTCCGTTCTCAATGTCGTGTTGAGCAGCTTCGATCAATGTCTGCATCTCAAAATCATAGAGACCAATCTTGAAGAATCCATCACAGGCGGATGCAAGCAACCCACCTTTCTTTATTAGCGAGTTGGTGGCAGCTTTGACAGCTTTGACGGGTAGCGTTCCTGCCTTAGTTACTTTGACTCCAGCCTTCGCAAGTATTTCGAGGTGTTCGTCAGGGATTTTAACAGCTCCACTCTTCTTCTTAGCTTCTTGGAGGAAGTTGGCTGCTACCGCTGCCTTGTCGATATCTTTTTGTAAACTATCGTAGCTTGTTTGTCCGTTGAGAAGCTCTTGGATCTGTGATACTTCAAGCTCGTCACCGTAAACATTTCTACTTCTAAGCTCCATCAATTCAAAGCTCAATTCATTCCCAAGTACTTGGTAGAATACCGAGTTGGGGTTCTTGGTATACATACCACTAGCATCTTTAGCAAAATCTTTCAGTACTCTGTGCGATGGGTAGCCCTGCATTGGCCCGAAGAACAACATATTGCCGAGGACGTTTCGGATGTAAAAAGCAGGGGAGCCTAGAGTCTTAGAAACTAGGGAAAGTCCAACCATCTTTTTAACTGTACGCATTATCATGCCCTGCACTTCCGCCATTTCGTTGAGTGGATCGGTTATGTCGGGTTGCTTACCCCCGAATAGAGTGTCTAAATTAGACGCTACTTCTTTGGGGACATACATATCCGCTAATGGATTAAGATCACTAGTCCCTTCGACTAGGACTGGTTCCCAGTTTGGATACTTATCTCTGTTTTTTAAGTATTCTTTTTGGGTAACCATCCAAGGAGTTCCCTCAACCTTGCCAGTTTCTGGATCAACGCCCGTCCCTAATGCTTTAAGTTTATTAAAGAATGCCTGATTAGAAATCATACTCGCCGTGTGATTCAACGAGTAGCTGAGATTATAAATCCCTGTATCTTCTTGAAACTCCCCAAGAAGTTCTCGGATTTCTTGAGGGATCTCCTTCTTTTCGTTGATCGTCTCAACAATCTTTTGAAGTGGATCTCCGTCCTTGAACCCTGCACCCTGTAGCACTAAATCCTGTTGCCCCATTTCTCGTTGGGAAGTTAGGAACTTCTTACGCGCTTGCCCTTGAGAATAGCCATCGATGAAATCATTCATCATAGCTGTTGCTTGTGATTGCATCTTTGAGTTCTTGGCAGTTGCCTCGGCTTGCACCTCTATGGTCGCTTGAGCTTTGGTTAAACCCTCCTCTTTGATTAGCTGATCGACCCGCTGGTTCTGCAGTTGTTTCATAAAGTAAGCGACTGCTCGCTCACGAACTTCGGCATATTGATCAGACTCTTTAACTTGCTTAGAGAAGTTACGATCTTCAAACATACGATACGACCTTGTTAAATACAGACCCCTGTTAAAATCAAAAGCCATATTCAAATCTTCGGGATTCATGGTGGGGCCAAAGACTTCGATTGCTTTCTTTGAAAGCTGGTCTTGAAGCTGACGCATCTCAATAACGAGGTTATACATATCAGGAGAGATCTTTAACAGATCATCCATTGCATTATCCCTCTGGGCGAACTGCTTCTTCCGATTACTTTCACGGAAGTCCATTGTCATCTGCTGCTTAGAAGCTTCAGCTATGTCGATGGCTGCGTTCTTTTCATCAGCCGTGGGGAGCGCATTAGCTTTGGCGATGTCTTGCTCATATGCTGCTTGCACAAGATCCTCTTGCTTCCGCGTTAGCTGTGATCCTTCAGTAGTTCCCGAAGCTCTCGCGATTAACTCGGCGGGAATGTTATCCGCTTCTCCTGTTATAGCACTTAGTCGTTCGTTTTCTTCTTTTAAGATCCTGTTGTGTTTCTGTTGAAGATTATCAACAAGACCTTTAGTCTCGCGAACAAACGCTTTGTTCTGGTCGTAGAAGTTTACAACTCTCTTGTCGGCGGAACGAACAAAAGTTTTGTAGAGGAACTTCATTACCTTGTTCCTATTTGTAAACTCATAGTCCTTGCTGAACTCTAAGAGGGGGACATCAAGAATCTCTAACCAGTTACCTATAGATTTTTCCTGCATCTGAACTTCATCGAGGAAGTTAGGCAGTTTAGAATCTTGGCTGAACTGAGATCCGGTAGCAGATTGTGGAGTCGGTTGTGCCGCTGGTTGAGTAGGTTGTTGACCCAAAACACCAGCGTCTGAATCTTGCTGCTCTGTTAAACGATTTCGTAAACTAGCCGTATCTGTCTTAGCAGTAGGCTCTAGCATATTAACATCGACGGCTTGCTCCATAAGTTTCTCGATGACCGCATACGGGTCGCGAGGGTTATGGTGCATAATGCTAGGGGCTGGCTTGTAGTTAAGTGACAAAGCCCTGATCTCCCTGACCGTGTTGTTAACTGCCTTACGCATCTCAGGAGAAACATCATTCAATGTCCTGTGGTAAGTCAGCTTACTAAGGAATGCCTTCATGTAAGTGACGAAGGTTGGAATCAAGGATGGGTTGGACTGCAAGAACGCCATCTGTTGATTGGTTGTTCTTCCGGTAGTGGCTAACTCGGTATGTCTGGCAATAGCTTTCTTAGCTAAATTAAACCGCTCCGTAGCAGCAACCTTTCCGTCTTCACTTCTCAGTCTATCGAATGCAGCTTGCTGTTCGTCGAGTGGGTAAGCATCTTTAATCTCCGCCTCCAGCTCTGACTGAGTCATTGCCTGAGTTATTTCAACATACTGAGTATCAGATATCATCGTATCTGCTGCCGCTTGACCCACTGCCTTATTTAAAATAATTCCAATGGCGTGTTTCCTCCTTTGGGCATCGAGTCCTGATACTCCCTGATTAGCGAGATACAGAGCTGCTCGTTTTGGGTTGAGGATAAGCGCCCCTGTAGCACTATCGACGGTCGCTATCTCTGGGCTTGCGTTATCTACAACTACGTTAAGCTCACTCGGAATATAAGCTCCAGCAAACTCAACAATTTCTTCCGCTCTCTGCTCAAGCTTTTCATTCACGGCAGCATCATTTGCCATGTCCATGTCCTTCGCCATCTGGTGTAGATCAGCTTGAGACTTGTGAATACTATCTGCAGCCTGACTCGCGAACGATGCTTTGGTTTCGGGCTGGGGTGTGTAGGCTCTTTTGGTTAGGTCAAGTGCGTCTTGGAGAGCTAACTTCAGTTCCCTAGTTCTAATTCCTAGCAACTTAGCTAATGCTCTGATAGCTTTTTGGAGGAGATTTGATTTCCCCTTCTCAGGAATTACCCTGTTGAGGAATGATTGGAACTCAGGATCAGTAAGGATGTGTGTCAGAAACTCATCGATGTTTGATGTCCCGTATGTAAGATTGCCCTTACCTGATTTATCCGCAAAAGGTTTGGCGATGCGGAGCAGCTCTTCTAAGTTCGCGACCGCTTCATTCTGTGCTTCTGTTCTAGATTCCGGTGGTGTTGCGAAGATATCGGCAGTAAAGACATGGAGATACTCGTGGATTAAAGTATCTGCCACACCCCTTTTTCCTGACCTGTCTACGTTAAGTATTACCGTCTTCTTCCCCAAGCCGTCAGTGTAATACAACCCCGAATAAAACGCAGGAGAACCCTCGATAATAAATCTTACCGAACGAATAAGCTCTTTGTTCTTGAGCAGGGTTTTAGCTAAAAGTCTTAGCGGCTTTGGTCCTGACTCCGCAATCTCTTCAAGAGAGTCGATCACAGATTCGGGATTGTCATCTAGTAGACCTAGCTCTGCTATCTCTCTTAGGTTTTTGCGGCGTTTTTGTTTCCTAGTGCGCCCATCATTAACAGCTCTTTTTCGGTGGGCATGAGATGCTTCTCGGACTTGGTTGTAAAAAGTTTTTACATCCCCATACGAAAGCAATTTGTCTTTCCCAACCAACTGTTGTAGCTCTGCCTCAATAAGCTTATACAAATTGATATCTGTATCTAACGCTCCTTGCATTGTGGGGCTAGTTACTCCCAGTAAAGTGAGTGCGTCTTTCATGTCCTGCCCCAATTTGTATTGGGGGTTAATGACATCGAGATTACGACTACTAAGTTTCTGCTCCAAGATAGCTGCGGGTTTGTTAGTCCCACCCTTTGAGGCTAAGAAATGAACAAGCTCGACAGCTACTTGCTCGGATGAATAGTCGTTGGTTACTTTCTTCCCTCCGTGATATTCGTTGTTGAGAAGTTCTTTGACATCTCTTCGGAGACGTTCATCTAATTTAATAGCCGTAGCTACGTCATCAATTTTTGAAGCCGTGAATTTACTTATCTTCGGAACACCGAGGGGTTCAATAGTCTGAACTCTTGGACCGTTGAAACCTCTGTCGGCTTGCTTCTCTGTATCGTGTAAGTCTGGACGCTTAGTTATGTCCGTGTCCGGTTCAAGCAACGAAGCCACATCACGGATAGCTTTTGATTTTCTCTCGGCTTGAACCTTGCTGAAAAACTTAGCGTTCTTTATGGCGGATGCTTTTAAATCTATATTAACTGAAGGGGTAGATTGCCCCTCTCCGCCCCCTTCTATACGAGCTACAGCAGAAGAAACATTTTCACGCATCTTTTCTGGGCTTGTAGTTCTATCTAGAGGAGAGATTCCTAAATTACTTTCGATAATAGAACTCAGCTTGTCTTCAGAGCTTAGAGGTGCGACTTCAGAAGAAACATAGATCCTACCATCAATTTTACTAGTCTCGCGAATATCTCCGATCTGTTCATTAAGGAGTTCGGAAGCTTGTCGTAGCAAAGGGCTTCCATAAAAATTATCTAGGTCTGCCTGTGTCGGCCCTTTGTTAAACCACCCTTTGTCTTTACCAAGTCCAAAAAACGGAACCCACTTCCCCGCATTCGGTTTCCCAGCCATCCCTGTTGAAAGGTAGAAAGGAACAGTTATCCCATTTATTTTTCTAAATACAATCGCACGGTTCGATACCTGCACTATGGGTGATGTGTCCCCATCCATAGTAGGAACTTCTACTGTTATAGAAACGCCCTCATCTCTAAAGTCGTTACGGACTGTTCCCCCAGATCGTGAACCAGCCTCTTTAGCTGCATTATAAATCTGCTCTTGCAGATCTAAGCTCATGGTTATAGCCGCAGCATCGACGTAATCTTTATCAAGGTTAACTCCTGTGGCGGTTATGATCTGCTTGAGAGCAGGAAGATTTTTAGCATCTTTTAATAACTCTGGTGCTGTTGCGGAAGCTGGCTTCTTTCCAGTTGCTGCTCGAAACGGACTTACTATCTTAACATCTTTGATAGCCTCTAAATCAACAGTGTTCTTTAAAGTAGTAAGTCTTCGGATCTTGTCCTTAACAGGACCATAATCTGGTTCGTGAACCCCGATCTTGTTTATTGGAGTCTTAGCCGAGATCAAGCCTCCCTTTACAGGAACCATGATGTCGGTAACAAAGTATTGGTCCCCCTGTTTTTCTATGACGAAAGACTTATTAGTATTGGGGTTAGTCGCCTGATCTTCCGTTAATGGGATAGCTACGTTATTCCGCAACAAGGTAACCATGCCAGCGGGATCGTTGTTAAACACACCGTTGCCATACTTATCAATAACGACCGTTCCCGAAGGGACTAAAGTATTAGGTAGTCTTGCACCCCCATCCGTTCTCTTCGGATTTATTGTGGGGTATCTCTCAGCAATCTTTTCTTTGATTACTTTTTCTACCGCCCGTAAATATTTATCATCTGTCCTTTCGAGAGCAAGGCCCAGTTGTTCTAAGTTCGTTCCAATATCTGCGACTGGGAAGCCCTGTTCAATGATTGCTTCTAACTTATCTAAATCTTTCTTCGATACCTTCGCTGGTTTAGCCTCATCAGCGATAGCTTTTTCCCGTGCCTTGGTTGCTTTCTCGACAAGAATACTTGCTGTTTCTGGGGAGACCAACTTTTCCGAATCAACTAAAGCCTCAATCTCTTTCAATCGTTCAGCTTGAAGTGCTTCTGGAAGCTCTTCAACAACCTCCATTGCCTCGATGTATCTCCTTTCCCTAGCTTCGATATCCTTGATGGAAAAATCAAACTTCTGTTGAGGAGTCTGTGCGGGTTTAACATCAGGGTTACCTCCGGTAACATCCGCATTCGCAGCGTCTGGATTCGTGTCCGTTCCGGTGACATCAGTAATTGCATCACTGGTCGTGACAATAGGAGAAGCGTTGCCTTTTGCGTTTTTCTTTTTCTTTTCTTCGTTAATTATCCGCTGCTGATCGTCTTGGGTAACATTAGCTTCGGTAGCATCAGCTATGTTCTTTGCTTCTTCTGCTATTTCTTCTTCCGTTTGCTCGGCTGAATCATCCCCTTCTGGTTTCTCTGCAGATTCTTCGGCTTCTTTAGCTGCCCGATCTTCAGCATACTTAGCTCTAGTTCTTTTGATAAACTCCGCATTAGTTTGGGGGGCGGTTTTTTCTAAATCTTCAAACCTCTTTAATTCATTATTATCCTCCAACCTCTGCCTAAAGTCAGACTCAACTTTAGCTTCAATATCAGCCATCCGATTGAGATCCGTAACTCTATCCCCTCCGACTTCTCTAGCCGCAGCACCAATAGCGGGAGACGCTCCACCCATAAGCCCTCCAATCATCGCCCCTTGAAGAGCTTGGAAAAACGTCTCCTCTAAAGAGAAATCTTGTCTAGCCCAAGCAGATTGAATAATTGAGTTTGCGAACTCATCGATGAATTCTTCGCCAGCTTCACCCGCAGCCCCCCTAAGAATTTGACCCCCTATTCCCACACCCGCTTCTTTGAAGGTGGAGGAAACAGCATCCTCCATGTATTTGAGAAACGCTTTATCCGAAGAAACCCGACCCACCATTCTGTCGGTTTGTTTCTTAATTGTTCTAAGACTGACTCCTGTAAGGACAGCACTCTCAAGACCACCATATTTACCACCACCTAGTTTTCCTGCAATCGCGGTTATGAGTCCAGTAGTTGTTCCAGCGGAAATCATGGACCCCCAAGCGGTGTCGTGAGCAACTTCCTTTACTCTTTCTTCACTCCAACCATCTACCCACTCTCCATTAACTTGATACCGTTGTGTGTAATCATCAGCAACGGCTTGGTGAACTGCACCATAAGTCATACTACCTGACCGCAAAGCGGCGACTCCAAACTGAGGAGTCGTGATGCCCAAAGTTTTTGCTAATTTGCTGTTATACCCTTTATACGCAGCAATCATCTGGCGGTTGGACAAACCTTTAAATGAACCCGATGCCTGTAATCTTCGTAAGGCAGCTCCTGTGCTTTCTTTTATGGTTCTCCCCGCAACATCTCGCACCTGTTGCTTTAGCGCCGAATTAAAAGTGTTTTTAAGTACAGCTTTTGCTGTAGCGGTTGCCCCCTGCTTTAAAGTGAAGTAACCCGCTGCTGCTCCAACAGATATTCCCCCTGATGGTATGGCGAGTAGTCCTGCGGCGAGAGTAATAATAGCGTCTATAGCCATTGGGGCCACCTGCTCGGATGCTTGTTGGAAAAACCCAGCGTCTTGCCCGAAGATTTGTCTCATCTGATTTAGATGAGCTTGGTCTTTAGCGTTTTCTAGTAATCCCTCTTTACCATACTCCGCCCCAAACAATGCTCCCACCCCGTAATACAGAGTTGAAAAGCCCTGAGTAACACTCATGCCAAGCCCCTGTAACCCCAAGTTGGGATCTTCGTCAGCTACAAATTTTTCAACAATCTCTGCTTGGGTCAGACCATTTTGTCTCCCCTCCAACTCTGCGTTAGCGAACTCTTCATTGTATTCTTTTCTTAGAATATCACTCCGAGTATTTGCCAATAGCTCGTTACTCGCCAACCTCTTCGCGTCTTCAAGCTCTACCTCCTCGTCAGAAAAATCATTTTGCTTCAAAGCTTTTCTGAACTTCTCTGATTGCAGCATCAACGAGGGTTGAATAAACGTCCCCCTATACTTTCGTCGAACCACATTTTGAGATAGGTCGTCATCATCTTCTTCATAGATGAGGGTCGAGTCGAGGGTTTTAGATCCATGCCCAGCTATCTCGACAACCATGTCATCAACAACATCTTCTAGAACCTCACCACTAGCCCCTGTCTTCCTTGCAAGATCCTCAATAAGGTCGCGTCGAGTTTGTTCTACTTCATCTTCAAACTCTTCCCGTAGGCTTTCAAACCTTTGATAGTCTTCAGAATATTTTTTTTCTTCATCGTCTCCGGTAGCCCAGTTCCAACTCTCTCTAATGTTAGAACCCATTGAAACGAATACTTCCCCCGTAGAATCCCAACCCTTATCTGCCCATCCCCAAGACTTATCTTTACCCAGTGCAGTAGCTAGTGCCTCAAATCTAGCCCTAACTTTTTCATCTTTAAGATCTGTGAAGTCCTCTTTTAAATCTACAAACTCTTCAACTTGGGCTTGCACTCTTTCTCGTATATCAACCTCATACGCAAATAAGCCGTTCTTATCTTTTTGAACTTCTCTTGATTGCCTAAAGGAAAAAATATCTCTAGGAACTACGCCAAACTTACTTCCTTCTCTTAATATCTCCGCTTCCGATAAACTTTCATCCATCTTTCCACCAAGAAAGACACGCTGACCACTTTTGTTGAAGTAAACTCCCGCCGACAACTCCCCCTTTTCATACAGATCCGTGATATAGTTCTGCCTCTTTTGGCGAGCTATCTCATGCACCTCCTTAGCATCTAGATCTTCCGGTAGTTCTTGCCCTGTCTCTAACGCTTTTGCGTATCGCAAAATCTTCTCTTCCTCCCCCTCCTCGAAATCCATCTCTTCCATCCCAACACCCATGTTGTCCTTAACAAACTGGACATCTTTTTGATTTGATGGGAGAACATCCGAATACTCAACAATAGCTTCTTGGGCTTGTTGGTAATTAGATTGTGTTAATATACCCTTATTAATAAGAACACGCTCAAAACTTTCTTGGAACTCTTTCTCAGTATCTTCGTTATATTTGCCTGCTGCAATATATTCAAGACGAAGATTATCTAAGTGTTTAGTTCTACCCTCCAACTCATTTTCAAAGGGGTTTTCTGTAGACCACACACTATATGGAGTGGGGCTAAATGACGATGTTGTTTTAGTTTCGCTTGGGTCTGACATAGCAGAAGCAATATGTTAGGTATTAGTTTTTATTAGGGAGTGTTATTCAACCGCCCATAATGTCCTCTAGATCTGGATCTGAATTTGAACCTCCTGTATTTTTGGGATCTTTTTTAGTAGAGTCTTCGCGACCCAAAAATCGATTACGCTTCCTCCGTTTTTCCCCAATCTGTTTTAGGGTTTCGGAGCGCCTTTTGTTCAATTGGCTTTGTATTGCGGCAGCAACATCAGAAACATCTCCCGAATTTGGGATTGTAATATTGCTTCCATCTGGGAGATCGGTCTGAATACCATTATAATTAGCCTCATCTCCAGCCCTTTTTTCGGCGGTTACTTGTCTCTGAAGCTCTTTGATTTGCTCAAGAGTTGCCTCCGCAATTGCCACCTCATTATTAAATATTTGAGATTCCCTAGACTCTCGTTCTTTTTTCTCCAGTTTCTTACGGTCCTCAATATTTTTAGTTACCGCAAAACCAGCGTTCCTGAGATTAGCTCTTTCCCTTGCCGTGAGGTTTTTACCCCCAGCAGAATCTGGATCGAGATAAGATTGTCTCAAGTCTTCGACTTGTTCATCCGCCTCCATTCTAAAAATAGTATTAGCATCTAACCCTGTCGTATCAGCAGCTCTCCTTCGCTCGTCTTTTCTTTTTAACTTACGAGATAGTTTTTCATTTCTCTGCTGCATCTGAGACCCCATGAATCTACCCGCTGCGAGTAAAGATTGTTGTGCGACTTTACTGTTAGCGAACGTGTCGGCGTTTTGCAATTGGATAAGACTTAGTTGTTCTTGCCGCTCAAAAGGATTAAGCTGGTCGTCTTCAACGGTCATTTGAATTTGACCCAATAGGTCTTCGGCTCTTTGGTCAGCTTCCCGCTCATCACGAAGCATTCTTTTTCTTTGCTTGAAGTCAAAAATGCTCGTCTCGTATGCAAGATCAGCAGCTCTTTCTTGCCTTAATTGCCCCCGCAACTTAATCATCAAGTCAAGTTGGGGCATGATCTGTTGATCAGCTTTCGCATTTGCGAATGCAGATTCTGTTCCCGTAAACCCAAAGGTGTTTCTTTCGGGTGCGATGTCTCGCTCAAAATTAAATTCAGACATTATCGGCGGCGGTTACGGCGGTTACTGTTAGATCCAAAACCAAGTGTAGTATTACTAGCTAAAGCACCTCCTTGAAACTCCTGCACTACGTTACGATTTCGCCCGTTACGATTTCGCCCGTTACGATTTCTTCCTCCTCCTCGGAGTTCTTGTTCCGATAACTCAATTAATCGTTGGGTATAACCCTCGTTCATAGATCGTATTTCAGCAGCTTTAGCTGAATCCTGATCCATCTTAGCTCGCAGAGCTGGTGTCATAATTGCAGGAGCTGATGCTTCTGCTGAACGTCCGTAGTCTAATGCGATGGCTTCTGCGGCTCTAGCAAACCCATCTTTTCGTAATTGTTTGGCTAGTCTTAGTTTCCCTTTTCTTGAGTAGAGGTTCCTCGTTTCCCCAAGGCGACCCCCACCACCCAACGTGTTACGACTGTTAGCCCTAGCAAAGAAGTCATCATAATCAGCTTTCTGTTTCGCATCCCTATTAGATTGCATTTTTTCTATCCTCGACCCAACAAAATTCCTACGCTCTTCAAGGATCTCACGATCCATCGCCCCTTCGTCAATCTCAAAGTCACCATCAGGATCAACACCCATTTTTCTAATACGACCTAGTTCTGCCTCCCTCGCATCAGGATCTCCCAATTTAAAAGCGTTTGTTATATCATCTCTTAAACCTATCCTTCGATCCAACGCGTCCTCTGCTGAGAGAGATTCAATCGCCCTACGATCCAAGTTATTTAAGAACTTCCTGTCCTTCTTCCTAATAGGTTTTTGCTCATCAAAAGCTGAGATTAATCTTTGAGCGCCTTGTGAAAACCCAGATCCGATACTTTCGGCAGCTTGTTTTCCGCCCTTTAAAAGATCTTGCAAGAATGACATAGCTTAAATTTAAGGTATTTTCAAGAGAAAGTCAATCAATGAGGGTGGTCTCACTGTTCTGCAAAGCACTACTTAGGTTTTTTATAGTAGTCCTCCGGTGGGGCATTGCAGAATTTGATGTGTCTGGTGGGTCTACCGCCACTAAACCAAGCCGTTGCCTAGCACAATCGAGAGCAAGGAATGCCGCATCAGCGAGGTCTGGACTCCTTCCGAAACGAGCTTTGAACTCCGGTTTAGATTCAATTTTCATGCGGAGACTCCCGCTCTTCACCATGTCGTAGTTTCTTGAGGTCATTTCTTGAGCTAGTTCTGATTCAATCCCAAAGATTTGTTTGGTTCTCATCAATTCTTTCCCCACAAACCACAGCTCCGACACACGATTGACATATAAATCCGCCCCTACTTTAGAGCTATTCGCGCTAACACGTTTATCACTAGCCTTTCCGCCAAAAGAAATCCTCATAAATTTGTTTGACCACTCTCCAGCAAGAACATCACAGAAAGGCGCTCCAGCACCCGTGGCATCGACGCTTAGATTCTCTGGCAGAACCCCATGCTTTTTACATTCTTTCTGAATCTGCTCAACAATTTGATAGGTCCGTGGAACAGCTTTATTTGTAGCATCGTCATTTAAATGAATGATTTTTCCAAACTCTATAACATACTGACCAGTAGTATCATACCCACATCTCGCCAACGCCAAGCAAGTGCGGTCTCCCCCATTGGTGAAGCTGGGGTCCAGACCAGCTAACATTACCGGATTTCCCTGCCAGTTCACTTTATTCAAAGCCCCACTAGAAGTCAGTTCGTTCTCCGTATAAATGCCCGTAGTCTCATCACTGTCAAAGAACACCGCTCGGACCATTCGCATATAGCCCCGACTCTCGACCCCCAATAGTGCCTTATCTTCGTCAAGTTTTTCTTGGGTAGGTAGCCAAGGGTATATGACTTCGCCTGCTATAATGTTTGGTGATCTCTCCCCGTCTAAGCGGATATATTTCCCACGCCATTTTGTTTTCCATTCGTCGGCAGTATTCGTATCGACACTATCCCAACCGTCTTTTGGAGTGGACCAAATCCCAAACGCATCAAATCTTGAGTTTGGGTTACTCATCCCGATCATTTGGAATGAGGGGTTTTTAGACAGGTTCGTGAGTCCAGCGTTCAAAATAGCTTCCGACAATTCTGATAATTCGTCTCCAATAAGTATCACCCTCGATTGTTTTAAACCGATAAATTTGCCAACAGCTTCTTTAGTTTTACTCTTCTCCGCTGAGATCAAAGACAACCCCGCCCTCTCAATGAGTGTTCCTTTCTCATTAACGTAAGATGCACTTCCGATTGAATCCCGAATCCTGATTGGTGCGCCCTCAATCACGGTTAGGAGTGCCATCACACTGCCCCAGATTCGTTTACGAGCTTCACGAAGCGTGGTGGAAGTCATCAGAACGAGCGTATCTTGGGGTTGAGATAGCCAGTTCACTATGCCCCAAGCAGCCATAATATGAGATTTTCCCGATGAAGCACTCCCCCCGATTGCGAGATATTTATTTTCGAGTGCTGCTTTAACCATCAACTCTGCCCAAGGGTGGCGAACGCATAGTTTGTCTGGCAAGTCAGAGTGATTCCACAACTCATCGCAGATCCTCCAAAAGTAATATTCCTTGGCAACGACAGATTCATGGTTAGCAAATCCATAGAGAAGTGCGGTTATCAGACTAGTGGGGGGCAGTTGGAAACCACCAACATCCATTTTCTTTGTCTTTGGGTCAATTCTCGGTTCGAGTAACTGCTTGCTCCTTTCTTCTTTTAAAGCCATAATTATTAAAAACAATAGAACAGAAAAAAATGGGTATCAATTCCAAACAAGACATTCAAGACCGTGCCGTTCAACTCTACAATTTAGACTGGAAAACAAGTTCCATCGCTAAAGAGTTGGGGGTTCATGCGGGGACGGTGCGAAGATGGTTCAAAAAGAAAGGAATTCCAGCCAGAAATAACGGTTTGGATATGACTGTTAAGACCGAAGACATCGAGACAGATGAAAAACCGGTCGATGAATTGGGTGATAAGATTGAACAGAACTTGGAAAACATGACTGATGAAGCGGTTCTTAGGGCGAAGCATGATGCTCGCTTAGAAGAGGATGAGACGATGATGGAGATCGCTGAAAGTCAAAGTAGTCCCGCTGAGAAATATCAGCACTACATCGCAGCAGCCGGAATTAAACTCCTTCGGGACAACATGAATAACTTAAAAGGCCCGAAAAATGTTCGTGAACTTTCTGAATTAGACCAGCTTATCCGAAGGAACCTCGGTCTTAACTCTAAGACAGGAGGAGGGTCGAGTAGAATGCAGATTGATATTTCCATTTTAAATAATAAGAAAGCGGATCGGGGGAATGGAACTGTAATAGATATTGAGTCCAATGATAAATAACTTTGAAAACTTCTCGTGGGACTACAACCCCCAAAAAGATCCATACCATAAAAGGTCTGTGACTTCAGATGATTACAGAGAGACGGGTTTTGCAGAAGTAATATTTTTTCATCAGCTTGAGCCAGCACTAGTTGGGATTGTTGAATTAGCGACTGGACCTCCCATAGCTTGTTATAGTAGTTCTATTGCAAGCACTTTACTGCAAGAAGAGCATGGATTAACAGAGGAGGATGCTAAGTTCGCTTTGACCCAACTTATTGACGCAGACTTAGGACCGAGTGCGCCCTGTTTTTTAGACACTAGTATCGTAGAAAAGTGATGACCCTATTCAGAAATAAAGAGCTTATCAGTGATCCCAAAGTAATCATCAGAAAAGAGGATTATCAGAAGAATGATTTTTACTTTACAATAAAACAACTTGAAGGGGCATTCTACCGAGTCAACCCATCGAACGCTAAAGAAGTTTTCTTTTTACAAGCCTTACCAAAAAATGTATTTGTTTATGCTCCTGCGGAAGGCAACGGGTTAATAATTACTTTGAATTTGTTTTGATAATTGGAATTGATAACGGACTAGATGGGGGTCTGTGTGCCGTTTCTAAATTTGATGGATCTGTCATAGACAAGATCGCGATGCCTACGAAGTGGGTGGCTAAAAAAAGAGAGGTAGACACTCGCGCGGTTAAAGAATGGGTCGTATCTCTCAACACCCCCTTCACAATCGCTATTGAAGAACCTCTCGCTCATGCAAAGAGTTCTCAAGCAGTAAGATCTATGGCGCTTTCTTTTGGTAAAATTGTGGGCATGGCTGAAGCCAATGACTACGATGTTCAAAGAATTTCTGTCCACAAATGGCAGAAGACTATGCTTGGCTTCCGACCTAAAGGAATGACTAAACAAGTTGCTCTCACTAAAGCGGAAGATCTAGCCCCCGCAGAGTGCTGGTTGAAGAATAAGAGATGCCGAAAAGCTCACGATGGGATGGTTGATGCGTTCCTTGTTGCCCTCTACTATAGGGAAACACAAAAAACTTGAAAAAACTTATTGACCAAATTTCTGGTCTGTTCCACAGTCCGTCTGATGAAAACACCAGACCATGCTGATAGAGGACACGCAGAGTTTTCTCCATCTTCACTTAAATACTGCGCGGGATGTGCGGGATATAAAGGGCGCGAAGGAACAAATCCTGCTGCCGAGATGGGAACTCGTATCCACGAAGCCATCGAAATTTTAGACCCCTCCAATCTCCAGAGTGAGCAAGAGATTTCAATCTACGAAGAGATCATTGCAGATCAGACGGAGTATTTGAAAAACTACGGGGACTGTACTGAGACGCACTCAGAAATTGTTTTAGACATAGAATTAAAAGGGACATCAACTTTTGGAACTTGTGACTACCTCGCAATCTTCGGAAAGAAAGAAGGGGTCTTAATAGACTACAAGACGGGGATTAGTGTCATCGATACACCCAAAGATAATTACCAAGCTCGTGCTTATACAATAGGGTGTTTCCAAAAATTCCCTGAGTTGGAAGAAATTACATTTGTGTTCTTTATCCCACAACGAAACGAAATTTTAGAAGATACCTTTAAAAGGGATGAACTAGAAGATCTTATTGATGATCTTTCCTCGGTCATTCTGGAAGCTGAACGAGTCCGGCCCAAATGGGAAGACGGGACTCCCAGCCTAGAAGAATTGACTCCAACAGTAAATTGTCGCTTCTGCAAGTTTGAAGATATTTGCCCTGCACTAGGTGGTCTAGTTGTGGAAGTAGCTAAAAAGATAAACCCACAACTTCCTGATGTTGATCTAGACTCAACAACAGACCCCGAAGTTATTGAACAGTTATGGGCTATACAAAAAATTGTTACGAATTGGGCTGATGGATTTAAGAAGAGGGCTATTAAACTAGCGCAAGAGGGCGTTGAGTTCCCTAATCTAAGGCTAAAGAAAATGACTGGTAGGCGGAACATTACTGACCAGAAAAAATTTATTGAACTAGCTAAGGACTTTGGGATGGACAGTGAACAAGTCTTAGAACACGTTTCCATCCCCCTCGCCAAAATTGCCAAAAGCATTGGTGACACGGCAGAAAGAGGTCAAAAGAAAACGAAGGCCGAGTCCTTTATTAAGACCTGCCAGTCCCATGCAATCATTGAAGAATCATCCCCAAGACATACATTATCTTGAGGACAAAAAAAGAAACCAGAAACTAGAAACCAGAAAAAATGAGTAAAAAAAATGAATTAGCCACTGAATCTGCCAACGCACTTTCTACAGGAGCCTTGCCAGATACTATCGACGCATCGGATATTGATATTCCTCGCATCAACGTGGTCCAAAAAACAAGCGACATTACTTGTCGCGATGGGGAACCCGCTCCTTACGGGTCACTTGTATTAGACAAATCCATTGTTTTGTCTCAACCCGAAACCCCAATCAAAGTTATTCCTTTGATTGCAACTAAACAGTGGCGTGAGGATATCCCATATGACTCGGATGATGTCCCACGGATTGCGGGGTCAGAAGCAGAAAAAAATCAATTGGCTTTGGATAGTGAGTATAACCTCCTTGAATTTGCTGAGATCACATTCCTTTTTGAAGGTAATGATGATGATGTTGAGGCTTTTCCTCTACCGCTCGGTAAGAAAAACTATGCGATGGGGAGAATCAACGTAGCTAAGGATGCCTACAGGCAGACCTTCAAAAGGTTAGCTACGTTTGCCGTCTTTAATAAGAAGACTCCGATTCACACCAGACTGTGGAATTTAACTTCTTCTGCCATCACTAGGGGGAAATATTCGTGGTTCGCGCCTTCTCTTACGATTACGCAAGATGAGCCTAGCGAAGAAGTCGTTTCCTTTGTGGAGGGTTTTATCAATCAGTAATATGAACATAGATATAACTCCACAAGAAGTATTTGAGACTGAAATTGAGGCGATGAAAAAAAGCATTGTTGATTTGGAATCAGTTCTCAAAAGCACAGAAACGGCAATTATTGCGAATAGACTTCTCTTAGGGGGTCTTGAACAGAACTTGAAGGATCTCCACAAGGAAACTGAATTGTTACTTACCGAAAAAAATTAGGTAATGCGGCGGCGTTAATTGGCGCTGGTGAATCATCCACCTTTGGGTAACCGCATAAAAGCCCGAGAATACCCCACCCTCTTTTTTCATCCTTTGGGGGGTGGGGTAACTCTATACATATACTATGAATACTTTCGCGATAGATTACGAAACTTATTATGACAAGGAATGCTCCATAAGAACTCTAGGAGTTTTGGGGTATTTCAGTCACCCCAACTTTGATGCTTACATGGTATCAGTTGTTGGAACAGAGGGGACAAACTTTGTTGGCCACCCCAAAGACTTTGATTGGAGCTTGTTGGACGGCAATGTTGTCCTATCACACAACGCATCTTTTGATGAAACCTTGTTCCTGTATGGTGTATCCCAAAACTGGTGGGATAACTGTGAACCAGCAGAATGGCACTGCACAGCAGATCTTGCCGCATATTGCAAGCTACCCAGATCACTTAAAGGTTCCACGGCTCAACTCTTCAACCTTACCGTGGATAAGTCTACGCGAGATAATATGTCTGGTAAGCGATGGGAGGATATGTCCCCAGAGTTTCAGAAAGAGGTTAGTGAGTATGCTCTCAAAGACAGTGAGTTGTGCCTCAAGTTATGGGAGTCTCTTAAAGATTCTTGGCCCCAATTTGAGAGGGACATCAGCCGAGTGAATAGAAGGATAGTTCAGCGGGGCATTCCAATTGACACAGACCTTTTAAAGACTCAGTTAGAAACGATCAACAAAGCTTTGTTTGAAGCTGAAGAAAACATTCCGTGGTTAGATGAGAAACCTCTTTTGAGCAGAGCAGCTTTTGATCAACAATGTTTATTACTTGGTCTCACCCCACCACACAGTCTTGCCGAAGCAGATGAAGATGCTCAAAAATGGATTGCAGAACATAGTGAAAAACACCAATGGATCGGGGCTGTTAAAAGCTGGCGGAGGATCAACTCCATTAAAAAGAAGTTAGAAAGCTTTGATTACGCTACCATGCCAGATGGTCGATACTACGGTGGGTGTATGTATTTTGGCGCTCACACAGGGAGATTCAGTGGGTCTGGCGGTAACTTAAATCTCCAGAACTTACCTAGAGAGGGGATGTTTGGTGTGAACTTGAGACATTTGATTTGTCCTCAACCGGACAAAAAATTAATCGTGGTAGACCTTTCTCAGATTGAAGTCCGAACACTTTGCTGGTTAGCTAAAGATCGCGAAATGATGGAGGAGATTAAAAACACAGACGATATCTACGAGGCGTTTGCTATTCGATTTGGGATGTGGGATGAAGAAAAAGGAATACTTAAAAAAGAAAACCCCGAAAAAAGACACGCCGTAAAAGCAATGGTGTTAGGTTGCGGGTATGGGGCAGGGGCTAAACGATTTTCGAGTATGTCTTCTATTACCGAAGAGGAGGCTCAAAAAAGAGTGGATACTTATCGGCACAAGATGAAAAAAATAAAACGCCTTTGGTATGAATATAGTGAGGACATCAAAGGTTCGGTGAGTGTTACCGGAGGGTATGATGCAGACGGTAAAAGATTACACTCTAGATTTACAGTCGATCTCCCCAGTGGGAGGGTTCTGGACTATGGGACACTACAAACAGGTGGAGACCCCAGTAATATACAATATACAGCGAAAGTTCCTAGACACGGTAAATATGTTCCCGTAAGACTATGGGGAGGGTTAGTCGCGGAGAACGCATCACAAGCATTAGCACGAGATATTTTCTCGGATATGCTTCTAAGAGTTGATAAAGCTGGATACAAGATTGTCATGCACGTTCACGATGAGATGGTTGTTGAAGCTGACGCTGATGAAGCGGAGGAAGTGTTACACAATGTGATTAAGATTATGTCGGAACCCCCACAGTGGATTTCAGATATACCCGTGGCTGCTGAAGGATCAATACAAACTAGATATGAAAAATGAAAATTAAATACCTCAAAAACTTAAAATCAAAAGACGCTTTAATAACCGTAAATGATCCAACAGAGATCGATGTAAACCCCATACCACCCTTTAAATCCAAAGCTTTATACCGAGAGTGGTGTGCTAAAAGTGATACGGATCACGCATTCTTAACAGGCTTTGAAGGTATTAACCCCAACGCAAGGATCGAAGGAGAAAACAAGATATGCAAAATTCACTCGATCCCAGCAGACTTCGACGCACCACCCGATTGGCCTAATGTAAAAGACATCATTACAGCAAAATGCCCTAAAGCTTTACCCGCTTGGTATTGCCGGACATACAGTGGTTACATCAGATTGTTTTTTGAGCTGGAGGAAACTCTTTCGATTCACCACACATTGGTGACTCCTTTCTTCAAGTATCTAAAGCAGACGTTGCAGTATCATAAAATCTTTGCGGGGTATGATAAAAAGTCAGAGGCTCCATCCCAGTTAATGGAGATCGGAACAGAATGGATAAACATGGGTGGGAAGATCCCTAGCTCCGTAGCTCAAACAGCTTTGTTTAAAGCAGCGCAAGAAAAACCACCAGAGTCTAAAGACACATCCATCCCAATTGAAATCATTGCTGAAGAGGTGGAGAAAAAATTCCCTAACAGGTGGATAGGCGACTTTGAAGTTGGGTCTCGCGGCCCTCTTTTTTGGATTGATGACGGGATCGATAGAGAGGGTTGTCAGGTATTTGAAGATGGGATGGTCGTGTATTCAGATCGAGATCTCGCTTGGAAAACGTGGAGAGATATTTTTGGTCCTGATTTCGTCAAAGACTTTGAAGAGCGGAAAATGGGGGATCTCTTAGATGAGTATTGGTTTAATGGGAGGCAGTTCTTTAAACAACTAGACGGCACTGCCAAACCAATTCCTAGAGATCAACTAGTATTAGAGTTGCGGCAAAGAGGCTTTAAAGGAGGTAGACCAAAAAAGGGGGAGAACGTCTCAGAAGTTGAAGCGGCTATCGTCCTGATTAGTAACACAAATAGGATAGATGAAATAGCTCCTGTTGTGTTCCGGCGGAACGAAAGGATCGTATCCTACAACGGATTACAAATACTTAACTCGGCAACAGTGCGCCCCATAGAACCCGCTGCGGATGGGGATATTAGTAATTGGCCTTTTTTGAACAGCTTTTTTGATCAGTTCTTTGAAGACTCAACCAGTATTCGGAGTAAGTATTATTTCTTGGGTTGGCTCCAACGGTATTACAAAGCGTTCTATCGGAATAAAGAAGCCCAAGGGCAAGCTTGTATTCTGGTCGGTCCCGCTAAGAGGGGTAAAACTCTTTTGTCGAACAAGATAATAGCTGCTTTAGTTGGGGGTTTTGCAGATGCGAGTGACTACCTATCAGGAGGAACAAAATTCAATAAAGACTTGGGTCGTGCGGCTTGTTGGGTCATCGATGACACAGTCAGCGCAGCGTCTTTCCAAGATCAACGAAAAGCTACTGAGCTAATCAAACGAGGTGTGGCAAACCCAAGAATTGAATTCATGGCAAAATACTCAGATGCCGTGACACTTCCTTGGGCGGGTAGGATTATAGTAAGTCTTAACGATGACCCAAACTCAATGAGTGTTCTTCCTACAATGGACTCAAGTAATAAAGACAAACTCATGGCGTTTAGAGTTTGCACGGAACCATTTACATTCCCCAATAAAGAAGAACTAGAATCAACTATCGCACAAGAGTTGCCTCACTTAGCTAAGTGGCTGATGGATTGGAAGCCCCCAGTAGAGATATTAGATGATGATAGATTTGGTATTAAGAGCTTTATAGATCGAAGTATTTCTTATGCCGCGTTTGACAACTCAAGTAGATCTCAAGTGTCTGAACTAGTTGATTTCTTTTCAAAAGCTTGTAGACAACATAATGAGAAGATGGCTTCGTGGCGGGGGACAATACTAGAACTCCAAGTCGCATTGCATTCTTATAATGGGGGGAGACCGTTAGGGGCTTCTAATAAGATAGACTTCATACGGAACGGGTTGTCACACTTAGAAGATGTGGGTAGGACTAGTAAAACTACTAGACCCATAAAATCTGTGGGCAAAGGAAGTGGTAAGATCTGGATAATAAATGTCACCGAACCATTCGATATTGATTATGAAGAGGTTACTTTAGAGAACCAGCCTTTCTGAGAGCAGCGATTGGTAAATGATACCCATCCACTTTATAGGTAAATCCATATTCATCGGGTTCACCCCGACGTTTGTAATCAGCTTTTCTCTGAATAGCGAGTGCCGTAGCCCAACCAAGAAGCCAAGCTTTTTGGAAATCTTTTCGGACGCGAACGAAAAAGTAAGCTTTGGCAGGTAGCTTTTTTCCCTCGGGACAATTAACAGAAGCTGTGTAGTGGGGTTGCGGAATCCCAGCACAGCTTTTTGATTTGATGTCTATCGTCCGGTTACCGAGAACATAATCATGTTTAAAAGATTCATCCCCCTCATAAATAGCTTGGGGATATAAACATTCAAAGGCAACCTCACCTAAAAACCCAGTCATCCGTCCCGCGCCCCTCGTAAAAGAATTTGGGAGAATACCAAGTTTTTCACTCCGTTCAAAAGCTTCTTTTACATGGTCGCTCGTCGGTGAAAAGACCAACATACCGTTGGCTCTTTTGAAATGTTTTGGTAACTTTTTCCTACTCATCCTTTCCTACTCGTTTCAACAAACGCTCGTAGGCAGGAAAGAAAACTTCATCCATACACCGCACCACAGCTTCCTGCTCAAAGGTCTCGCAAAATCCCACCCCTGACAGGCATAGTGATGCTTCCATCAACTCATGGCGAACAGTGCTTAAAAGAGCTTTCCCTTCTAAATGTTCCGAAATAAAAATAATCTTTCGCTCGTGACTGTAGTATCCATACAAGTCTTCGTCACTGAGATCCGAAAAACGAATCTTAATTGTCTGCCCCGCTACCCGTATACTTTTGGGGATCGTCATTTGTCGTAGAATTTATTTATTCCTTCCGCATAAACGGAAGCTAACTTATCTAAATCTGATTGTATTAAATCCACATCAGATTGATTAGATCCAAAGAATGGCTCCGCGATACAAGCATAGCAAGGAGTCTTACGGAGAAACATAGCCCCTCTTGATCCCTTACCCCTTGCTTTTACCCCACGAGAAGCTAAATCGGGGTAAGCTTCGTCCATTGCTCCCTTCAATTTCAAAGCTAATTTTTTTCCACCCCTACTAGTCTCCCAATATAACCATTCATGTCCGGTTGCTTTTGGCCCAGCAGAATTAAAATGGAGTTCTATGCAAGCATCTATACCATCCTCCCTCATTTTTCGGGACACATAATTCATTGCTCCAACATAACTAGACGCTTTGTAGTCACCGTATACCTTATACGGAACTTTTAGTTTCGGTATAATTAACGAAATCAATTCGGTGTTGAACGTGTGTTCACTAACGCTGGGCTTACCGACTGTGTAAGCGCCGGAGTCCCCCCTCCTTGAGTGTCCTATAGCCAACCCTATCATTTCTTATACTTAAAAATTAACCTATAGAGAGATACCGCAGCTACTGCGATGCCTAGTATTAAAGATATTACTCGGAGCCAATACTCCATTTGCTCTTGCATAGATGCTGCTACGGCGATAGTTGGGGTTATAGTCCCTAAAAGGGTATCGATTAGTTTAGAAGAGTTCATTCTCTTTTTTTTGAAAAATATTTACCCCCTCTTTTGGGGTCTTTAAAGATAACGTAGTTTTCCTTTGCCTCCCCCTTTTCTGTTTCCTTCCACGTTTTATGTTTTCGTCCTTTCAGTATTTGCCCCGTTTTAGGACTCCTGCTAGGCCAATGACCGCCCTTATCTTTTGTTAAGCCGTGCGCTTTTGCAGTGGCATAGTCATAACCACCGCCTTCGGGGTCGAAGTTTAAACTAGCGACTCCCTCCTCTATTGCCTTTAAAAAACCCTTAATCATTTGCTCCCTATAATAATTGCCCTTCGATAACTGTAATCACTGTGGAATTTGTGATCTTCTCTACCAACTAAACTACCCTCACAAAACTGGTATGTTTTCCCCTCGATCAACGTAATTGTTGGGGGGTCATTAAGTGCGCTTGAGTTCACGGTGGAGTCGTTTCGCAACCCGCTCCAGCCGCAACTTTGCAGCAGGGCTACCATCGGCAGCAAGCTCATCAATCTCATCTTCCAGTTCATAAACGTATCTTCTGTGTTTTAGTTTTATGTATAGAACATAAGCCTCTAGTGCAGCAGCGATGGCGCGGATCATTTTATTTCTTCGCTTTCCCGACATTCAACGCCGCCCACTCAAGCACGAGGTATAGCTTTCTCACGATCCCATCGTCTTTAGGTGTAGGGGTCAGGGCGCAAATTGCAGATGCTGCGGCTACCACAGCAGTGGCAACGGAAATAAGACTTTCACGGTTTTCTAAAATGTAGTTAATCATAGTTTATAGTAGGTTAGGTATTCTTGATCCTGATCCACTGGGATCAAATCGTAAAACTGGTTTGGCTTCTCCTCGGTAAGCATCTAACTCTTCGTCGAGTAATTGTTTGCATACGTTCCAATGGTAATTGGCTCGTTCAAGGTCTGCGTTTTCTTCAGCTACACTACCGAGAAGACCGTGCTTAATAGCATTGAGGTTGCTCGGCCTAACGGTGTCGTAAGAGTTAATGAGCTGTTTGAACTTACGTTTAACTAAAACACGAAGTGTCTTCTTAACAGAAGAACTATTAGGTATTCTATATCTTCTATATGCGTTTACTTTATTGGCTTCTTGAATAGTTCCTAATTCAAGCTTATCGGAACTATCTGTTGCATTAGTAGCTACAACCTTCACCGGATGTTTTAGGGAAGAATCCCCGTTCCTAATTTCTGTAACATTAGTGAATGTGACAGTAGAAGAAATAGAAGCCGCAGCGGTATCAAAAGAAGGGCTAAAGGTAACTACCTGTGAACTAGCGTTTACGCCAGTTACAGTAATAAAATTGTTACTAGTTCTAGGAATAGATTGTTGTGGCTCAACAGGTTCTACGTGAATCTGGTAGCTTGTATCTGCTACTAGTTCATTGACTGTGGGAACAAGTCCATCATCAATAATACCGAAACCAGCTAAAGTAATCCCTTCTCTGTTTCTTCCGGTGATCCGATAATCGTGGAATTGACTTTGCGCTTTGACGGGATCGTTGTCCATAAGAGCAGAAACAATTGCCTCCGCATCATCTGGCAGCGTAAAATTACCGTCTGTAGTAGATATAGTGGTCTCATACAAGAGATCACGCCACATCCCCATTGCATACAAACGAGGCAATACTAGATTAAGTTCCTGTATAAACGAGGAACCAACAGATTTAAACTTAGACAGGGCTTCTTCAACTCCCGCTACGGTAAGGGTAGCCATACCCTACTTTAATGGAAAAAGAGCTTTTAGTCAAGGTATGGGCCTTACTATGGCTCTGGACACAAGCTACTTTGGGGACATTCAACTACCTTAATCGGTTCACTAAGACTCCCTGTGGGGGCGTAAACTTCTACAGTTGTCCCTGTCGTTAGAACTGCCGTAGTATTTGTTGAGGTAACCACATCTACAGGGTTCAATTCTTTTATAACATTTACCGTGTTTCCTGCCGTAGCTACTTGAGAAGTAGGCAAACTCGCTACAACAGATACTGTTGAACTGGAAGAAAGCACACTTACTCCTGTAGTGGAAGTAACAACGGTTAAACTAGGCTCAAGGGCTACTTGATAAGCAAGTGAGTGTGTTGGTATAGATTGCACAACCTCTACAGGGGTTGCCGTATTGAGAACCGTAGTTGTTGGGACAGATTGCACGACGCTTACGGTACTCCCCGCATCGATAGCATTAGTTGTCGGGACAGATTTTACTACATTTATGGTGCTTCCTGCACTGACGACATCCGTTGTTGGGATAGATTGCACTACGCTTACGGGACTCCCCGCACTGATGACACTCGTTGTTGGAATAGATTGCACCACGCTTACGGGACTTCCCGAATCAATAACATTAGTGGTGCTTAATGATTTAACAACACTAGTAAAACTAGCTCCTGTAATTAAGGACGGGAATGTGGGGGGTGAGTTTTCAAATGCCCCCTGCGCGATAGCCCCC
>TARA_R110000851_G_scaffold264465_1_pt1 | contig 31005 bp, 16 predicted proteins | sample TARA_R110000851 | Tara Oceans TARA_R110000851 (sample SAMEA4397627) | marine metagenome | biome: Polar Biome; feature: [DCM] deep chlorophyll maximum layer (ENVO:01000326); material: water (ENVO:00002006), including particulate matter (ENVO:01000060) such as... | depth 17 m
GAAGAAGCGCTAGGCGATATAATCGTCAAAATGATATCGATGTTGGTGGTCCTTTAGAAGACCTTTATAAAGCTGCGCAAGAACAAGCTTATGAAACAATAAATACTCAAAATGATCCATTTGGATTGGTTTGTGCGGGCGTATTTGCTGGTTCTAGTCTCAAAGGAGATTCTTTAAAAGAAATTTTAGATGAATTAAAACAGTGTGGCTTAGAAGCAGCATTAACTCAGGCAATAACATGTTTATTTGGGGGGCTCACATTAGAACAAGCATTATCTTCTGTTGTTGATTCGGCACTAAAGACAATGGATTTACAAAATCTTAATAATTTATTTATTGGCTTGCCCACAGAAGATCAAGCTATATTAAATGAGTTAGCCCAGCAAAAATTAAAAGAAGGAAACTTATTTGAATCTCAATCAACGAACCAAGATGTCTCTGATGCAATAGCGGGAAATTATTTTGAGACATTGCAAGATTTGGTTGGCAGATCTGAAGACAAACCGGAGGTAAATGGGTGGTTTAAAAGAGATGACGGTAAAATTTTAGCACAAGAATCGGATCCTAATGCCGAAAAAAGAACTTTAGCACAAAGATTCGACAATCCCGGTGGAGAAAACCAAGAAACTATCGTTGCTGCATACGTATCAGCATTGCTTGAGTATTATGCAGACAATTTGCTAGATTTGGTTGACCAGTTAAATAGATTTCCTGGGGCTAGATTGATTTCAAATGCACTTTTGTCAATCGACTGTCCACGCCCACCTTTGTTTAATCCTGGTGTTTTTGAGTTTATTCGCGATTTGGAACTTCCATTTTGTAGAAATATGGATGACATCACTTTACCGAAACTAGTAAATCCGTTTGGGTGGGTACCAGAAATTTCTGATATACTTGGCGCACTGTTTAAAGCTTTAAAAGATGCTATTGTTGAAATAGTGATATCAATATTAGTCAAGCTGTTTATTAAAATATGTGATATTATTGGCAGTGCTGTATGTAAAACACTTGAAGCAGTTGGCAGTTTGGCGGCTGGAGTAGTAACTGATTCTGGTTCACAAACTTTAAGTTCTATTTTTAGAGAAGCAGTTTGTGGAGAAGATGCAGATGATAATCAAATAAACGATGCGATTATAGAGATGTTTGCTAACTTTGGGGTCGGCGCACAGGCATTTGCAAATCAAGAACAAACATTATCATTAGCTGAGAGCATGGCAAATACTATGACTCAAAGCGAAATGGCAAATGCATTTCTTGGGGAAGCTTCCCCAGAAGCTTCAATTATAATGTCTGAGATAGTGGCTTCTGAGTTTCCGGACTTCGAAGATGCAATAGGAACACCAGATCAAATAAGTCAAATGTTTAAAAGCATGGGCGATTTATTGCCGGCTTCGTACCGCGATACTTTAAGAGATATTGTCGCCGGGATTCCAGATGATGACCAAACACCAGTTAATCCTAGTTTGTGTGCCACTGAGGAACAATTAGAGGACTTCTGTGCCGCTAGAGCAAGTATCTTAGATGGTCGTGCAAGCCCAGAGCAAATAAAGGCTTTATGTGATACTCAATTTAATCCAACAGATTTAAGTGATTTGCAGTCAGCATTAGATGGCAATTACATAGAAAACAATATGCCACCGATCACTTCAGACCCAGGTTGTAATAATGGGCTTTTGCCTTATGAACCAGATGAAACGATTAATGCAGTAACAACCGGATTGGGAACTGATTTAGAAATACTACAAATAGATTATTCCACAGATATGATCGGCAATGGTCCTTTGGAAAAAAATTGGGGAATGGTCAATATGATGATGAGCGATACGGAAGGAATCCCGTTGACCGCTCATATCAGAAAAGCTAGCTTAAATCCTTTTTATGTCGATCAATACGGAACTTTTTTCCCAGACCCTAAAGTGATAGCTGCTGCTGGTTTAGTTTCTCCAGTAACTGCGATTATACTTAAAACATTAGACGAAAGCGGAAAATCCGGAGCATACCCGGAAAAAATGGCTGCTTATTTGCAACTTTATATGAGTGGAGAAATTGACGGGCAGGAAAATATAGCTGACGTTGAGTTCAATAATTCTAATTCAGATTTTGAAAAAGAAAATCCCGACATAACCTTATCATACAGCGATTATGCAAACGGTTATAAGCAACTTGGAGAATCAGAATACGAATATGGCTTTGATATTGAGGCATACACCGGAGAATTTAGAGAATCTTCTGATGGAAATCCAATTAATATTTATAGCGATAATATGAGGATTGTGATTGCAGAACGCAACAACCTATCAGCGAAAGGAAATAATTCTGCGCTAGCGGCAAATGTCGTGCTTAATGCTGAGTATGACGTATTAAACGGAAGATTTAAATCCGAAAGCACAATTTTAGGTTCAAACTCTGAGTCAGAACAAAATAGTGATTTAAATGAAGAAACAATTGAGAAATATAATTTCTTGACAGTTGATAATACCTTCGACGAGTTAGGAGATATTTTAAATAACTATACATCGTTTCAGAACTCTTTTATCTCAGATACAGAATATCAGCCACAAACTAATCTATTAAGAGAAATAGTATCAAACGAGAACAATATAGAATTAAAAAGTATTTCTGCTTTATCGTTTGAGCAATATCGAACTAAAACTTCAAAAGATATTATAGATGGTATCTTCAAAGTTATTGCTGATAGAGAGTCGGAAGTAAATGCATGGTCATATGGGGCAACAGTAGAAACTTTGATACAAGAAGACACTGACTATGGAATTAATGATAATGGTACTTGGGTTTTATATAAAGATACAGATCTGACTGATGAAGATGCCGTTGTAGGCATTAGCTATGATCAATATAAAAATGAAGTTTCTGGCACATTAGACAAGACAAGAGTATTTTACTTAGATCCGGAACAGTTTGGAGGCTCTTATAAGAGGCCCGGTATATATATAAAGCCACCAGAATTTAGTGGTTGGTTTGGTTTAATAGATGCTTTATTTCCTGAATATAGCCCATGCAAACCACAAAGCACAAATCTAGTTGATTTTGACTCAATAAAGAAAATTATTGATGATTTGTACCCTAGCATTCCGGAAGATGAAAGATTGAAATCAGATCCGGATTGTATAGTTGAGCTTCCGTATAATCGTGTGCTAGAGAGGCCGGCTAAAGCCGCCATGATTGGGCTCATAATAGCAGCATGTAGAATTTTTTCTAGCGCACACATAATAAAATCTTTGCCTACTTTTGCACAGTTTGCGCCTAAATTTCCGCAGGTATACAGCACGGCTTATGCTAGCTATATTATTGAGGTTATGGAAGACGCTTTCAAAAATGCTAAGGGCGCTGATTGGGAGCTTTTCGGAGGTTTTTCTGACGAAAGCTTTTGGTACGGATTTTTAGAACAATGTGTTCAGATGTACTCTTATCGAGTTGATATCGGAGAAATAGAACCACCAGAAAGTGTATTAAAAGCATTAATGAGATTAAACAATGTACAAGCAAGTTATGAATACCCCTTAGATCGTTCAGAAGTCAGAGGAGATATCGGTGTTTTCCAGAGCCTTAAAAGTTATCGACAAGAAAAAAATCTAGAAGTCGTCAAGAAAACTGAAGAAGACGCCAAAATAGTAATGAAAGAATGGGTTGTTGAACAATTAAATTATATGTCAGATAAATTAATAACTAATTTAGAGGATATAGGCTTCGGTCCAGAAATAAAAGATATTGAATATTATATTCTAGAGGAATATACAGCCGGAACTAGCTTAACTTTAAATAGCAATATTGATAACGATGGAAATATTCTAGCGAAGTACGGAGATTTGCCTACTGTTTCTTACGAAGATAATGATGATGCATCAGAACTATATTATACTTACGGTGGAGAGCTTATTGTTAAAGAAAATGAAAATAGAGCCGCTGGTTTGGTGGTCGGACAAGAATATATTGGCTATTATCATGTTCACATCAACGAAAGTGGAGATGTAGTATATATGGTTGGGGAATATCATAGCAACTTATATCACCCAACGCTGACTCCAATATCAAATATAACAACTGTAGCGATTGGAGATGTTAATAATATTGGCTCGACAACTAGTTACGACAATAAAAACTTCTTATTAGAAAAATACGTCAAAATAGACGAAAAAGAATACAGCACTGACGATGCTCTAGAGATTATTCGGGCTGAAGATCAAAATTCACTAGTTTCAGAAGTTTTCTCAGGCACAATGGAGCTAATAACAAATGAAAATGGTGATGCAACCGGAATAACTGGAGAGTTGGGATTGAGGTATGGACTTAAGTTTTCTATAATCGCAGAAAACGTTGTTTACAAAATCACTTCAGTCGAGATTGATGCTTTAGACTTGCCTCTTAGTGAGTATAAAACATTGTCAGCGAATAGCTTAAACTTGTATTGTTTATTGAAAGAACTTAAGCATGACGATAAATTCAAAATGTTATTTAAATATATTATTCCAGTAAACAAATTAGTTTCTTTATCGGCAATATATAATGATATGGCTATGCTCCCTTCAATCGGTCAATTAATTGTTGAAGAAAGCTTTGGGCTAGAAACCAGCGTAGAAGAAACATTAACTAGAAAAGCGGGGCAATTACCAGATACAGTTAATACCTTAATAGAACAAATCAACACAGAAGATTTAGATCTGTCTGACAGAAAAGAAGGAGCATGGGCACACCCTAGAGATAGAAGCAGTAGAAACGGATTGTTGGTACAATCTTGGGACACATGGGATAGAGAACTGTTAATAAACTCAACAGCAAGAATTAAAAAACTATTTAAGAGTTATTATAACGCTCGCGACTTTGATCCGTCAAGCGTATCTGAAAATGTTGATGGGCCAGGAAAACTTTTTGAGAAATCATTAAGAAACATATTTAGACCAGCAGCAGGCCGGCAATTACTACCATGGTACAAGAGAAGAAACTTGAAAGAAAACCCTTTTAATTCTCTTGGAGAGATCTGTAAAAAAGATGATGAATGATTATATATTAAGGAGGAACCTATGTCTTTTCAGCCCAGAATTTTAGGCGGCGATATGAGCAGAAGCCCGTCAGACGGATTTGAACAAATTGAAACCCTTAAAGGAAATATAAAGCAAAATTTAAAAATGCTTTTATTGACAAATCCCGGAGAGAGAGTGATGGATCCAAATTTTGGAGTCGGCATAAGTCGCTATTTGTTTGAAATGGTAGAGGACCAAACAGTTTATGCAGATATTGACTCTAAAATAAGAGAACAGATATCCTTATATCTGCCTTATATAAAGATACAAAGAGTAGACTTTTTATCACAAAACAACAATAATAAGATTAATCTTAAAATAACATATTCTGTTCCTAAAATTTCATTAAACGATCAGTTGGTTACAGAAGTGTTATAAAAAATATATTTTACTACTTATTTGTGAGGTAAATGCATGTCCGATGAACAGAAAAAGATAATTCCAATTAACTATACCAACAGAGAATTTCAAGGCATTCGAAAGGATTTACTACAGATAGCAGAGCGCCACTATCCGGACACTTTTCAAGATTTTAGTCAAGCATCATTTGGTTCTATAATGGTAGATAATTTAGCTTATGTGGCAGATCAATTATCTTTTTATCTAGATTATAATGTCAATGAGACTTTTCTGGATACTGCCTATCAATATGAAAATATTATTCGCCATGGCCGAACTTTAGGGTATAAGGAGAATGGTAGAGCGTCTACATTTGGAAAAGTGGCATTATATGTATTAGTTCCGGCATCGCCAACCGGATTAGGACCAGACAGAAGATATCTCCCAATAATGAAGAAAGGTAGCTCTTTCTCCTCTATCACCGGCTTAAATTATGTTCTAACTGAGAATGTTGATTTTTCTGCCCCTCAAACTCAAGTCATAGCAGCTAGAAGTAACTCTACTACTGGTGCACCAACGTTTTACGCGATTAAAACATACGGAAATGTAGTGTCAGGTCGTTTTGGCTCTGAGAGGGTTGTGGTGGGTGCATATGAAAGATTTAAAACGATAACATTATCAACCTCTAATATTTCAGAAATTATATCAGTTTTCGATGAGCAAGGCAATGAATATTATGAAGTTGAATATTTGGCTCAAGATTTAATATTTAAAGAGGTGTCAAATTCAAACTATAAAAATGATAATGTCCCTTCTATATTAAAGCCATTCTTAGCATCCCGAAAATTTGTGGTAAATCGTAGTAGAAACTCAGTTACCTTACAGTTTGGAAGCGGAAAATCCGGAGAAACTAATGTAGTTGCAGATCCGGCTGAAGTAGCAATGGATGTTTTTGGCAAAACATATGTCACTAACACCACCTTTGATCCCTCTAGATTGACAAAAAATGAAAGTATGGGAATAGTCCCATCAGATACAACATTGACAATTAGATATAGATCTACAAACCCTACTAACTCGAATTTGGCAGTCGGTAGCCTCAACAGAGTGACCTCTCCTTTGGTTGATTTTGAAGACAGAAATAGTCTTTCTGCAAATAGTCTCTCTGAAGTTTTAGCATCTTTTGAGGTTTTAAACGAGAGTCCTATAGTGGGAGATGTAACGAACCCAACGTCTGAAGAGATTAAAAGAAGAATATTTGATACCTTTCCAACTCAAAATCGTGCCGTTACTCAAGCTGACTACGAAAATATGATATACAGGATGCCTTCTAAATTTGGTTCTATTAAAAGGTGTTCCACTCAAAGGGATCCGGATGCAAGAAGAAGAAACCTTAATATTTATGTAATATCAGAAGATAACTTTACAAATCTGACACCGACAAATATGACAATTAAAAATAATTTAAAAACATGGATGAATAATTATAGAATGTTATCTGATACAATTGATGTTTTAGATGCTTTTATTATTAACTATGGGATAGAATTTGTAGTTCGCCCCAATATTGGCGCAGATAAGTTTACATTAGTAGACTCTTGTATTAATAAATTAAGAGACAAATATACCACTGAAAAACTATTTATTGGTGAATATATTAATGTTGCAGAGATATATACAACTTTAAGCGAGGTCCAAGGTGTGCAAAGTGTTTCCAGCGTAAAGATAAATAATAAAAATGGCTCTAACTACTCATCAACTCAACTTGATATAAATGAAAATACTTCACAAGATGGGGCATCAATTATAATTCCTAAAAACGCAATTGCAGAATTAAAATTTCCAACTGTAGATATCGTTGGAAAGATAAGATAATGGCACTTAAAAGATATAAAGCATCAGCCGACAACACAATTGTCAACACATATAAATCCGGTCTTAAACTTAGAGCCACTGGTTCAAATGCCGGGTATGCCGATGTCATGGAAATTTATTCCATTTACGGCAGAGAATCCTCTGGCTCTCAAGAACTGTCAAGAATTTTAGTACAGTTTGATATATCCGAAGTTAACTCAGATAGGAATAGAGGTGTTCTCCCGGCTTCGGGATCTGTAAGTTTCTATTTGAGGTTGTTCAATGCACAACACTCAAAAACAGTACCAGAAGATTATACGTTATCTGTTTCAGCTATCTCTCAATCATGGCAAGAAGGTGTCGGGTTAGATTTAGAAGGTTATAAAGACGAGACTAAAGGCAATATTGGTTCCAATTGGATGAGTGCTTCGAATACATCCGGATGGTCAAAAGTAGGGGGAGACTATCTAACAAGTTCTGGGTTGACTTTTACGCAAAACTTCGAAAGCGGATTAGAAGATGTTCAGTTGGACATTACCGATTTAGTCGAAAAATGGATAGATGGTACGCAAGATAATTATGGGGTGGGTGTACATCTTAGTTCCTCTTTTGAAGCTTATTTTTCTAGTTCTACGGGGCTGGATAGTGGCAGTGTGATACATAATACTGAGGGGGCAACAACATCTTATTATACTAAGCGATTCTTTGCGAGAGGTTCACAATATTTTTTTAAGCGTCCCGCTCTGGAAGCTAGATGGAACTCTAGAACTTTAGATGATCGCGGCAACTTCTATTACAGCAGTTCATTAGCTCCAGCAGAAGATAATTTAAATACACTTTATCTGTACAATTACGTTCGCGGAGTCTTAAAAAATATTCCCGGTATTGAAACAGGTGCGATTTATGTTGACCTGTATTCTGGTTCTTCCTCTCCATCTGGAGCCGCGCTAGTTCAGAGTGTCAATACACCAGCTACCGGAGGATATGTCTCAACTGGCATCTACTCTTGCTCAGTTTGTCTTACGGCTGCTAGCACACCTTTAACAACTTTGTACGATGTCTGGAGGGGTGCAGACGCCAGCCCGACACAATATTCCACTGGTTCGATAATTCCAGAATCTCATTATGCTTCCCAGACAGTCTCAAAGCCTGTTTATTACATCAATATTACAAATAATCGAGGCCGATATCGCAGTGATGAAAATGCTAGATTTAATTTATACATACGAAATAAATACTGGAACCCAACAATATATACTGTTGCTGATGTTAATCCTCTGACAACAACTATAGAGAGTGCATCTTACAGAGTATATCGCACGTTAGATTCATATGAAGCTGTCCCGTATGGCACCGGTTCTGATTTACACACACTATTATCTCACGATATTTCAGGTAATTATTTCAATCTAGACATGTCTCTTCTTGAGCCGGGATACCAATATGCAGTCAAATTTGCTTTATATGAGTCACCGATTGATAGCTGGTCAGAACAGCCAGAAACATTCACTTTTAGAGTAGAAGAATATGAGTATTAAGAAACTTTTTGAATCGACAAATAAGACAAGAAATTATTTAGAAGACACAGATCAGAAAACAGCATTCAATACTGTTGAATCTAACAAAAATGTAGAAGCAATTTCGACCAAACAACAGTCGTTTGTACCTCAAGTCGATTTCTCGCAGCCTGATAATTTTGTCAAATACGGATCCGCATACTTATATTATAAGGGTGCCATCGAACGCATTTATGACTACTATCCTTACGATGGCTCTGATGCTGAGATTAATAAATTTTATAATGAAATGCTTGATATTGAAAAATATATCTTTAATGAACTGTACCCTAGGACTAATGGCTACGCAATATTAAGTGCTGATGGTTGGGGTACAATAAACGGCTCCTTAAATGGTGGATATGGTTTACCAAATACAAAAGAATATATCACTTTTTTTGGTGGACCGAACACCTCATCTTATGGTAGTATAGCACAGGCTTTTAACAACCCGGAAGACTCCAAATTTCAATCTTCGAATTTGTTTGATCAAGATATCTACACTACAGCCGGTGAGCCGTCTGACTATGGGGTTGGCACCAGACAATCAAATTTACAAACGAATTTCGATAATGGTGTGACTATAGAGTTCTGGCTTAAGAAAGATTCTTTTAATAACTCTTTGACTGAAAAAGAAGTTGTTTTTGACATGTGGAATAACAACGCTAGTGGTTCTGCAAATTATGGACGCATGCGCGTTGAACTAACCGGAGCAGCTAGCGGATCGCCTTTCTTAATAACTGCTTTATCTGGAACTAGCGGGATATATCAACAATCAGTTGGTACGTCTTTGACTACATCATCTTTAGATACATTTGCTCATTATGCATTTACATTTTACAATGATGGAACAAATTTTATAACTAAATTATATGTTAACGGATTATTGGAGGATACAAACTCTAATACTTTGACATTAAATGAAATTGACTCTGCCGGCATGACTGGCAGAATCGGCGCACTATTAACAGCTAGTGCCTCTCCATCCGGTCCATCCGGCATGGAATACGGCGGCAAGCTGAGTGGTTCGTTGGATGAATTTCGTTTCTGGAAAGCCCGCCGCGATTCGAAACAAATATTTGAAAACCACAGCAAACAAGTTCGTGGTGGTTCGAATAGTGATATTAATAATACAACGCTGGGAGTTTATTATAAATTTAACGAGGGAATAACCGCATTCGCGTCCGTCGATAATATTGTTTTAGATTATTCTGGAAGAATAAGTAACGGTACCTGGGCTGGATACGGAGCAAACTCAAGAAACACTGGCTCTGCGATTGTTTTAGCTTCTGCTGCGGTATCTGAATATCTAGATCCGGTCATCTATTCGACTCATCCGTCTGTAGTATCTCTTAAATCTACATTAGAAAGTAAGGGTAAAAACTACGACTTGCAAAATAATAATGCTTTTGTCAACTTAAATCCATCATGGCTTAATGATGGGCCGGTTGACGATCCGTCTAATATTAAAAAAATCTCTCATATAATGGGGGTATACTTAGATAAACTCTATCTTCAGATATCTGCATTAACTTCATTCAAGACTTTAAACTACACAAGCGGTGCCTATACTCCGCTAGCGTTTGCACAGCATTTGCCTCAATCTTTGGGCCTTTATACACCAGATATTTTTATTGAATCAAACGTAACAGAAAGGTTTTTAAATAGAACCGCTGATGGGGCGATGGAATCTGATTTAACAGAAACAAAAAACCTAATTTATCTAAATTTATACAATAATATATCAAATATATTCAAGGCAAAAGGTACCGAAAAATCAGTTAGAAACATATTCAGATGCTTCAACTTAGATGACCGCGTGGTTAAATTAAAGACATATTCGAATAACCAAATATACGAATTAAAAAACAACCTTAAATTGACATTAGCACCGAATGCATATGTTAATAACGGTAATGGTTCTAACTTTGGAGGAGTAATCTATCAAAAAGCAGACTCCTCCAACGCAGACTCTTTGGGATTTATTTCCGGTACATACGATTCTAACAAAGAAGAGCGTTATGGATTCACAGTAGAATCTAATATAATTTTTCCTACGTATAGCCGGCAGAATACGACAACCGACAGAAGCTTTACTGAAGTCTCATTATTTGGGATACATGAGGCAAATACTGCTTCCGCCGACGATACCACATGGTTAGCTACCGATTCGGCAAACTTTCAAGTATATGCTGTTAGAGATTCTGAATGGTCTAAGAATGTACACTTTAAACTGACTTCCTCGGTAAGCCCCAATCCGTTGCCCGAATTAACAAGTAGTGTCTTTTTTGATGTATACGACAACCAAGAGTGGAACTTTTCAGTACGATTAAAGCCTACTAACTTTTTATTGTCAGGATTAGTTAGCGGATCGAGTGGATATACATATGATTTAGAGTTTCAAGGTTACAATACAGTCAACGATACCATTCAGGACAGCTTTGTTTTAACATCGTCGGTATCGAAGGCTGTTGGAGCAGAACTGTTAAAATCAGCCAAAAGGGTATATGCTGGCGCAAGAAGAACTAATATAACCGGTGCTTTACTACAAAATAGTGACATCTTGATCACAAATGTAAAATATTGGACAAAATATATTGATGATATGTCGCTAAAGCAACACACATATGACACAAATAATGCCGGAACCAGCGAATCTTACCGTAAGCTTTCACCGATAGACGACAATTTAAAACAAAATGACGCTCTAAATATCAACACTTTAGCTCTACATTGGACATTCGATAACATTACGGGGTCGGATTCAAGTGGAAACTTCTATTATATCACCGATTTAAGCTCAGGATCTGCTGAAATTCGTAATAACTATGGGTGGATCGGTGGCATATCGGGCCGACAGCACACCGGATATGGTTTTGGATATGCCGAAAACTCAACAAGTGTCGTTTTGAAAGAAAATAAAAACACACTTAAGTTTGTTGACCCGGAAACACCAACAGCTTATAATATGATCAACGTTCTAAGTGACTCAGAAAAGATATTTCAGTCTTTTGAGGACAAGCCAGAGTATTATCATGTCGTTGAAAAGAGCATGTATGCGTCAATATCAGAAGAGATCCTATCATTTTTTGCCGGCGTTGTTGATTTTAATAATATAATTGGAGAACCGGTACATCGGTATCGCCAAGATTATAAAACTTTAGCTAAACTTAGAGAAATATACTTCAGAAGAGTCTCACAAGTGTCAACTGTAGAAAAATTTCTCACATACTATAAATGGATCGATGATTCTTTGGCCCAAATTATAAGCCAAATGTTGCCGGCTAGTGATGGCATAGTCGATGATTCTTATAATATTATCGAAAGTCATGTATTAGAAAGAAACAAATACAGAAGTCAGTTCCCAACAATTGAATTTAACTCTACAGATCCTGAAACTCCGATCTTGGGAATAAATGAAAAGCTCTTGAATTGGCGTCTTAATCACGCGCCGGTTTCTGGACTACAAAATGAAAATAGCCCATGGTGGCTTGAGAGAACTGAAAGAGACACCTCTACTATATCTTCCGGAGACTCAACCGTTGACACCGGAAGAGAAACAGTCAGAGAAACAGCAAACATAAACAATAATCAAAGCAAGCCAAATCTTGTAACAGTAGGAAGAACTACCTATCAAGGTTCCGTTGATGTTCTGCGTCGTCATAGCAAACCTTATCGTTTCAATCCGGCAAAAACCACAGCAGTACATGGTGGAGTCAACTTTACAGACACAAAAAATATACAGTTTACGTATAACGCGCTGGAACCGGCTGGCCCTGTTGCTCATCCGGGAGGCACATTTATCCCTCAAAATATTTTAATAGCATTCACTGGCGATGCTAACGATCTAAAAGATTCTGTTGATGTTACAGAGCCGAGTAAAAAAGTCAAAAGGCATTTTAAGGTCAATCATGGTCGTGATTATTATGATGGTGGTGAATACTCAAATGTAAAATCTTCTTTTGCATTCCCCTTTAATGTCATTAGCGGCTCTATTGGATCCGGATATAATAAAAAAGTTGTAGAGGAAGTCAACCTTAATGTTGATATTACGAATCTCCACAATGATGTATATGGATCTTCCATGGAAAGACCAATGCAGGGTCCGTTTACCAATTATGCAGTTGGTGGTCATCAGTCTAGACACATCGCAATCAACAAAGGCTCTGACAGCTACACAAGCCGTCCTGAAGCCTGGAAAATTGTTTTGGGCAGTGATTCTATTATCGGAGGAATTACAGGAGCTATAGGTATGGTAGGAGCCGACTATCCATGGCCGGAAGCTAATGCAGTAGGTGCAAGACCATATCCGATGACTGCATCTCAAAAAGCAGTATTTTATAGAGATCACATAGCTAAACGACCGGTCAATATTAAAAATATTCAACACAAAGTCGGTTCTACTATTTTAGGTAACTATAATAACAATTATGAAGTTGTACAGACATTTGGTGGGTTTTCTAACCCACGCGGGTTTGTAGAAAACCCACCAACACTTCCGACAGAAGTAATTCAAACACCAGCGGCTTCTCAAGGCAGAACTATACTAAGTACGCGCAGAACAGATGACGGACATTTTGAGTTTACTCCATCATATTCCATATCTTATCTGACTTCAGCAGCAGGAAAAAGTGTTATAAGAACTCGATTCTCATCTGTTGGAGGGATTGAGACTGACGGACAAGGATACGGAGATATTAGATCAAATGATTATTCTGTATATAACGCAATTAATTACAGAAACTTAATGGTTAAAAGGCCAAATCAGAATATAGCTGGTACGGTTTCAGAAACAGTTGGCGCAGGAACCACTGGAATTAGAGTATCTGATATACACGGAAATGATTTCGGCTTAACTACTCACATGGCTAGACATAGCGCGAGATTCGGAAGAGACTCTGCATTAGTAACATCTCCCGGAGCAAGTTATGACGAACTGCCATCGATGTTTAAAATTAATAGAAATCCGAAACACAGAATTATTGAAAATAGTGCCGGTACAGCTATTAACGATATTCAGCATGATAACTTTTCAGTACAACACCAAATCCCCAGATCTGATAGGCAATACTCTTGGATTACTGGATCATTAACCGATGCTGCGCTAAGCTTAAGCAATATTAGATATTGGGGTTACGCGCCGGTTACTGGACCCCAAACTGGATATTATTATGATGGTACTGAGTACGTTGCTTACTTTGATTTTGTAAGCGCAAGTTCTGTTTTGGGCAACTCCGGTACCGCATCAATTTATCAGCCGGCATTAGGTTTAAACTATTATGTTTCTGATCCGGTAGATGAACTCTCTGACAATACATTGGGTAAATCCCTTTCTGTAATCAATAGAAGGTATGCGAACAACGCATTATTGTCAAAATACGGGATCGACAATGATTTAAATTTGGATGAAGATATCTTCAATCTTCTTATGACGAAAAGAAAAAACACTTTTGGTTATCGAGGGGTTCCAAATACTGGCCCGGTACAACCATCGGTTATTAGAAAGCATAGAAAAGAAAACATTTTATCATATGAGATCGGCGGCGAACTTTATACAACTAACTTAAGACCAGTAAGTATAAGAGGGATACCAACAAAAATTGGTATAACCTCTGGTGATCAATCTTTTTCATTAAGCACAACCAATACGAATGAGAGAATATTCTTCAATGATGATAATGCTAATAACCGACTAGTAGCAGATAGCTCGCAAAATAGAGATACTAGTTTTGATTTTATATATTCCCAAGTGTCCAAAGTTAGTGAATATAATATTAATTGGGTAACTCATTCTGAGATATTATATCCCAAAATCGATAAAGAATTTAGCAGCGGCTCATCCCGTAGAACCGGGTATGATAATCTATTCTGGAGAGACACTCAATCTGACAGAATACAAATGCACATCGATGATATTGTTGAAAACTCTTATGGAGTCAACACGACGCAAAGTGCATGGCCGACTGATGCACCTTCAAACTTTTTAACTAGAACTACTGTCTCTTCAATCAATGTCGCCAGTAATAACGTCCTTAAGGCAAATAACACCGCTGGTGAGTTGCAAAATGAATATCAGCATGTCTTAACCTCTAGTGTTACCCCCAACAGACGATTAGCTAACTCAACCATGGGGGCGCTATATAGCAGAAAACACTTAATTCCCGGCGCAAGATCTGTTTCTTCTCCATCCGGAATTCCGATTCCAGAAACCGGTTCTTATCTTGTTCCTCCTGTATTTACTGATATCATTGATTTGTATGCCGGCGAGGCATTATGGGAAGCCGGCTCACAAGCCGGAATCGTAATAAAAAATGGTTCTACTTCATCTTTTGTTTCTCATCCGTCTGAGCCATGGTTTAATGATTACAACAGTTATGTTGATAATATTGAGAGAGTATCTAGAGGATATGCGATCATACCAGAGTTTAGAATATCTGAGCACGTTTCTGATTATGAAAAGTACGGTTTATCCTCTGTTAATAAAAAAGATACATTTGAAATAGTAGGCACAGAAGATAATAGCGCTAACACAAGCTTTTATAAAGACTTCTCCAACTCTGATTTCATGTCGGCATTTGCAGAAATATCTGATAAGTCCGGACTGCCGGCAGAAGAAATTAAATTAACATGTCATGCTACAATTCGATTAAATCCTTATAAGGGTTTTTATCCGTCACAAAGAACCTTAGATTTGGTTAATCAGTTTGCGACTTCATATAGTTCCTCAGTTGTTGCAGAAGGCGGGGGCAACGTTATTCCCGGCGCTCAAGATGGTGGCGCTAGGCCAATAGCTCAGGCACTATTTGCTCCCGGCATTTTATACAATACTATAAAGTCTGGAATTGCAGTAGATTACCCTGTTAAGATATCATCAAATGGTTTCGAAACCAGACATTATGGAAATGACTCATCAAACTCTTCTGGTGTTTCATGGATGGTTAATGCGGTAACCGGTGCTGGTTCTTCTCCTTATGTTGGAGGAAAATATTGGGATAAAAGAATCCCGTTTGAGTCTATAATTGATCCCGAATCAAACATATCAAATATGACACTTTATGACATGGAGCCTCATCCGTCATCTTCACTTTCGGTTACTAGTTCTTTTATTCCAAATGGATCGGATTCTGTTTATAAAAAAATGGCTAATAACTTTTTTGGAGAGATCGCTGGTTTCTTCCTTAAGGATGAAAATTATACTAAGCTGGAATCAGATACAGTCACCCCTGAACAGTTTTTTAAGTCCGGAAGTGTCTATGGAGCCAGAATTAAAATGTTTAGGTCCACAGCCGGAAAAAGAATATATTCTAGTGAGTCGGGTTCTACCGGCAACAACTCTCCGTTTAATCAGTTTGGCGGCGCGTACTATAACACTACAGCAAATACCTTTAGTGCAAATGATACTTTTCCGCTGCCCCAAGACCCTAGACAACTATCTTCTGCTGACTTTCAAGAAAGTTTTACGATGTATAGTCGCCCAACTGCATATGGTCCTGCTATCTCCGGACGCCCATTTGCAGCGGAAGCAACGTCTTCGAATGTTATTGCAACACAGCCATTAGACAGTATTGGTGGATTTAACTGGTCATACACTCCACCTTATTACAACGGAGAAGCGTGGTTAGATATTATTTTCAGACCAGTCGCTGGAGTCAATTATGATTTAGATAAAATATTATCAGAAGCAGAAACAAAATACTGGCGTGCCGATGCGGGAATTTCAGCCTCTGTAGCACCAGGAGTTTCAGCAACATCTTATACAAATACTCAAATAATACCAACGTTTAGTGGTAATGTTGGTTCGTATGGAGATATGATATATGAAGGCAAAAACATTAACGATAATGCAATGCAACTAGACTCTAGCATCAACCCGTTTGGTGTGGAGTTGGTCTTCAAAGAAACAGAAACAGCATCAGGCAAAGAAACGACAAATGAATCAATTGGAAAAAGATGGGTGATCCAGCCAAAAATGGAAACCCCGATGTTGAATTTTAATAACTTAGGAATTAAGCCGATAACAAATGCTGCTGGAAACTTAACACTTCCGGCATATTCATCCGGATCCGTTCCGCGAGGTATGTGGCACCAGTTTGGAGTCATAGAACCGGACGAGAATAAGGGTGTATTTTTGGAGATTGGTTCTATCCCGAAAAATTGGTTAAAATTCCATTATGATGTCCGAACAAACAACAGTATTTATAATAATAACAATGCTAGTTCTAACGGAGAAAACGCATTCAAGAATATTCATCCGTTGACAGATATTGTTAGGTTTTCGAAAAGCAATACTTCGAAGAAAATCGGACAGATTAAAGACAGTACGACCATAAAAGAAGCTATTGTGGCTGTACCATATATTAATGATATAGATTGTGAAGATGGAAGCAACTTAAGCTTTGATAGTAAAAAGTTTTTTAATATAGATGAAAAGCTGTTGACTGAAAAACAAGGCATTGTGGCGGATCTTATAGAAACAATGGCCGAATATGTTTTGCCTCCTCAGTTTGATTTTATTAATAATAAATCAGTAAGCCCAATGGCAATGTACTTCTTTGAGTTTGATTATACTTTTGATAAAGACGACTTAAGTTATATTTGGCAAAACTTGGCCCCAAGAAACTATAAAAAAATAACTAAGAAATCGTCTTCGACCTCTCATAGTCTATCTGATAGCGGATTGTTAACCAGAGAAGATATAAAATCTAGGAATCTCAGATGGATGGTTTTTAAGGTTAAGCAGCGTTCTCAAATACAATATGAAGATTTGATCGTGTCGCAAGCCGGTCAGAGTACAAAAGAGGTCAATAAAAAAACTTCGGATGATAATGGATACCAGATACAATTTAATTGGCCTTATGATTATGTTTCCTTTGTAGAAACGATTAAATTTGAGTCAACTGTGCTATATACTGAAGAAGATTAAAGAGACAAAATGGCAACTTTTATAGATAAAAAAGAAAGAGTTTTTGATATTGAGCTAACTTCTTATGGCAAATACTTGCTTTCTGTAGGCAAATTCAAACCAAGTTATTACGCTTTTTACGATGATAATATTATATATGATAAGCAATATACTCACAGCACTGCTACAGAAAATCAAAATGATATTGACGCTAGAATAAAAGATACTCAATATATTGAAAGCTTAGTTTTATTTAGAGATGTAGAAGAAACTTTAAATAATGGAGAAGGTGCCTCTGACTGGTACAATCAAAGTACAATAACTTCAAGACAGCAAGTTCCGACTAAAGATATTTTTAAAATGGACGCGCCTATAGGTGACGCTGCGATTGAAGGAAATACAAATAAATCACCGGCATGGAAAATTGTAGGGTTGCAAGGGGATATTGATTCGACAACGGAAACAGATGCAACAAACAATTCAATTGTCCCTCAAATTAACATAACCGCAATGTATAACAAAAAAGTTGTAGAATCAAACATAACACCGACAAACAACCGAATAATAAACAATGTTATACAGACAGGAACTTTTGAAGATGGAAAACAGATAATATTAGAGTTAAACGACCCGATCTATTATGTGGAAGAAATTAATACACCAATCTTTGTAAAGAACTTTGATGTGGAAATATTTGAAGTATTAACTTCTTCCAATGAGGACTCATACGAACAGTTGCACCGAAAAAACTTTAAATCAAAATCTAAGCAGATCATCGATGGCTTTATGGTATCAGAGAGAATAGAAGAGGCACAAATAGAAGTAAGCGCTGTTGATATTGAATATTATTTTGATATTTTAGTTGATCAGGACATAGATCAAGAGGTCGCCTGCAAAGCAGCAACTTATTTTAATAAAAAATCTTATTATGTAGATTTAGATTTTGAATGCAAAGAGGGCACAGAAGAAGGTGCATTTTATGATATTTACGGAACTTCTATGGAGCCAGAGATATGTCAGGATTAATATTTAAAGGTGATGTTATAAGCAGTGCCGGCGAATATTTGCCGGCTCCATACATAAATAAGATAACAATAGATGCTGATGCCGGCGATTCTATTAGCAGTACATATGCTATAGAAATATATATATTTGTAGATGACTTCGAATATGTGAAAGTTTCTGAGAATGGAGTTATACAGGATAGCAAGGTAGCGTATAAAGAGTCTCTAGAAAACTTAAACTATTATGTTATGGTGTTAAGCGGAGTCGATCAAGAAATATATGATAATCTGTTGACTAACAAGTTAAACCCTTTGAAATTTTACAATGATTTTGAGGCGGGAGAGTATGACAACTCTTACGTCGCTATGATATCAGTCGATGCCCTGATATCAGAGCCGACGCAGATTTATGATGAGTCGGGAAATCGTATTTTAGTTTACAGCGCTACTGTCCAATCTACAGAATTAGATTCTGTCTTTAGAACAGACCAGCAGATTTCTGGAAAAAATATTGAATATGCTATAAGCTTTTGCAGTACATTTCAGTATGAACAAGGAGCAAACGAATTAGAAGACGAAACTTATAATGCTGCTTTGTTGAATCTACAAACTGGCGATATATCATATGAAAAAATATATGTATCTTCGGACAGCAATGAGCTATCATTACAGGATACATTAAAATTCTATGATTCCCAAAATATTATATACGACAAGACCCCTTTGTCTTCAATTGAGGGAAGTGTTTATAAAATTAATCTGACTAATCATGATGAGATTAAAGAATCCATAAACAATTTGTTGAGTGAATATTCAGATTTATATAACACAAACTCTGGTTACGAAAATTTAAAATCCGAAATGAATTCAATATATTCCACTTTAGAATTATATGGAGATGAATATGACATTGTACATCGATTGGATGAGGTAAGAAAAAACTTTTCTGATAAAACACCAATCAAGCCGGTTGGAAAATTATATAAAAGGTTTGCGAGAAGACTATTTGAGATAAATAAAAGTGTAACTGAATCAGAAATACTAAACAAAAAAATTACATATAACTCAAAATTAATAGATTTTAGAATCACAACACAAGATTCCGACTTACAACTGTCAACAGAATCAGAAGATACGAATTACATCTATTCCGATCCTAATCTATTCTCCAATATATCAATTGAAGAAGACACAAAGAGTATTATAGCGGGATATTTTTTGTTTGACTATGAAAAGGCAATAAGAAAAAATAGTGTCCTCTCTGAATATTTAGACCTTGACAAGCTAGAAACTTTAGGATTGAATATGCCGTATGAGTCATACTATATCCAAAATGTTTCTTTGAAGAATAATGATGCATATATTATAGGCAGATTTGACGAGAACGCCAAATACCCTTATACTGACAGCATTCGATTCGTAAAAGATAATGATGAGTTTTTAGAGGCAGGTTATTTATCAGAGAACCCTAATGATATAAACGACAGTTTATATGGATATGAGAACCCTTCAAATATGCAAGATGCAGCAAGTTTAGGTTTCGCAACCAGTCTGATTAATCGATCATATGCTCATTATCCTTCAGACGAATTTACAATAAACAATTATAGACTAATGTTATTTGAGGTTTTGGAATATAGAAATGATACCAACAACAACTCATATGAAGTGACAGTCAGTTTAGAAGATAATACAGCGTCATATTACCAACATATATATGAAACGTTTAAAGAATATCATGATGATTTTTCTGAATACTACGAAAAGGCTGTTGAGGCATGCGCATACAATCACGATCTGAACAAGTTTAATAAATATTTTATAGAAGCTCTGTTAAATAACTATTCTCAAGATAGTGACGCAACATGGTATTCTGCACCAACGATATATTGTCTGTATGCAGATCTATTATATAATTTGTTTTTAGGAGATATGGAATCTATAGAGAAAGAAGCAAAGACAATAGCTTCTGCTGTTAACCCCTACACAGGAGATATCAATTCTATAGGGGTGTTTAAGGCTAAAATGGATTCTCTTTTAGGCGCAATGAAAGGGATTGACATGAAGATTTTTGACAACTCTTCTCCGTTACAAAAAGAGTTTGAATCAACAATAGCGATTTTTGAACCCATTATTGATTCCATGGAAGTGCAGACGGATGGAGGGTTTATTGGAACTGATATCAACACAGTTGATATATTGTTACCCGGTGAACAAACTGATCTCTTAGAAAATAATCAAATACTTGAAGACGAAATAGAAATGAATTCCTATGATTTGGGCGAGGGCTTATAAATGAATATAAAAACAACACAAACAGTGAAAATCTCTCCAAAAAGCTCGAATAAAACTTTATTAGACACAAAAAAAGTTCTTAAAGCTGTTGGGGTTGATATCTCTATCGTCAATGAAGCCAACTTGGATATATCAAAAGTTAATGCCATAGAACAATTCGGATGTAGCATCAAAATTGAAGATACAAAGAAATTTAGTATTATAGACGATGACAATAGGGACACAGTAACCCCAACTATTTCTAGTTTTCAAGACGAAGCTGATCCTTTCTATTCACCAGATTGCGGCAAACAATCAGCAAAAAGAATAAAAGATGCTAATGAAAAAACTTCTAAGTTATCAGAAGTTTCAGCGGGTTTAATAAGACAAATAGCTGCTAATAATGTTATTATCAGAGAAAGGGATATAGAATGAGTAGGACACAACAAGAATTCGGAACGAACACTACATCGTTTGAGTCAACAAGTATTGAAGAAATAGATAATTTCGAAATTACCGGGCTTCAATCAGTTGATTCCTCCGACTATACTTTAAGTTTACAGAGCGTTTTTAGAAATGATTTAATTTCTGAATTCGAATTCGAATGGATTTTGCAATTTAACTTCGCTGAATTAGATCTGGCTAATATCGAGGGAATAATACCAAAAAAATACAAGCCGGATAGTGAGGACAATGATTCTCTGTATTATATTTATGGTTTATCTACATCCGATGAGATTGACAGACCTTCTTTTGAAATATTAGAGGCAGTAGGAATAGAGTCAAATTTACAGACCAGCTATAGTTCAAAAGAAATATCTTCTTTAAAGGCGGTATACGAGAAGCAAGAACTGTCAGATTCGATCAGAGGACTGGTAAGTAATATATCTGCTAATATATTTGCCAAAATGAACTTAAATATAGAGCAGAATTTAAATTTCCAAAAGTCAAAAGTTAAAAAGATTGGGTTTGCTAACATTTCTGTGTTTGAAAAGCAGCCTGAAGTAATCTTAAAACAAACTGAAGACAGCATCGCTGTAATAACACCGGTATTTCAAGGCGGATACTAATGAGTACAAAGACAACTTTTATAATTGATCCGGATTTATTTTCCGGATCATCTGACTTATTTCGAACTTCATTTGGAGGCTTCTTTATAAACGAAGAAGAGTACGCTCTTTTTAAAGAAGCCAATTTAAATGAACCGGTAGAAAGTATATTTGACGCTGTATATTATGAACAAGAACAAACTGTGATAGATTACTCGAATATTATCCCCAACTATACAGTGCCGATAAGGGTCGCATCTGATGGCGAAAATATAATCAGTGACGAAGATTGGCGCGCATACATATTGGGAGGGGTATTCGGAGATAAAGAATACAACATTAAAATTTCAGATACATTGCATACATATATAAATCTTTCATATGACTTGCCTTATTCGATGCTGGAAGTAGGGTCACAAAATATAAGTAACGCTACCGAAGTTGTAGAAATAGGATATGAATATCGACAGTATTTAAAACAATATCAGGACACGATTTCTTCTTTTGAAACAGAATTATATATACCAAATTATTATATAATGTCAGATTTATATTTGAGGGTTGGAGATAAACAAGAAGATATCAATAAAATATACTCAAGCGAACTATTAGAACTTATAAGTTTGGAAGGCGCGTTTGAACAGCCACAAACTTTATTCGATTTTAATGCATCAAAAATACCTTATTCTGTTCCAACGTTTATGAAAGATAATTTTACTGATATTCGAAAAAAGAATACGGACTTGACTAAGAAGTATCTTGATACTCCTCAATTTTCTTCACCGTCAGCTATCAGCACAATTGAGTGGGCGAAGACAAAGCAAAAAAGTGTTCTGATAGATAGCAGAGCGGTTGAGAATATAGACAATCAAGAATCTCTTTATGAATGTTTACCCTACAATATAAAAATTAATTTAACAACCAAAAAGTCTGGAGAGTTTGTCAATAATTATATAGAGACAGGTTTTGATTCAAAACTGTTACATTCTTTGAATGATGCCTTCACTTCTGAAATTGGAATAGTGCCGAGCGAAAAACAATATAACCGCGCAACTTATTATGACACAGTTGAGGAAGGCTTAAATATAAAAAAATATGAAATAGCCAGCGAGGCATATAGAGAAATTAACTATCTGGACTTTTTAACATACTGTCGCGACCAATATAAAAATCAAAATTCTGAGTTTATGTTTGTTGGTGAAAAAAATATCAATAGAATATCTACTGAAAATACAGTTGGGGCTTATCGCCACGTAGGAACGGCAGCGGCAGTTAAAACCATACTGCATGCAGTTAATTTTTTAAAAGATTCAACAAAAACAAATATGATCAATTGGGACAGCTTATTCGGAAACTCTGTTGGCTATAACGAGACTATCGCATATAGAATCCAAAAAATAGGAGGAAGCCCAATTGGAGACAGTAGGACTTTGACATCGTTACAAAACTACTGGTTTATAAACTCCTCGAATAAAGAAGTTTTTGATTTTTTTGATAATCAAATAATAAATGATAAGAAATACACTTATACGATTTATGCATATGTTATAAGCTGTGGTATTAAATATAAATATTCGGATTTATTACTGACTAGAAATTTGGGATGTGACGACGAAGGAAAAGAAGGTTTAGAATTTTATGATCCAACACAAGAAACATATAACAATAAACCAAGATTGTTTAGCGGTTCTGAAATCAACGGCTTTGATGATAGTGCCGGCGGAACCTATGGGACAGAGGCTCAACTGTATACAACTCATAAATACTTAGCGGATTTTAATATAAAATATGAACCAGAGCTAAAAATAATTGAAATACCGATTTATTCTAAATCTTTAAGAGTTCTGGACAACCCACCAAATAAAATAAATGTTCGGCCCTATCAAGTATTAGATGACTCTCAGACTATATGTTTTGATTTATATAATGGTTCATTTAAAGAACTGGTATTTCCTTCTCCAATAACAGAGAATGATCAGGAATACAAAGAAGATTATTTAAATGCAAATGATATTACAGAACATCAAAAAATAAACAATAAAACAATATCTGAGATAGCAAATATAGAGGTTTATCGATTGTCAAAGAAGCCGACATCATTAAGAGATTTTGAAAGCAACTTATATGGAACCCTAAGTTTGACAATCGAAAATGAAGAAAAATATACCATGCCGTATATTAAGTTTTCAGATCAAATCTCAACAAACACTAAATATTATTATATTTTTAGGGCGGTTAATAAAAATGGTACTCCCGGCCAAGCTACAGAAATTTATGAAACAGAACTAATTAATGATGGCGGATACAAATTTGCATTATTCAATACAATAAGCGAAACTGATTTGAAGGTTCAGGTCGATATAAATCAGAGTATTGGAATAAAAAAGCTTTTGCAGTTAAGACCAAACTTAAACCAACTTTCTTTAGACACATCAAATGTCGATTTCGCTCAAACATCAGAAAGCCAAATTGGAAATGTAAAAGTAGGTATAGCTGAAGACTTGGTTTGGGGCAAGACATTTAAAACCAGATTGACTTCAAAAAAGACTGGAAAAAAGATCGACCTGAATATAACCTATAAAATAGGCAGCTAATAAGAAAAGTAACTATTTAACAAAAGAGAGGAAAACAAAATATGTCTTTTTTAGATAACTCTGGCGATATTATACTCGATGCAGTATTAACCGAAACCGGTCGTCGGCGTATGGCAGAAGGTAATTTCAAAATTACAAAATTCGCCTTGGGGGATGATGAGATTGATTACTCATTGTATAACAAAAATCACCCATCTGGGTCAGCGTACTATGACTTAGAAATCTTACAGACTCCGGTTTTTGAAGCTTTTACTCAAGTTAATGCTGGAATAAATTATGGCCTTTTGCCGGTTACAGCAGTTGACTTACTGTTTTTGCCAACTATGAATTTTAATGAGTTGTCGCTAAGCGGATTAAATAATATTTCAAAGAATAGCGGAGTATTTTATGTCACAGATACTTCTAACAATACTGGCATTACTGTCAGTGATGATATTGGGGTAGTGCTGACATCCGGAAGTATCGAATTCATGACCGGTCAGGCTGATGGAAATTATATTCTTTTGGAAACCGGCCTAGATACCGGCGCATCTAGTGTTCCAAATGGAACCGCCGACAATAGACAATCATATCTGGTTGCTAACAACTTAGTTGATAATACTTTTCGAGTGTATTACGATTCACGATTTGTGAATGCAGTTAGCGGGCAGGTTCGAGCATCTAATAATCGATTTAACAATTCTGGAAATGACAATGCACTTCAGGCGAGTTTTGAACTTAAGTCAGCAAAATCTGTCAGTGATAATACAATAGGGCTTGAAAATTATGTCGCCGCGAATGTGGCCGGTGTTGAGAATCGCATTGTCAATAATACCAACGGAAATGATACTTCCGAGTTGTTCTCTGTTATTAATGGGCCTAGAGCCTCTGTTTTGGCATTATCGGTTAAGGTAAAACCCGGCTTAAGCGCCGAGTACACTTTGTATGGTGGAACAACATCAATTGCCGGCGGCACGAACAACGTACAGTATATAGATACTACGATATATGTACAAGGCTTAGTATCTTCAGCACAAATTCAAATACCAATTAGAATTGCTAGATTGGCATAAAAGGAAAATTAAACCAATGGCTATAGTAAATTACGAACCGTTAAATACAACTAACGACATAACAACAACGCGGACTCTTCTTCATGAATCGATTCCGCTAACTGGAACTATTATAAGTGGGACATACGGCACTTTTCCTAACGACGACAATATAAAAAATTATACACACGGTCAGTTTCAAAGTGTGTACGATTATCCTTATCTTTCTTCATCTGCAAACCATATCTTTGATTTGACCCTAGGATATGATGAGGGTTCGCCTCTCTCCGGGTCAACAGGTGTCACTCAACAGTCTAAAAAAATCAACATGTACAATCAGTTCTCTCAAGTTCTTTTGGGTTATACCGGCTCTACAAATGCTGTACGCAAGTTCGAATTGGATCTGTCTTTAGACGGTAGTGGTGAAATGAAGGAAGGAATGTTTATAAACTTCTCTCGCCTAATAACCAAAGATCAAATTAAGAAAGGAACGGTTTCTGTTGTTGTTGGCACAGGTTCTTGGGCGGCACCCTTTGCGCTCAAGAAGACTCTAACTGACGCCAGTGCATCAAGTACCGGTGGAACATTAAACACTCTGGGTGGAGATTACGGATTATTATATGATTCCGGCAACACCGTCAGAGGCTTGGTTTTCTATCAATCTGGAATTGCAGTTCTCGGAACATCTTCTTTTGATGGAGTTACTGACTTCTTATCTACTTCAGCCGGAACTTCCAGTGTTGCACAGTCATTCGTCAGTTCTTCAATAACGGCTTCTTGCGATGCACTAAGGCACAGAGTTCAAAATATAAGTTTCAACAACACCACTGAGATCAACTCGACAATATATTTTTGTCGCGTTCCTCACAACAAATATAACCATTCTTCAAACCCAACATACCTATCATCAAGTACAATAAGAGTCAAATCTGTTAATACAGATACTCCAATCGCATATATTACAACTATTGGGCTGTACAGTTCGAATAACGAGCTATTAGCGGTTGCTAAACTTTCTGAGCCATTGCGCAAAGATCCAACAAATGAACTCACACTGAGGGTTCGTCTGGACTATTAGAATGTCCTTAAAAGAATTTAGAGAAAGCGATGTATTATTAAATACAATGAGGACTCACCCTCGTAGTGAGTTCTTTGTATATGATGGTGCTATTTATTATAACAATAAACCAACACAATCCGGATCTTTTGCAGACAATGTTTTAAATGTGCCATCTGGGCATATCAGTCTTTATGAGATAAATATCGATAAAGGGGTTGGTAATGACCTAATCTACCCTTTCATAACAAAGCAAAGCTCAAACGCAGTGTTCAGGACAGTTTCGGCTACATCTTATTCATCAGACTTTGTGTATGGTGATGTTATGTCTGGTTCTTATCCAATGTCTGCTTCAATAACTAGAGAATATATGGCAATTGCAGGCCAGAGAAATACAGCTATAGATCCGGATACTGGTGCTTCGTTTGATACTGATCCAGTATATCCTCACTTTTTTGCTTTAAAAAACCGATTAGACTTCTACGGTTCTAGAAGTCAGCACTATAGAGTGTCTTCTTCTTACGGAGATAAATCACAGCAAGCTGTTAATTTAATTTCTATTCCAAGTATTTTTTATGGCGGAAGAATAGAACCAGGAACAGTTTCTTTGAAGTGGTATTTTACTGGTTCTTTGGCAGCGGAGCTACAAGACACAAAACAGAACGGCGAACTAATTGAGGTTTCGGGTTCTAATGTCGGTTTGGTTGGTGGAGTTATTTTATACGATGAGGGTTTTATTGTTCTGACTGGATCTTGGAATATCAATTCAGAATCAATACCATTAATAGCGGGTTCCGGTACCGGCGTTAATCCAAAGTGGATATATTATGGTGCCGGCGCAAATGACGGTGTAAGTGTTGCAACAACTGGTGCTGGAAATGCATCTGCTAGTTTTGGACTAGATTTTCAAGGAACAAGCGAAATACAAGTCGTGACAATGTTTGCTCATGCAAGAAAAGGCGAAGTCAACTTTTCTAACAATCCAACATATTATAACTACAATCAATCGTTAATAGAGAAAAGTTCATCACAAATCTACGAAGAAAATTCCAATAGGACGATAAAAAATACTGTAAGCTCTAGTTTTTCTGATTATGAATCTTCTTTCCAGAGACAAGTTTATATTTCAAAAATAGGAATATATGACGAAAACAAAAACTTAATTGGGGTTACTACTTTAAGCAATCCAATTCTTAAAAAAGAAAATGAAGATTTAACTTTTAAAATGAAACTGGATATATGATATAATAAAGTATGTTTGTTGAAGAAATTATATTAGGTCTGGACATCTCTACTAGTATTACTGGTTTTGCGTTAGTAGATTCAAAATCGGGAGAACTTCTGCTTTATGATCACATAGATCTTAGAAAAAAGAAATGCATTTTTGAGAAAGCAGAATATGTAAAACAATATTTATTAGATATTAAACTGTCTGCTAACATATCTTATATTTATATCGAACAGCCATTTACTTTCTTTAACTCTGGCGGTTCTTCTGCAAAGACCATGGCGATATTACAAAAGTTTAATGGTATAGTATCTTGGCTTTGCTGGGATTTATTTAGGATAAAGCCTATCTATATAGGGGCAACACAAGCTAGAAAGACTTGTGGTATTAAAGTGCCTAGAGGAAAGAAGGCAAAACTAGTTGTTCTGGATCATGTTTTAAAGACTGAAGAAAGTTTTAAAATTGAATATACACGGCACAATAATCCCAAAGCAGAATCATATGATAGAGCCGACGCGATTGTAATAGCAAAAGCCGGCGCAATATTGGAAAAACAAAATGAAAAAAATACTGAATGAGTGGAACAAATATGTTCTAAAAGAAGCATCGATTAGTCGCGTCCATGAACATATAATGGAACATGAAGCAGTTTTTATTACAGCATATCGTAACAACCCATCAGATTATACTAAATGTTACCCAAATCACAGTACAAATGAAATCAATTTTGAAAGAAATAAAGAACTAAAAGCGGTATTGTTAGAACGTGGCTATGGGGTTACCAAAGTCGAAGGAATTTATATTGAAGACTATAATACAAAAGCAGCAAAAAAAGTAAAAGAAAAATCTTTATTTGTAGTAAATTTGGTAGATGATCCGGAATTCTATGATTTGTTATTCGAACTTTCTGAGCATTATTGCCAAGATTCTTTCTTGTATGTTCCGCAGGGTGGAGACAATACTTTATTAGTTGGCACAAATAGTAATGATTTTCCCGGTTACGGTGGAACTGAAGATCAAGGATCGTTTATCGGCGGCATCGATGGTGAGTTTATGTCTTATGTCGGAAAGCGTCGAGGCACAGGAAAACCCGGATCTGGCGAGCGTGATGAGAAACGCAACAGGCCACCCCGAAGACAAGTAAAATTCGCAAGGAAAACTAATATCAATGAAGGCTTAATATTAGATACTAAAGCATCGATGCAGAATAACACTAAATATATAATCAGCGTTACTGCAAAAAAAGTTTTAAAAGAATTAGAAGATAAGAAAAATAAATAGTATATATTAGTAGAGGGATAATTAATGAGCCTGTTGCTTTTTTTATTGGGAATCTTTATTGCCAATGTATTAGAGTATTCAGTACATAAATATCTTTTTCATGGTCTTGGTAAAAAAAGAAATAGTATTTTCTCTTTTCATTTAAGAGAACATCATTTAAAAGTTAGAAGAAATAATTTTATTGATGTTAAAGTTTCGGCTAAAGAATGGATCGGGATACCATTTTTATTATTAATATTTTCTCCGGTATTACTAATTGGTGTTCCGGTATTTTTTGGACTGATATCATATGCTGTTGCGTTTATTTTATTGCACAATCTACAGCATGCTCATCCTAAAGTGGCAAAAAAATATTTTTGGTGGCATTGGAACCATCATATGAAAAATCAAAATAAGTCATGGGCGGTAGTGCTCCCGATAATGGACATACTAACTGGAACATTAGAAAAGCCTTGACAATTTCTCTGTGATCTGATATCTTCTTAATAGGAGAAACTATGAACAAGAATCAGACAGAGAAAATTTTGTTTGATGTTCTCGGCAATTATAAAAGACTCAGTAATGAGATTTTATTCTTTTGTCCGGATTGTAATCACCACAAGCCAAAGCTGTCCGTCAATATTGACAAAAACGCTTTTAAATGTTGGGTCTGCGATTATCGCGGGCGTAATATTCGAAGGCTTATTCGTCGTTGTGGAGACTATACTCAGCTTAATAAATGGGATGAGATTACAAATCGAATTGATTATAACAAGTTCGAGGATATTTTTAATGAGAAAGAAGAAAAGGAGCCATTACAGAAACTAGATATGCCGGAAGGCTTCCATAGTCTGTGTGCAAAAAATAAATCATATGCTGCAATGAGATCATATAAGTATTTGCTTAATCGTGGCTTGACCGACATGGATATTCTTCGTTGGAAAATTGGGTATTGTTCTAAGGGGGAATATAAAAATAGAATTGTTGTGCCTTCTTTTGACGATGATGGAGATATTAATTATTTTGTAGCCAGATCATATACTGGAGATTCTTATAAATATAAGAATCCTAAAGCTTCGAAAAATATTGTATTTAACGAATTGTTTGTTGATTGGGATTCAGACTTGGTTTTAGTAGAAGGGGTTTTTGATGCGATCATTGCCGGAAACTCAGTTCCGGTTTTGGGGTCTACAGTTAGATCTGATTCAAAGCTTATCAAGAAAATAGTTTATCATGATACCCCAGTTTATTTGGCCTTTGATGATGATGCACAAAAGAAGGAAAATAAAGTTATTAGAATGTTATCTCGCTATGATATAGAATTATATAAAATAGACACTTCTGGATATGAAGATGTTGGCTCTATGCCGAGAGATGTTTTTCTGGATAGAAAGAATAAGTCTTCTTTTATTGACGGAGAAAACTATTTATTGCTGAATATGTTGGAGGCTATATAAGAATGAAACTAACGAAACCAATATTAAAGCAGATCATTAAAGAATCGATAGAAGACGAATACAAAGAGAAGCTTTTAACGATCTTTAATGCCGGTAATCATCAGCAAGCGATTGAATTATCAAAGCAAGTTGGCATGGAAGATTTTCTTGTTGGCGCTGATCTTACAGGCGTTGATCTGGAAGGCGCTAATCTGACAGGCACTATTCTTACAGGCGCTAATCTGACAGGCGTTGATCTGGAAGGCGCTAATCTGACAGGCGCTATTCTTACAGGCGCTAATCTGACAGGCGCTATTCTGGCCGGCGCTAATCTGGAAGGCGCTAAACTGAAAGGCGCTGATCTGTCATACGCTAATCTGGA
>TARA_R110000851_G_scaffold333091_1_pt1 | contig 30924 bp, 32 predicted proteins | sample TARA_R110000851 | Tara Oceans TARA_R110000851 (sample SAMEA4397627) | marine metagenome | biome: Polar Biome; feature: [DCM] deep chlorophyll maximum layer (ENVO:01000326); material: water (ENVO:00002006), including particulate matter (ENVO:01000060) such as... | depth 17 m
CATTATATCATTTCCTCTTATTTGTTATGCTGTCGCCAGCGGTATACTTCTTGCCCCAGCAACCAACTCTTGTGCAAGTTGTTCACTTGGTGCTTGCCCCGACGGGCCAGAAGGAAGGTCGCTCGGTGCTGAACGAACCTTCGCTTCTGGCTGGGGCTCTGGATCATTGTCTGACTTGAAGCCTTCAGGCAAGTCAAATGCTCTCACAATCTCGTCTCTTATAGTAGCGGGCTGAACTCCCAACTGTGTAAGCAACGGAACCAACTCGATGAGCCGTTGAGATTTAATCACCTCCGACAGAGGTGTGTTTGCTTGATCCAATGCGGCAAACCTGAAAGGATTATCAAGTATATCTGTCGTCAAGAACTGAGGCTTACCGCCAACAACCACCACCGGTTTCTCATTCTCTTCGACAAGTATGCTTAACATCCTTGTATAAATATTTGCTATTCTTTCAATAACCTCATCACGCTCACGCGCCATCCTTCCAATCTCTGAAGCAGAGTATTGAGCCAATGCTGTAATCTCTGTTGCAGTGGCTCTGGTTGCTTCACCTTTAGCGAAGGGAGCAAGGATTGAACCACGGTTAATATCGTTCTCGATGTAGTTAAGATATCTGTCGTGATTGGATGAGAGGGGTGATACTGGAACTGCTTGGATAATACCGGAGATGCTCTCTGTATCAACAGGGATGATAGCGCCATCCACACCAGCGGTTATCTTAGCCAGTGAATCTTCATCAAACACGCCTTCCTTGACGATGTATTGCCTGCTGTCGCGACGAACAGCATTAGCCCAGAAAGTCCTCAGAACATTTTTTTCAAACAGTTGACTATAAACACGAGCCAATGTGCTGTAACCTTCGAGTGGCTTATCCGGAACCTGTGCATAGTATAGTGGGGCGATAGCAACGAGTGGTTGCCCATCATAAGTGGAGAGGGGGATGTCGGAGGTTTCCAATAGTTTATCCCCAGTACCATAGTTCGGTGAGTAAATGTATAACTTGCCGGCGTTCATATCGTAAAACTCGATAACCTCAACGAACTCATACGAGGAGGGTATGCTGGTATCTGTTGATTGTCTGTCGTTAAAGTAATCTTCTTTGCGAACAGAGTGAAACTTCTTGGCTCCATAGCGCTGCCGTGCTTCCGTCATTGTTATATAATACTTGTGCCCAACCCAGCGTTGACTATCCCAGTCATCCGCTTCCCTGTCGACGATGATATCCCAAGGAACACAAGCCTTAACACGAACACGGTTGAGTGGATCCTCGCTCTCCTGTGGAGCCATCTTAAGGAAAGACATTGGGTATATCAAAGCGTTGCGTGTAGCGTTCTCCAGAGCCTTGCGTTGGTGATAAAGGAAGTTGTTGCAAACCTCCTTGACGATTGCCTTCTCATCGTTGGCTACCCTGTTACTATCCACTTCAATGGCTGGGGCTTTTGAGAACAGTGCAGCGATGAATGACTCGATAAAGGAGTAAGCATCTGCTGTTTCAATCTGTATCATCTCTGGTGCTGTATCTGCTCCTTCCCAAAACTTTGTGAGGTAAGCCTGACGGAGCCTCTTCATCTGCGCCATGTTCTGCTTCCAATAAGCAGTATGTTCTGATAGCACAGCGTTTATAAGATTGATTGTGTCTGATTGTGAGGGCATATTAATGTATCCAATGTATAAGGGGTTGGTGGCTATGACGCATTGTTTAAGGATAATCCTTTAAAAGCGCCTGCGTTTCTGATTTGTTTTGCTCGTTTCTTGCGTATCCAACTTGGGAGAAACTCTTGCTTCGGATGGCTTACTGATGCAAGGCAGTGTAAGCCAAGGGCTAATGCGATGACTGTATCACCGTGCCCTCTTGCCCCGTGTGCTATCTCAAGTCTGCCTTTGTGATCGACAACGAAGGCTCGTAGTTCTGATAGTGTTAAGTCATCCAGTAGTGTTATAACGCCTTGGGCTAATGTTTCTTTTAATGCTTCAAAGATGAGAGGCTTTGTCTTGATGGTGGTAAGCCAGTCTTTATTATTATCATCACACCATAAGTTGGTGTAGCCTTTGTGTCTCATCTCTGTTAGTAATGCAACGCCCATATTGTTGCTCTCGATTAATACTCTTGCCTTATTGTATTCAGTTGCTATGTGGTGTAGTGTCTCACTAAACTTTGCTGTGCTTTGTGTATTGGTTCTGTATATACAGACTGTGTTGTATGTTGACTTATCAAATACAGTTAATGCACTGTAGTCTTTACCAACACCTGCTGATACATCAACACCGATTGCATACTTGTGGTGGGCTAATGGTTTATTTAAATAAAGTATCTCACTATCTTCTGCTGATGGTATACCCCCAGTATACTGTAAGTCATCCTCTGTAAAGTATGCGTCTGCTCCCTGTGTATAAGCCTCTGCTATACTTAAAGGATACTCTCTGCAGAACTGGTTGGCTCCAAGCCTCTGTGCTTTCTTTCTTCTCCAATGCATCTGTGCATCAGTAAGGTTATATCTTATGGATATCTTCTTCTCTTCTGGGGATAACATAAAGTCATCCGGTGGTATCAGTGCATACTCCTTATGTCTGCTCCAAGGAAAGAACTTAAAGTTCCATCCTCCCTCATTACACTGTGCCTTCTGTATCTCGTTATGTAAGCAATCACCATAGTAGTTTGCTGTTGACTCAATGATTAGTTGCCCTTCATTGATGGATGATATGGCTGTTGATAACATCTCCTCTGGGCGTTCAGCAAATGCATACTCACTAATCATAAGATGTGTAGCAGTGAATGATCTCATACCACCCTTAGCCTCTGCTGATACTGCTATTATCTTTGCTCCATTCTCCTTGACTATCTCTGTCGTATTCTCTGTGGTTAGTTTACATCTTAACTTTGCTGGTAAGTTATTATAATACTTCTTCATAATACCAAGGATATGTTTACTTGACTGTAACTTATGAGACATCACTGCTATAGTTACTGGCTCCTCTGCACTATACCATACCCAGAAGAGATACGCTGCTATGATGGTGGTTGAACCAATCTGTCTGGGCTTAAGGATTAAAGTATCATCACCTGTAAGCAATGACTGTAGTATCTCTGTCTGCTCATCGTTGGGGTATAACTTTATATTCTTCCCTCGCTTATCCGTTATGTTTAACTTGGGGATAAACTTGTGGGCATCATTGACTAACTCTTTTATCCCAGCCACTTAGCCAGTTCCACTATCTCTCCATCAGGTATTCCATTGATGTCTGTATTACTTATCTGTGCAACTCTTAACTTTGCTTCCTCAATCTTCTTCCCTGTTATTGCTATATCTTTTAATGCATTGAACACAGAGCGTATGGTAGTGTTATCCACTACAGATGACTTCTCACCTTTCTTCTTTGCCTTGATGTGTTCCCTCATTAATGCCCAGCATAACTTCTCAAAGTTCTCTTGCTTAAGTGCTATCGATAACTTACTTGCAGCCATTACTCTTCTCCTTCTTCGTGTGTGCTCTCATTGGTGCCTTGTGCTTGTTGCATAGCCTCAACCAGTATGGGCTTCATCTTCTTAAGTGCAACGCTGTATGTGTTGCTTATGGTGCCCAATGCTCTTTCCTTTTCCTTGGCTAATCGTCTGAAGGATTTACCTTCAACCATTATACCCCATACAGTCTCGAACTCTTTAGTTGTTAAGTGCTTACTTGCTAAGTCCCATATGCTAAAGCCCAAGCCTTTATCTTCTTCTCTCTCCTCTCCATCAATCATTGCTATCATCTCATCCTCTGGATCTGTATGCAATCCTCTGTTGTTATTAAGTTTATCAAGGAACCAAGTGTCGACTGAAAGGTATCTCCAATCTCCTTCAAACTCTGATGCATCTCTCCACTTCCTCATGAGTGTGGCCACCAAGCCGGAGTGTTGAATGTGGGTGTAGTGTGTGTGGTATGTGTAGTGTGTGGAGTGTGTGTGTGATGTGTTAATAAGCAAGTGATGGCTGCTATGCTTAAGCCAAGTGATGAAGTGATGATGCCCTTCTCGATTGTGGATATACCTCTCTCATCTGTGTAAAACCTGTGCATTAATGTGCTGCTCCTCACTACTGACGGAACCGTGCGGTATGGGTAAAGGAAATGGTACATTTCCGATTGCCCCCTTAGTGTCTTACTTACCATAGTCTTACCTTATCCTTACTGTGCTTAGTGTTACTGTGTGTAGTGTTACTGTATCTTATACTATCTTTAATACTACTCATCTTACCTTACTCTTATTGTATGTAATGCTCTTCTCTTTACTAACAGTCTTAACCTTTATATCTTCTTTAGTCTCAGCCTTAATCCTCTCCTCTGCTATGCTTGTATACTCTGGGTTAATCTCGATACCAACATAGTTTCTTTTGTTGTTCTTCGCAACGATAGCAGTGGTGCCTGAACCCATAAAGGGATCCATTACTATCCCTCCCTCTGGTGATGATGATAAGAGAGGAACCTCAATCAGTTTCTCTGGGTATGAAGCAAAGTGTTTCTTCCCTTTCTTCTTGCTTGGGCTTATGTTCCATACGCTAAACAGAGGGCGTGTAAGCATACTCTCTCCTTTGAGCATCTCATTGTAATCAAAGTCTTTTGTCTTTAACTTATCTCTGTTCTTCGCAAAGAAAGCATCCTGTCTTGATGCTGCAAACGAGTAACCCTCTTGCCCTGTGATACCTTCATCACATCTCTTATCCATATGGTTCTTGCTGAAGTATCTTCTTAATGAAACCTCTTGTTGTGGAACCCTTGGTTGCTTGAAGAAGTATTGTTTCCTTTGGGTAAACATAAACAACTTCTCGTGGTTTGTCCATAGCCTGTCTTTGTTTGATGTTGGCTGGAGGTTGGGCTTATCCCATATAACTTCTTGTCTTAATATCCATCCTCTCTTTACCATCTCAATGGCGAACCTCTCCGGCACCATCTGTAAGCATTTATCTTTATATGTGTCGCCAAGGTTAACCCATAACACACCGGTTTTCTTCAGTGTTCTCCTGCTTTTGTCGAATACTTCGCATAGTTTATTCACATATTTATCAACACAATCCTCTTGTCCCAACTGTTTATCTGTCTTGTAATCTCTGAGATTATAGTATGGTGGTGATGTTATGATGCAGTCAACATAGTCTGTGGGTAGTGATGTCTCATCATCCAATACAGTTAGTGCATCTCCTGTGTATATCTTATTCACTACTGTCTCCTCAATGTTATAACTGTTCTTGGGTTATTCTTATCTCTCTTCTTCTCGACAGACAATAGCACTACCTGCTTATCATTATCATATACAATCTTCTCCATCGCATCAAGCGTTGGTTTGATTGCTCCATCGATATCATTCTGCACTGAGGGATAGTAGTATACTATATCGACACACCACTTGCTATCCTTATCAACATCATTATCTTTCCACATCTCTCGGCATGCATCTGCTATTGCTTTCTGGAATGCATTCATAGCGCTTGTCTTATACAAGCCCCTGCCCTTACCCCTCTTGTATCCGCAGTTGGTGCTCACCTGCCTGTGAGATACCGTAAACTTAAATGTATCTGGTGTCTCCTCCTTTACTTCTCTCCAATCTGGAACTCTCATCACTCCTCCCACCCATCCAAGTCAACAAGGAACATCTCATCGAGACACCTCACTAAATCATCCTTGGCTTTGTTGCTGCTGCATTCATTACATAACTGTTGTAAGTTATACTTCTGAACTAACTGAAGTTCTTCAATGGAGATGTAGTTTAAGTGATTGCATTTCTTGCAATGAAATGAATACATCACACCTTTAACTTCCTCACTCATTAGTCTTACCCTTATGTTCTTTTAACATCTCTTCGATATCTTCTGTCTGTTGTCTCAATGATCCAACCCTTAACTCAATCGAACTCATCGTATCTGGTATCACCGGCTGGGGTAGTAAGTATCCTTCATACCCATCACCAATAGTAATGTCTGGATAACATACTTCATACTCTTCGTATGTCTCTTGCTGTAAGTTCAACTCAAAGAAGAACATAGCGAAGAAGATTCCCACTGGTAATACTATCAATGGTAACAACTCAACTGTATAACTTCCATCATCTTTATCTTTCATCTTCATTCTCCTTTAGTGATACACATCATGCTCTGCTATGTATTGCATATGCAGTGTTAAGTATTCTTTATCAATAGCATCCATCTTCTGATAATCAAAATCATAAGCCATCAACAAACAATAACACCACCACTGAACCTGTTTGATTTCCTTCTGGATATCCATACGCTGAGATGGTAACAAGGTATTGTCTTCGAAGGAAGACATCACTTACTATCTGTCTCACTTGAAACCTTCTTAATGAATAAGGTATCTGGATTACATTGGAGACGATAGTCTCTTACTTGATCCCTTTGTCTTTTAAGTTCTTTATTCTTTATATTCTTTTCTTTATCAGTCATTATTAATCCTTCTTATTAGTTAGTTAGTTAGTTCTTTAATCATTATGTAAGGACTTTAGTTACATTTCTTAATGGTTCTTTTTATTTATTAACCTTTCTTTATAACGATCTTCTTATACTCTTTAACAACCCAATCTCTTTATTCTTTTCAACCAACCCTTGTTTAATATAACACCTTTCATAACAACAGTCAAGTAACTTTCTTTATCTTTCTTTCTCAGGGTTCTTTCCTCCCTCCCTCAGTAGTAAGTAGTGCCGCTCCAAAAAACAACCTGAAGTTATTACATTTCGTTACAACTCAGTGTCTCATCTCAGGGCTACCCAGTATGTAGCCGTGGTTGGTATCAGCATATCCCCGTAAGCACCCCTTACAGGCTCGTGGTTGAGTTTTACTAAGCAACCCCTGTGTATACCCACCTCAACCATCCTCGTTCAATGACGGGGCTGTAAGAGCAATCAAATAAATCTTTACTTTCTTTATCCTTTTGGATGGCGAGCAACTACTTACTGATGTGAAAGGAAATAAATCTTAACTTTCTTGTTGACGCATCAACCTCGATGGGTTATATTATAAGGGTAAGGCGTATTGCTTTTACATCACAACCACCAATCATTAAGGATTAATCATTATGAAAACTGAACAACCAACACTCCTTGCATCACGCGAAGAGATACTCGTCGCTGCTGCGGCAACAATCAAGCGAGGGAACATAGCCCTCAAGTGGATGAACGGCTCGCTCTCAACAGAGCAGGCTCGTCTCCAGAGCAAGTGCTCAAGGCAAGCACTACACCAAAGGGCAGGGCGCTTAATGCACCGTGCTGATCAAATCACCAAGAACCTTCAACGGTTTGCAAAGCAAAGGATTAAAACAAATGAGCAATAGCATCACCATCACCAACCTGAAGACAGACAGCACCCTTGACTATGGGCGCATCGAACTACACGAAGAGGAATACAATGTAATCCCTGCTATCAATGAGACACACAAGTGTTCAGTCATCACCCGTAAGTTGAAGACAGCAGACATGCCGCTTCGCCCCTTACTGGAGATACAAGTAATCTCAGATGCTCTTGAAAAGATATACCCCAACATCAGTAAAGAGTTAACCAGATGGAACTCCTTACGCGTTGTGTATAATAACGAGGGCGAGTTTAAGAAAGGCGTTGGCTATGAGGCAGAGCAAGAGTTCTTTAAGAACGCACCGCAAGCACCGGCTGAACTTGTATACAATGTGTGGGGCAATCGCTATCCGCAGGATATCGAGCACAGCATCTTCGCAACACCTTACCTGTTCTGGGTAATGTTGGGCATCGAAGACATCGAGGCTGACGCTATGTTGTGGGAGCATAAGATGTTAGCAGACTATCAGACTGGTTCTTGGGCAGCACACGAAAGATGCTGGCTTGTCGATGTGAAGGGCAACAATCGTGGGCGCTACATCAAGGCAGAGAACGGCCCAGACTTCAGGGGTGAGCGCTTCCATAAGTGCTCTTGGTTCAACGCGACGCTTGAGGGCATCCCGTATTTGATCCATCACTACCTGCGCAACAACAATACCAACCAACCAAACATCCCGTGGCTTGAGAAAGTATTCAGCGCTGAAGCAATGCGCGTGAGGTGGGAGGATATCGACACCTGCTATCCTGAGCGCAAAGTTAAGAACGGGCACAGCCATCAAACCCATATGGGAACGATGAGTGTTGCTTAATAAATAACGCTGTGCTGCTCCCCGATGCAAAAGACTTTACATTTTCTTGACGAAGTTTTTGTTGACGGGAGCCACCTGCCGTGTTATATTATATATATGAAAGGGCGGAAATGTTTTCTGCTCTCTTACAATCGCCAAGGAAAATCAAATGACTACTCTGCTTATCAACAAAACAATCCAAATCTCTGAACGCACCTTTAAAAAATGTGTCGGGCGCTTGCCTCGTTCAAACGACGAACTACACTTCTTCGCTGAACACTTCGTCGAATACGAATGGGAAGATTTAATCTCTGGCGACTGGGCTGAATACTTCGATGAAGTTGAAGAAGAAGATATGCTGCCGCCTGAACCTGAAGACGCTGAACCTGCTATGCTGCCGGCTGCAGAGGGTGGCTTCAGACAAGACGAAATCGATATGATAGTCAACGCGGCGAAAGCGGCTTACGCATCACGCTTGGCTGACTCTGCTTCAAAATGATTTATTCAAAAGGAAAGAACGATGAGTGTTACACTCCGGCATACGGAGTGCAGCCCATCCTCAAATATATCCCAGAAGGATCCATTGTCTGGTGCCCCTTCGATAAGAGAGACAGTGAGTTCGTTAAACAAATCTCAAAACAGAACGCTGTTGTTTACTCACACATCGATGAGGGCAAAGACTTCTTTACTTATGAACCTGAACTCTGGGATGTGATGGTATCAAACCCTCCCTTCACCAACAAGAGAAAGTTCTTCGAGAGGGCGCTTGAACTTAATAAACCTTTCGCTCTCATTATGACGAACGCTTGGTTAAACGACAGCGCACCTGCGCATTTATTTAAAGAGAGGGATTTGCAACTACTGATGTTTGATAAGCGCATGCGCTTCAACTCACCAGACTACCGCGCCAACGATAAGATAACATTTAGCAGCAGTTACTATTGCTGTGACTTTCTGCCCAAGCAGATTATAATGGAAACCTTTACACAAACTTAACATCTTTTTAGTTGACGGCAACACCCTGCCGTGTTACATTATATATAAGAAAGGGCGGGAATGCTTTTCGCCCTCCATCAATCATCCAAAAAGGATAATCAAATGAACTCAATCTCAATACCATCTCCAACCCCAACTTCCCCCTTCGGCCGCATCACCAGTGCTTATAAAGAAATCCTTTCTGATGAAGCGCGTCTCTGGATGAACAACGAAGCCATCCGCCTCAACCAAAAAACTATTGAAGAGGGCGCTCACACCTCAATATGTATGATGTTCCCGAACCTCACCATCACCGATGAACAACTGGAGAACATTAAAGACGCTGACTTATCAGACGCTTGGGGCTTCATCTCCACTGCGCAGCCAGCCACTGCAGATAGTATCGAAGAGTTCAGCGCCACTGTAATCAACTACATCTTGACTAAGGCGCGCCACTATTCAGTATACGGTGTTGATGTTGAGGATTATGTTCGCGGTATCAATCTCGCTTTGATGATTCATCCAAAGAACATTAAGTACACAACCCCTGAGAGCCTCGAAGCGGCGATTGCAGATTTGCACACTGTTGAAGATGCCGTCGATGAACTGGAACGCTGGCTCGCTATTACTGATGGGCAATCACTCTTCGGGCATTACATCAAAGCGAACCCTGCTGGCGGAGAGCGCGAGATGTCTCTCGAAGAATAGCAAAAAAAATGCTCCCTCAAAATGGGGGAGCAACCTTACTTTATCAACACTTCACATTTACTTTACATCTTTTTTATTGACGCAACCCTCACCCCGTGTTATATTATATATACAGCAGGGAAGATTAACTTCTCTCACCTCACCAAGGAAAATCAAATGACTACTTTCAACTCAACCTTCAACCCAAAAGTTAACTTCTCAAAAACTCTCGAATCAATGATTGACGACATCAGAAATAAACTTGATAACCCAATCACCTTTCGCTTCCACCATGTCTGCGCTCAAACAAAAGTTATCTCTGAGTTTATGAGCACAACCGTTGAGCAGTCTGATAACTACGATTACTACGACAACGACAACGATATGGAATACGAGCAGAAGTTGCACATCGCGATGCTCTGTAATGAATACAGCAACGGCAAGAACAAAAAGAAGTTCCGCAAGTTGTCTCTTCCTCTTCGCCGTTTCATCAGCAAGTTCACCAAGAACAAATGCTCGCTTGCTACAGCACAATCACGCCTCTGGAAAAACAATGAAGATGGCTCGCGCTCTTATATGGAATACTACGGCATCCCAACCATCGATGTTTTCTTTACTGCAATCCCTGAAACTAACCCAAGCGATGCTACGAAAACATATATCGAGGGTATCCTTGATGCCGGTTGCCGCTCTTACTATGGTGATGTGCGTGATGGCGACCACCAAGATGTCTCTGATGGGAAGGGTGCGCAGACACCATCACCGTCACCAGACATCCTGTGGAACTAACACTTTGATGGAGGAGGTATTTTTTCATTTCTCCTCCTCCTGATAAACGGCTGCTCGAACCCCAAATGACGGCGGCCAAACTTAAACCCCTCGTATGTGCATAATCACTTACGGGGGGTTTTCTTTATTTACGATACGAACTTGATTAAAGTCTTCTCAACATCAGTCAATCTTGTCTCCACACCCTTGATACTTTCTCGAAACATATCTCTGTCTTCGTCGTGTGACTTGAGTATCGATTGGATTGCTTCCTTGTTCTGGGCTATAACATCCCTTAACGCTTCTTTATGCGCCGGCAAGACATGGGTTATAAGTAACCTGTATCCACCGAACATAACAAGCATACAAATGATGAGCGCTCCGTGGGCTCCTGTGGCGAGTTCCATTGCTCCGTTGTAGTCAAGCATCGGCATTACCCTCAACGGCTCTCACGGGGCTGTGAGGTGGCTTCTGAGCCAAGCCTGAACCTCCACCACGAGCAGGGATTAAATCGTGTATCATCACTTCACATTTACCCACGACGCTTATAAGTTCTCTTGGTTCATCAACCAAGTATTGTTTCTTCGGTTCTTCATTCATAATATTAATCATCCTTCTTCGGCTTCTTCAATGAAGCATCTTGTAAATCCCACTTAAGAGTTCGCAGGTTGTGTTGTATTCTTTCTTCGAGAGTAAGTTCGTTGACTGGTGTAAGCACACCGCCAGTATACATCATCGCTGCGAGTATATCTGACTTGCCTTCTGGTGAACTCCAATAGTTCTCTGGGCGATCGGTGCTTAAAGGATCCGTGTTGATGGCTGCCCATAGCGGAGCATAGTCACGGAGGTTCCTTACAATGCCGACATTAAGAAGAGCATTTTGTAAGGCGAACCAGTTCTTGATTGAGACTTTATCTTTCCTGTTGATGCGCCACTGCTTGCCCTGATAAGTTCCTCGCCCTGCAACCTCATCCTCGATGGGCACGGGCTCAACCCTTACATAAGAACTGAAAGTCTCCCAAGTTTCTGGGTTTTGCTGGAGATACCACATAAGATTTGGATGCAGGTAGCCTCCCAGTTTCCTTTGGGGATCCCTTGGGTCGACATTGAATACCAATCCAGTCGCCAGTTTTATCATTGGGTTAGCCATCGTGACGGATGTCGACAGTGTATCCACAACCGGTTTAGTATAATCGGAAACCTGACTTAAAGCCTGTGAGCCGTTCATCGTCACAAGAGCGAAAGACATAACATCAATCAAGTCTGCTGCTGCTTCAAGGTTTGGTGTGGAGGGCCCATAAAGAGCGTATCTCTTTTTGTTTCCTGTATCCTGAACCATCTCAACAAAGGGGCGGCTGTCTGTATAATCGGCTGTTGAGATGCTTGGTTCGATATCAGCATCAGAAAGGAAGTGTGTTGCGCGATACATATTCTTTAGCCGCGCTGGGTTGGTTAACATATTCTTTGCAAGCGCTCGATAGTTACTTCGACGGAAAGTCCAGAACCAGAATACCTTGTTGATGTAGTTCTTCTCAACTGAAGTTAACGCACCATAATCAAATAAACTTTCTCTTGCAAGTTTCATCGCTGCTTCTTCAGCCATACCTTTCCCAAGCGAGTGCTTAAGAACAGAGACACGATAGCGGGTATCTGTAAAGTTAGCCCACTCTGAAAAGATATTCATCTTTCTTTGCCCAGCCAGTTGATCCGGAATAAAGGCTTCGCCTCTCTTAGCATCGCCAACCGCATCAAACAATACTGTAGCCTTTCTTCCTGCCTCTGTGTATTGAGGCAACCAAGTCGTCTGAACGAACCTTTGCATATCATCGGGCATTGCTCTCAAGTGTTTACCCATCCAATGCGTTCCGTATTTGCCGTTGGGATCAAACAGTTTCCTGTTAAATAAATCTGTTGTCTTCAATCCACTCCACGAAGTTAACTCGGAGAGCACATCATTAGTCAACTCTGCTGATGCTTGGGAGCGAGCAATACCTTGCCCTGCAACCATATCAGCCAAGTCATAGTTGGTATATATCTTTCCTGTTGGAGATACGACAACCACTTCCATCTTCGCCGCTTTATAAGTTGCAGCAACATCGAGAGCGATAAACCTTTGACTGGTGAGCGCTTGCATTGTCGAGGCAACACCGGCATCAGCAAAGTATACTCCACCTTTTGCCGCCATCGCAGCATACTCTGGGCCGAGTGTGGAATAAACAATAGCAGGCCCAGTCAGTTTGTTAGCCATTAAATAACGGAAGTTTGGAAGCAACCCACCACCGAGAACACCGCCCTTGGCTACTCTGGATGGGAGCCCTGATGAAGAGAAGAACTCAACGCTGAACACATCTGAATATGCCTTGTGCAATCTTGAGCCAAACTTTGGTTCAAGTGTTTTAAGTTCAACCAAGCCAGCCTCAACCATCTTCTGTGCTTGAGCCGTTACATCATTGGGTAAGTCACCGCCGGCTGTTCTTATCTTGCTTACCTGTTCTGGTGAAAGTTTTCTTTGAGTTGAGTGAAGTTTTAGTTTCTCCAACGAATCAACCCATCTCTCAATGTTGGATGTGTTCATCAAAGATTTCTTTAACGCTGCACTCTCCGCTCCGAGAAGCGATAACTGATCGATGTATGTCGCAGGTGATTGGGTTATGACTAAACTGTCTGAAGTCAAAGCGGAGCGATAAGCACTACTCATCGTATCATAAAATAGTTTGTTGTTCTCTGCTCTGAAGGTGGGCATCAGCGCATTAAGGTAGTCATCTGAACCTGATGCTGCTTTGATGTTGCCGAGTATCTCATCATCGTGCAACACTCTGGTAAAGTATTGTTTAAACAAATCACTCATCTCGGCACCAGTTAAATCATCGACGATGTATCCTGTATTTTTAAGTACTTGGTTGATGTCTCCTCGAAGTATTTCATCCCTCGCCACATCTGTCTCTGCGCGTGTTAAAGCCCACTTCAGTTGCTCGAATCTCCTTGCCCCGACATTGGTTCCGCGAACTGCAATCTCGTCAAGCAAGGTGCCCATAAAGATGTGGTTGAAGTGACTACCAAATAACTCTTCTTGTATCAACCGCTCGATATTTAGCATATCTGAGAAAGGTTTACCTCCGCTCACACCGAGTGCTTTTGTTGCATCGATGGTGGTATGGTGTGTTCCCTTCAACGCTTCGACATGCCCCAACCAACCAAAGGTGCTTGAGCCTTTCCACTTCGCCTGATCAGCAGGGCTATCAAAGCCTCTGGTGGAATACTGTTTGTATCGATACATACCTTCGCTCATTGGTTTGAGACGATGCTGGAAAGTATCTGATAACCTTCCAAGTGCTGCAGCATTTGGGAATAAGTCTGGGTGTGAGCCGCTCCAGTTTTCATAAGTATTTCTTATGATTGCCGCTTGTCGACGAACAAGATACTGCCCTGATACCAAGTCAAGGTGGGCTGAAAGTGGATACATCGCAGCATCTTCAGCGCCTTGATCGAACATCTCTTTGATGCCTCGTTGGTTTGGGGTATAGTCTCCACTGCTCCAAGCATTTAATCTTGCATCACCAACCGCTGCCTCTTTTGCTTTACCGTATAGTTCTTGTAAGGAGTGCCCTGTTCGTTCCGCTACGATGGGGTTCATATAAACTTCCATCGTGCCTGTCTTCGGATCCGCAAGGATTTGCTGCATACTTCTTCCGGATACCTGTGCCTGTATGTTCCTTAACTCTGTAAGCGCTGCGAGGTAATCACCGTCGACAGATGCTCTCATAAAACCTTCAATCAATGGCTTGACTGTTGGGTGTTGCGCAATCAACATCGACATTTGTGAGTATTCAGCAGGAAGGAGAAGTGAACCATCAAGACCTCTCATTGCTCCCCTTGAACCTGCTGTTGTAAGTGTTGGAGATAATGTGTCTGTTCCGCCAAAGATTAAAGCGATGAAGTCATTAGCCATTGCCTCATAGTTATCTTCGAGAAGCCTGTTGTATCTGATTAAAGCCATTGCTTCATCATCTGGGAACGAATCGATGAACTGCTGTTTAACACCTTGTTCATCAAGATGGCGTGTGTAGTTCTTAACGACAACTTCAGCCCAAGCATCCGGTGCTGACTTGCCTTCCGCTCTTGCCCGCCTGACTTGCATTTTGAAATCTTCAGACATACCACCAAACCGCTCACTGATTTGTGAAGTTATTTCTCTGGTTACTGGATTGGTGCCTCGCTGAGTATTGTATTTAACCCCTGCCTTTAAGACAGTTTCGAGGGTTCCACCAGCAACTTCCTTTGGTGTAAGTATCTTTGCCGTGTAATCTTCACGAGCCAAACCTTTCTTTAAACCTTGCATAACGGTATCACCGTCTGCTTTACTCAATCTTCCAAAGGTTTTACCCATATCATCAAGAGAACGATAACCAGCAATAGTTTGTGCCTGACTATCGATAACCTCATTAACAAGTTTGTTCCATTGTTTCGGTTCAATCGATAATGTTGTGGAGGGCCCAGCCCCTTCTTCAAGTGGGCCGATGATGCGCCGGAGTTTCTCTTGAGCGATACCTCTGCCTTGCGCGTGTGTTAACAAGTCAAGTAGTTCTGATGTTTCTTCAGGGCTTAACTTGATGAGAGTTTCTGTTTGAAGTAAACTTCTTCTTGCTCCGTTCTGTGCAATCTCGCCGGATACTCTGCCGATAACGCTGCCGCGTATCTTCTCTTCCAACTTTACAGCAGCCGCTTCTGGGATAAATGATTGGGTGCTTATCCTTCGCATCCTGTCTGCGCCCGGCATTATAAAACTAAACCTTTCTGGGTTGTCGATAGCATCCCTGCCGACATGGTATAAAACATTACGGGTTAATGCTTTCTTTGCGCCAGTGGGTATACCGCCTGTCGTTAGTGGTTTCACATTATCAATAGTCATTTGTGCTGTAGTTGGTTTACCGATTGATGCATCACCTTCGCTAAGTTTAATCCTTGCTCTTAACTTCGCTGGGAGGTTGGCGTGTATTAGTCGTGCTTCATTAAGTGGTAAGTCTTCGAGCCAAGCGGTTATCTCTGTTGCTATTCTTTCTTGAGATGCAGCACCGTGCCCGTAAAGTTGTGTCTTTGTTTCTTGAGATAAACTCTCATCAAGTGCAGCACGATGATACAACTGGTTGCTCTTGGTTCTTAATGACTGCCTTCCTTGGAAGTTTGTTTCAAAACCTTTTCCCTCTGCTGACTTAAAGAACTCTTGAACGGTTGATGTTGAGCCATCGGTGTTAGCCTTGTTGTATGCTGCGTTAATCCTTGCGCTAATAGCATCGCCAGCACCATCGTTCATAACGCTATGACGAGCGTGAACTGCTGAAATGTTCTCACTGAAATCCATAACGGGTTCAGGTAAGCCAGCCTCTTTTGCTGCAATAACTCTTGCGTTGTGCATCTCTTGAAGTTCTGCTTTTAAAGCAGTATCATCAAGTTCATCAAGGAACTTCCACCAAGTTCCTGCTAACTTCTGGTTGGCTGGATCGTTTGCAAAATAACGGATACTATCCGAGACAACATCTGGCGCTCCTGCCGGCTTGCCTCTGTATGCTCTTACAGCCCAATAGCCGAAGTCATCTGCAAGTGCTGGGGCTCCAGCCCTCGCTGCGCCTTTCAAGCCCTGTAGTGCACTCCTGCCGACACCATAGCCCACTCCTCTTGTGGCTTGATAACCAGTTGCAGCACCTCTTACTGTTGCGGTTGCTGCTCTTGCTAATGGGAAGATGGGCAAGAGGAAGTCAACCGCCAACCCAGAACCACCACCGATGTATCGCAATGTTTGGTGAGCCTCTTCACTTACACCTGTCGCTTCTGCAACAGCATCGGCGATATCAAGCCCACCGCCCATACCACCCAAGCCTCGTTGCATTTGTGTTGGTATCGTCTCAGTCATCGGTTTGTCTGTTACTGCTGCTTCACCAACACCAACAAGAGCGGATATTGGGGCTGCAAGTAATCTTGCTCCAACCGACAAACCACTCTCGGTAACTGCCCCTTCGTCATTTGTTCGAGTAAAATAATGTTCCGCTGCGTGTCTGCCCATCCACTCTGCTTCATCAACAAAGTTACCAACAGGAACACCTGTTTCGCCCTGCATAACATCATACATCGGTTCCCAAGGAACTTCGCCTTTAAGAATATCTTGGGCACGAACTCTTATCATAAAGCGCACATCGCTATCAGGAACACCGCCTTCTTCAAGCATATCCAACTGCTTTTTTATCTTCTTGCTTTGCAGAGTTTCAATCGCATCTTCGCCATCAGCAGAATACTCAGTCGCTGCATTCCAATCCAACATAAGTTTATTCTTCAACTGAATAACAGCCAGACTTTCGGCTTCGGCTTTTGCTCTTCTGCTTCGTCTTGCTTGCTCTTTTGTTTGTATTGTTTGAGGAAAAAATGCAGCAGCAGCACCAGCCACGCCTGCCTTTGTAGCATCAGGGTGATCAACATAATATTGCATATCACCACCAAATGTACCCGGCTTGGTTTCCATAGCGCTTAACATATCAAGCGCTCCGCCCATCATACTTGGTTCACCGCCTTGGGTAAATGCTTGATTAATCAGACGCTCTGCATCTTTGCGCGCTTTCGCTTCCAACTCAACTGAATATACACCATACATATCGTATGAGTTGCTTTCAATAAAAGAACCAATAGCAGCCTGCAATCCTTCTGTCGGCATCGTTCTTGCTGTTAACTCTTCGTAATCTGGATCTCGTCTTTCTTCAGCGGCGACTTCCGCTGCTGCAGCAGACAACTCAAGCCCACTCTCAAATGCTTGCATACCCTGAACATCACCTTCTTCAAGGTTTAGTTTGGGAACTGTAGTTGGTGTGGGTGAGGGTTCTGGTGTAACTGTAGCGGGTGTTGCAACTGTAGCAGATGGTAAACCAACGCCTTGCAACTCTGTATCCGTCATACCTTTGAACCACTCAGGGTTCATATTATTTAACTTGATATAATCAAGTTGTTCTTTTGATAAAGGCATTAACTATTACTCCGTTGCGTCTGGTTTGAACACAGCGCTTCCGTCTTCAGTCTTTTCCCACTTGCCGCTGGCTGGTTTCTCTTCCTCTTCCTCTTTCACAACTGGTGCTGCGTCTTCAACTTTATCAGTCATCATTGTTTCTGTTAACTTACCTGACGCTAAAGCGATTAAGATTGCGGAGCCTTCGATGCCGAGTACCACATTATCACCATATGTTTTTACTAAAACGCCCGTGAGTTGAGCGATATCGATTGGCTCATCTTTTGCCTGTGCTGCTTTCCATAGTTGTTGTGCTGTAATACCAACCTCTGAATCAACGGCTTTCTTCAATGCCGCTGTATCTTTTAGTAAGACTCCCGCTCTTGCACCAACCTTAACTTGGTTTGCTTTGTGTATAGTTGTAGTTGTTTCCGCAGTTGGTTCTGTTGCTTCAGGTAATGCTCCTGTATCAACTTCAAGTGATGGCGCATCAGGGAGTTTATCTTCTCCGAAGGATTGCTCCAATGTTTCTGTTGCCTCTGGGCCACCAGCCTCAGTTGGCTCTGGTGTAGCCCTGTAAAAATCTTCTCTTGCTTCCCTTCCTGCTGCTAACTCTGCTTGAACTTCTGGTTGTGTTCTTCTTTTTGCTTCTCTCTGATAGCCCTCTGAACCCTCAACATCGGCAATCGCTTCTTCAGTCATCCTTCCGGATGGTGCTGATAAACCTTTGTCTCTCGCCATCTTGTCTCTCATTGCTGTAAGCAGTTCCTTTCTTTGTTCTTCCGGCAACGAACCGATGTTGCTCAAAGTTTGTAATCCTTCATTAAACTTGTAAGCAGGGATGTAATCTGGTTGTGAAAACTTGTCGTGATACTCATCTCTCGTTTGCTTAATCAAGTCAATCGTTGGCGCATCTGGTGATGCAACTGTCTGTGCTTCCAACTTCCTCAACCTGTCTTCTTCTGCTTTGATGAGCGCGCCATAGTCTGCCCCACCTGCCGCGCCTCTTCCGGAATAATGTACATCAACATCGGCACCCGGTACAGATGTCTCTGTCTCGATAACAGTTAAACCTGCCTCTGCTCTCTGCCTTTGGATGGGTGTAAGCCTGCCCATTACTTTTGCTTTCGCCGCTGCTTCCTTCGCTTCCAGTGATGGAAGGGCTGCATACTCTCCTTTATTTGTTTCTGTTAGCACCGCTTCCTTGACTGCCTGTGCATACATTACATTGGTTTCTGGCCCTGTCTTGTCGGGGATTTCTGTTGATGACTGGATGCGATTATCCATCAGTTGAATAGTATTACTGATATCATTTGGATCATTTCCGAACTGTTGCTGGGTAACAATAGCCTTACCTGTTGTGGAAACCAAATCCTCATAAGTATCACTCTCTGCACTCTTTCGCTGTGCTCTTGATGCTGATGCTTTTGCTCGTTCCCCCGCGTTCTTTGCTGCGGTATTGGCTCGCGTGGTTGCGTTCTTCTGCCCTGTGTTCCATCTGTCTGTGGCTGCATCAGAAGTTATTTGCTTCTCTTTTAACTTTGCAATCTTATCTCTGCTGTCTTCGATATCACCATTTAACTCTTTAGTAGCAAGCCGGTATGCAGCCATCAGTTCTTTGTAAGTCGCTTGATCCAACTTATAGTTAGCCATGACTGATTGCATTGCTTGTTCCCACATCTTTTGTTTGTCGGATGTGAAGCGTGAGACATATGTTCCCGCGTTACTTTGTTTTAATACTGGAGGCATTATTTACTTCCTCCGAAATATGTCGCGAACAGTTGAGTGAACCCATCGTTTCCTGCAAGGGCAATCTCTTTAACCATCGCTTCTGCTTCTTGAGAAGACATACCAAGTGAAGTTGCAACATCAAGTATTTGTTTATTCGATGCTTTCAATCCATCTGATGCTCGCTTTGAACCTGAGTATTCGGCATACAGTTCACCACCTTCTTTAAGTGCTGTTCCCAAAACTTCTTGTGTTTCTTTATCGGATGCGATTGTTTCTTTTTGGAGCGCATCAATCCTTGCCTCATCTCTTGCCTCCTCTTGCATATCGATTGTGTCGACATCAGATAGTATCTCTTGCTGAACACCAGCGAAGGCTTCTTCAGCGGCAAAGGCATCTTCCTGAGCCCTGCCTCCGGCACCATAACCACCAGTGGCTCCGTATTGTTCACGGGTATTTTGCATAGCATCTTGAGAACGAGATAGTTGGTTTTGCTTTTGACGGTATAGCATTTGTCTTTCTTCGTCAGTTAAACCAAGTGTGCCTGCGCCTTTCTGAGCAAGCAGAGCCTCCATCTCTTCGCGTCTTCGCTTCTCATCTTCTGTCTCGGCAGCGCCCACTAAGCCACCAGCCAAGCCCAAGCCAGCGCCTGCTATTGTTGCAGCGGGCCCTGCCTGTGCTGCAGCGAGCCCTCCTTGAAGGGTGCTCTGTAATATGTCTGTTACTTTAGCCATTGTAGTTTTCCTTAATAGTTTTGGTTTGCGATTGAGCGATGAAGCCCGCTTTCGCTATAAGTGGTTTTGTTGTAGCCGCCTTTATAAAAGACTTCCACGATAAAGACGCAAGAGCCAAAGTATCCGTGCTCGTTCTTTGGATCGCATACAACTGAGATTTGGTTCCAGCCCTGAGATAATCCTTTCTTCATATGCTGCATTGAAAGAACCTTTCTGATTTGATGACCCTCCACCGGATCCATCTTTGCTGCAGAGTTCATGACTACTGCGGTTGAGTGTGTTGAGATAGTTGTTATTGTTGCGCCGCCGGCGTTGAAGTCTTCTGAGAAGGCTGGCGTCATTGTGTTGGCGACAGGAACGCCGTTGTAAGCCAAGTAATAACGAGTATCCACCATCGGATATGTTGCTGATGGCGATGCCTTTGAGATTGTTGCTTGGGCATTAACATTTTGTTTCTCTTCTGTATAAGCGATTACTGATACCATTACATCCGCATCGTCTTCCAAGTAAATCTCTTTAGCCAAGTTGGGGCAAGAGACATACAAAACGGATCCAAAAGGGTTTGCTTGTTTAAGCGTGTTGGTGTGGTATTGCCGCTTGTGATCAGGGCAATCTGGGGTAGCCACCGAGTTAACGAATATATCGCCTGTAGCAAGCAATACATCATCGTTAACGCCCAATGGTTCTGCGCGGTTAAAGTCTTCTTGCTCAAAGGTTGTAGCAGCCAAGTCTGCTGCGATTATGTTTGTGTTAAGATAATCTCTTGCATCTTGATTGTTTGAGTTAAGTTGCGAGGCAAGCATTGTTGCTGCTCCGACAAAGGTATGTGATACTGAATAAGCCATTAGTTTCTTGCTCCAATAAACCAAGCGTGAACTTTGTTTATATCCAATCTGTTATTAGTCTTCTCGCTGCGAACATAAAGGAGGATGTTAATGACTTGAGTATTGGCTCGGCAGAAATGCATACCGTTCAATGTTGCCTTCTCCCACCAACAAGTCGGGTTGTGATTAGTTCCCATCCCATTCTCCATCACTCCGGAGATAGCATTACCGAACCAAGGAGTAAGGTTAACTACAACATTACCAGCGCCAAGATTAACGGTTGCTCTTAACTGGAAGTGAAACTTATTTTGTTCTTCAGCAGCCGAGCCGTCTCTGCTTTGATACCAAGTATCGCCAATCATAACATCCATCCCTGCTCGAAGAACTTCGCCTGCAATAAAGGAAGGTGAGCCAGTGACGGCGTGGGTAATGATTAAATCATCACCGACAACATCTCCGAAAGGGTTCGTCCAGTCTGTTGTATCATAGTCACCAACAACAAGGTTTGTGTTTATTGCTTCGCCATCATCGGGAAGATGTATTCTTTGTATACCCTCACCACGAACATTGGCTGAAGTTATCCTCCCCACAGTTCCATCGGTTCCGTTCTTAAGCGCAGCAAAAGGAAGATTAAGTGTCGCGGCTGAGATTGTATCCCCTGCTTCTTGGTATGTATAAGTTATTTTAGCCAAACTGTTTCTCCTTATCGATAAGCATTGCGAGCCCATATCTGGGTGTTGGTAATGTTTAGTTGTGCATTAGTGGTGTGGTTGCCTGCAAATGGATTTAATACACCAGCGCCATTACAAATAGCGGATATTCTTATATCAATCTCGACAGCATCTTTGGTGGGAACTGGAACGGCGAACGGAAGTGTATGACTTCTTCGTTTCATCGCTGGCTGTAACCCTGTTGTTGCAACACAGACACCATCGACATATACATAAACTTGATACCGCCATTCAAAACCGAAACTGGCGTTGCCGCCGCCAGTGGTTCTTTGGTTTGCTGAACCAAACTCAATATCGACAGTAGCGCCGCCTGTAAGCATGCCTTCACTTGTTGGTATTCTCATAAAGACACCATCAGCAATGTCGTTATAAAGCGGCATAATGCCGACAAGCCATTGGTTATCGTCGTTTTCGTATTCGACTGCAGGAGGGCCCAGCGAATAAGCACCGCTGGAGTTACGATCCCAAGTGAAAGCAGAGATTGCTGATGTAACATACCAATAACTTTGTGTGGCGTTTCTTTGCCCTTTACCAATCTTTCTTGTGCCGTCTGGTTTTGTATCAAAGGCAGCATCCATATTAGTGCCTTTCAGTATTTTAGCATCGGTGATACTTTCCATCGGTAGTTGTTGCCCATCAAGTTGCCCGTTAAACTCTTGCATCCATCCTGAAACTGGTTTGTTAAAATCTGTTTCGAGAGCGAAATCCCCTGCTGCTTTGGGGCGTGTTGGTGTATATGTTTTAGCCATTATCTTCCTGCCTTAATGTTTGTCGACGACTTCTGCGTTGGATTGTATGTGACGCGATACGAAACAATCTGCATCCGGTTAAGTGTCTGTATCTTCCAACGGAAGGATCCAACATCACCTGTCTGTAAATCAAAGCGAAGACGAACACGACGAGCGCCAGCCCAGTTAACTTTATTGTCGATGACTGCGAGTGATTTGTCGTATGCTGATGTCGATGCTCCGAAGGTTGGATCGTCACTGGTTGTTCCAAACTTCTCTGGGATTGATACTGGTTGTGATTGTGCAACCGTCCAAGTGGGTAAACCATCAGCAGCATAAGATAGTTGAACCTCGTTATGCCCTTTAGTTAACATCTCAATCTCGACGGTATGAACCTTCTTCTTAATAACATCTGAACCAAAGTCAAGCCAAGCCGAAGCCCATATGCTTTCTTCTGGATCGTTTAAGGTTTCCGACAATACTGCCTGTGCCGTAAATGCTGCTTTGTTTCCAAAAGTATTTCTTCTGCTGAATACCTGAAGCCCTGCATTAAAAAGGTGGTATGCTCCACCAGCGCCAGTAACTTTAAGTGGGCGAGGAGCCAAGATAAACCATCCAGCCGGATTGGTTGCTATGTCGTTGAACTCCCAAGAGCCGTTGACTACATCACCAACCTTGTGCCTTGTGCTCCAAACTCGGCTGAGTGTATGGAAGATAGCGTGTCTTGTATTAACTGTCTCGCCATCAACCGGATACATAAACCAAACTTCTTTTTCTTTGTGAGAGTAAGATGATGAAACTCTCGCCAATGAGTTTTGAGACATACGCGACATTTCTTTCTGGATTGGTTCGCTTATCTTTTCAACCTGCACAGAGGAGCCACCAAGCGTTCCACCTTTGATACAGTATACTCCATCGTAAGACATAAACATAACACCGATAGCGGGCACGGAAACGATTGAGTTTGTTGCTGTTGTGCCGATGTTCTGTATCAATGTTGAGATGCTATAAGTTCTTCCGGATGCTGTTGTTCCACGACTTCTTACGACATCGATGCCGTTCTCTCTGAAGACAAGAAGGTTATCGTAGTAAGGGTATAACGCTGTGATAGCGCCGCCTTGTGTATTACCCAAATCAAAATAGTTAAATGCTGGGAACTGTTCGGGCAATCCTTGCTTGCTATAAATGATACGGTTGTTCTGTCCTGCACCACCGCCCAACCAAACAGAGCCACCCCATGAGCAGCCGTAAGCGAAACTATTATTTATTTTAACGCTGTCTGCTTGGGTGGGTGCTTCGGTTATGAGTGATACATCAGGTATCGTATCCATAAATGTTCTTGAAACATTTTCTTCAATCTCGGTGAGATGATAATAAACGACATCAACTGTCGATAAATCCTTCAAGTTTTTTGTTCTGTATATTCTTCGCTTAACAGTTCCCACTGGGCCGACTGGTAAGTCGTTGATGTATACACCATACTTAACTGTTGTGCTATTCGCTGTAGTATAGTTTGTTTGTGCGTAATCGCTTAGTGGGCTTTCTGAACCTGTGTCTGTAATGAAACTTACTTTGTAGCGATAGTTATTAACACCAACGGAGTTCCCAACACCGATGTAATCAGTTTCTGCCCATCCGATACATTGGTTCCCGCTATCAGTTCTTCTGCCTGCATTGACGATGTAGTCGATATCTGTGCCTGATAACTTGGGAGCAGGTGTGGATTGTGTAAAACCAAATGGGAATACTCTTTGCCTTCCCGCAAACTTTAGCATTTGATCGGAACCATTAAGGATTAGCAATCTGTTTCCAAAAGGAATAAACTGTTCATCTGCTTCATCAGGTTTAGCAACATGTCTGGGCGCCACCAGTTTTTCGTTGATTACATTGTAGCACGGGATAGCGCCGGCTGTTCCCTGATTGGCTATGCGGTAATGCAAGCCACCATTATGTGATTTCTCGATGTAGTATAGTTCGCTTCCATTGTGTCTGGGCCAAATAAATACCCGATCAATGTCTTTTTGAAACGGGGTTGAAGCGTTGTCTGTAGTTGTTACAGCGTTTTTGGGGATGAGGGGTTCCCATCCAATGTCGTTAACCCAGCCGAAGCCATCGTCGGAAAGGCGACAGTTAACTATTTCAGTTGCTGTTTCGTCACCAGCAACAAATCTTTGATCCAATCCGGATGCTGGGATTTCCTTAGTAATCTTTGTTTTCATTATGTTGGTTACCCGTTAGTTTTCAATGAGTTTCTGTCGTAGTAAGCAACCCTTCCAACGGCGCTTGTGAACTGCCCCTTCTGATATGAAATGTCTGTTCTTGTTGTATAGCGAGCCTCGAACTTCTTTAAAGCCTTTTCTGTCTTCTTGGTATACAAGGTGCTGAGAGTTGTATTGCCGTTCTTAATAAACAAATCTTCAAGAGACTTCCACACGATTAACTGGTGAAACTCATAAGGAAGTGCTGGGGTATCTGTGCTTTGGGCAAGAGGCATTGGTTTAAAGTAGTAGCGAAGTTGGCTGCGCTTCAGATAATCTTTTTCTCTTGGAGCAACTGTTGTTCCAGTTGCTGTATAATCGTATTCCTTATCCCAACCATCAACTCTGGGATAAGGGCGTATACGAAGATAAACTCCATCCCACTCACGATAGCGAGCGTTGCCTCCATCCAATCCGTTGTAGTTAACGATTGCAAGTGTAGCATCAATATCGTCAGCAGTCAGGATATCATCTTGAACCGTAACCGAAGCAGGTGATGGAACATTGGTTTGATAGCCAGTGAGTATCCTTCGCCATACTGGGCGGCCCAATCGTTCACCTGTTGCAGGGTTAAAGTTTGAGTTATAATACATAACCTTTCTTTGCCCTTCAAGACTTCTCATACCACCGACAATAACATACTGCGCAACGGCGTTCTTACTCTGGAAAGGTTTATCATCGAAAGTTAAAAACGATACAGTCGCAGACAGCAAGTTTCCAAGTTGCGTTGGCGCTGGGGAAAGCGTGTTAAGAGGTTCAGAGAGCGGGCCCACAGAGCCGTCAGGCGCTTGAACTGCCCAACAGAACTCGTAGTATGTATTGACTGGTAAGTCTCCAGCGCCGCTGTTGGCGGCATGCTGGTTCCAAGTAACTGATAGTTTCTCTGCTGGTGGAACAACTGTTGGTGGAACGGGAATATAACACTCTGCTTCTGTAGCCGTGTAATCTTCTCGTAAGTTTAGTTCTTCTTCGCGTCTTGGCGAGATTGCTTTCTGCTTACCAGTCACGCTCCAGTTCCCATTAATGGCTGGGGTGTCTCTGTAAGATAAGTTCATTATCTCGATGCAATCTTCAGGCAATCGATAATAACGGATTTTTGTTTTCCAATCGGTTCGGGCACCTGTTGCGCTTGAACGGATTGGTTCAGAAACTGCTATCTGGGTTGCAGATATAACCTTAACAATGGTGTATTCTCTCTCTTCCCACTCGAAGATATTACCTTCGAACAGTTCTGGGTGAGAGTTAAAAAGTTGGATTGCGGCACTAAATGTCGCAAGTCTTTGCCCATCGACGACGGAGCAAGTAGTATTGGCTGTTCGGGCACTGGTCAAGTCAGGATAAAAGTTAATGGTGCTCAACTTCTCTGCGAAGTTCCATCTCTTATCAGCCCAAATGGAATAGTAACTATCATTAATGATGTCTGTTAGTTGGTTATCATAAGCAGTCAGTTCTGGCGTATAGTCGCTAATGTTCTTGATTTGCGTGATAAGGGTTTTGAGATCCATTATGTGTCTCCTGTGGATATCTTATTGATAAAAAAAAGCCCCCCTCCCATAAGGAAGGAGGGCTGTGGTTTGTTTACTTGTGAAAGTATACTTTAGTTTCCGATAACGAAAACAGTGTGAACACCGGCACCGCCAGCAGACTGAGCATAACCGATAACGGGATGAATCCCGCCAGCGACTTGTGTATCAGCAGCACCGGCTGTGGCTGTAATAACCACTGGATCGCCAGCGGCAGCAACAGCGAGAAGTTTCCCTTCGCATACGCCTCTGGTGCAAACAGTAACCATCTCGCCAGCGACGGCTGCGTTGAGCGCAACACCGATAGCCATCTGTCCTGTGAAGGGCGAGCCCAAATCAGCCTGAAGAACATATTTTGCAATATTCTCGTCAGACTGACTGAAGTCGTAAGCAACCCAGTCACCGAGCGTGATAGTAGCATTTGCGATGAACTGCTCTGTTTGTCGATAGTTTTGAACTTCGCCAGCAGGGGCAACATTCAATGATTTTAATGTAGTATTAGTAGCCATTAGTAAGTTCCTCCACTAATGAAAGGTGTTAAGAAGATAAAAATATTAAACATATGTATCTCCATCGACAAGAACGCCGCAAGAACCGAGATGGTCAGCGATGAGTTGTCCTTTCCAATATAGTTGTGCTGCTCTTGCAGTCGTTCCGCTGATGTGCTCAAATGGGCTCAACGCGAAATCTCCTTGGGAGTGCATAACAAGTTTAATACCGTCGAAGTTGAGGAAATACATTGAGTATTCATCAGTTCCGATAGCAGTGTTTATGGGCATATCGATTTCTTGCTCAACGGAAGCGCCGGCATAAGCCAGAGACATCCTGCCGCCATCAAGAACTTTCTCATCAATGTAACGCTCTTGCGCTTGTAGCGCTCGTTTGTAGTTGACGAATCCTGCTTCTGAAGCGATGATAAGTTTCGTTTCACCCATTGGAGCGATGCTGTTTGACTTCGCATAAAGTTCAGCCATACTGGCCAAACCGTTTGCACCAAAGGCAGAAGCAGCCGTTGCGCGCTGGTTGTACCAACCGCGAACATCAAGCGTTGCCTTAGCCAAGCCACCAATAGTATTGGTTTGCGTACCCGGAGCCGGTGCACCGTTCTCGAAGAAGCCCGTTGTGGAAGCCTCTCCGTTGAGTGTGTTTAACCCAGTAAGAACTGTGGAGTTACCTGCGAGGATTTGCTTGTTGATTTCTCGACGAAGCATGCCCATAACAGATTTCATACGGGCTTCGACAATCTTTACGATAGCCTTGTCGCCGCTGTTTTCCATTTCTTCTTTCTGTGTGATTACGATTGGAGCGACGAAGTCAGCCCATTCGTAAATAGCAGGGCGGAGTACATCCGACACTGCGAGGGAGACAGGCTCATAGCCAGTCGCCAGTGATGTTATTGATGAGTGATCAACAACTGAGAGAGGACGCTGTATTTTAATACCGCCATCCTCTGTTTCCAAGCCACCCAGTTTCTTCGCATAGTCGAGGAAAGCCGTCTTCTTAAAGAGTTCGTCAACTTCGCTATCGCGGATACTGAACAGGGTGCTGGATAAAAGATCATTTGAAGCCATTTTTGTTTATCCTTTTATTAAATGGTGTGTTATTTTTTGTGTGTTTCAGGTTCTCAATGCGAGTTGATGTCTCTTTTTTTTGGCTCGGATTAAGGGTTCCCAGAGGAGTTTAAAACGATGAGAGGGGAAACAAAACACACCCTCTCACTACTGACGGATCCGTTCGACTAAAGTCGATATCAGATTTTATCCGTTTGTGATTTGTGATACTGATAAGCCGACCAAGCATCTTTAAACTTTGGAACCTGTGAAGTGTTCACATTTCTGCCTGTGCTTGTTTTACTGAGAGCCTGCCTTGATGCTTGCCTCTTGGCTTTCATACGCTCGGTTAAGCGTGAGTTCTCTTCAGTCGTCATCTGTGCCTTAGTGATGTAGTAAGCATCTTCCAACGAAAGATTGGGGCGATCCAAAAGAAGACGAGCAACCTTGACGCGAACCTCTGGTTCAACAATCTCTGGGTTCCTTGCCTTAAAATCTTTAAGTTCCAACTCTCGTTTCTGTTGTGCAACCTCACGCTTGAGTGGCTCAAGCATCTGGTTCAAACGCTTGGCTGTCTCTTGCTCGATATGCTTGCGTCTGCCTTCTTCATCCCAAACATCGTGCTTGGTATTATCTGCTGCAAGTCGCTCCATCTCTTTTGCGAACTCGCTTTCTGTTAAAAGTTTTCTTTGAGCGTGGAACTTCATGCGCTCTGTTTCAAGTTCCTTTTTCATTTCAGCAATAACCTGTGTCTTCTGGGTATAGTTGCTGCGAAGGTTCTGAATAAGTTTCTTTCCGTTCTCCGGAAGGTGTCTGAGGATTTCATCATAATGAGGCAAGCCCTTATGAGTTCCCGTCATTACTTCATCTTCGCCAAAATCCGCTGAAGCAAGTGCTTCAATCGAGATAGCATCTTCGCCAACCTCACCGATGAACTTGTTAAGCGCTTGAGCCAATACATCAGATTGCCCTCCTGTGCTCTCAGAGGGGGCTCCTGCTGTGTCTGGGGCTCCAAAGGTGTCTGCACCCGTCTCGACGGTTGCTGTGCCTTCTGGGGCTGTTTCTGATGTTGGAGTATCAATGTTGATGTCTTCCATATTATTCTTCCTTTTGTATTATAAGCGATCAAGAAACAGTTTATCTGTTTGCTCTTCTGTCGCTTGGGGTAAACTGGGGAGTGGTGCTTCGACTGTTTCGATAGCCTCTCCTTCTGGTGGTGCTTCTTTAAGAAAGGCTTTGAAACCTTTATCAGTTGCAAGTGAGTTGACTGCTCCGGCGAGCATCAGTAAATCTGTATCATCTTTGATGCCGTCAAGTTGGATGCGTTTTTCTTCATCAACCTTTCCGGCTGTGATTGCATCATCGGCTGCTGCCTTAACCATAGTAATCTCACGCATAAACTCCTGTGGAAGTTCGGTTGCATCTTCTGAAAACTCAGGGTATTCCTCTTCAACCTCAAAGATACCGTGAATACGATTGATTGATTTAACCAATGCGTTCATACCTTTTGTTGTAAAGTTTCCTTGAGGAGACATCTCTGCAAACATTTCGTCATTGGCTGCGTCTGCTGCCCCTGCTGCTGCTGCAAAGTCTTGCTCTGCGCCTTCGAGTTCCAAGCCGATTGCTGATGTTGGTGGTGATTGAGCCATAGTTTTATTCCTTTGCAAGCATATCGCTTGCTGTAAATGTTTTCGATACTGCTTCAGCCTTGGCTGCGCCATCATCGCCTCTGCAGTGCTTCCTTGCTTCAGCAAGGTTTGTTTCATAACGGGCAGTCTCCGCGTTCTCTTCTTTTACTTCTCTCTTGCGGTTCTCTGTCCAGTCAGCAATGAAGTGCTTACCAAGTTGGCTTTCGGGAACTAACCCTCTGCTTCTTGCAATCTTCTCTTCCTGCCGCTCCCCTTTTACATTTTGACCAAGGGGCACACTCCAGAAACCTCCTGTCTCTGATGTCTGCTCTGCCCACGCTCCTGCGGTTCTGCTTATAAGAGGAAATACTTTATATGAGATTGAGCCACATACTTCGCATTGTATATCTTGTGGGACATCGTGACTAATCTTGAACAGTTCTTCAGTAGTATGAGCGCAATCGGTGCAGTTATAATCATACATCGGCATTTATCTTCCTCTCTTTTGGTAGCCGTCTTTCTCCCAGCCTTCACCCTTAAGGGCAAACGAACTGGAGACAATGGCTTTTTCAGTATCACATCCGCAGTTTTCACACTTGGGAAAACACGCATTGACTTTCTGTAGTTTTTCTTTTTCTTCATCGCATTCTTTACAGCGAAATACATATATCGGCATTACTCGAAACCGCCTTCTTTAAGTTTCTTGCGAAGCGCTTCAATCAAAGAACTATCACCAGTCGAGAGTAAATCTTCCAAGATGTGGATTGCTTCGACTTGTTCAGGCATAAGCGGTGAGGCGCTTGCGCCGTGAGCACCAATGTCGCCATACATTGTATCGATAACACCAGCCTGACCCAACAAGTTGCGAGCCAATGGTGAAGCCTCTGCCTCACTTATTGTTTCATCATGCTCTGGTGGAAGTTCCCCAGTCATTTCAAATATATTGTAGTCATCGTGAACTCCCGCGTCTGGATGAAGATGCTTATCTTCTGAAGACATATCTGTAAGCAGACTGAGCAGTTCCTCAACGCCGATGATATCGGCAGCGTTCTTTGGCTTCTTTTTATCTTTCTCATAAACAATCTTTCGACCGCCCACGATTGCAGGGCCCATCCTTCGAGCCGGCTTTCCTGTTGGTTCTGATTTAAATCCCATTTTAGTTATCCTCTGTGTAATCATATGATATTGGTTTCATATTATGGTGAGTTGGTAGTAATGATTTAAGTTCTGCAAGAAGTTTCTTTGCTTCAGCAACGCCTTCTTTGGTGTTTGGAACTCTTGCAATCTGAGCAACAAGACTAATCATACGCTCTTGTTCCGGCATCAATGGCGGCAAGGTTTGGTCATCATCATGATGGCTGCCTCTTAGCACGACATCGAGAGCATTAACACCCTCGCGCAGTTTCTTCGTCGCGTAAGATGGTGCTTCTGGAAGCCCCATACCGAAGATATCTCCGCTGCCCATAGTTTGGCGAGCCCACTGTTCTGCTTCTTCTTCCGTGAACTGTGATGCATCATCGTGAGCCTTTTTATTCCAGCCACTTTGGGAGCCTCTGCTTGAACCTTGCGGCTCAACCTTATGTATTTTATCATCGCTGTGTATATGTCTGTGTGGATTGTCGATTGAAATGTCTTGCAACAACATCAACAGTTCCTCAATATTCTTTGCCTTTGCTTTTT